>Ga0210396_10003892_pt1 | contig 14763 bp, 9 predicted proteins | sample IncBWH17OmetaG_FD_155466 | JGI IMG/M metagenome (GOLD analysis project Ga0210396, IMG submission 155466) | Forest soil microbial communities from Barre Woods Harvard Forest LTER site, Petersham, Massachusetts, United States - Inc-BW-H-17-O ...
CACGAACTCGGTGAGGTGAAGGAAGGGTATCTCGCCGATCTGCTTCTGGTCGATGGCGACCCGCTAAAGGATCTCGACCTCGTCGTGCACGAAAAGAATCTGCACGTGATCATGAAGGAAGGATCGCTCTATAAGGACATTTCTGCAGCCGCCATCGTTGAACATCCTGTTGCGGCGGATTAGGGAAAGGCGAGCGCCAAGCATAAGATTGGAACCTGGAGATATTCAGATGCTATACAAAAAGATCAATGTCGAACTGATCGTCGTAGCGGATGAGGCCGAGGCGGTTGTCGTGGAGTTGAATGCCGCGCTCGACCAGTTGGAAAAGAGGCACACGCTTTTCGGGGGTGGGATCGAGACAATCGCTTTCGAACACCCGGGAACACGGAGGAAATCGGCACTCGCGCATACGATGGCCGCAGGTGAGACGGTAGCTCATGCTCTCAGGGCTGCTCGTGAGAGCGTGACTGTCGCCTTCCGGGCAGTCATCTGACCTTTTCCTCCTGGCAAAGCTAAAGCCAAGCGACAACTCACGTACTAACGTCATTGGTCAAAAGAAACGACTGGACTCCCGCAAGCGCGGTCCGCACGATGCTGTTGCAGAGTCAACAGCGCGTTGATCTCCTTGCGTGTGGGATAACAAGGTGCATTGCGCTTCGGGTCAGTCGTTGCCCGTTACCTATAATTGCCTCATGTGCGGCAGATATGTTCGGCGTTCTGACAAGCAGCGTATAGCCGAACACTTCCACGTGCACGGTCCTTCCCTGCCCGAGTTTGGGCCAAGCTGGAATGTAGCGCCTCAGACGTTCCAGCCCATCGTTCGCCTGAACCACGATACCGGAGAACGGGAAATCGTCTTGATGCGTTGGGGTCTGATCCCATTCTGGAGCAAAGACGAGAAGATCGGCCTGCGTACGATCAACGCCAAAGCGGAGACGATAACGACAACACCGCCCTTTCGAGAGGCGTTCAGGCACCGACGCTGCTTAATACCAGCGGATGCCTTCTATGAGTGGCAAAAACTGGACGCAAAGAACAGGCAGCCGTTTGCCATCGCAATGAAAGATGGCAGGCCGTACGCACTCGCCGGCCTATGGGAGAAATGGAAGGATCGCGCAGCAGGAGCGGACCTGCTGACATTCGCCGTCATCACAACGGACCCGAATGAAGTCGTGCAGCCCATGCACGATCGAATGCCCGTGATCATCCCCGAACGTGATTACGATCGCTGGCTCCAGCCTGGCAATCCTGAACGACCGCCGATCGACCTGCTACGGCCTTTCTCAGCCAGCCAAATGACTGCGTGGAAAGTGAGCAGCGCGGTCGGCAACGTGAGGAACGATTCGCCGGAGCTGATCGAACCTGCGTCCGAGGTGCCGAAAGAGGCTAATGAAGGCGGCGAGGACCGTCCTCCGTCGCTCTTCACGTAAGTCCGGTCTCAACGTCCCCAAACTTGCCCGGTTTCTTGCGATCTATGCCGCGGCTTCGTAAAAACTGGCGACCTCACCAGCGATAAACGATCAACTTGTCCGTGTAGATGGTGTTCGATCCGCTGCCGGTATTCGCTCCGTCTATCTGGAAATTGATGAGCAGATCTCCGATTGCCCATCCCAGACTCAAGGCCGAATTGACGGTAGCATTTTGAAAATCACTGTACACACCGTCCACGCTCACCCAGTCGTAAGTGGCATTTCCGTTGCTGTCGCGTTCGGAGGCGATCTGGATGTGATGCCAGGTATTCGCTGACCACTTCTTGGGATCGCACGGGATGTTGGAGGCGCGCCAGTGAGGATGCCCGCCAGACTGATACGTATATTCCCAGCTCCCGGAGTAAGTGGAGCACTGCGTGCCAAGAATCACTGTCCTGCCATCCGGCATGACATCGTTCATATCCATTTCCAGATTTGCCAATTGCGATGGATCGACTACGTATACATTCGCGTCGTACACGAAATGAGTCGCATTTTTGTCCGTCGCGAAGGAGACGTGATAAATCTCCCCGCCACGCCCGGAGTAGGTCATGTAGAACTCCCTGGCGGTATTGTCCGCAGACATGCCGGAAACGGGATAGACAGTGGAGCCCTGCGAACTGCCCGGCGTGCCTGCATCGTGAGTCCACTGCCATCTGGTCGAGGCATCCAGGTCAGCGGATGCGATGGCGTTTGCCGGAATGCGCGAAGTCGTCGTCGGCGGCGCCACCAGTGTGGTCACCAGGCTCTTCGCAACGGTGGGATCGGCCACGGTGGTCGCCGTAATGGTCACGGTCGAGAGCTGCGGCGCACTTGCCGGGGCGGTATAGAGCCCGTTTGCGGAGATGGTGCCATTCGTGGCATTTCCTCCCGTCACTCCGTTTACGGTCCAGGTCACCGCAGTATTGCTGCTGCCCGTGACCGTTGCGACATATTGCGACGAGGTGCCCCAGGTGACAGTGGTGGCTCCGGACAGGGTCAACGTCACGCTCGGGGGCTGCGGCGCGTCCAGGGTCACAGCAAGGCTCTGTGACACCGCGGGGTTCGCTACGCTTGTCGCCGTGATCGTTACCTTTGGCGACTGCGGGGCGTTTGCCGGGGCGGTATAGAGACCTTTTGCTGAGATCGAGCCCGTTGCCGGATCGCCTCCCACCACTCCATTCACGCTCCAGGTCACTGCGGTGTTCGTGCTTCCCTTCACCGTGGCGGCATATTGCGAAGATGTCCCCAGCGTGACGGTCGTGATACCGCTCAGGGTCAGTGTCACGCTCGGAGCCTTCGGCGGGTCCAGCGCGACAACAACGTTCTGCGCAACGGAAGGATCGGCCGCACTTGTCGCCGCGATTGTTACTTTTGAGGAGGTTGGTGCGTTTATGGGAGCCTTATAGAGACCGCTTGCAGAGATCAAACCTACGCCAGCATCTCCTCCCACGACTCCGTTCACGCTCCAGACCACCGCCTTGTCCGAACTGCCGGTCACAGTCGCGGAATACTGCGACGACGTTCCCAACGTAACGGTGGTGGCTCCGCTCAAGGTGAGTGTCACGGTCGGCGGCGGCGGAGTCGGATTCGCCAGGGTAACGTTGAGGCTCCGTGCAATAGAAGGGCTCGCCAGGCTGGTCGCCGTGATGGTCACCTGGGAGTATGTGGAGGACTTCGACGGAGCCGTATAGAGACCCTTCGCGGAAATAGTGCCGACGGTTCCGTTTCCTCCCGCCGATCCATTCACGCTCCACACCACACCCGTGTTTGAACTACCCGTCACGGTCGCGGCATACTGCGAGGACGTGCCCAGCGTGACAGTGGTCGCTCCGCTGAGGGAAAGTGTCACGACAGGCGGCGGTGGCGGGGCGACAAGCGCAACGATCAGACTCCGCGAAACTGTGCCGTCCGCCGCGCTGGTGGCCGTGATGGTCACCTTTGAAGAGCTGGGTTGACTCGCTGGCGCAGTATACAAACCCTTCGTAGAAATGATGCCGACGGTATGGTTCCCTTCAGCCACACCATTCACGCTCCAGGTCACGCCCTTGTTCGAACTACCTGTCACGGTCGCGGCATACTGTGAAGATTTGCCCAGCGTGACGGTGGTCGCTCCACTCAGGCTAAGCGTCACAATCGGAGGCGGCGGGGGCGGTGAGACAAGCGTGATGGTCAAGCTGTCCGCAACCGAGGGATCTGCCACGCTGGTCGCCGTGATCGTTATCTTTGAGGAGCCGGCTGCGGTCGCAGGGGCGGTATAGAGACCGTGGGCAGTGATGGTGCCAACTGTATGGTTCCCTCCTGCGACTCCGTTCACGCTCCACGTCACGCCCGTGTTGGAACTGCCCGTCACGGTCGCGAAATATTGGGACAACGCTCCAAGCGTGACACTGGTCGGCCCACTCAGGTTGAGCGTCACGGTCGAACCACCTCCGCCACCGGCTGGAGGCTGTGACGCTGCTGCCAAAGACACGCCAAGTCCCTGGGACACGGAGGGATCGGCGACACTGGTCGCGGCAATCGTTACTTTTGCAGGCTGGGGCGCGGTTGCCGGGGCGCTGTAAAGTCCGCTTGCCGAGATGGAACCAACCGTGGAGTTTCCTCCCGCGACTCCGTTCACACTCCAGGTCACCGCGGTATTCGAGCTGCCAGTCACAGTTGCCGAATACGGCGACACTGTGCCCAGCGTGACGCTTGCCGGCCCACTTAAGACCAGGCTCACTGAAGAGCCGGTCCCAGTACCACCCGGGGGCTGCGGCGGCGCGGTGAGGAGGACAGCAAGGCCCTCGGAAGCTAGAGGATTCGCCACGCTGGTCGCAGTAATCGTTACATTTGAAGCCTGGGGTGCGCTCGCAGGCGCTGTATAGAGACCACTTGCGGTGATCGAGCCGACAGTTGCATTTCCTCCTGCTACGCCGTTCACACTCCAGGTAACATCAGTATTTGTGCTACCAGTTACGGTTGCCGTGTACTGCGACGAGGTGCCCAGGGTGACGCTGGACGCCCCGCTCAGAGCCACGATCACAGGCGGTGGCGGAACGGGAGTGGTCGGCGGCACCGCCAAGGCGACGGGAAGACTCTGCGAAACCGATGGGCTCGCCACGCTCGTGGCCGTGATCATTACTTTTGAGGACTGAGGTGCGCTGGCCGGGGCGACATAAAGACCTTGTGAAGAGATCGAACCGACGGTCGTATCTCCTCCAGCTACTCCATTTACGCTCCACGTAACCGTGGCGTCCGAGCTGCCGGATACAGTCGCCGCATACTGCGACTGCGCCCCAAGCGTCACGGTGGTCGGCCCCGTAAGCGCAATCTTTACAACGGCGTCGCCGCCCGCAAAGAGTGAGGGATCTTTTGCCGCAAGCCCGCAGGCTGTCAGCAGAAGCACGAAGAAGGTGCTTAAGACTGTATAGGTGAGGGGACGCCAAGCTGAGCGCATACTTTCTGTCCTCAGGCCACTGTGAAATGCCAAAAAGTTGCGCCGCGAGATCAACTCGCTGCGCAGGCTAGTGGTGCAACAGGGTCTGAGGAAAAAAGAAGAAGCTCAGCAATCAAACAGAGACAGTTTGCCTTCTCTCTTTTGGGGATCTGTTCTCACCCATTCCGGGAAGGCTGGTTTCTTTTGTAATGACGCGAGTCAAACTAAGGCATCCCACTTTCCAGCCAACCGGTTCTACAAAAGGCATCTTGACAAGAAATTGCATTTGGTAAGTTGTCTAGAGAGGCTAGATATGCGCGGACGCGGCCTCAGCGCGGCAAATGCGAGATCAGCTATGGCTAATTGCGCAGAATTCCCGTTTTGGCCTTGGGATTTCTTGTCGTTGTGTTTATTAACTTAGTAAACAAGGCGTGAACTATCGCCGGGCGAATGAAACTTTCCTGGTTACAAAAAACCGCGTCGGCCTGCCGTCACACCTTAAGGGAGCCACGTCAGGCCGTCCGCAATCAGTCCGGGCGAGTAGGACAAATCAGCGAATGCCTCTTAACAAATCCCGGTTTTACATGGGTGGACAATGATCGTCGCGCATCATACACATTGCATGGGCTGCGCACCCGAACGGACAACAGGGGAAGCCCCAGGGAGCGGGATCGGAAACCACTCATCCGTGTTAGTTCTCAGCGGTTCTATGAGTTATCGGGCGGCCAGAGTTGATATGATTTTGAGTAGTCATGCAACCTTTTTTCGACTCGATATGGCGTCAACATATGACGGTTGCGGTGCATTTAACGTTACTAATTGATTTGGACAGTCGCGGCGTTTCGTGATGAACTGGAGCTAGTCACGGTTATGATATGCAGGATTCAACGTTGGCTTCTCCCCGCCGCCCTTGGGCTCACCCGGTCTCTCATCTGGCGCCTTAGCGCCGCGGCGCTCTGCCTTCTCTCAGCGACGACAGCCGGTGCGGTCACCTGCACCACGCAAGCGGAGATGAAAGAGCCTGATCGGGGCGCGATCGTCAATGCGGTACGCGGCATCGCGAGCAGGATGCAGGCCAACGACGTCAACGGTGTGAAGGCTGCGACCATACCCGCCGTCGCCAGCCGTTTTGATGGCATCGCCGCTTCCATTCAAAAGCTCAATCCGGCCTTAGCCGGCGCGACCCTGGCCGTTACCTCCGTCTATGACCTCGAGGCAACGGACGTGTCGCCCGGGCAGGATGCCGTGCAGTTTTTCTGTGGCGTGGCCGCCAACGATCTGCATGTCATCTTCAACATTCCCGGCTTGCCTGCCGGCCATTTCGCTTTCGCCATCGTCGAGGCCAGCGGAGTCAAGAATCCGCAACGGCTCTCGATGCTGCTCGAGAAGAGTCCTGAAGGCATCTGGCAACTGGCGGGATTTTTCCCCCGCCCGCTCACTAGCGCTGGACACGACGGCGTCTGGTATTGGCAGAAGGCGCGCGACTACAACAAGGTCGGGCAAATCTGGAACTCGTACTTTTACTACCAGACGGCAATCTATCTGCTGCTTCCCGCCGAGTTTGTGGACAGCAATAATTTCGACAAGCTGATCCAGGAGGTCCGCTCTGTCACTCCTGGTGGATTGCCGGGTTCTCAACCGATGCTCGTCAATGTCGCGGGATCGCCGGTCTCCGTCACCAATCTTCATACCGACAGCACCTTCGGCGGCTTCGATCTGGTTGTCCGCTACCAGACAGACGACGTCAGCAATATGGCGACGGCAAGAACCAAAAGCGTTGCGCTGATGAAGGCTCTGCTGGCCCTTCATCCGGAGTGGAAGGAGGGCTTTCACGGGATGTGGGTCTTCGCCACCGCGCCCAACCAACAGCCCTTTTCACTCGAGTTGTCGATGCCGCAGATCGCTGCTCAAAGTTAGATGGCACGTGCAGCGAGTTCGTCAATCAGGTGTTGGATAGAAGATAGGCACTGTGAAACGTCGTAACATGAGACAGTTCGATTCCCTCAGGCAGGCGAATGTATTTATGCCTGCAATAGCAATGTCGAGCGCACATACATCCCGATGGGTACTGCCGGCTGTCCTGGCCTTTTGCTGCGCCCCTTGCTGCACAGCTCAAGCCCCGGCCTCTCCCCAGGGCCAGTCCGCAACGCCAACCTCGACACCAACGATCCCGACACGTGACCTCACGCTGCCGCAGGCCCAGCCCAGTCTGACCATTGACCGCGATCCCATCTTCTCGCCCGATCCAGAAGAGAAGGCTCCCGCCGTGGCGACCACGCCGTCGACGCCCTCGTCCTCTCCCAGCTCGCAATCGGGCGACCGCACGCTGCGCAAGGAAGGCAATGGTTTCGTACTGCGCGCGGATGTCGATGAGGTGCTGCTGCCCTGCACCGTCGTCGATGACAAGGGTCGGCTCATTACCGATCTGACTCGCGGCGATTTTCAAGTGTGGGAGGACAACGTCCCGCAGACCGTCGCGTCATTCCAACACCAGGACGTTCCCGTCTCGCTGGGCATTCTGGTCGACAACTCAGGCTCGATGCGCGACAAGCGTGCAGCGGTCAATGACGCCGCCCTGCACATGGTGAAGGCGTCGAACTCGGCCGATACCGCCTTTGTCGTGAACTTCTCCGATCGAGCCATCATTGATCAGGACTTCACCTCCAACATCGCCCTGCTCGAGAAGGGCCTCTCGCACATCGATTCCCGGGGTGGCACGGCGCTGTACGACGCGGTCGTCGCCTCTGCAAACGAGATGGCGCGGCACGCAAAGCAGCAGAAGCAGGTCCTGCTCATCATCACCGATGGTGGAGACAATGCCTCGAGGCTGACTCTGGATCAGGCGATCCGGCGCGTTCAGTCACTGGATGGCCCGGTCGTCTACGCCATCGGACTACTGTATGAAGACCTCACCAAGGAAGAAGCTGCTCGCGCGCGGAGCGACCTTCAGGCGCTCGCGTTGGAGACTGGCGGCGTCGCTTACTTCCCTCGTTCCCTGAATGATGTGGACGAGATCGCGGCACAGGTCGCTCGCGACCTCCGGAACCAGTACACCATCGGCTACCACTCCACCAAGGCGGCAAGCCTGGGCGGATACCGTACCGTGCGCGTGGAGGCGAAGGTGCCGAAACATGCCCCGATGACTGTACGGACCCGTAGAGGATACTTCCCCAAGCAGCCGCTGCAGCCGCAAACGGCAAAGGTGACGTCGCAGCCCGCGCCACAACAGCCGCCACAGCAATAAAAGAGCTTCCGCCAGCGCGGTCTCTTCAGCCGATCTGCGGTTTCATGAGAAAAGAGAAGGGCCGGAGAAGTTGCTGCTTCCCGGCCCTTCGTCTCGTCCTGATCCTTGGCAGGTCGCTCGCTACCAGATACCCTTGTCGCTTCCTGTAATCTTCTGCCCGACGAAGGCAGCCGTGGCCAGCCACGGCAGCAGACCGAGTCTGGCGCTGTTGTTGAGGTCGCCCTGGCGCAGCAGGCCGGTGAGCTGCGATCCGTAAAGGCTGGCGGATTGCGGCATGATGGGGACACGCAGAAAGCTGCGCGCGTAATAGGCCTGGTCGCCGCCAAACCGGGAAGCCGCCGTCACAAACGCCGGAAGCTCCAGACCTGTGCCGCGATACTGCTTTACGTAGTCCGACACAATCACCAGATATGTAGCCGTTCCCTCCCATATCTCAGCGGCGCTGGCCGAGGAGCGCAGATCCGCGTAGTCGATGGCGCCTGACTCAATGAGTTCCCCAGAGTCGACGATGTCGCACAACCGGAAATAGAAGTGGCGATACATGCGCTGCAAGGTGGAGATCAGGAGCCGATCGGAGATCGATGCCGTTTGGAATGGAAGTCCTGCGATTTCTATCGAACGCACGCGTCGAAGCAGATTGGAAGCAATTGTGGTCTGCTCGCCGGTCTGACCCAGCCGGCCCACATGGATCTCGACCGCCTCCGGCAGCCCTGGGATATCGAAGTTCCACTTGCGCGCCAGGCGGTCTCCCCAGCTTCGCGCGGCCATCTCTGCCTGAAAGCGCCTGCGCATGAGATCGATTACCTGTGCCGGCTTCGCGCTCGTGTAGAGATCGAGGTCGCTGCCCAGGTCCGGCCAGTGATCGAGGGACTTGATCACGGCGACGCCAAGTCCTTCTTCATCGAAAGCCCTGCACACATTGTGAAGATGCGGGACTGCGAGGTCGATACGCGCGCACTCTGTCTCCATGGCGGCAGTTGCCCAACCGGCCCGCACGTCATCGTCCGCCTCGAGAACGATCTTCAGAAACACTTCCAGGCCGCGTATAACGACGTGATTCAGGTTCGCCAGATTCACCAGGTCATCGAAGTCCTGCTGGCTGATGCCCCTTACGTCCGCAACCAGACGCGAATAATCCGCCTCGTCTTTCGGTGGAAACAGCAGACGCGAGAGAAGAACCATGGACTTCGGTGAAGGGTGCTGAGCAGATTCGTTCGGCAAGGCGGATGTTTCCTTAATTGGGATGAGGAGGAGATTGGGGCGTGGGGGCCGTCGGTGCTGTTGCGGGAGGATTCGAGTGGGTCGGCGTCGTCTGGGGTGGCGCGGGGTTCGTGTCCACCGGAGTACCATCGCGGCGCTCCAGTTCGACATTTCCTGGCTCAGCATGCCGAGCCTGACGGTACCGGTCCAGCTCACCGCCCACCTTTTGCTGGCTATCGGCTGCGACGACCTCGAGATGCTGCCCCTCGGCCAGGCTGCTGGTCGCCAGCCCTATACGGGCGTTGGCATCGTCTGCTTGTCGGGCCTTCATGTAAAAGAAGTTTGCCGTCTCCAGATCACCGTCTCGCTCAGACACGTAACCGAGATTGTTGAGGGAAAAGGCGCTGTTCGGATTAAGCGAGTACGCCTTCAAAAAGTCCCTTCTCGCCGCCTGCCAGTCATTCCGGTTTGTCGCGGAAACTGCGCGCACCGTGAGCAGCGCGGCCTGGGCCTGGGAGCTGTCTGTATTCTGCAGGCGCTGTTCCAGTCTCCGCGCGCTCTCTGCGGCCATCTCACTCACAGATTTGCCTCTCCACGTGCGATCCAGCGTGACCACGACAGGCTCAGAGGAGTGCAGTTGGGCCGCCTGGTCGAAATACCTCAAAGCGCCCTCATAATCCCCAACGGACTCTCTGGCCACGCCCAGGTTGTTCAGGGTAAAGGCGTTCCGGGGATCCATGGCAACAGCTCGCTGCAGCAGGCTGTCGGCTTCGGAGGTGCGATTTTCGGATAGGAGGGCAACCGCCTCGACATTGATGTGATTCACACGCATGGGTCCATCGCTCAAACCATTCAGCGCATACTCAATCGGCTTGCCTTCCAGTTGCTTTGCATTGCTGCGATCAATCGATGCGCTGCTGCCCTGCTCGGCGGCTAGCTTGTAAAACCGGAGGGCCCGGTCCAGGTCACCCTGGAGCTCGGAGATATATCCCAGATTGTTTAAAGTGAAAGGGTCGCCGGGATCATAGAGATAAGCCTTCAGAAAAAGGCCTTCAGCCTTCTCGTACTGCCGCTTCTGCACTGCCTCCACGCCTTCACGGTTGAGGCGCTGTACCGGCGTCATCTCACTGTGCCGGGGGATCTTTATCTTCAGATCCTTGGCCCACGAGTGCTGCAACGCCGGCAGGGCGAGAAGTGCGGCCAATGCGAGTAATCTGGAAGGTGTGCGAAGCATTCCCAATTCTTTTTAATCCTCGGTTCCAATGCCCGGCTGCTGCCCCGCAGACGGCTCCAAACGGCTATTCTCAGTGATTCATTTTATACCGTTGATGATGTCTCCCGACCGCACATTGCCCGCCCTGGCACGTGACTTTCGGCTAAACCCTTAGTACGTGGTGCAGCGAGGAGCTATCGGTCATAATCAACTTAGATAAGGACTTGCCAATGGGTGTGTTGTTCGCAATTTTGATGGTCGGAATGGTGACCTCTGCTCAGAGCTCTCCCTCAGACAGGGGCCCTCGACAAACTGAGGCGGCGCCGGCGGATTCGGTGAAGGAAAGCGCTCCAGCCGATCTGCTCGCGCTCCCGAAGGGCAAGAGCACCGTTATCGGCGGCACAATCGCCGCCGTGGACCCGATTGCCGACCGCTTGACGCTGAAGGTCTTTGGCGGCAAGCAGATGAAAATCCTCTTTGACGAGCGCACGCTGGTCTATCGGGATGGAGCAAAGAGTTCTCTGCGTGATCTGCACACCAACGATCACGCCTCGGTCGAAACCATGCTGGATGGCGACACGGTATTTGCACGCAGCATCCATATGCTGTCGCATTCGCCCGAAGGCGAATGCCATGGACAGATCCTGAGCTACGATCCCGGCAGCGGTGTCATGACGGTGAGCGAGTCTTTGTCACCTGAGTCCATCAGGCTCGTTGTGCCCGCAGGCACCCCGATCGTCCGCCAGGGGCAGAACGCATCCACCTCCGGACCGGCCGCCTCGTCTGATCTGCGCAAAGGAACCCTGATCACAGCCAGCTTCGCCTCGGACACCAAGGGTCAGGGCATTGCCCACCGCATTGCAATCCTGGCCTCGCCGGGCGATGAGCTTACTTTCACCGGAAGCGTCACCTTCCTCGACTTGCGCGCCAACCAATTCGCGGTAGCGGATGCGCAGAACAACCAGAGCTACAAAATCGTCTTCGATCCAGCTTCTATTCCGGCGGCTCGAGATCTTCATGAGGGCACGAACGTGAAGGTGACCGCGGAGTTTGACGGCTCCCGCTACGTCGCGCATGCGATCACGATGCAGTGAGCCGGCATATTGTTGGCTGCTGGTTCGGGGATCGATGAGCCATGGGCATCTCACCTATCCTGAAGCCAGGATCAGCGATCTAGGCTTGAGGTGACGGATCTGAAAGACAGGCGCGAATTTCTCAAACTATGTGCTGCCTCCGTACCGGCACTGGCTCTCGCGAAAGACGTCACCGCTGATCAATCAAAGAGCGGTCAACCCGCTCCGCCCGCCTATCGCACGCCCGCAACATTGGAACGGTATATCGATCCGCTGCCGATTCCCAAAGCGATCCTGCCCTACGGCACGCGAAACGGTGTCTCCCAGTATCGCGTTCGCATGACGGAGTTCCGACAACAGTTGCATTCGCAGCTGCCGCCCACCAGGCTTTGGGGATACGAGGGGCAGTATCCCGGTCCGATCTTCGAAGCAGAGCAGGGCAAGCCTATTGAGGTGCGCTGGGAAAACCATCTGCCCGCAACGCATATTTTGCTCATCGATCCACATATCCATGGCGCCATGCCTCCAGCGCCCCCCGTCAGGACGGTGCCTCATCTTCATGGCGCGCGAAGCCGGTCGGAGAGCGATGGCTTGCCGGAGAAGTGGTTCACCCCCGGTCAGTCGGCGCTCTATCACTATCCGAACTGCCAGCCCGCCGCGACCCTCTGGTATCACGATCACGCGTTAGGCATCACCCGCCTGAACGTGTACGCCGGCATGTCCGGGCTCTATCTGCTGCGCGATTCGCAGGAGCGCGGCCTCGATCTGCCTTCAGGCGATTACGAGATTCCGCTCATCCTGCAGGACCGCACGCTGGACGATCAGGGTCAGCTTGTCTATTCGCCAACACAGGACGACGCCGTTGGCCTTCCTCCAGGGGTTTGGGGACCGATGTTTTTTGGCGAACTTCCAGTCGTGAATGGAGCCATCTACCCGTACCTGAAGGTAGAATCGCGTCCTTATCGCCTCCGCGTGCTGAATGGGTCGAATTCGCGGTTCCTCAACATCTTCTTCAATCTGGCAAAGCAGGTTACCGACATACCTTCCCTGGTGACGATTCATCAGATCGGGTCGGATGGCGGCTTTCTGCAGGCTCCAGTCTCACTGAACAAGCTATTGCTAGGGCCTGCTGAACGGGCAGATCTGATCCTCGATTTCTCCGGGCTCGAAGGCCGCACTGTCACTCTGAGTAATGATGCCTCTGCTCCTTATCCCGGATGGAACGTGCTGAATGCTACTTGGCCGGAGGTCTACGAATTCCTGCAATTTCGCGTCGTCCTCCCCATTGCAAACAGGAAATCGTTCAGCATGCCAGCGCAGATGCCCTTTTCCCGACTGGACGAAACCAAATCGGTCATGACCAGGGATTTCGTTTTGTCTGAGCAGATGGATGATAAAGGCCGGTCAGTAGGGTTACGGATCAATGGCAAGGGATACGACGACCCTGTGACCGAGACGGTAAAGCTGGACAGCATCGAAAAGTGGCGTTTTATCAACACCAGTGACGACGCTCATCCGATGCATCTGCACCTGGTGCAATTCCAGATCGTGGAACGACAAGGCTTCGACGTGCAGGCCATGCTCAATGGGACATTGAAATCCGTCGGTGCGCCGCGCAAACCTCACGCGAACGAGGCTGGATGGAAGGATACGGCGATAGTGAATCCAGGGGACATGCTTGCCATAATCGTCCGGTTCGAAGGCTATACGGGCCGTTACGTATTCCATTGCCACATGCTGGAGCATGAAGACAACGACATGATGCGGCCTTACGAGGTGGTTCTGGTGGAAGCCTCTAAGGGCTGAGCACTGGCGGGGTTGCTGCAATTCTGACCCCAGAAGCATTGAGCCTGCAGAACGGGACGCTTCGCGTCGTTCTGCAGGCTCACTTCGGACCCAATGTTCGGCCTCAATATTCCAGGATGAATCCTAAAGAGCCTGGTCCGCGATGATTGTCGCGGACCCGGCTGTTTGTATCAATGAAATGCCGCCGGTTGGCATGACGACCCAATAGCCGTCGGCGTGGGCGGAGGTGTTGCAGTCTGGGTCGGCGGCGTGGCCCAGGGCACGCCGGTGAAGTCGAAGAAGTCCAGCAGATTGGGTTGCACCGCATCGCGTGCTGTAAGGTATTTCCCGTTTCCGATAAAGCGATCCTCCACGAACCTGATGATCGCCGTGTGGTCCATCGGGACGTGGGAAACATAGTGCTTCCGAACGAACGGAGAGACCACCATGTTCGGCACTCGGAATCCAACCTGTGCGCCGAAACCGGAGCCAGGCGGCGGACCGGCGGCATCTCCGGTGTTCGATCCTGACTCGCCCGCCGTCAGATCACAGTGCACAGTCGGCGTTCCAGGCGTGACCGGAACACACGGATAGAAGCTGTCCGGTTGGACTGAGATACCCGTAACGTCCGTCGGATAACTTGCCGCCGCGGAGGCGTCCGTGAAGTCGTTCGTGTGGCCCGGCACCGGCGGAACGTGGTCGTAAGGACCGCCTCCCTCGTCATAGGCGAGGAAGAAGGCCGAATCCTTCCAGGAGGTGCTGTTCATCAGCCCATTGATGATCTGCGATACCTGGTTTTGTCCCGCAAGAACCGATTGCTGGTATCCAGGATGCTCGTCATTGAGGCCGGAACCGGATTCGATGAAGCCGAAACTCGGTAGCGTGCCGTTCTTCAAATCAGCAAAATATCCGTACGTCGGGTCTCTCAGAGGAGCGATGTGGGTTGGATCGATGCAGAATGAATTGCTTGAGTCGCCGACCACGCTCGACGGCACTTTTGGCGCGGTGCAAGGCGGTGCTCCACCCACATATTTGAACGCGTACGTGAGGTAGGTGAACGTCGAAGCCGGGAGGAGCGAGGATCCGGATTGTGTCTTGTTGCAGTCTTCCGGATCGCATGCGCCGTTGTTGACGGTGTAGTAGACCTTCCACGACACCTTTGCGGTGTCGAGGTTCTGGAAGATGTTATTGATCGTGAGCGGACTGAGATGGTCGTCACCGCTCGGGTCGTTGACGAGACCCTGCGTGGTGCCGCCGGTATCGGTGGCGATGCGGTTGGGGATGCTCTTGCTCTCTATCGGCGAGAACCAGCGGTCGGAAAGGGCGAACTGCGATGCCATGTAGTAGTAGTAGTTCAGGAAGTTCTGGTCGTAGTAGCCCAT
>Ga0210396_10003894_pt1 | contig 14748 bp, 14 predicted proteins | sample IncBWH17OmetaG_FD_155466 | JGI IMG/M metagenome (GOLD analysis project Ga0210396, IMG submission 155466) | Forest soil microbial communities from Barre Woods Harvard Forest LTER site, Petersham, Massachusetts, United States - Inc-BW-H-17-O ...
TGTCTTCGTTTTTTCCATCCATAGTAAAGTTTGGATTGTGTTGCATTACCTCAAAATATAGTGCGGTAAAAAAATCAGCACATCCTAATGAACCGCCGGGATGACCACTTGCAGCACCATGTACCATTCGAATTATGTCTCTTCTTATTTGCGCGGCAATTGATTTTAAATCAGCCATGTTGTAATTAATTTTATATAAAATCGGGGCACAAAGCTATGGATTTATTTATTAGATATTTATAGGATTAATTAAACTTTTGTGGTAATTTGGCCTCTCAATTGGCTTCGCAAGTAATCTAATCTATTGACTAGTCAAAAAAGGTTTAAGGTCCTTTTTAATTTCATTTGCATGGGTATTTTCAGAAAAGTGATTGTAGCTGAGCGTGCAAGATTTAGTCATATTTTTGTATCAACAAAACCAAGCTGATGTTTGATGTTTTACTTTCAATAGTGATAGCGTTCACTATAACTTTTTTAGCCATCCCTGTGATTATTACCGTAGCGGAAACAAAAAAACTTTTTGATGTTCCCGATGAACGTAAAATTCACATTACTCCTGTTACTCCGCTTGGCGGCTTAGGCATATTCGCAGGTTTTATATTTGCCTGCCTGCTTACTGTTCATTTTGAAACAGCATTCAAATTTCAATATTTCATCGCTGCCAGTTTAATAATATTCTTTCTTGGTTTAAAAGATGATATTCTTGTTATCTCCCCAATTAAAAAATTTATCGGTCAGGTGCTTGCAGCTTTTATGGTTATTTATTATGGCGAACTCCAGATCAAAAGCATGCATGGTTTTTTAGGTTTGTATCAAATGCCGGAAATGTTCAGTCTCCTGCTCACCTATTTTGCGGTGATCGTAATTATAAATTCATTCAACCTGATTGATGGCGTTGATGGTTTAGCCGGAAGTTTAGGATTAATTGCTTTATCAATATTTGGAATTTATTTCTTTGTTGTTGATATGCCGGCTTATTCAATACTGGCATTTTCTATGGCGGCCAGTTTGCTGGCGTTTTTGATTTTTAATTTTCAACCGGCAAAAATTTTTATGGGAGATACAGGTTCGCTGCTCATTGGCCTGGTATGCGCAATCCTTGTAGTAAAATTTATTAATGTTGCCAGCAGCACTGATGTAAGTTACCCGATCATAGCAGCGCCTGCAATAGGTTTTACAATTTTACTGATTCCATTGCTTGATACTTTAAGAGTGTTTGGCATCCGCATATTTTATCGCCGTTCTCCATTCAGTCCGGATAGAAATCATATTCATCACATATTGTTGGATAAAGGTTTTTCGCATAGGGCTGTTACAATAATTTTAGTAACTGCAAACCTGTTTGCTATTACTATGGTTTATTTGGGAAGAACAATGTTTAGCTGTACCGCGCTCATCTTTTTTGCTTTTGCTTTTTTCTTTGCAATTATTTCTTTGTTCTATTATATGCCTTCGCGTGTTCCCAAACTTGTTATTGCCAAGGCTAATAAAAAAGAAACTAATGGCGCAGATTTAAAATCTTCTAAATTAGTTCCATTCTCTAAAGATGCCAGCACAATTCTGGAACAAAAGAACTGATCTCTTCACAAATATTTTTACCTTTCTTTTTGTTGTAAGAACGCTTTTAATGTAGGTTTGCAGCAGCCTCAATCAATAATTTATGTCTGAAGATTTAGATTTCATCGTGGAAGAAACAGACGATTCCATGAAAAAAGCGGTTGCTCATTTAGAAACCGAGTTAATAAAAGTAAGAGCGGGAAAAGCAAATCCACAAATGCTCGAAGGACTTACCGTTGATTATTATGGTTCTCCAACCATCATCAGCCAGGTTTCAAATGTTTCTGTAATGGATGCACGGACGCTCACTATTCAACCCTGGGAAAAAAATATGTTACAGCCAATTGAGCGCGCAATTATCGCGGCAAATCTTGGTGTAACGCCGCAAAATGATGGTAATATCATTCGCTTGTTTATGCCTGCGCTTACGGAAGAACGCAGAAGGGAATTTGTAAAGAAAGCAAATAATGAAGGCGAACATTCAAAAGTTGCCATCCGGAGCATAAGACGCGATGCCATTGAGCATATTAAAAAATTACAAAAAGAAGGTTTGAGCGAAGACTTAACAAAAGACGCAGAAAAAAGCGTTCAGGAAATCACAGACAGATACATTGCAACTGTTGAAAATCATCTTGCAATAAAAGAAAAAGAAATAATGTCAGTTTAGCTAAAAGCAAAATAGTGATTGTAAATATTTTCTTACAATCATAATAATCCTATCAATCATAAAATCTCCGTTCAGACAATAACATGAGCAAAATAAAATTGAAAGATATTGACACGCGCGCTCCAAAAGAATTTGACAAAAAAGAAACCAAAGAAAAATTAGAAAAAATTTTGGAAGAGTTGGATGCCTTGCAAAACTTGTTATACGCAGAATCAAAGTATTCTTTGTTGGTGGTAATCCAGGGAATGGATGCAAGCGGAAAAGATGGCGCCGTAAGAAATGTTTTTGGCAAATTAAATCCGCAAGGTGTGCTGGTAACATCATTTAAAGAACCGACAAAAGAAGAATTAGCGCATGATTTTTTGTGGCGCATTCATACTCACTCTCCCGCAAAAGGATACATCCAGATCTTCAACCGCTCACAATATGAAGATATTTTAATAACGCGCGTTCACAAATGGTGCGATGATAAAACCGCAGCCTTGCGCATAGATGCAATAAATAATTTTGAAAAATTATTGCACGAACATAATAACACGCAAATATTAAAATTCTATTTACACATTTCTCCCGAAGAACAAAAAGCAAGATTGGAAGAAAGAATTAATGACAGAGCAAAACAATGGAAATACAATGAAAATGATTTTGCTGAAGCTAAATTTTGGGATGATTATATGAAAATGTATGAAGACTGTTTTGAAAACTGTAATAAAATTCCGTGGACGATTGTTCCATCAGACCAAAATTGGTATAAAGAATATATTATCGCCTCTGCTGTAAAAGAAACTTTGCAAAAATTAAATATGAAATTTCCCGGAATAAAAAAGTAAGTGAATACTTTTAGAAGAATTCATCCTGTATTTCTATCCAAATATTTCTTTATATTCATACACTCATTTAACAACTAAAAACTACTATTATGGGAATGCTTAAAGAATTTAAAGACTTTACTCTCAGGGGTAATGTTGTTGATCTTGCTGTTGCGGTAATCATCGGCGCTGCATTTGGAGCAATCGTATCTTCTTTAGTTGATAATATAATTACTCCGCTGTTACTCACTCCGGCGTTAAAAGCGGCAAATCTGCAGGATATCGATAAGCTTGCGTGGGGCGCTGTAAAATGGGGGCTTTTTATTTCTGCAGTAATTAAATTTGTAATCATTGCATTTATTCTTTTCCTGATTGTTAAAGGATTTAAATCAATGGAAAAGAAAGCAGTTCCATCAGCTACTGAACCTACAGCTACGGAAAAATTACTTACAGAAATTCGCGACGAATTAAAGAAATAATTTCACACTATTTGTTGTCAGTCAATCTTAATTTACATTTGCACGTTGAATGTTACTAAGATTGGCTGACAATTTTTTTTGAACTAAAATTATGTGCTATGAAACAAATCGGGTTATGTGCATTTTTTCTTTTTGTGTTTATCGCTGTACAATCGCAAGATAAAACTGTTCAGGGTTTAAAAAATGATGCTTCGCGAACAATTACAAAAGATCCGAAAGACACGATTCCTAAAATTTGGAAAGTTGGTGGTTTATATAATTTAAATTTCAACCAGGCTGCATTAAGCAACTGGTCTGCCGGTGGCGATAAATCTTCAATTTCTCTCGCAACAGCTTTAAATGCACATGCTTTTTATAAAAAAGGAAAAAATGCATGGGACAATACGCTTGATGTTGCTTATGGTTTTGTAAACACAACTTCGCTCGGCACAAGAAAATCTGACGATAGATTTGATCTGCTTTCTAAATATGGTTATGATGTAGGAAAAAATTGGTACGTAAGTGCGCTGTTTGATTTTAGAAGTCAATTCGCAAAAGGATATGCATACCAGGGCGACACTGCAAAAGTGCTCACATCAGAAGCTTTCGCGCCTGCTTATGCTTTATTATCAATTGGCATGAATTATAAACCGAATGATAATTTTTCAATTTTTATTTCTCCCTCAACCGCAAGATGGATCATAGTCAGTAATGATTCGCTGGCTTCAGTGGCGGCATTCGGAGTTGATTCAGGTAAGAATTCGAGATTCGAATTCGGCGCTTACACAACTATAAATTACACAGCAAAGATCAGCGCAAATGCAACTTATATCGGGCGGCTTGATCTTTATTCAAACTACCTGCACAACCCGCAAAACATCAGTGTTTATTGCACAAACGTTCTTGCCGTAAAAGTTACCAAGTTTATCAGCATGAGTTTGACACTAAATATGATTTATGACAACGATATAAAATCAGTAAAAAATGATGGAACGCCCGGTGGACCGAAACCGCAAATTCAGGAGTTGATGGGAATTGGTTTGGCTTATAAATTTTAGATTTAATTTTTATCAATAAAAAATAATCGTGAACAATCAATCGTATAAAATTTCCTTACCGCAATTTGAAGGACCATTTGATCTGCTGTTATTTTTTATTGAGCGCGACGAACTTGACATTTATAATATTCCAATCACCAAGCTCATCCAGGATTTTCTCGTTTATATTCACTCACAGGAAAAACTCAACATCGAATTATCAAGCGAGTTTATTGTTTTTGTATCAACGTTAATGCGCATCAAAGCAAAAATGTTATTGCCAAGAAAAGAAATTGATGAGCAGGGAAATGAAATTGATCCGCGGCAGGAAATCATAAATAAACTTCTCGAATATAAAAGATACAAAGAAGCTTCCGCGCAAATGGCAAATATGGAAGCAGACCGCATGCTGATGATCAAACGCGGCAACCTGCAAAAAGATCTGCACCAGGTTGGCGAAACAGTAAGCGAAGGAACGGAAATTCAAACCATATCGCTATTCAAATTAATGAAAGCTTTCGAGCGCGTCATACAACGTTTGCACGAAAAGCAAAACAGACCTACACATACTGTTGTGCAATATGAATACACAATGGAAGAGATCAGGGATTATATGCTCAGCACAGTTCAGCGCGAAAAAGTAATGAGCTTCGAAAAAATATTTGATGTTTGTGAAAACCGCATTCATGCAATTTTTTTATTTCTTTCGCTGCTGGAATTGATCCAGCAAAAATTCATGAACATCATCATCGGCGAAGGAAGAAATAATTTCATCATCGAATTCAACGAAAACCGCACCGAAGAAGACAATCTGCCGATACTCACCGAAACACCTGTTAATCCTGCATAAACGCTGACGGAAAGTCTTACAAAATCATCCGGCATTAATATTGACAACTTGTTCTTCGTTATCATTTTTTGAATACCAGCTTCGGTTTTTCATAGCATCATTCTTGCAAACGCAGTTTTGCTAATTTTTTCTTTTTGATAAAAAGAAAAAATTAATCAATCCGTTCATCTGAAGAATAAATATTGAACTCTGGTTCCAAAAGTAATTGCAAACTAATATCGCATCTGCGCGTCATTGCACCTTTGCGAGGAAAAATAATAAAAAATTATGACAACGAGAACAATCTCAACTATAGAAACATCAACCATAGAATTTGTTGGTGCAAACAAAATATTACAAGCTTTACCAACACGCAACTTAAAACAGGTTGATCCTTTTTTATTAATTCATCACATGGTTCCTGCTGTAGTAAAACCAGGAGCTTCCATTCGCATTCCGCCGCATCCACACGCAGGATTTGAAGTAGTAACTTATTTGCTCGACGGAGAATTTTTTCATCGCGATAGCAAAGGACATGACGTTGTTGGAAAAGCAGGAGATATAAACTGGATGACATCCGGTTCGGGCATCATACATTCAGAAGGTCCAACAGAAAATTTTTTAAAGACCGGTGGAAGATTGCAGCTAATGCAGGTTTGGATAAATCTTCCCGCAAAAAATAAATCTGATGTTGCAAGTTTTCGCAATTATCCTTCTGCTGATTTCCCTGTTATTAAAAATGAAACCAGTTCTGTAAAAGTGTTAATAGGAAATTACGGAGAAAAAAGATCTCCCGTAATTGTGCAAACGCCGATGTTCTATTATCACATTCAATTAAAAAAAGACAGCTCTTTTACTTTGCCTGTAAATGAAAATCATACTGCGGCATTGTATATAATGAGTGGAAAAATAAGATCATTAAATGAAGAAGCAAAAGCTGGGCAATTAATAAACTTTAATTCAGACGGCGATCAAATTATTTTCTCTGCAATTGAAGATACTGATGTAATTGCTTTCGGGGGTTACCGATAAAAGAAAAAGTGGTAAGCTACGGGCCATTTGTAATGAACAGCTTTGAAGAAATTCAACACGCAATTGCAGATTACAAAACCGGAAAAATGGGTCAGTTAGATTATTAATCTTTATTGATCAACTCCAAATGCAAATACAGTGTATTTTGGTTTTGAACCATTCGCTGTCATCATCATCATATTTAAAAAACCATATTCGCCGGGGGCAAGTTTTTTTCCCGGCGTTATTATAAATACATCACTTCCTGATTTTTGAATATTGCATGGAACTTCAACATTGCTGCCGACATCTTTTTTCTTATTAAACATTCCGCTGCCACCGCCAAGAATTGCTTCACGGTCTGATTTTCCGGGTTCGAATCTGTATAATTTGATCATCGCCGTCGGATCCATCATGGATGAATTCATTTTTACCATAAACTCCATTCCATCGTTTACTTTGATCCGAAAAGGCGATTTTACTCCATCGATAAAATAACCAGCTTCACTACCGCCAAAACCTAAGGCTTTGGTTTTGTTTTTCATTTCTGCCTGCACTTTTTCTACTAATACCAAAGAGTCCTGCTTCAATAAGTAAACATTATTAAGATATTGAGGTTGCAGACCGGTTGTTGTTTTCGTTTGCGCATTGATGTTAGTCGCACAAACTATAAATGTCATGAAAATTAAAAAAGATGTTTTCATAAAATAAATATTAAAAGCGGTATCCAATAGAAAGTTGTACTACATTATTTTTAAGACTGATACTACTCGTGCTCGGAATAAATGATGGAATAGAATCCGTTGAAGATGGTTGTTTGTAAAGATTCGATAAGCTGATATTATATTTTGCGCCGATTATAATTCCCGCATACGGATGAATTTCCAATCCTACTGCAAACCCATAATCATAGCGGTTGTAAAAACTCAAAATTTTATCTGCACTCGCATTGCCGGTTGAAGGTTGCGAGCTGTCTGCCTTTGCATTTAACAGGTAAGAAAATTGCGCACCCAATTGTATTTGCACATACCTGGTAATATTGATCGCCATTAATTGTGCCACGGTCAGGTAATTTAATTTTACAGAGCCGCTCGAAGAATCAGTTGAGTAATTATATCCTTGCCGCGAAAAAATTATTTCTGTGTGCGAACTCAAAATTGATTTTGTGAACGGAGAAATAAATATTCCTGCATGGAAACCAGTCTGACTTCCGCTATTAATGGAAGCAGCGTTGGTTACATTCGCGAAATTCAAACCGAATTTAATTCCAATCCCGATTCCATTATTGTCATTTTTATTTTTAGTTTGATTATTTCGCTGAGTACTATCCTTTGTATTTGTCTGGGCAAAACAACATGTACAAATAAGCAATAAAAAGCAGCAGCAGGTATTTTTCATAAATTTTTTTTGTAAGCTATATCACTTGAGGTTCTTCAGCAATAGAACAAAAGTTAGGTGTAAGAATAGTGGCAATGATCAATAATTCTTTTTCATCGCTTTGCTGATTGCTTCTGTGCGATTTTGTACGTGTAGTTTTTCATAAATTTTGTGAATATGCTGACGCACAGTATTTACTGAAATAAAAAGTTTTTCAGCGATCTCTTTATATAATAAGCCAGTTGAAAGCAATTGCAGTATCTCATTTTCGCGGTTGCTCAAAACTTTCAAATTCTCAATTGAATTTTCATCTTTTTGAAACATATTAACCAGCTTTCGCGCAATGTTTGCGCTCATCGGCGATCCGCCATTGTATAATTGTTTCAGTGATTCTGAAATTTGAGCAAGATTTGTGTTCTTCAATAAATATCCCGATGCTCCAGCTTTCAAAGCCTCGAATACTTTTTCATCATTTTCATAAACAGTAAACATCATATACTGTGTTGCAATATTTTTTTCGCGCAATTGACGGATACATTCAATGCCATTTATTCCAGGTAAATTTATATCCATGATGGCAATATCAGGTTGCAGTTTTGGAATTTGCAACATTGCTTCTTCTGCATTTTTAAAAGCAGCAAGTACATTGAATTCATCATTCAATGCAATAAAATTTTTTAACCCTTCACGAACCTCATCAAGGTCTTCAACTATAGCTATTGAAATTTTCATGTGTAATGCGAAATTAGTTGTGCCTGTTTCATCAGGCAATAGAACAAAAGTTATCGGGGCAAAGGAACTGTTACTTTTAATTCAGTTCCGTTTTGTTTTTTTATTTCCAATTCCCCGTTAATATCTTTTATTCTTTTTTTCATATTTGTTAATCCGTTACTGAACGGCCGGATATTTTCTGTATCAAACCCAATTCCATTATCATGCAAAATAATCATCAACGATTGTGTAATTTGAATACTAATATTTACTTCAGTTGCTTGGGCATGTTTAACAATATTATGCAACGCTTCTTTAATGGTGAGGTAAATATTTCGCCGGAATTCTCCGCTTACAAACATATCAGGAATAATTTCCGGAATTGATATTTTACTTTTGATCTCATTTTGAAAAAGATATTCCGCCGCATAAGCGCGCGTATAAGCAAGTAAATCTTTTAATGAATCGTTTTTTTCATTAAGCGCCCAAACAATTTCTCCCATCTTGCTTATCATTTCGTCTGAATATTCTTTTATTTTAATGATATCATCCTTAATAGATTTTTCTTGTATATTTTTTATATTGATTGTTTCGCTCAAAAATTTAATTCTTGATAAACCTGCTCCAAGATCATCGTGCATATCGGACGCAATGCGTGTTCTTTCCTGCTCAACCAACTGTTGTTTTTCCAATATAATTTTTTGCTTCTCTAATTTGCGATCGTAGTAAAACATAATTATGAAAATGATGATTGTAATAATTGACCCAAACAAAGGAATTCGAAACCACCATGTTTGCCACCACGGTGGTAATATGATAAATGAATAATCCGCGTTTTGTTCCGGGTAATGTCCATTCAAAAAACTTGCTTTTACTTTTAACATGTAATTCCCCGGCTCAAGGTTGACAAAATTTATTTCCGATCGTGTTGAGGGTTCACTCCAATTTTTTTCGCTACTCCCTGATAATAGATAACTGAACCTCGTTTGTTTTTCATCACAGAATGTTGGTGCAGCAACAGAAAATGAAACATTATTCTGGAGATAATTTAATTCCGGAGTTTGCTTTGAAGCAAAAACAGAACTGTCGCCAATCTTAATTTGTATAAACTGCAATCTTGGCGTATAATTATTTTTAGGAAAAAAATCATTTGATAATCGTATTATTCCATCGGCAGTAGTTACCCAATGTTCATTGCTTTTGGAAGATGAAACTTTATATATCTGCTGAAAAGCATTTCCACTCCTGGTAATATTTTCAATATAATATTTCCCATCAATCAAAATAATTTTATCAAGTCCTGCAGGTGAGCACGCCCAAATATTATCGGATGCATCAGTGTGCAGGTAACTGATAAAATTTTCAGATAGTCCATCTTTTGTAGTGAATTGAAAACAAAAAAACTCCGTGGTCTCGGGTTCCTATCCACACATTATTTTTCGTATCCGCTGTAACTGAACGAGGCGCTGCTAACGGAAGAATTTTGTCGTAAACATGAACCAATTGCAAATAATTACCTGGAGATTGCTGGTTCAGCTTAAACAAAAATAATTTGTTTGATCGCGTAGCAACCCACAAATAATCATTACTGATCGCCGCTTCATCTGCGAGGTAGCCCAACTCCTGTGAAACTATTTTTCCATTTTTTAATATGGCAACGACTTTATCAGAAATGCAAATGATATTATTTTCTTCATCGTGAAGAATGTATGAAAATCCATTGGTACCTGTCAAATCTCTGTAAAATAATGAAGTTGCAAACTGTTGTTTTTTGTTGTCAAAATTTACCTTGAATATTTCGAACCATTTTGCGAGATAAACAGATTGGTTCAAACGAAGAATATTATTAAAAGAGGAATTATTATTGCCGGCAAATACTTTATCTGAATTATTGTAATGAAGAAGGATAGTGTTATGCGCATGATCGTACAGCCATAATGAATCCGTATTATTATCTGTATAAAGACTTATGGATTGAAAACCCTTTTTTAGTTCTGAAAAAAACTCCAACTCCTGGTTTACAATTTTGGTAATACCCGTGTGTGCACCAGCGAGCCAGATAATATTTTCTTTGTCTTCAAAAAGTGATTCCTGTTGGTTCTCTGCCAAACCATTTTGTGAGTTGAAAAATTTAGTGTCTCCGCTTTTGTCAATTTTCAAAACACCATTGTATTCAAGCAACCATAAATTCTTTTCTTTATCAAAAAAAATGTTGGCTGAAGAACTGTTTGCCGGAATATGATATTGCGCTGCTGCATCGGAAAAAATTATTGTTCCTTTATTAAAAGATACACTGTCAATTTTAAAAAAGCCTTTTAGTGTTGATACAAGAATATTACTGTCGGGAGTGGCAGCTATAAAAAAAGTATGCTCTTTATTTTTTGAAATTAAAGATTTCCCTGTTTTCAAATCATAAACAATCATCTCTCCGTGAGGCGAAACAGTATGAAAGTTTGGATCAGATAAAATGTATAACCTTCCGTAAAGTTCTGTTCCATGAATTAAATTGGTAATTTTTTTTCCGTTTTCAATTAACTCAATTTTTTTAAACTGATTTTTTTCAAACTTGTAAAAGCCTTCATCAGCAAGCGCATAAAAAAAACCATCGCTGCATTTAATAAGCTGATTAATCACCGGAACAAAATTATCTGCAGTGTGGTAATTCTTGACAACACCATGCACCATGTATTGCAACTGCGTTGTGTTGGGCACAATCAATAATGAGTCATCGCCCAATTCAATAATGTCATTTATCAGGCTCGACGCAAGTCCGTTTTCCGCAGTGTAATTTGTAAATCGCGAACCGTCGTAAACACTCAATCCGCCAAAAGTGGAGACATATAATTTTCCCCTGCTATCCTGGAAAATAAAACGCGCACGGTTATTAATCAATCCATCTTTCGGTGTATAATTAACAAACGCATAACGTTGTGCAAAACAGTTAGCAACAATAAAAAAGCATGCAAGAAAAAATAAAATTCTTTGCATAGTTAAATGTAGAAAGAATTTTATGTACTTGGCTAAGGAATTCTATTAAACATCGTTGCGTCGCACACTTGTACTTTTGAAACATCATTCAACTGAGGTTCATAAATCAATAGTCGCAAATGGTTTGAAAGATTTTAATTAAAAATCCATAGCAAAACAGGTTTTTTGCAAGTGTCGAGCAAAGGTTCAATTCCTTTTAAAAACTCCGGTGAAACCATTGCACATCCGCAGCTGTTACAAATCGGGTAAGGAAACGTTTCACCTGTGGGAACGCAATCATGAGAATGTAAAACAATATTTCTTGCAAAAGCATTACTGTTTGAACTGTCGAGTCCTTGTAGTTTATATGCTGTGCCAAAACTGCCTTTATATTTTTCGCCAATTTTATATTTCCCTAATGCCGTGCAACTGCTTCCTGATTTATTGGAAAATACCGGATAATAGCTAAAGTCATTATTGCCATGACCATGTGCAACTAACCCGCTTTTAATAACAGAATCTTTTTCTGTGTCATAAACAAAAAGCGATTTTTTCCCGATGACAAACTCATGTCCACAAGAAAAATGATTTTTTGATTACAGTTTTTTTGATGAGCGAATGTTTTTAATAGTAACGCTTTGTCATTTAGTTTTAAGATTTCCGAATCGCTGATATGTTTCCTGGTATTTGCAGAAGCTGAATGATAAAATCCATCATAGTAATAATGGGCGGCGATTACAACAGCAATAAAAATAACAACCAGTATTGGTATTAAAATAAACCGCAGCCATCTCATGAAATAAAGAATTAGTCTGTTGATTGAGACATCAATCTTTTTTCATTCCATAAAAATGTGATGTTAAAGAAAATAAAAAGTCATCTTACTTGAATAACATCTTTCATCATTTCTCTTACTGCGTCTGCAATTGCTTTCGCATCAAAATGACATTCATGGTGAAGTTCTTTTAAAGTTCCATGCTCAATAATGGCATCGGGAATGCCAAGCATTTTAAGTTCAACTTTATAATTGTGTTTCGCCGCAAATTCCAAAATAGCGCTGCCAAAACCGCCAACTACGGTTCCATCTTCAACAGTAATTATTTTTTCGAATTTGCTAAAAACTTCGTGCAGTAAATTTTCATCCAATGGTTTTACAAAACGCATATCATAATGCGCAACATTCAATCCATCCGTTTTTAAGTCGCGTATTGCGGCAGTTGCAAAATTTCCCGGATGTCCTAATGAAAGGATCGCAACATCATTTCCATCTTTTAATTTTCGCCCCGTTCCAATTTTTATTTCTTTCATTTCCGTTTTCCATTCCGGCATCACGCCTTCGCCGCGCGGATAACGGATCACAAACGGATTTTTTGTTGAATCCAATTGCGCGGTATACATTAAATTTCGCAATTCACTTTCATTCATCGGCGCACTCACGATCATATTCGGCACGCAACGCATGTATGCAATGTCATAAGCGCCGTGATGCGTTGGCCCGTCTTCGCCAACCAATCCTGCGCGATCCAAACAAAAAATTACGGGCAGGTTTTGTATCGCAACATCATGCACAACCTGATCGTAAGCTCTTTGCATAAATGAAGAATAAATGTTGCAGAAAACTTTCATTCCCTGCGTCGCCATGCCTGCACTTAATGTAACTGCATGCTGTTCGCAGATACCCACATCAAATGCGCGATCTGGCATTTTTTCCATCATAAATTTTAATGATGAACCGCTCGGCATTGCAGGAGTAACGCCAAATATTTTTTCATTTTTTTCGGCAAGTTCAATTATTGTGTGACCAAAAACATCCTGGTATCTTGGCGGTTGAACCGTTTCGTATTTCTTCTTATAAATTTCTCCCGTTATCTTATCAAATAATCCTGGTGCGTGCCACTTGGTTTGATCTTTTTCTGCAAGAGAATATCCTTTTCCTTTTACAGTAAGAATGTGTAACAATTTCGGGCCGGGAATATTTTTTAGGTCATTTAATGTATCAACTAATTTGGAAAGATTATGTCCATCGATCGGCCCGAAGTAACGAATATTAAGCGCTTCAAAAAGATTACTGCTTTTATTTAAAAAGCTTTTTATGCTGTGATCTATTTTACTGGCCATATCTCTGCTGAACCTTTTTCCTACCGGCAGCTTGCCCAATGCTTTCCAGATATCATCTTTGAATTTATTATACGTTTGTGACGTAGTGATGTCCGTTAGATATTCTTTCAGCGCCCCAACATTCGGATCAATGCTCATGCAGTTATCATTCAACACAATCAATAAATCTGTATCCGAAACTCCGGCATGATTCATTCCTTCAAAAGCAATTCCTGCAGTTAATGCGCCATCGCCAATAATCGCTACAGTTTTTCTATCTTTTTCTCCTTTATATTTTGCAGCCATCGCCATTCCCAGTGCAGCGCTGATGGAGGTTGAAGAATGTCCAACGCCAAAAGTATCGTATTCACTTTCGCTGCGTTTTGGAAATCCGCTTAGTCCGTTATATTTTCTGTTGCTGATAAAATTATCGCGGCGACCGGTAAGAATTTTATGACCATAAGCCTGGTGACCAACATCCCATACAAGCTGATCGTATGGCGTGTTAAAAACATAATGCAACGCTGCAGTTAATTCAACCACACCAAGGCTCGCCCCAAAATGACCGCCATGAACGCTGACCACATCAATAATATATTGACGCAATTCGCCGGACAGTTGCTGTAATTGTTCACGGTCTAAAGTCTTTAAATCTGTAGGGCTGTTAATTGTTTGTAACAAAGCCCCAGGGGCAATTTCCATCTTCAATTTTTTAAAAGGTAAAATTACATTTTTTACAGCGGCAAACAAGCGCCAGCGCTGTTAATACCACCGATAGGCTACCTATTCTGCCATTAATACAAAAGAACGCTTTCTGCGATTGAAAAATTATACTTTTGAATGGAGGCTTCTATTATGTCAAAAGGAATAACGCGTTACTATTGGTGGTGCCAGATTGGTGGCTGGGGTTTTGTTGGTCTTTCCATGTTATTTTATGCTCACACTTTTGAGCAAAAAGTTTCCATTATTTATCTCGGGCGAATCATTACCGTAATCACAGCAGGAATTATCAGCACACATTTATTGCGTGCGTTCATTAAAAAAATGAATTGGCTTTTATCACCTATTGAAAAAATATTACCGAAACTGATCATCGCTGTTGTTATCACCACACTTATTTTCATTCTTTTTCAAATGAGTGTTTACCAGGTTTTTAATTTGTACGAACACGAAAACAGGCATAAGGTGGATTTGATCACCCGCATGCTTGCTAATGTGCTGAACATCG
>Ga0210396_10003896_pt1 | contig 14743 bp, 14 predicted proteins | sample IncBWH17OmetaG_FD_155466 | JGI IMG/M metagenome (GOLD analysis project Ga0210396, IMG submission 155466) | Forest soil microbial communities from Barre Woods Harvard Forest LTER site, Petersham, Massachusetts, United States - Inc-BW-H-17-O ...
GGTATATTGCCGTTTGAGCCTATGGATCAGATAAAGCGAGCGGACGAGGGGCCAGGTGAAGACGAGGGCGATCAGACCGTAGGCAATATAAATATATTCGGCCTCGCGGATCCGGCGCAGCTGATAATCCACAAGAGCCTCATAGGGGGTAACAGCCGTGTTGGCCGGGATAACAATAGGTCCGGGGGATGCCAGCGCCGTGGCTGCGCGCCGTATGGGGTCCGGCCAATGGGGCAGGGGGAAGCTTAAGAGCGGAAGCTGGAGGGCCAGGAAAACGGCGGCGAGCAGATAATAGCGGTTAAAGGTATGGGCGGCATACTTGCGTAGGAACAGGTAGTAGAATCCCAGCAGGACAGCCGAAAGCAGCAGCATTTTGAGCAGGTAGGTGATTTCCGGCAGCAAGATCATGAGGCTTGGTTTTTAGATAAGCGGACCTGTTGAAGCAAGTCCTCTAATTCTTTAAGGCTCAACTTGTTGTCATTTACGAATTGCGAGATCAATTTGGAGGGGGAACCTTCGAAATAGCCTTTGAGGAGCTGATTGGCGCTTTTTCTGCCGTATTCCGTTTTGCTGATTCGCGGTTTATAGCAGTTGTTCCGGCCCTGGACGTCCACCTGGACATAGCCTTTGTCGAGAAGGATCTTGAGGAGGGTAGCGATGGTGTTAGGGTGCGGTTTTGGTTCAGGCGTTTGTTCGAGGATGTCTTTGAGAAATCCTTTGCCCAGTTTCCAAAGGACCATCATCACTTGTTCTTCGGCTTTAGTCAGCGGTTTACCGGCACTCATATACAACTAAGTTTTTAGTTATGTTTCGAAATTATAACTAAATATTTAGTTTTAAAAACTTTTGTGGTATTTTATTTGCCGTTTACGGTGGTAGTGTACCAGAAATTGTACAAAGTGTTAAGGGAAAGCCAACAGCATTGGTGAAAAAATGATTAAAAACAATTATTTTCTATCCACAATACTATGATTTTCCAGAATTGGTGACTACTTTCGCAAACGGTTCTGGACGGAATGACATTAATTTATTTTTATATCTTTTTTGCCCCATCCGTGAACACTCCCGGCTCTGTAAATGTTTCTTGATTAGTACCCTACTTAATGAAGCCGCTTTGGGCGGCCGTCCAAAAGGACCAATTTTTGCTTGTCCAAAGGACAGTTAACTAATTTTGTCATCTTTTTTTATTTTTATCCGATATGAGGCAACTTAAGATTGCTACACAGATTACGAACCGTGATTCCCAGGCGGTCGAGAAGTACTTGCAGGAGATCTCCAAGATCCCCATGATCACACCTGAAGAGGAGACCGTTCTCGCGCAACGGATCAAGATGGGTGATCAGAAGGCGTTGGACAAGTTGGTACAGGCCAACCTGCGTTTTGTGGTCTCTGTGGCAAAACAGTATCAGCACCAGGGGTTATCTCTGAGTGATTTGATCAACGAGGGCAACCTCGGCTTAATTAAAGCGGCTCAACGCTTTGATGAAACCAAAGGTTTCAAGTTTATTTCTTACGCCGTTTGGTGGATCCGCCAGTCCATCCTTCAGGCGTTGGCAGAGCAGGGCAGATTAGTCCGCCTGCCTCAAAACAAAATTGGCACGTACAACAAGGCTAATAAGGCCTACATGGCTTTCGAGCAGGAACATGAGCGGGAGCCGAGCACGGAAGAATTAGCCGAATTACTGGAAATGAGTGAGACGGAGATCAACAACATTTTCCAAAGCAATACCCGTCACAGCTCGCTGGATGCCCCGGTACACGAGGCGGAGGATGTAGCGATGGGTGATCTGCTGGAAGGTGGTGATGAGACGGACGACGATGTGATGAAAGATTCTTTGCGCGCCGAGATCCGTCGCGTATTGAAATCGCTGAGTCCCCGCGAAGCGGAGATCGTCAATGCTTATTTTGGGCTGGACGGCGAGAATGGGGTGACCATCGAGCAGATCGGCCAGAAATATGACCTGACCAAGGAGCGCATCCGCCAGATCAAGGAAAGGGCGATCAAACGCCTTCAAAAGGCGCGCTACAGTAACGCGCTGAAAGCATATTTGGGATAACCCACCTGATAAAACACTCAAAAAATCCCGGGACTGCATTAGCAGCCGGGATTTTTTCATAATGTCCCGGGTGGTAAAACCACCCGGGGGCCCCTCCGTAAGGAGGGGGCTTTTTTTGTCGCGGAACCGACATTGTACTACACGATTATACATTACATTTGCGCGTTTACAAGACCACAGCATGGAACATACAGCAAGCGAAAAAGTACATTGCCTGATCATCGGTTCGGGACCTGCCGGCTATACGGCTGCCGTGTATGCGGCTCGCGCCAATTTACGACCTGTTCTCTACCAGGGGATCCAACCCGGGGGACAGCTGACGATCACCACGGAAGTAGAAAATTATCCGGGTTATCCGGATGGGGTTCAGGGGCCTGAAATGATGGTGCACTTTGAGAAACAGGCGACCCGCATGGGCGCCGATATCCGCTATGGACTGGCTACGAAGGTGGACTTTTCGTCACGGCCGCATAAGGTCTGGATCGACGAGGAAAAGCTCATCGAAGCCGATGCCGTGATCATCGCCACCGGGGCTTCCGCGAAATGGCTGGGGCTGGAGAGTGAACAAAGGCTCAACGGGTATGGCGTCAGCGCCTGTGCCGTTTGTGACGGGTTCTTTTTCCGTAACAAAGAAGTGGCCATCGTAGGCGCCGGGGATACGGCGGCCGAAGAAGCCCTGTATCTTTCCAAGCTTTGCACGACGGTACACATGCTGATCCGCAGCGACAAGATGCGGGCATCCCGCATCATGCAGGAGCGGGTTCAGCAGACCCCGAACATCAGGGTCTACTGGAACAGCGAGACCGATGAAGTATTGGGAGAAAGCAGGGTAGAGGGGTTGCGTATCCGAAATAAAAAGACGGGGGAGAAAACCGTAGTTCCCGTGAGCGGTTTTTTTGTCGCCATCGGTCATCAGCCGAACTCCGGCATCTTTGCCGATTTCCTGGAAATGGACGAGGCAGGTTATATCCAGACTGTTCCCGGGACAAGCAAAACCAATGTCGAAGGTGTTTTTGCCGCGGGCGATGTCCAGGATAAGATCTACCGGCAGGCGGTGACGGCTGCGGGCAGCGGTTGTATGGCCGCGTTGGATGCCGAGCGTTATCTCTCTGCGAAAGGATTAGCTTAATACGACGCCGGCCTGCCGGCGCCGCTAACGAAGAAAAGCATGGTTACCGTTCAGTTACATAATCTCATCTTTTCGGGCAGACATGGCGTCTTCAAAGAGGAGCTGGCGACGGGCAATACCTTCGAGGTGCACCTGGATGTCCTCTATGACGAAACGCAGCGGCCCTTCGAAGGACTGGATTCCATCGTCAATTATGTCAATCTCTTCGATATCGTCAAGGCACGGATGCAGCAGCCTTCCCCCTTGCTGGAAAAGATCGCGGAAGAGATCATCATCAAGATCCGGGAGCACTATCCTTTTATCCGGGAGGTCATCCTTTCCATCTATAAGCTGCAGGCCCCCATTGGCAATTTCCAGGGCAAAGCGGGGATGACGCTACACCGAAAATTTGTGGATTGAGTGCGGCCAACCGCCCGGCCGGGCGAATCGTTTTTATTGACATGATGAAATGGGTAGTCGTACTGGCTTTCGGAATTTTTGTCCAGGGCATGCCGGTATTCGCGCAGGATGCGACGGCGTTGCTCAAGAAGGCCGCAGCGGCGGAGTCGGCGTTCCGCGAGGAAGAGGCGCTTTCACTTTATCAACAGGCCTTGCGACTTCAACCGCATTCCATCGTCCTGCTATGCCGGTGCAGCGATCTGAGTTGTCGGGTCGGCAACCGGCTTCCGGATCGCGATCAACGCATCGCCGATTTCAAGGCCGGCTATCAATATGCACAGACGGCTTACCGGCTCGACTCCACCAGCAGCGAGGTCAATGTAATGATGGCGTTCTCGCTGGGCCGGCTGACGCTGATCCAGACCAATAAAGAGCGGGTCGAAGCCGCGGTGGCCATCAAGCGCTATGCCGAACGGGCTATTTACTATGACCCTGCCAATTACAAAGCCTATCACATCCTCGGCCGCTGGCATTATGAGGTCAGCAAATTGAATTTCATCGAGCGGACCTTTGCCCGGTGGTTCTTCGGGGCGTTGCCGGCCGCATCGTTGGACGAGGCGATCCGGAATTACGAACATAGCATGTCGCTGCGGCCCGATTTCATGCTCAACTATCTCGAACTGGCGAAGGCCCTGCATCGCGACGACCAGGATCTCCGGGCGATTGCCTTGTTACGGCGGATGGACAGGCTTCATGATGGTATGTACGATGATAGAACCGTGCGGAAGGAGGGAGCGACATTACTGGCGGAGTGGACGCGGTGACGGCTGCGGATGGATGCGGCGGAGCCGCATCAGATAACCTTTCCCTTCCAGGCGCCGCTGCGGATATAGGTGAAGGACATGACGAACAGCGAGAACCAATAGAGCAATTCCGACATCCAACCCACCATCAGGGACATATTCCAGTGTTCCAGGGTCAGCCAAACGTAGACACAATAGAACACGATGGTGATGAATTCGATCAACAGGTTCACGCGGGTGTTGCCCGTGCCGGTGACCGCGTTGAGCCAGATCGTCGAGATCGACATCAGGATCAGGGCGAGGGAGAGGATGCGGATCACGGGGATGGCGGCCATGGTGAAAGCCTGGTCCTGTCCGTACACCGAGAGGATCACGCCGGGGAAGCAGTTCAGACCGATGGCGACAACGAGGGAAATGCCGACGCTAAGCCTGACGATCTTGCGGATCAGCACCAGGACTTTGTCTTCCATCCCCTGGCCGATGATATTGCTTACCATGGCATTGGTCGTGGAGGCAAACGCCCAGGTGAAGATGCCGAAGAGCCCGAAGATATTGCGCATGGTATTGCTGATGGCCAATGCCTGTCGTCCATGATGTTCCACCAGGATATAGAAGAAGACCCAGGCGGCAATGCTGATAAAAAATTGAAAGACCAGCGGGGAGGATTGTACGATGATCAGCCGGCTGTTCACCCGATCGAGCCCCCAGTGGCGATACAATTGGAGCTCTTTGCCGATGCCCCGGAAATGGATTACCAGGAAGACGACGGCCATGCCGGAGAACTCGGCGAAGATCGACGAAATGGCGGCCCCGTTGAACCCCAGCGCCGGCAGCCCGAAATGGCCAAAGATCAGGGCATAGTCGAGGAAGACATTGACAGCGGCTTCGGCCAGGGTGCCGTAGACGAGGAATTTGCTTTGGTTGGTGCCTACCAGGAGAGCGTTGCGCATCTGGTAGACATAGAGAAAGGGGAGGCCCCAGATACGGATACGGAGGAAGCCGATGGCCTGATCACGGAGCGCGGCGGAATGCAGGGACCAGGACAGGGCCAGCGGGGCGAAGAAGTACGTGATCACGATACCGGCGACGGCCAGGGTCAGAGCGATGAACATGCCCTGAGAAAAGAGCCGGCCGATCTCTTCTATCCGCCCTTCCCCCGCGCGGCGGGCGATCAGGGCCTGCAGACCGTTGTTGAGGCCGTTGCCGATGACGGCGAACAGCAGGTAATACACGCCGGTGATGCCGGCCGTCGAGAGGGCTTCTCCGGACCGGTCGAGGTGACCGAGGAATATATTGTTGGTGATGAAATTGATCTGGGGCACCAGGATCGCCAGGCTGATGGGAAGGGCCATGCGCAGGATGTCCCGGTTAGTGATCGCTACTTTATAGGTCTTGGTGTTGGTTGGCGCGGCCATTGTCGAAAAAGACGGTAATTTACAGTCTTTTGTAGTATTATTGCACATCCTCATGTTAACTATGCATAAACCAGCCTTTACGATCGAAGCTTCGGGTATCTCGGATGATGATCTGCTCCAGTGTCGTCTGTTAGTAGAGGTGAACCCCAATGCCTTCACCTACGTATTGCTCAACCAAAGAAATATGAGTCCGCTGGTCGTAAAATACTTCCAGCTGGAATACAACAAGGAAAATCCGCTGAACGAGCTGTTGCGGGATATCCTGGAAGGGGATGAGCTGTTGAAGCGTCCCGTCAAGGAGACCTTGCTGGTCTACAATTTCCCGGAAAGCAGTTTGGTCCCCGAGGCCGTTTTTACGATGGATACTAACCGGGAGATCATCGACACCCTGCATGGCAATCTGCAAAAGGGGCTGATCCTTACAGAGAAGATCCCCTGGTGGGAGCTGTTCAATGTCTATCGTATTTCGTCGGACCTGCATCAATTGTTGCAACAGAACTTTTCGGCCGGCAAATATTGGCACTACTATAGTCTCCTGCTGAAGAGCTATAAGATGTTCGATTCCGCGGAACAGGAGACCTGTATCAAGGTCATCTTCTATTCCGACAAGATGGTGGCGCTGGTGGTCCGCGAAGGCAAGCCCGTTTTAATCCAGACTTTTTTATATCACGATAGCAAGGATGTGTCCTATCATCTGTTGAACTGCTGCAATCAGCTGGGGTTGAACCAGGAGGAGGTGCGGCTTTTGGTCGGCGGGCTCATCGACCGGCAGAGTACACTGAGCACCGAGCTGCATAAATACTTCCTGAAGATCCAGTTTGAAGAGATCGACGAGAGCATTAAAGTTACGGACGAGCTTAAAGAACTTCCCCTGCATTATTTTTCTTCCATTCTGAAAATGGCCGTATGCGCATAATTGGGGGTGAATTGGGGGGAAGGCGGGTGAACCCGCCGGCCAAAATGCCCCATACCCGGCCGACAACGGATATCGCAAAGGAAGGGTTATTCAACGTGCTGGAGAATAACCTGGACCTCTCCATCTTGCGGACCCTCGATCTTTTCGGGGGGACGGGCAGTATCAGCTATGAGCTGGCTTCGCGTGGGGTCCGCGATCTCACCGTCGTCGAAAAAGATCCGACGATGTTCGCTTTTATCCAAAAGAACGCGCGGGACCTGGGGTTGGCCGATTACTACAAAGTGGTGAAGATGGATGTCTTCAAATTTATCGGGCAATGTAACGAAACCTTCGATTTTATCTTTGCTGGTCCTCCTTATGCGCTGGAAACCATTGACGAGCTGCCGAAGTTGGTTCCACGTTTGTTGAACGACAAGGGCTGGTTTGTGTTGGAACATACGCCCCGGAATAACTATGAGGGGTATCCGCTGTATGTCACACAGCGGTCTTATGGGACGACGATCTTCTCCATTTTTGTGAAAAAAGCATGAACCCAATTTTCATTACAGGCATCGGTACCGGTGTGGGCAAGACGATGATCGCGGCGATGGTCACGGAAGCGTTGGGCGCCTATTATTGGAAGCCGGTGCAGGCGGGTTTTGCCGAAGGGACAGATGCGGAATGGGTAGCCGCCCGGCTGAGCGCGCCGGGTAGCCGCGTTTTGCCAGAGGCTTATATCTTCAAGCTGCCGGCGTCGCCGCATATCGCGGCGCGGGAAGAGGGGGTGACGATCTCGCTGGAGACCCTGGCGGAGAAACTGCCGGCGCAACGGCCGCTGGTGGTGGAAGGAGCGGGGGGCTTGTTCGTTCCGCTCAACGACACGGATTTTATGTCCGACCTGGCGTTGCGGCTCGATGCGACGGTGATCCTCGTAAGCCGGAATTACCTGGGGAGTATCAATCACTCCCTGCTGACGGCGGAGGCCTGCCGGGTGCGGGGGCTGCGGGTGGCGGGCTGGATCTTCAATGATCAGTACCTGGACTACGAGAACGAGATCGTCAGGTGGAGCGGGTTGCCGGCACTGGCGTCGGTTCCTTTCCGGGAGGGGGCCGATGCGGCTTTTGTCCGGGAACAGGCCCTGCGAATGCGGCCGAAGCTGCTGGCTGCGTTGGGTCTCGCCGATCCGCCGGCAGGCGGATGAAGCCGGGGCCGACAAATTTGCGTATCTTTATGATGGAGATCTCCGTTTGCACTGAACTTCCGATATGAACTTCAACTTCCCACTGCTCAAGTCGATACGCATACTACTGTTCCCTTTTTCCCTCGTTTACGCGCTTATCGTCACGATCCGGAACTGGGCTTTCGATAGAAAGGTCCTGAAGTCGGCATCTTTTAATCTTCCCGTTATCTGCGTCGGTAACCTGGCGGTAGGGGGTACGGGCAAATCCCCGATGGTAGAGTTGTTGATCCGGTTGTTGAAGGACCGGTACCCCGTGGCGGTGCTCAGCCGGGGGTACAAACGCAAAACGAGAGGGTATGCGCTGGCAAACGCTTCTACCACGGCGCTGGACATCGGGGACGAGCCGATGCAGTTCCATAGCAAATTTCCGGAGGTGACCATTGCCGTAGGAGAGGAGCGAATCGTCGCCATCCCGCAGCTGTTGCACGACCGGCCGGAGACCCGGGTGATCATCCTGGATGATGCCTTTCAGCACCGGACGGTACGGGCGGGATTGAATGTATTGCTCACGGACTATTCGAATTTATTTACCCGGGACTGGTGGCTGCCCAGCGGGGATCTGCGGGACGCCCCCGGCAGCTACCGGCGGGCCGAGATCATCATCGTCACCAAATGTCCCGCGGAGCTAAGCGAGGAGGAACGCCGGGCCATCGCCACCGAGATCGGCCCCACGGAGCACCAGCAGCTATTTTTTTCCACGATCCGGTATGGACAACCGTATCATATCATGCGGGGGATCGCCGGCGGCCCGGCGGCCCGGCCCGGGGGGACTATACCGGCGGAGACGGTCATCGATGAAACGGTGGAAGTATTGCTGGTGACGGGGATCGCCAACCCCGCCCCGCTAAAGCAATGGCTGGATCACTATTCGCGGACCTATTACGAGATCGCCTATGGGGATCATCATATCTTCACCATCGACGATCTGCAGTCGATCACCCGGCGGTTCGAGACCATCCAGGCAGAAAAAAAGATTATCCTCACCACGGAGAAGGACGCGGTGCGGTTGATCAAATTCCGGCAGGAGCTGGAGGGGCTGCCTTTCTATGTCCTGCCAATCGCCCCGGGGTTCTTGTTTGGCGACGAACCCCGGTTTACTGAATTAATCCTTACATTCATCAACCAATTCCCGGCGCCGGACGAAGAACCGGACGGGGGTCAATCCCCCGCTCCGGACGAACCGGCGGAAATTCAATCCCCCCTTTCGGGCGAGCAACCGGCGGAAATTGGAATGACAAATAAAAAAAACAATGAAGAATAAAAAGAAGAATAAGAAGAAAGGCCCGGCCGCGCATGGCGCCGACCTGTTAACGGGACGATTGGATGTTACCCGTAGCGGCATGGGCTTTGTGATCGTGGAAGGTCGCGACCAGGATATCCTGGTGCGGCCGGCAGATTTTAATACGGCCCTGCATGGAGATACGGTACGGGTGCGCGTGGTGAGCAATGCGGGGCGCAGCGGACGCTCGCAGGGTGAGGTGGTGGAGGTCGTGGACCGTAAGCAGCTGGAATTCCTCGGACACATCGAGATCAGCGCATCCTTTGCCTTTTTTATCGCCGAGTCGGACAAGCCGATGCCGGATATCTATGTTCCGTTAACCGCCTTGAACGGCGCCGTCAACAACGACAAGGTCATTGTCCGGATCACGGAATGGGAAAAGAATAAAAAGCCACAAGGCGAGGTCATCCAGGTGATGGACAAGAGCGACGAAAACGATCAGGCGATGAAAGAGCTCCTGCTGGAAAGCGGGTTCCCGATCTTCTTCCCGGAGAATGTACTGGAGGAATCGGAACGGCTGCCGGATCTGATCCCCGCCGCGGAGATCGCTAAACGAAAGGATATGCGACCCGTGCTCACCTTCACTATCGACCCGGTAGACGCCAAGGACTTCGACGATGCCATCTCGATCCGGCATCTTGACAACGGGCTGTTGGAACTCGGCGTACATATCGCCGACGTGAGCTATTATGTCGAGCCGGATACGGCCCTGGACAAGGAAGCCTATGCCCGCGCCACCAGCGTCTATCTGCCGGACCGGGTCAACCCCATGTTGCCGGAACGCATCTCCAATGAACTCTGCTCGCTCAGGCCCCATGAGGACAAGCTGACCTTTTCCGCTGTCTTTCGGATGACGGAGAAGGGAGAGGTCAAAGGGATCTGGCTGGGCCGGACCGTGATCCATAGCGATCATCGGTTCACCTATGAAGAGGTGCAGGAGATCATCGAACAAAAAACAGGTTTGTATCAACCCGAGATCGAATTGCTCAACGATATCGCCCAGAGACTGCGAAAACAGCGGTTCCGCAAGGGCGCCATCAACTTCTCTTCCACGGAGGTCCGGTTCAAGCTGGATGAGAAAGGGAAGCCTATTGGCATCATGGTCAAAGAGAGTAAGGAAGCCCATCAGCTGGTCGAGGAATTCATGTTGCTGGCCAACCGCAATGTCGCGGAAGCCGTCGGCAAGGTCAAGGTCAACAAAAAACCCATCCCCTTTCCCTATCGGGTTCACGACACCCCCGATAAGGAAAAGCTGGCGCCCTTTATCGAGTTCGCCAAGAAATACGGACATGTCTTCGATATCGAAAGCCCACAGGCGATCGCCCGGAGCTTCAACCAGATGTTAAAGGATGTCCAGGGAAAACCCGAACAGCATGTGCTGGAGCAATTGGGCATCCGTACCATGGCCAAGGCGGTTTACACCACGGAGAATATCGGTCACTACGGCCTGGGTTTCGAGCATTACTGCCATTTCACCTCTCCCATACGCCGATATCCGGATGTGCTGGTTCACAGGATCTTGCAGGAGGTATTGGATAATCAGATCGAAGCGGACAAAAAGCTGGAGGCAAAATGCAAGCATAGCAGCGAGCGCGAGCGTGCCGCGATGGAAAGCGAACGGGCGGCGAATAAGTACAAGCAGGTGGAGTACATGCAGAACTATCTAGGTGATGAATTCGAAGGCGTCATCAGTGGGGTGGCTGCGTTTGGGTTCTGGGTCGAGACGGTAGAACACAAATGTGAAGGGCTGGTGAGCATCAACAGTCTCCTGGAATACGACGATTTCCGGCATATCGAAAGCGAATATAGCCTGGTGGGAAGACGCAGCGGCCGGCAGTTCCGCATGGGGGACAAGGTCATGATCAAGATCATCGCCGCCAATTTGACCAAGCGTCAGCTCGACTATGAATGGGTGATCACGGCGGCCGAAAAGAATGCGCCCGGTGTCCTGGTATTGCCTTCGCCGGACGAGGTTGCGGCGCCGGCAAACAAGAAGGCGCCGCGGGGCGGCCATGCCAAAAAAGGCGGTGGCGGGCATGGCGGCAGCCGCTCGAAACCTGCGCATCACAAACGGGATAGGGGCGGAGCGCACAAGGCGGACGGGTCCTCCGGAGAGAAAGCACGGAAAAAGAAATAGCCGTACATTTGGCTATGCAGCATTTCGAAGAATTGTCCGCGGCCTTTGCTGCCCGGTTCAATACCCGTCATTTTCCGCTTTATCCTAGCAGTCTTTATGATCCGGCCGAATACTTCCTGGGGCTGGGCGGCAAACGCATCCGCCCGGTGCTTTGCCTGATGGGCAATGAGTTGTTCGGTCCCATCGAAGAGGATGCCTGGGAAATGGCCAGCGCTCTCGAGCTCTTTCATAATTTCACCCTGATCCACGACGATATTATGGACAAGGCGCCGCTGCGGCGGGGTCAGCCCACCGTCCATGCCAAATACGGATCTTCCACGGCGATCCTGGCCGGGGATGTCATGATGGTCGTCAGCTATGAGTATATCGGAAAGGTGCGGAGTCCCCATATCCGGCGGCTTTTGCAGCTGTACAACCAGACGGCGATGAAGGTCTGTGAAGGACAGCAGCTGGATATGGATTTTGAAAGCCGCGATATGGTGTCGATGGCCGAATACTTAAAAATGATCGAGCTCAAGACCTCGGTGTTGCTGGCCGGCTGTTTGCAGATCGGGGCGTTGCTGGGTGGGGCCGGACTGGGTAACCAGGACATCATCTATGATTTTGGCCGCAATCTTGGGCTGGCGTTCCAGGTGCAGGACGACTACCTGGATTGTTACGGGGATGCGTCGAAATTCGGCAAGCAGGTAGGCGGGGACATCCTGGCCGATAAAAAGACCTTTTTATTGATCAAGACACTGGAGGTCGCCAGTGCCGCGCAACGCGGGGAGATCGACGTCTTGAAGACGGCTCCGCCGGTCGAGAAGGTGGCGGGGATGTTGGATATCTTCAAAGCCTGCGGGGTAGATAGCTGGGCCAGGGAGCTCAAGGAGCAGTATCATGCGGCGGCCTGCCAACGATTGGACGATATCGCCGTGACGGCGACACGGAAGGAACCGTTGCAGCGGGTGGTGGAATTGCTGCTGCAGCGCGAGCATTGACGCGACGTGTCACGTTTTTTTTGTGGCGTACATATTTCTGCTTATTTTTACTTTGCTGTCCTTTCCAACGATCTTCGAGCCTGGTCTTTAAACCTTGCGGTCTTTAATTCCTTTTTTATCAAACTGTGTCCTTCTGCCATGAGCTGAACTCATTGTAGAAATGCCTTGCTGTGTTCATAAAAAATTCGCCGGCTATGCCAGCGAACGTTTGTGTCTAAGCAACACGAGGCGTCCAACCGCCAGCGGTGGTTGGATAGGATTCGGAAAGCTAGTGAGTGCATAGCGCAGCTCGCTAGGGCGATCAAAGCCATCCTGGATCTGTTCTGATGATCCATGGTCGCCGAAGTAGGGCCGGTATTCGTAGTACCGGCTTCTACATTTTTACAAATGTACGTTTGTAAACAATGGCAAGATACTGCGAATTAAAATAACTCCAAAATTTATGTAGTTAACTCCATAGAAATGGTAGTTTTGGTCCTCGCATAACGCAAAGGTTTAGAATAGTTTGCGCTATGCCTAAGACAAAAGAATATACTGGCATGGGCCTTCTCATCTATAATGCCGTGCAAAAATTGGGCATTACCCGAGAGGATGCTGCAGACAAATTAAATATCAGTCCTTCCACACTCTTTGGTTATTTCGTAAAACCGCCTACCGATATTGAAGTATTGATCGATCTCTCACTTAAGCTCGAGACTAATCTATTAGCCTTTTACAAGGACCGCGAGCCCCTGAAAGGGATGCTGGAAGCAAAAGACAAGGAAATTCAACGTTTGGAGGAAGAGATAACCAGCCTGAAAAAGGATAAAGCAAATCTCTATTATACCATTGAATTGCAAAAGGACCAAATAGGCGCCGCCAATAAACAAGAACGATAGCCGGCTGCAAAGTTATCTCATCTTTTTCCCTGAAAAATTAAAGTATTTTAAATAATCAACGTCGCCCTCCGAGGTTACTATACATGACATTCGTCATACCCAGGAGTGAGGCGAGGTATTTTGCCTGGACCCGCGTAGCAAGATGGGGCAGGTTATCCTGGGACCATCGATAACGCTCCGCTGCCGGTTGCATCCACATTGCCCGGAAGCGCATGTAGTGTCCCTGGATGTATTTTTCCAGAAGACGCAGACCGATCGTGCGGAAGATAGGAAAATCGGTATAGACCGCCAGCCATTGTTTAAATGGGATGATTTGTGTCTGAGTATCTTCCAGGGCCTGGATCGTTTCCATTCCATAGGGATGGTGAAAGATGTGTTCGATAGGGAAACATAGTTCATTTTCCCGGATAAATCCGGAGGAGATCTCTTTTTCGCCTTTGTGATAGGAGGAGCGGAGCAGACCCTGCCGGACAAAATAAACATGCTGGCTTAACTGGCCTACACGTACCAGATAATCTTTACGGCGGAAGAATTGTTCGCTGGTGATCGAGCGCAGCCGGGCGGCCAGATCGTCCGGCAAGGGATACAATGATCCCAGGTAAACAGCTATATCCATCATAATAAGGAGTTGTGATGATGAAGAAATAGGGTACTCTACCCGTTAGAGGACGCCTGGGAGACGCTAATTGTATTAGTATTGCAAAGATAAAATATCTAGTAATCCGGAAAAAAAGAAATCAGGGCATGGCGGGGCGGAACGCCTCCATGGTTTTCCAGTATTTGTCTTTATAGATCTCATAGCTGCAGGACAGATCCGGCTGGTATGTTTCCAGCAGCTCGTAGGTGGTCTTCGAAGCGCTGCTGAACTCTTTGCAAGCCAGAAAGATCGTCCGTTTTCCCTTGTAGGTTTGTCTTGCCAGGAGCAGGTAGCCGGCGGAATCGGGCAGTTTTTCCGCCAATTCCGTTTCCAGCCGGGACATGTGCTGATAATGCGTGTTATCGGGCAGGCCGTTGTCGGCCAGGCCTTTTTTTTCATAATCGACGACCACGAGCATCATCCAGGGATGCGAGACCTTGGCATCCCATTGCAACAGATCGGTATTGAGCGTGACGATGTTCCGGAACCCGTCCGCATCCTTGCCCTCCAGCACGGCATAATTGTCTGTTTCCGTATGGTGGCGCGTTTCGTGGTATTTCTCTACAAACTCTTTTTCTTTCCAGCGGAGAAAATCCGCCAGTTTTCCCATGGAGATGGGGGACATCTTATCGGAAGAAGGGCCGGTGACGGTTCCTTTGTCGATGAGGGTTGCGGCATCCCGTTCGCCCAGGACGCTTTCGAGATAGAGGAAGACGCCCTGGGTGATGATGGTTTGGTTGGCTTCGGTGAAATCCCGGTGGACGAAAGTGATGGCGATCTCGTCCGGGTAGGCCGGGTCGTCGTGATAAACAAAATGGATATTCTCGTTGTCGAAGACATAGCCCTCCATTTTGATGCGCATCTCTTCGACCCCATTGGCGGGTTTGAGGGGGGTGAACTTCCAGTGGGCGAGGG
>Ga0210396_10003897_pt1 | contig 14738 bp, 10 predicted proteins | sample IncBWH17OmetaG_FD_155466 | JGI IMG/M metagenome (GOLD analysis project Ga0210396, IMG submission 155466) | Forest soil microbial communities from Barre Woods Harvard Forest LTER site, Petersham, Massachusetts, United States - Inc-BW-H-17-O ...
CGGGAGGCGCGGCAACTGGCCAAAAACATTCTGGCGGTGGTCCGAGGCGCTGCGCCGCAGCCGTTTGTCTACTCGAGCAAGGGAACGCTGGCGGCGCTGGGGCATTACAAGGGGGCTGGGCGCGTCTACCGGTTCAACATCCACGGGTTTCTGGCCTGGTGGGTGTGGCGGACCTATTACGTCTCGCGCATGCCGCGCTGGAGCCGGCGGATGCGCATCATCATCGACTGGACGGTGGCGCTGTTTTTCAAGAACGACGTGGTGCAACTGGATCAGGTTCGCGGCAACGCCGTGGCAGGACCGGTTGACCGGCCCGCCGAAGCGATTCCGGCGCGAGAGGAGCGCGAACCGGCCCGGCAAACTGCGTGAGGCGTCGTGCGGGCCGCCCGCGGATCAGGTGGTGCAACGTTTGGAACGATTTGGAACATTTTTCGCGATTTTCGCACGGGGAAAACGTTCGATTCTGTTCCAAACGTAGCAGGGATCGCGTTCTCAGACTGGCAGCGGCTGGGACGGCTCGGCTGCGGGGGCGGGGCGGAACGAACGCGAGGTGTTCAGATCGTACAGGTCGGAGCAGACCACGCGATGCTTTCCGCTGAGGGTCTGCTGGACGGCGGGAACGACGCGGAGGGCGACCGGGAAGCCGCCGAGCCGGGCCTCGAAAAATCGGCGGAAGGCTTCGAGGTCCGGCGCCGCCTGTGCGGCGCCGGCGGGATCGTGAAGCTCGGCGTCGATTCGCACCGAACCGTCCGCCGCCTGGTAGATGCTGAAGCGGCGGAGCACCCGCGCCGCGGTGGCCGCAACGGCGTGTTCGATGTGGACCCAGTGCAGGTAATCCCCCGTCTTGCTCCGGAGCAGGTCGTTGTTGCGTCCTCCAACATCTGCCAGTGACTCAAAACCCTGGGCCGGTTTGACCAGTTCGGCGGAGGTGACGTCGCCGATCGCATAACGGATCAGCGGGAACGATGGGTTGTTGAGTACCGTTACGACGATGTCGAACTGCCCGTCCTGGCGCCCCAGCGTCTCGAGCAGGACGTGGTCCTCACGGACGCGCATCACCCGCTGGGGGCCGTCGCAGGCGATGACCCCACATTCGGTAGCGCCGTATTCGCGCGCGACCGGCGCTCCCAGGGCTTCCTCGATGGTCTGGACCATGTGGGGCCAGGCGGGCTCGGAAGTGGCGACAATGACTTTGAGGGAGGGAAAGCGCCAGTGACCCGACTGCCGGGCCTCCATCGCCAGCAGATAAAGCGCCCGGCTGTAGCCGTAGATCATCACCGGATCGAACTTCTGGAGCTGGTGGAGGTAACGCCGCAGGCTGTCGCGGCTGACGTCGTAGGCCGAAAGACGCAGGCGATTGCGCAGACGATCCATGTAAGGCTGACGGAACCTGGACCAGCGGCCGCGCCAGCCCGGCGCCACCGAAGAGCCGTGCGACCAGAGGAACGCCGTGCGGTCGAAAATGTCGACACCCCACTGCGCTTGGAAGCGGTATTTGGCCCGCAACGACTCGAGGTGCGCCTGATGCGACCAGAAGATGGGAGTGGGAGTGCCCGTCGAGCCGCCGGTGTATTTCCAACTGCCCCGATCGGCTCGGCTGGAAAGAAAAGACTTCGAATCCTGCTTGATGCAGGCCTTGAGAAGAACCGGCACCGAGTGGGAAAACTCGTCCAGGGACGAGAAGCGCGCCGGCAGAGTTCTTTGGTCTGCCAACTGCCGGTAGTGCGGCACGTAAGCCGTCGCGTGTTGCCAGAGATGATTGAGCCGCTCGAGCTGAAAAGCTTCGATGCGAGGTCGGGACCACCGCTCGCGTTGGGCGAGGACCTGGATCGCGCGGGTGGCGTTTTGAAACCGCGGGAGCCAGCGAACAGGCGTCATGAGGTAATCACTCCAACGGGTTCGCGCATCTCGTTATCGAGGTCCTGACGACATCGCGCCCGCTGGTAAATGGACAGGAGCATCTGGTAATTGCGATCGGCAGTGTAATGCCGAAGGTATTCCGCCCGAGCCGCCTTCCGCATCTTGTATGCATCCGTGGCCATTTGAGCGACGCGTGCCGCCAACGAAGAGGCATCACCTGTAGCGAAGTGATACCCGTTGATTGCGATTTCGACCAATTCCGCCGATGCACCTTTGTCAGAAGTAATGACTGGCGTGCCCCTGGCGAAGGATTCGATGATGCTTCGCCCGAACGTCTCATAGGCAAGGGACGGGAAGACCAGCACCGACGCCTCTCCGATCAGGTGGAGTGTTTGATCGATGGGGAGTCGGCCGAGCCATTCGATCTTGGGGCATTTTTGAATGGCATCGCGGACGTCGCCGGCCATCGGCCCGTCACCGAGAATTTTGAGCGGCATTGGGGGATTGTGCCGCAGCCACGCCTCGAGCAAGGTCGAGACACCTTTTTCCTGGGAGAGGCGGCCGGCAAAGATCGCGTAACCCCCCTTCCCGCTTCCCTCGCCAGGATCGGGATGAACAAAGTTCGGTTTCACCGCGATCCGGTCGGCGGGAAAACCGCCGGCGATGTACTTGCGACGGGCAAATTCGCTTGGCGTGTAGAACAGATTCACCTTCCGCTGCCAGGTTCCCAGCCCGCGATGCGTAGCCAGCATTCCGGCAACGACGGCGGTGGCAGCGCGGCTGTCGCGATAGCACTTATGGACGATCGCGGGTATCGCAACGCGGCGCCCGAGACACAGTTCGCAAGGCTGCCCATCCCGGAGCAACAACGCATTGGGGCACAACAGCCGGTAATTCCGTAGCGCCTGGATCACCGGGATCCTCTCGGCGGCGGCGGCGTAATAAGCCGCTGGCGAAATCAGCGGAAACGTGTTGGTAAAGTGGACCAGCTCCGGCGCCTCCGATCGCATCAATTGCCGTAACTCACTGTGAATACGCTGGTTCCACACCGTGCGGACCGCAACGCCCACCCGCCCCATATCTGCGATGGCGTCGTTGTGAAGCGTGTAGCGAACGACCTGATGGCCGTGTAATTCCAGAAGCCGGGCTTCATCCTCGAAGGAATGATCTTCCCCCCCGGGCTGCTGATAATGGTTATGGCACAACAGAACTTTCATGTCCCCTGCCTGCAATGGTTCGATCCGTCTGTGGCCCACGACAACCCACTGATCGGTCAAATCTGCTCGGGGGGCGACTGCGGACGGATGTCAAAAATGACAGTAACTCAAAATCGGAGGGCAGGTGCTTCCAAAGCTGAACTTTTACGCATATTTAACTCGTTGCGAACACAAGGGTCGGTCCGGAAGGAACTAATTGGGAATTGGGCCGAACGAACCGAAGGGGTTTTTGTTAGATTATCCGCCTGAATAGATTGGCTGTTGGCGAATGCCAACGACCCTTTGTGCCGAAGATTTTCGGCCGTGCGTATGTCCACCGACCCCGCCACCGTCGATCGTTCCACGTCCGCTAAACCCGGTTTTAGCCGGTATTTGAAGGATGCATGGGCGGTCGGCGACCAGGCGCTGATGTCGGCCAGCAATTTTGCGACAATGATTCTGGTTGCGCATGGCATGGGGGATCCGGCGGAGTTCGGACGATTTACCCTGGTCTATTCCGCGCTGCTTTTTGCCAACATTCTCCAAGTCGCGTTGATCACTCAGCCGCATAACGTTCTGGGAGCAACGCGCTACGGGGAGAGCTACCGCATCTACACGAGCTCGACGCTGCTGGCACAACTGCTTCTGATCGCTGCCGAGTTCATTCCCGCGGGTGCTGCCGTCTGGCTGGCGTATATCAATCACTGGCCTGTTCTTGCTCTGCTTTTCACGCTGATTCCTTCGATCGCCAGTTGGCAGTTGCAGGAATTTGTGCGGCGAGTACTGTATACTGAAGCACGGCATTTTGATGTCTTTCTGAACGATCTGATCAGCTACGGCGGGCAGACCGTCGTTATTGCGGCATTGAACCTGTTGGCCCGGTTTCACTTCCACGGCATCCAGGACTGGCTGACAGGCGTGACCGCGATGTACGCATTGGCCGGCACCTCGGCGCTTGCCGCCGCCATCGGTTTCTGGCAGATTCGCAAAAGCCTCACACGTCACGTCGACCTGTCCGCGCTGCCGTTGAACTGGAAATACGGGAAATGGTTGGCCGGCTCAGAGATTCTGACCTGGTGCTCGTCGATCCACATGTACCTTTACGTGGCGGCGGCATGGCTTGGCCCGTTCGCGACCGGGGAACTCAAAGCCGCCCAGGTCCTGTTCGGGCCAACACGGGTTATCGCCTATTACCTGGACACGGTGCTGCCGATCCGCTTTGCCCGCAGCCTTATGGGTGGGGGGAAATCGGGGATCAACGCGCAGCTCGGTCAGGTGCTTCTGAAAGTCGCGATTCCGCTGGCGGGTTTTTGCGGCCTGATCGCCCTTCTGGCCAAGCCGCTGCTTCAGCTCGCCTTCGGACGAAAGTACGGCGGCGCCAGCGTCATTCTCGTGCTTTACTCCGCCTATGCACTGTTGACCTATCTGCAACTGATGATCACGGCGGCACTGCGGGCCCGCCACCTGACGCACATCATCTTTCTTGCCGCGGTCTGCGGGCTTCTGGTGGCGATGCCGACGAGTTTTTTGCTGATGCCGATGCTGCGAACGCAGGGGATCATGGTCGCCATGATCGCGGGAGTGGTGACGTCGGCGGCGATCTCGGCTACGGCGTGCCTGCGCCAAAGACCGGCACAGGGGAGTCGTCCGATTGACCAGGATGCCGCCGCGGTGCGGGCGGGCGCCGCACCCGCCATCGCCGCCGTCCTGGTCGCCGATAAGGAGGAGACTTGCCCGAACTGAGCCATGAAAATTTGACCCGGGAGAATTTGACCCGGGAGAATTTGACGCGGAAGAATCCGGCGGTGGTGCCCGCGACTTCGTCGGGCGATCCGCGCGGCGCCATGCTGCTGCGGGTGTTCGACGTGCTTGAACGAGCCGCGGTTCCGTGGTGCGCGCTGCACGGGTATCAGTCATGGCCGGCGGACATCGGGACGGATGTCGACCTGCTGATGGGCCCGCGACTGCTTCCCGGCCAGTTGGCAAAGCTGCTTCACGAAAATCGCCAGTACATCGGCGCCGAGGCGGTGCTGTGGCTCAATGACGGCGCGCAATACATCGTGCTCGCCGCGCCTGCCGCCGCCGGACAAAGGCCTTGCATTCTTCAACTCCACGTCAGCCCGGACTACTCGCTTGCGGGTCGGACATTTTACAAGGCGGACGAAATCCTGGCATCGCGCGTCCGTAAAGATAAATTCTGGGTTCCCGCGCCGCATCACGAGTTCGGGTGCATGCTGGTGAATCGGGTCCTGAAACAGAGTCTGCGCCCCGAGCACGAGCGTCGATTGTCGGAGTTGGCGGCGCAGCACCCTGCCAACTGCGAGCGCGAGGCACGGCGATTTTTCCAGCCGGGAGACGTGCGCCTGATCCTCCAGGCGGCCCGCACCGCCGACTGGTCGCGCATCCGTCACTACAGCCGGGACCTGCGCCGCGGCCTGCTGGCCGGCCCGGGCGCCCGCCCGAGCGGTGGAAACACCGCCCGCTGGGGGCGAAGGCTGCGGCGGTGGGCCCGGCCGCCCTGCGGCCTGCACTTGGTCTTCCTCGGGCCCGACGGCGTGGGAAAGTCGACCGTCATTCAAGCCGTTCGCGAGCAGCTTTCACCGATCTTCCTGCGCGAAAAATATCTGACCTTTGCCCCAAGCCTGCTGCCAGCGCGCTTCGAGGTCCCCAAGCCCGATGGTCCGCACTCGCTGCCGCCGCGGTCTTATTCGGCGTCGCTGATCAAGGCGGCGTGGTGGACGCTGTGCTACACGGTTGGATATCTGCTCAGTATTCGTCCCACTCTGGCCCGCGCGGGGCTGGTGATCAACCACCGTTACCTGCCGGACGCCATCGTCGATCCGAAGCGATATCGTTACTCCGGACCGCACTGGCCGCTGCGGGCGCTGTGGCGAGTGGCGCCCAAACCGCACCTTTTGTTTTTGCTGGACGCGCCGCCCGAGGTCATCCTGGGGCGGAAGCAGGAGGTGGCGATGGAAGAGATCGTTCGCCAGCGGGAGGCGTACCGCGCGCTGGCCCAGCCGCTGCCGTTCGCTCGCATCATCGATAATTCTCAGCCGCTCGAGCAAGTCGTGGCCCAGGTCGGGCAGATGATCCTGGACTACCTGTCATCGCGCTCCGCACGGCAACTGAAAGTGGGGGCCGGCCGGTGACGCGCCAGGGCAATCGAAAACCCAATTGGGAGGGCGAGGCTCCTGCCGAGCCGAGGCTTGAGGACGCGGAAAAATGCGGCTCGGCAGGAGCCTCGCCCTCCCGAAATGGCCCGCCCGCGAGTTTGCGATCGCCCTGGGTGGCACGCCCGCGCACCCATACCTGGATGCATCTGCTGCCGGCAGACGCGGCGTTCGATTGCCGCGGCGGGCCGGAATGGCTGCGCGCGCCGCTGGCGGGAGCCCAAACTCAGGCGAATCGCCGGGTTGTGGTCGAATACAACGGAACGCTTTCCGATCCCGCCGCAGCCGCGTTCGTCGGCATCAATTGCTCGGGCGTGAAAGATGCGTCGCTTCAAGCGGCGGGGTTCGCGAATGTCTGCCGGTTCGCTGTGCTGCCAGGTTGGGAAAATCCCCGCTGGTTTATCCCGCTGGCCAGCCCGGCAGTCTGTTCGGCCGGGTTCGATCTTTATACGCCGGCGCGGGCAACTGCGCGGTTGAAGCGATTGGCGGCGCGGGCTGCCGTCTATACGCGGCTGCCGTTCTGGTATCGCGACCAGGTCGTGATCGCACAGCGCGAGCCTTCTTCGCTACAGCGTGCGATGTCAGAGTTGTTTCCCGGGCACGGGCTAGCGCTGGCGTTCTCTTCGGGCGCTCCTGAAGGCGCCAGGAATCGCAAGGCTTCGGCCGCGGTGATCGATTCCGATGGGACGATCCTGGCGTTTCTCAAAATCGCGGTCACGCCCCTGGCCCGCGCACTGCTGGAGCGTGAGACAGAAAACCTGCGCCGTCTGTCAAGCATGGACGGCGTTCGCGGGTTCGTGCCCAGCCTGCTGTCGGCCGGCGAAATCGACGGCATCTACACCACGGCCCAGGCACCGCTTGCCGGCGGCGCGGCGCCCACGCCAATCGGTCCGATGCACCACGAGTTTCTTTCGCGATTGGCGCGACAGACCGCCGAGCCTGCCGCGACTCGACTCGTTGCCGAGCTGCCCCGCCGCATCGCCAGCCTCGCCGAACCGCATCCCGAATTATCGGCCGCCCTGGAGCAGGCGCTGGCCGGCCTGGAAAACCAGCGAATGGCAACAGGTTTGGTCCACGGCGATTTCGCCCCCTGGAACCTCCGCCGGGCCGGAAATGTCATCCGCGCTTTCGATTGGGAGTACGGACATCTCGACGGCCCCGCCGGGCTCGATGAAATCCACTACCGGCTCCAAGTCGGGTATCTGCTGGATAATTGGACGGTGGAAAAGGCCGTCGCCGACCTGACTCGCACCGACATACTGAGCCGATATTGTTCACAGAGCCGTCAGTCTTCTCGCCATGCCCTGCTCATGCTGTACCTGGTCGACACTCTGGCGCGACTCTACGGAGAGGGATATGATCGAGCCAATGACATGGTCAAATGGCATGCCCGGCTTCTCGATCGGTTGCGGGAGTCCGCGCCCCGGGAGGCGGTGCTCACGTGAGCTGCGCGCCCGCCCAAACCGTCCTGCCCCGCGGGCCTGACGCCGCCCCGGCGGACACTTCCACGGTCCTGATCGCAACCATCGAGCCACTGGTTGGGCCGACCGGAGTTCAGACTCATTCGCGCGCCCTGGAAGCGGGGCTGAGATCCGCCGGGCGTCCGTGCATGATCCAATCCGCCCTGATGGGCAACCGCCGCTGGGCGCCGGTCTTTGCCATCCGGCCACTTCTGCTCCGTCGACTGAACTCCACCTGGTCCACGTGGTGGCTGCGTCACTGGCACGAAGCGGCGCTTCGCGGCGGGCTCAATCGCACGCTCAAGCACCACGACGTCGACGCTGTCATCGCTCAATGCCCCGTCAGTGCCCGGGCGGCCATGGCGGCGCGCGACCGGTCCGGCGGCCAATTCCCGGTGATTCTCGTCTGCCATTTCAACTACAGCGAAGCCACGGAGTACCGCGAAAAAGGCGAGCTGGCCGGCCAGTCCTATTTCGATGAGATCATCCGGACAGAGAAGCAGGTTATCGAGGGTGTCGATCACGTCGTCTTCGTTTCCAACTGGGCCCGGGACATCGTGCAGCGCGATCGCGGAATCCACCCGCGAGCCTCCTCGGTCATCTGGAATGGAATCCCTGGCGCCACTCTCACTCCCCGGATCAAACGCCCGGAGCTCGGTCTGAATGACGAGGATCTGGTCCTGATCAATGTCGGCACGCTGGAGCCGAGAAAGAATCAGCTCGCGCTGATCGATCTGATGGGCAAAATTGCTCCTGAGCATCCGAATCTGCGACTGGTATTGATCGGCGACGGTCCCAGCCGCGGACAGATCGAATCGCGGATCGCCCAACTCGGGCTTGAGGCCAGGGTGCGTCTGCTGGGATTTCGCAGAGATGTTCCCGAGCTTTTGCCGCTTGCCGATATTTACGCGCACGCGTCTTTGCTGGAGAATTGCCCGATAGTGTTGTTGGAGGCGGCGCGAGCGGGGCTTGCGATGGCCGCGGTGCCGGCGGGAGGCGTGCCGGAGCTGCTGGAGGCGCTGGGCGGAACGCCTTTGGACCTGAACCGTCCGGCTTCGCTGACGCCCCTGCTTACCTCAGCAAACCGCCGCGCCGAGGCAGGCGCTTTCGCTCGCTCAGCGTTCGAGCGCTGCTTCACGCAGCAAGCGATGGTAGCGCGGTACAGGCAAGTTCTGGAATCCGCCGCCCAACGCGGAGGAGCGGCACCGTGACCACGGCGCGCATAACATCCCGCCCGGTTGGTGAGACTCTCTCCGTCACCCGTCCCTCGATCGCAGACCGGTATCTGACGGGCTTGTGCCTCATGCTTCTGGGCTATGCGGTGCTGGGGAGGGGGTTCGCTTACCTGTTCGTTGGGGAGTTGGCCCTGGGGGTCGGATTCCTGGTCATCATCTGCACTCCGGGATGGACTCGCATATTCCAGGTGCCGCAATTGCTGTTGCTGCTGCCGTTCTGGGCATGGGGCCTGGCGCGGACGATCCCCTATTTGCGACTGTACCGTGCCGACGCCGTTCGCGACGCGATGCTCTGGGGGTATAGCGGATTTGCGGTCATCATAGCCGCATTGATCCTCACGGACCCGGGGCGTCTGCTGACGCTGCTGCGGCGTTACCGCACCTTCGCGTACTTCTTTTTGGCGCTGATTCCTTTGGTGATGGCCGTTTTTCGCGGCGCCCGGCAGTTACTTCCCGTCTGGCCATGGGCCGGGGTCCCGGTTATTCACGAAAAAGAAGGCGACATCATGGTGCACCTGGCGTGCATCTTCGCCTTCTGGATTTCGGGTCTTCCGGGTAAGATCAAACCGCTCTGGCTGATCCTGTTGACAGTCAACGTCGCGGCGGCAGGGATGATCGATCGCGCCGGGCTGCTGGCGTTCCTGATGGTCGTGGCGCTGTGCGCCGCCTGCAAACCCAGGCATTCGATCATCTGGAAGACGTGCGTTGTCGCCGTGCTGGCGGTTTTTGTCCTCTGGGCCACCAACGTGCATATCCCGGTGCCCGGTGGAAAAGGCCGCGACATCTCCTTCGAGCAGATCGTCACCAACATGCAGAGCATGACCGGCGATACCGGCGCGGATGGCCTGGACAGCACCAAGGAGTGGCGCGTCGAATGGTGGCACGCCATCGAGAAATACACCTTCTTTGGTCCGTATCGCTGGACCGGCAAAGGGTTCGGCGTCAACCTCGCCGACGACGACGGAGATTTTCAGGTCCTTCGCGACAACTCGCTGCGCGCGCCGCACAGCGCCCATATGGATTTTCTGGCCCGCGAAGGCGTACCCGGGTTGGCACTCTGGATCGTTTTACAGCTCGCGTGGGTTGGCACGATGGCCAGCGGGTATTACAGCGCCCGCGTCAACGGTGACAGTCGCTGGGAGGCGGTTTTCCTGTTCCTGATCTCCTGCTGGGCGGCGTTTATCATCAACTCCTCGTTCGACGTGTTCTTCGAGGGCCCGATGGGCGGCATCTGGTTCTGGACAGTTTTCGGCGTGGGAGCGGCGGCACATTTCCTGCACCGACGCCAGCCCGAAGTGCTCTACATCACATGACGATCTACATCACATGACCATCGTGGTGGCGCACAACTTCTATCAGCAGACCGGCGGCGAGGACCAGGTCTTCGCCGCCGAGGTCGATCTACTGCGCCGCAACGGACACCGCGTCGAAACTTTCGTTTTGCATAACGACGCCGTCGACAGCATGGGGAAGGTCCGGGCACTGGCCGCCACCCTCTGGAACCGCGAAAGCTACCGCTCGCTGCGAGACCTGGTCCATCGCAGCGGTGCCGGCGTGGTTCACTTTCACAACACGTTTCCGCTGATCTCACCGTCGGGCTACCAGGCCGCCCGCGATGCAGGCGCCGCCGTCGTGCAAACCTTGCATAACTTCCGTCTCATCTGCCCCTGCGCGCTGCTCTACCGCGACGGGCACACGTGCGAGCTGTGCGTCGGCCGGAACCTGGCCTGGCCAGGAATCCGCCACAAGTGCTATCGTGACAGCTTCGCGGCGACGACCGCCGTCGCGACCATGGTTTCAGCGCACCGCGCGATGGGAACCTATCACCGGCTGGTCGACCTGTATATTGCGCCCTCGCCTTCGGCGCGTGCAAAACTGGTCGAGGGCGGACTGCCGGCCGATCGCATTCTGGTCAAGCCGAACTTTGTGCCCGATCCGGGAGTTGGGTCCGGGGGCGGAGGGTTCGCCCTGTTCGCCGGCCGGTTGTCACATGAGAAGGGGCTGGAGACGCTGCTGGAGGCCTGGGAGGTTCTGGGAGACCTGTTGCCGCTGAAGATCATCGGCGACGGGCCGCTTGCCCCGCTGGTTGCCGCGGCGACCAAGCGACAGGCCAACATCCAGTGGCTCGGGCACCGGCCCCTGCAAGACGTTTACGACCTGCTCGGGCAGGCGGCCTTCAGTCTCCTGCCTTCGCGCTGCTATGAAACGTTCGGGCGGGTGGCCGTCGAGGCTTTCGCCAAAGGAACCCCGGTCATTGCTTCGCGCCACGGCGCGATGGCCGACCTGGTCGAGCACGGGCGCACCGGCGCGCTGTTCGAGCCCGGGAATCCCGCCGACCTGGCCGCAAAAGTCCGCGCCATGCTGGCCGACGATGGCCTGCACACCACCCTGCGCGCCCAGGCGCGTGAGGAGTACGAGTCGCACTATACCAGCCAGCAGAATTACCATCAGCTCATGGAAATCTACGCGCGGGTGCAGCACCGCACCGCCTCGGCGCCTCCGAGCAGCGCCGTTCCCGCCGCCGCGGTCTCCGAGGTCTGATGTATGGCGCGCCAGGCGTGGCTGACGACGAGCTGGGACGACGGCCATCCGCTGGACATGCGTTTGGCCGAGCTGCTCGATCGATACAAGCTTGCCGCCACATTTTACATTCCCCGCAACGCCCCGACCGGCGTCATGCCGGAGTCGCAGGTCCGCGAGCTTTCGCAGTCATTCGAGATCGGCGGGCACACGCTCGATCACCGATTTCTCCCGACCATTCCCGACACGCAAGCCGATCTGCAAATCAGCGGCTGCAAGAAATGGATCGAGGACACCACCGGGAAACTCTGCCCGATGTTCTGTCCGCCCGCGGGAAAATACTCGGCCGATCATCTGGCGATGATCAAGAAATCCGGGTTCCATGGAATGAGAAGCGTCGAATTGCTCTCCACCTCAATCCCCGTAACGGTCGACGGCCTGGCGCAGATGCCGACGACTTTGCAGGCGTTTCCGCATCGGCGGCTGGCGTATTTCAAGAACACGATCAAGCGACGGCGGATTTCCAATCTCTGGCGCTATGTGCTCCTGGGTGGGCCGTCAGGCTGGGAAAAACTCGCCGAGAAGCTGCTGCAAAACGTCATCGATCGCGGCGGCGTCTTCCACCTCTGGGGCCACTCCTGGGAACTCGAGCAAGCCAATCAATGGCAAGCCCTGGAACGCGTGCTCAAAATGATGGGGCAGTTCACCTCGCCTGCGCGGGTCGTCACCAATGGTCAGTTGTGTGAGGCCGCGTGAGGCTCTTCACACTGTTCCGTTGAAGGCTTCGCGATGTATTGCAGGGCCGTCCACGTGATCAGAAGATAACCGAGCAACAAGCCCAATCCCGGCACGCTGTAGCGGTAATAGAAATGGTGCAGCAACGGCACGGCGCGTCCGAACGGCATGACGTTGGTGAGGAAGATGATGCAGAGGCCGAGGATGGCCGGAATGGGGTTGACGCCGGGGCGATCCGTCACGATCAGCACAGCCCCCAGCGTATTAACGAGGATGCCCATGAGAAGATGGCGCGTGGTCGTGTCGGGGCTGAAGATGAGCGCCGCCGCTACGAGACCGGGCCATTCGAGGGCGATCAGCGCATTGTGAGGCTGCCGCAACTGATCCTTCCGGCCCGGCCACGCAAACATCGGAAGCCCGTTGCGACGGTACATGCGCCACATTAAGCCAACGACGAGCAGGCCCGCGCCAGTCGCGACGAGCATGACCGCGAAGTTCGAAAACCCTCCCGGCTTCAGCAAACGAGCCAACGCGCTGGTCACCGAGATGCTAAGTTGGTCGGCGATGTCGTGAATCCGGACCCAGTGCGACGCCTCGGGTGGCACATTGACCCAGAGGAGCAACCCGCCGAACGCCACGCGCAAATCGCGCAGGTTTTCGCGCCATCCCAGCAGGGCTGCGGGTAACAGGGCAAAGAATATCGCCGCAGCAACCGTCGCTACTGCGGCGCTCCATCGCCAGCGAAGCAGAAAGTATGGGATCGCGACGATCGAAAGATATTTGATGTTGAAGGCCATCCCTAGCGCCGCCCCACCCAACGCGGGCTTCGAGTCGACCCAATAGAACGCCAGGGTAAAAAGAAAAAGCATCAAAGCGTCGGTCTCGCCCATCGTGAGTTCGGTGCGGATCTGGATCCAACTGACCAGGCTGCACAGGAAGACCACCGGCCAGAAGGCCCCAGTGGTCTCGGCGTTGAGCCGCTTCAGGATCGCCTTCGTCGCCAGCGCCATCGATCCGAAGATGCAGAGCATGTTCATCAGCAGATCGGCCTGGCAGGCGCGTGCCAGCGACAGGAACGTGAAGGGCGCGAACAGGAACGCGATCAGCGGCGGGTACATGTACTTCACATCTCGCGTCTTGCCGGCCAGATAAATGTCGCGGTGCTGCTGCGCCAACTGGGCCGCCTGATAAGACGTCGGGAAATCCACCACATGCGGCCCGCCGGGCCGCGTTTGATGGTGATAGTGATAGAGCAACTCGAATCCGAAGACGATCAGTGCCCCGATCATGCAGGCGCGCTCCACGCCCGGTGGGAATTTCCAGTCCCCCGACGATTCGGCGGCCCTCTCTTCCGACGAACGACAGCTTTTCACAGGTGGAATGATACGGGATGAATCATATATCATGCACGCAAGCGCCAGACAAACAGCGGCCACCGATGCGGCAAATCACATTGCGTCCGCAGGCCAGGACCTTCATTGATAATAATCTGAAGCGCGGCCATGGTTGGTAAAGGGCGACGGCACGCGGAGCGTGCCTGCTACACGGTTTCCTTGCACTCTTCCAGCTCTTTGCAGACCCGGCGGAGCAGGGCGGATTTGCGCGTCGAGCGCTTGAGCTCGTGCTTTTCGATGGGACGCCATTCGCCGGGGATCAGAACCTGGGATTCGATGAACCGGTCGATCGCCGACTGGAGCTGGTTGCGGTCGAGGCGGCGCTTGTGCTCGATGACGTGGTTGACGATGTGGATGATGGCGTCGCCGGTCATGCGGTGCTCGAAATTGATGACCGCCGAGCGAGGGCAGAGGCTCTGAAGCACCTGTCGGTATCGACCGGCCCTGGCAATAAGCCGCTGATAGCAGGCCTGGAAGTTCCGTGCCCGCGCCTCGCGGGTTTTGGTGATGCGGACGTCGACCGGACTGGCGTAGGACGCGGCCATGATGCGGCAGAACATTTCCGCCGGCATCAGCTCGCCGCGGCGGCCCCCGCCCTCCTTGAGGTAATATTCCGGCAGGCGTCGCAGCAGGTTGCGGATGAGGAAAACCGGGCGATGGGTAACGCCGTCGGCCAATTCCTCGATTCCAGCCTCGACCTTCAGGTCTTCAAAGAAGACCAGCGCCCGGCGGAGGTCGGCGATCTCGCGCCGTCCCTTTTTCATCAGCCGGGCCGACTGCGGCGGCGTGAATCCGAGCCGCCAGAGCAAGCGCCGGTCGCGCTCGCGTCCGAACGCGCGGTCGTAAGTCTTCAGGCACGGCGCCTCATCGAATTTCCCCAGGCTGTCCGACCGCCCGGTCAGCGCGAAACGCGCCGCCTGAGCAAACACTTTGACGAGCTGCCGCGCCCAGTAGCGCTGCTCGGTCAGGCAGGTGGACCAGCGATCGACGTCGTCGTAGCGATACTTGTCGTGCTTGGCGGCGAACTGACGCACCGAGCCGTAATCGAGGATCGCGCCGCTGGCCAGGACGTTGTCCCCGTCCCAGGCGAGCCAGGTGAAGATGTATTCTTCTTCGAGCAGAGCGGCCATCTGGCCGTACGAGCGCGCCAGGTATTGCAGGGCCT
>Ga0210396_10003899_pt1 | contig 14736 bp, 13 predicted proteins | sample IncBWH17OmetaG_FD_155466 | JGI IMG/M metagenome (GOLD analysis project Ga0210396, IMG submission 155466) | Forest soil microbial communities from Barre Woods Harvard Forest LTER site, Petersham, Massachusetts, United States - Inc-BW-H-17-O ...
CGTCCGCGAACTCAGTGACGATTGCAGCGCCACCGCCGATTGGTAGCGTTGCAAAAGCACCGAATCATCGATTGATCCGTGGTGGTGCATCTGTCTCCAGTGCTCCCCATCAAATCGGAAAATCCGAGTAGTCCGGATGTGCAGATCAAACGCCAGCGCCGGACTTTCGTACCTCCCGCGTTCCCGCCCGACCGCGAAAAATAAGTCCCCTGCCGCGTGCATCGTATAGTCGTGGAATTCCACCCGCACCAGCGCATGCGATGAAAAAATTCCTTCATACACGCGCCGGATTTCCGGCCATCCGCGTTTGATGCCGCCCAGCGGCGTATCCATCGAAATGTCTTCAGCGTCACTCCAATTATCTTGCATCATCACAATGTCGCGCGTATTGAACGCACGATAAAACTGCGAGAGTGCGTGTCGTGGATGAGTTAAATCGCGAAGATCCTCTTCGCCGGTGATGGGGTCGAGTTTGAGCGACCTTGCGATTGCAGCCGATGCCATTTGGCCTCCGATTCAGTGAAGCGGCTAGGCACCCAGTTTGATGCATATCCTTGAGCAACGGTGTCTTGGCATACGCGTGATGAACGAAATTTAGCAATCCATATTTGCCAAATCACTCAGGCACATTTTGTATTTGCATACCACCGAATCGTTATTCACTGTCAGCTCGCCAACGCGTAGCGCATCGCCCGTGCTCTTTCCTCTGTGACGCTCTTACGCCACTACTCTTCGCTTAGACGCAGGAGCCCGAAGCATTCGACCATTCCAACTGCACCGTGTACGCACCCAAACTCTTCGTTTTCCACGCGCAAATATCGCCGATTTCTCCATTCGTATCGTCGTACCAGCCTTGTCCCGGCACCGGATCCGTTATCGCCTCACACAATTCGTGCGACGATGTCGACGTCAACGCTTCCAGTGCCGCCAATCCTCCCTGGCACCCACTGCACCCCGGGTACGGCATCACCGCATAATAAATTCCGTCGGAAGTCGCGTCGTGATATCCGCAAAAATCCTTGCACGAGGCCGATCCGCTCGCCGTTACCGTCGTCCCCGGTGGCAAATACACAAAGTAAAGACTGTTTGCATTGTTCGCTGGCAACGTGCCCGCCGTAATCTGCTGCTGCACAAAGGACTGAATTCCAGCGTCGTCAATGGTCGTGCCCGGCTCGGACGCGGTCACCGTCGTCGTTCCCCGCAGCGTTCCATGCCCAATCGTTTTACCGGGCACGCTGTATTCTCCCAGTTGATCGATCAGCGCGCTCGTCAGCACATAGGAGAAAAATTCGTTCATTTGCTGCAGCAGCGGCGCATTCGCCGCGTTTTCCCATGCCGCTCCCCAAAACAGCGTGAACACTTCGACGTTCGTTAGCAATGGTCCATTGCGATACGTCAAATTCGGAGCCGCGGCCGCCGCCGCTCGCGCAACCGGATGCAGGGGCACAATCCGTATCGGGTGTTTGGTTTTCGTCTTGCGCGTAGCAGATGACGCGGATTTCTTGCGGACCGGCTTTGTAGACATACGGGCTCCTTGCCGGCCTGCCCGATGTTATGGGCTGGGGGTAAGGTGCACGCCGGAATTGTTAGGCTAGCGAACTGCGCTCCCAATGTAAATGGGACTCCGTAAAGCGATTCACGACCTCGAACTCCGATTAAATCCAGTCACGACGCGAATTTCTAGGGACTGTGCAGCGTAGTTCCAATCACAGTCCTTCGTGGTTCCTCTGCGCAACTCCGCGTCCTCAGCGCCTCAGCGTTATCTTTACTCTTTTTTCTCTTCCTGCCATTGCCCCGTCCTGCGCTCCATCCATTTAGAAAAGCACCATATCTGCTATCCTTCCTAAGTATTTCCGGCTCAAGCAAGAATTGAACCAAGAACCGAATACCTGAGCTCTTGAACCGTTGAACTTTTGAACTTCTAAACTCCGAACGCCGAATCCATGGACTTCTCCTTCTCCGACCACCAATCCCTTATCCGCGACACCGTTCGCCAATTCATGAATTCCGAAGTCCGCCCGCACGTCAAAGATTGGGAGCGCACCGAACATTTCCCTCTAGCCGCTATCCAGAAACTTGGCGCACTCGGCTGCTGCGGCATGCTTGTCCCCGAATCCTGGGGCGGTCCGGGCCTGGACACCATTTCCTACGTCCTCATGCTCGAAGAAGTAGCCCGCGTCCACGCGGCCATGTGCACCGCCATCGCAGTCACCAACTCCGCAGTACAAATCCCACTCCTCACCTTCGGCTCCGAAGCCCAGAAGAAACGCTACATCCCGCGCCTGGCCTCAGGCGAAATCCTAGGCGCCTTCTGCTTAACCGAACCCGTAGCCGGTTCCGACGCGGCCAACATTCAATCCACCGCCAACCTCGCTCCCGACGAGACCCACTACCGCCTAAACGGCACGAAAACCTGGGTCACCAACGGCTCCCACGCCGGCGTCTTCATCATCTTCACCAAAACCCAGCCCGCCGCTGGCGGAAAGGGAATCACCGCCTTCCTCGTCGAACCCACCTTCCCCGGCTTCGAAATCGGCCGACACGAAGACAAAATGGGCCAGCGTTCCTCGCCCTGCGTCGAAATTATTCTGAATGATTGCCTGGTTCCTACAGAAAATCGTCTCGGCGAAGAAGGCCAAGGTTTGAAAATCGCCCTAAGCGCTCTCGATAACGGCCGTATCGGTATCGCCGCCCTAGCTTTGGGCTTGGCCCAAGGCGCTCTCGACGAATCCACCAAATACGCCCGCTCCCGCAAAGCCTTCGGCAAAAATATCGGCGAATTCCAAGCGATCCAGTGGATGCTCGCCGACATGCACACCGAACTCGAAGCCGCCCGCGCCCTCACCTACCATGCGGCCTTCCTCAAAGACGCCGGAGCCAGCATGGGCTCCGCCGCCTCCCGCGCCAAGCTCTACGCCAGCGAAATGGTTAATCGCGTAGTCTACAAGGCCGTCCAAATCCACGGCAGCCAGGGCTATTCCCGCGAATCCGATGTCGAACGCATGTACCGCGATGCCCGCGTCATCCCCATCTACGAAGGCACTAGCGAAATCCAGCGCACCATCATCGCCCGCGATCTTCTCCCTCGCTAGCGCGCCGGTCTTCAACTCTCAAATTTCTCTCGGAAAGGAAACGAATCGCCATCTAGTGCGCTTCCAGTGCCAGATGTTTGAATGTGTCTCGCGCACGTTCGAAGCTAGTCGGCTGCACGTGCACTCCACCTTGGAACGGCCGGTCAATATCCGCAATCGCCACCAGCGTCAGCGATGTCAACAATGTCAACGAAAAAACCTGCACCACGTGCAGCTTGAAATTGTCAGTGCCAAATAAGCACGACGACACGATCGTGATTGTCCCACCCAGTATCATCACTACCCACAAAATCCCAGGCAATTTCGATTCGCTTTGCAGCAGCCGCACTCGCCGGTAGCGCGTCATGTTCGAAAGCTCCGTCAGCGTCAGACTCAAACCCGTTTGCTCGGCTAGGGTGTTAGGCTTTACTTGTGTTAACGCCGTCCACAAATTTTCCAGAGTTGCATGACCCGCCGAAGTCGCTTCGCCCCGCTGCATCGCTGGCCATTCCTGATCGATCACCACATCCGCGTACGCCCGCGTCAATTGATGCACCTGCTGCCGCGGTGCCTCCGGCAGTCCATCCGCCAGTCGAAAAACATTCACCACGCAATTCGCTTCATTATCCGCGTTGATTTCTGCCACCTGAAACGTCGTCCACACCGCCTACAGCATGAACCCGATAATCACCGCGTACGTCGTCCCGATAACGCTGATTTGCCATCCGATAATGTCGTTCTGTATCCGCCGCCCGGCGCTCGGCCACAGCCAGCGCAGTCCCCATAGGAACGCCAACGAAAGTCCAACGCACAAAATTATGATCGCGACATCCTCAGTGTTGGTCAGCATGCCGCAACATCCTATCGTGTTTGCCTAGAAGTGCTAAGTAATTAAGAAGGGAAGCGCGCAAAAAAAACTTACGGAATGTTTGGGGTCACTTTGCGTAAAACAAATTCCTGCAGAATATTCACCGCGGCGCTCGCGCCGATCCCCACCAGTGTATTTTCGAAAGTAAGTGCTGCGTCGCTGCGGTCCCTTTCCGGATAATAAAGATTCGAAACCCCGCCTGCCGCCAGGCTCCCCAAAATGCCTGAATAATTCACCTGCCAGTGCCCGTTGTCGCCCTTGCACATCACTGCCATGGAGATCGCGTACAAAACCCGCGACTTCTTCGACCCGGTTCCCTTATAAAAATATCGCGGGTCTTGCTTCAATACCGACGGCAGAATCGCCCCACCGATAAAGTTCCCGACCACAAAGTCGCCGTAGGCGGCGCCATAGCGCCGTGCATAGCCTTCCACGCCCTGCCCGTATCCCTCAAACCTGTCAGTCGCTTGGTTAACTCCAGCAACGACCCCCACGATCCCGAAATTCACCGGATCGATCGTGTTCTTCCACGCTAGCCCGAATTTCTGCTTCGACGTCAGTGGCGCAGCCGACGCTACATAGGTCACATAAAAATTCGGCAGCACGCCAAATACTCGCTGCTTCTCCTGCTCCTTAATTTCCTCTTGTGCGATTTCCACCGTGGAGAGTGCCACGTGCACCTGCGTAACTTCCGTCGCCAATGCCAAGGTAATCTGCGGAACGCTGTAAGCCTCTCCCGCACGCACCGTGCCGCCCAACGTCTGTGTAGCGAAGCCGTCCGCCACAATCGTCAGTTGGAAAGATCCGGGTGCTACGCTGGCAAAGCGGAATTGACCATCTTCTCCAGACGCTACTTCCTGATTCAGTTGGACCATCGGAGGCGCTTGCATTAGCGACACATGCGCACCAACCACGGCTGTTCCGGATTGATCGACAACCCGCCCACTGACCGTCCCCGCTGATTGTTGCTGCGACTGCGGCGGCAGCGCTACCACGTTACTGGACGGAACTGGCACGTCGGGAAGATTGGGATTCGCGGTCGCTGCGGCGGAGGGCTGCTCGGATTGCGCCACAACCGGAAAACTATAAAGCGCTAGCAGTCCCGCAAGTGCCATATATCGGGACAAGGGAGGCAAGCGGCAAGGCGACACCTTCCTGACACTTTCGTGTGGCCTATTTGTCCCAAGGGTCACAGCCATAATTGTACTAGGTCCCTTTGTCCGTTTAGCAAGCATAGCCAGCACATTGTTGTGTAAAAGCCTTTAGCTCCAGAGTACAGGTTCCCGTAGCAATGGCCTTCGGGTGAGCCGCGCTTCCCGTCCCAACTCCTAATTTCCGCGGCAGCAAAGCGCCGTAATACGCCGGCCCACTCCTAACTGTTGGTGGGATGGCAGTGCCACTATCCGAGTTGCTATCCAATCGAGAAAAATCACGGGGCTGTATTAGACGAGAATACGTCAAGAGAATGCTTCAGGTGAGGACCGGAACATTGGCCACTCCAGCCAGTCCGAACAGTCGTTGGTACTTCTCGATTTCTTCGCGTGGCCCCAGTGTCTTCTGAAAATTATCAGACAGCTTCACCGCAGGACGCCCATTCGCGTCGTTCAGTTTGCACACCAGGCTCACCGGATCGAAATCCACATTGCTGTGCGGATTGCAATTCCGAAAATCGTTGGTCAGCAGCGTGCCCCAGCCCGCGCTGAAGCGAATCCGCCGCTCTGGAATCCATTTACGTGGATTCAGGAAATCGCTAGCCTGCCGGAAATCCGCGGGAGTCGCTCCATCCAAAATCGTCCCGTCACAATGCGCGTGCAGCCCCAGAATCGTGTCCACGTCCAGCGAATCCGACGCGATAAAAAGTTTCTGTCGCGGGTCGCGCCCCCGCTGCTCCAGAAACGAAATATATTCATCACTCGCCAGGAACGGATCCTTGCTGTCCGCACGCTGCCCGGTCCAGTCCGCCACCCAGTCCGGCGCATTCCGGAAAAACTGCGTCGAGCCAAACGTGTCCGGCAGCAAAATCTGCAATTCGCCCTGATACGTTTTCTGCCAAAGCTCCAGAAGTCGGTATTGCGCCGACTTCCGCTCCTCATCGCTATTCGCCATCGCGGCCAGCGCCATCGGCAATTCATGCGCATTCGTCCCGATCGCTTCTAAGTCGTGTTGATACGCCAAATACGTATTCGAAGTGCCCTTGAAATTTTCACCCAGCACATCGCGCATGGCCTTAACTACATACTCCTGCCACAGAAAACTGTGTCTCCGCCGCGTCCCGAAATCACTCACCCGCAATTCGGGCACCCCGCGCAGTCGTTCCATTTTTTCCCAGAGTTTGGTCTTGGCTCGCGCGTAAAGAATGTCCAGTTCAAATTCCGTCAGCCGCTTCAAACTCGCCCGCGTCTTCAATTCACTGATCGTCGACAGCGTGTAAATCTCCCACATCGTGGTCTGCGTCCACAGCCCTCGAAAGGACAGGGAAATTTGCCCATCGTGCGACGACAGTTCGTAATCCGAAAGCCGGAAGTCGTGCTCCAGCCATTCCAGGAATGCCTGCTGGAAGATTCCGCGGCGCCCGTAAAACGTGTTGCCCGCCAGCCAGATAAGTTCGGATTTGTGGAATCGCAGCTTCTTCGTCTGCTCCAACTGCTCGCGCAATTCGTTGGGATCAATGATGTCCCCCAGCCGAATATCCGTCGACCGGTTGTACAGCGAGAACGAAGCGGTTGTGGTAGGGAATTGCTTCCAGATGAACTGCAACATCAACAGCTTATAAAAGTCTGTATCCAGCAGGGAACGGGTGATGGGGTCCAGTTCCCAGTTGTGGTCATGAGCGCGGCGAGCAAAGTTAATGATCACGCCAAATAGTGTACTTCACCATCCCGCCCCCAAGGAATCAAACTTCCCCACCACCTCTCCCCCTCCTTGCCTCTTCCGTAAAGGGTTCAGAGGGAAGAAGAAAGACTTACCGCCCTTGGGCGGAGTTTCAGGGAGCAGAGAAAGAAGAAAAGAGAAAGGATTTAACGCGGAGGACACAGAGGTCGGAGCGCAGAAGGCCACAGCGACAGCAAGAGGGATTCCTCGCAAAGGCGGCTCGGAATGACGTGTCGGTACGGGGAGTGTGGGTTGCTATCCCGGCAAGATGCCGGCGCTACAGGGCGAGTTGCGGCGGTGCAACGTCTGAACTCCTGAACTTATTTTCTTTTCCCTAAAACTTCCGAAATTCCCACCTTGTTCGCACAGTTCTTTCTCTGCGCCCTCTGCGCCTCGTTTTAGTGCCGCACCCTCTTCTGCCGTGCCCGCGCAAATTCCGCCACCTGCTCGTCGAACTCCTTCTTCGTCAGCGCTCCACTTGCCAGCGCATCGCCCAGCGCCGCGATCCTTCCCGTCTCCGCAGCCGTCCACCCGCTCGGAGTATCCGCGGTCGTGCTTCCGGGTCCTTTCTCGTATCCGCCCACCAATTCCGTCACCTTCACCTCGTACTCCTGCGGCGAAATCAACCCGTTGTTCACCGCATCCGTCAACGCCTCAATCTTCTGCCCCTCCGGCAACCCTTCGCGAAACTTCACGTTACTCCACCGCATCGCCGTGACGGTCGTGACTGCCCCCGCCAGCGCCAACAACGAAACCCTCATCGTCGTTCGCATCATCATCGTCCTCGTTCTCTTCGCCTCGCTCCGCCTGTACTGACCACCGCAAAGGCGGTTCTCGCGGGGGAAGCGAGCGTCCGCCGCCCCGGCGAATTGCCCGCTACCTATCCCGCAAGACCGCGTTATAATCCGTGCCTCATTACTTACGTACAAGAGTTACTTGAGGACAGATCGGGACATTTCAGGTTATGAGCAGTGACCGACCCAGCTCTCCGCTCGGCAAGCGCCTCGATACCTGGAAAGAGATTGGTGCGTTCTTCGGACGCGATGAACGTACTGTTAAACGCTGGGAAAACACCCGCGGCTTACCCGTCCACCGCGTTCCCGGCGAAGGCCGCGCCAACGTCTTCGCCTATACCGGTGAACTCACTGCCTGGCTCCAAAGCGCAAAGAGTAAGACCGATCCAACCGCCGACTCCGATACCGACATTCTCAACGTCCCGGAATCCGTTCTCGCTCAGCCCTCCGGCGAAGCCTCGGAACTCACCTCATCGGCAGTCACTCTACCGCCCGCCTCGACCGTTCCGCACCGGCCCAATTCCAAAATGCAATTCCTCTTGCTCCTCGCCATTCTCGTAGCCGTCACTGGCCTGGCCCTCGTTCTTAAGAGTTGGCGACCCTCTCGCCCCACCGCGTCTTCGAACTCACCCGGTTCCTCCGCCTCCCATCAGGTCGACCCGCAAGCGCAGGACCTCTACCTCAAAGGAATCTACTACTGGCACAAACGCACGCCTGAAAGTCTCAATCAGGCCGTCGACTTTTTCACCCAGGCCATCGTCCGCGATCCGAACTACGCCGAAGCCTACGTCGGCCTCGCCAATTGTTACAACCTGCTCCACGAATACTCGTCCATGCCCGCTGAAGAATCCTATCCCCGCGCCAAGAATGCCGCCGAACGTGCCATCGCGCTCGATGATTCACTCTCCGCCGCGCACAGCTCGCTCGCCTTCGTCGACTTTTGGGGCTACTGGGATGTCGCCACCGCCGAAAGGGAATTTCGTCGCGCGCTCGCGCTTGATCCCAACTCCGTCCCCGCGCATCACTGGTACGCCACGATTCTTATGTGCCTGGGACGCCTTCCCGAATCCCTGCGCGAAATCGACGCCGCCCACAAACTCGATCCTCAATCCATTTCTGTTCTCGCTGATCGCGGCCTCATTCTCTACACCGCTGGGCAAACGCAAGAAGGTATTCACGCCCTGCGCGAACTGGAAAATTCCGATCCCGACTTTCTCTCCCCTCACAAATATCTAGGCGATATTTATCTTCTACAGGGCGATTCGCGTATGTTCCTTCTCGAGTCAAAAAAGGCCGCCACCCTTATGCACGACGACCAGCGCATGGCTCTCGTCAACGCTGGCGAATTGGGCCTTGCTAACGGTGGACAGCGCGGCATGCTCCTCGCCATTCTAAAAGTCGAAAAAAGTTTCTACTCCCAGGGCAAAGAATCCCCCTACGAACTCGCCCGCACCTGCGCCCTCCTCGACGACAAATCCCAAGCTCTCGAATTCCTACAAATAGCCAACTCGAAACACGATCCCGCTCTCCTTCAAATCCTCAGCGATTCCGCCTTCAACCATCTTCGCCCCGACCCTTCCTTCCAATCCCTCCTATCCAACTCCCACCTCCCCACCTCCTGACACTTCTCCGCGACCTCTGCGCTCCGACCGCTGTGTCCTCTGTGGTAAAGCTTTATCTCTTCACGCTTTCTCCCTAACCACCACCCCAACTTCCTCCGGCCCAATCTCCTCCAACGTCCTCTTCTTCGGCTCAATCCCAAACATCGCCACCACCACTATCTGCACGCACAACAATCCAATCATCAAGCTCAACACCCCCCCCACTCCATGCGCCGCAAACAGCGCCACCACAATAAACGGTGTAACTATCGTCGCCCCTCTTCCCACCGCATTGCAGATCCCTGACGCCCGCAACCGCACCTCAGTCGGAAACAATTCCGGCACGTAGATCGCAAACAACAGCGTCACCAGCACATAAATCGGCACCATCAACAAAAATCCCGCCACCACTAACGCCACCGGATCCTTGATAAACGGATACACGCTTCCAATTGCAATCGTTGCCAGCGATGCTCCAATAATTGTCGGCTTTCGTCCCCAGGAATCCGCCGTGAACGCCCCAATCGCCGATCCCAGCGGCGCTCCCAAGCACATCACCATCGAGTACGCCACCGACTTCGCGATTCCTCGACCGTCCTGCACAAAAAATGTTGGCAACCATGTCACGAATCCATAGAGCAGCGTATTCATCACGATCAGCGAAGTAGCACCCACAATCATTCGCGGCAGCAGCACTGGCCTCGCCAGTGATCCCAACTCCCTCGAATGCACTGTTGTGGGTGCCGCGGCAGGGGAGGGAAGTGGCCCGCATTCCTCAGCCACTTCGTGTTCGATCGTCTGCAGAATCGCTTCAGATTCGTCGTCGCGTCCAACCGACTCCAGCCATCGCGGCGATTCCGGCAACGCCTTTCGCGCGTACCACACACCCAGTGCGCCCAATCCACCCAGAAAAAATAATGCCCGCCACCCGAAAAACGGAATGATTGCCATGCCCGCCAGTCCGCTCAGCGGCAAACTCGCCACCACAAATACCGACATCAGCCCAACCCATTTTCCGCGCGCCTGGGGCGGCACAAATTCCGTAATTGTCGAATACCCGACTACGTTTTCCGCGCCCAGTCCGATGCCCATTACAAACCGCAACAAAATCAACACCGTCATCGATGGCGCAAACGCCGAGGCAATCGACGCCACCCCAAACAACGCTAAATTCGCCTGGTAGCTGAATCGTCTTCCGTACCGGTCACCAAAAAATCCCGTCAGAAAAGATCCCAGCATCATTCCCAGAAATGTCATGGAAACAAACTGTGCGCTTTGATTCAACGTGGAAAATCCGGTGTGCAGCGTCGCGCCCAGCACCGTGGCCGCAACGTAAATATCAAATCCATCGAAAAACATTCCGATGCCAATCAACCACATCACTCGCCGGTGAAACGACGAGATCGGCAACCGGTCCAGCCTAGCTCCCGCATTGATGCTTCCCGCCAGCGTGTCTCCCTTGCGCAGTCGCTCTGAATTCTCCGTGTCCTCTGTGCTCCGACCTCTGCGCCCTCTGTGTTAATTCCTTCTTTTCTCTTAACTCGTCTGTTTCCGACCTCTGCGTTAAATCCTCTCTCTTCGCCGTTAAATCTTTTCTCTTCGCTAAATCTTTTTCCTCTCCCTCTCCATCACCGCCAAACTCCCCACCGTCAACGCATCCGTAGCCAACAGGCAATTTTGCTCAAACGTATTCTGCTGCGCCGTCTGAAAAAACTCCTTACACTTCCTGGTCGCCACCGCATCCAATGCACAAATCCGCGCCACCAACGCATCTACCTCGCTAGCCAACCGTTCCGTCGCGCATACCTGCGAAATCAATCCAATCTCCAACGCCCGCCGCGTTTCAATCGCATCCCCAAACAACACCAGCGGAAACGCGAATCGTGGCAACGCATACTCTCCCAGATACGCCATGATCGCTGTCGGCGCCAGCCGATTCTTCATTTCCGGAAATCCCAGCTTCGCCTGCTCCGCCACCAACACGAAGTCGCAAACAATCGCCAGGCCGAATCCAAATCCAAACGCATCGCCCTGCACTTCCGCCACGCAAATCAAAGGCGACGCCCGTAACATTTTCTTCAGTTCAATCAGCCGTGCAGACTCGTGCCGGACCGACCCCACATCGCGCCCGGCCCGCTCGCGCCCGGTACAAAACACCTTTCCCCGCGCACGAATCCGCAAAACCCGCGCGGAAGGCCGCAACGCCTCCGCACGCAACTCCGCCAGCATCGCGTCGAACATTGTCCCGGTAACTTCGTTCCCGTGCTCCGCATTATCCAGCGTGAACGTCAACACCTCTCCGCCGCGCTCAATGATCACGCCGCCTGCCTCTCCAGCAGTTCCTCCACCCGCCGAAGCACCACCCGCCGCACCAAGTTCCCCTAAATCTCGTCTTATTTTTTCGCTCATGTAGCCTCGCAAGGTACACAACCCCCGTCTCCCCTGTCAAATCCGACACATCGCAGAATTGGTTTGCCGATTGGTAGCGCCGGCAGCTTGCCGGCCCAAGATAATTTAAACCCCTAGCAGAACTCTCCGCGCCTTTACCCGCCTTGAGTTTTTTCTGCGAAGGGTGGCAAATCTTTCTTTCGCTTCTTGTTCCGATTCCCACACCGCTACACACTTAATGACCCCTGCTTACCCGATTCCCCTCCTATCTTCCCCGCTCCAAAACCAATATGCTTGTGTTCTCGAGGTTCCAGGTTCTTGCAAAATTCCGAACTTCTCACGATCGGTCCGCTAAACCTGCGTCTCAAGACGCTGCTCCTCGCAGCCTCCGCGCTCCTCCTCGCTCTCTTCATCGGCGGCATCATCCTCGCCACTCACTGGCCCTTCTCCCAGTCTCGCATCACCCAATGTTTCGAAGAAGGCTTCCCAATCACTGTCACCTTCCAGAATCTCCACTCTACCTATTTTCCTCATCCCGGTTTCGAAGCCGATAATGCCGCCTTCACTCGCCTTGGTCTTCCCCCCGGCTCTCCTCCCATCGTCACCGTCCAACACATCACCCTCCAAGCCAACTATCTCGATCTCTTCCTTCGCCCCGGCTACGTTTCCCGAATGATCCTCACCGGCTTCCGCGTTCACGTTCCAGCGCTTGGCTCACAGCATCCGCAACGCACCAATTGGCACGAAACGAAATCCAACACTCGCCTCGGTGAACTCATCGCCGACAACTCGGTCCTCGACATCGACCGCTCCGATTCCCACGAACCTCTCCACTTCGATATTCACTCCCTAAAGATTTCCAACCTTAGTCGCGACAATCCCATGTCCTACATCGTTGCCGTCCACATCCCTCTTCCGCCCGGCGACGTCGATGCGCACGGCCGTTTCGGCCCTTGGAATTCCGATGACCCCGGTCAGACTCCCGTCTCCGGCGAATACACTTTCCGCAATGCTGACCTTAGCGTCTTCAAAGGCATTGGCGGTATCCTTTCCGCCGAAGATAGTTTTCAAGGCATTCTGCAGCACATCGAAACGCGCGGCACCATCGACGTTCCCGATTTCTTCGTCGCCTATACTCATCATCCCGTTCACGTCACCAGCGAATTCCAGGCTTTCGTCAACGGCACCAACGGTGATGTCACCCTCGACCGCGTGAGCTCCTCGCTTCTGCAAACCAACGTTCTCGCCAAAGGCGAAATCGCCGGCCATCCTGGCGAACACGGCAAAACCGCCGCCATCGATCTCTCTGTTCGCGACGGTCGCATTCAGGACGTTCTTCGCCTTTTCGTGCGCGCTCCCAAACCGCCCTTGGATGGCACTGCCAACTTCAGCGCTCACGTTGTCATTCCTCCTGAGCCGCGCCCCTTCCTACAAAGAGTTCGCCTCACCGGCGATTTCAGTGTTTCTGACGGGCGGTTCATAAAAACTTCCACGCAAGCCAGCGTCGACACACTCAGCGATCGTGCTCGTGGCGAGAAACCTAAAGATCCTCAACCTCCTCCGCCCAATGCCGCCGCAAACTCACTCCCGACTTCCGATGCAAACTCCAAAGCCGCCACCAACACCGATCCCAATCCCGAAGATCTCGAGCGCGTCATCTCCAATCTTTCCGGCCACGTCGAACTGCGCGACGCAATCGCCACACTGACCGACCTCTCCTTCTCCGTCCCCGGCGCCTCCGCACTCATGCACGGCACCTACGATATTCACACTGAAGCCGTCGCTCTTCACGGCACGCTCAAAACCGAAGCCGAATTTTCCGACATGACTTCCGGTTTCAAATCCGTCCTCCTCAAGCCCTTCAACTCCTTGTTTAAACGCAAGCATGCTGGCGCGGAAATTCCCGTTCATCTCCTAGGCACCTACCAACACCCAGTGACCGGCCTCGACCTCCCCGACAAAAAGGCCTCCCACTCCAAAAACAAATCAAACCCCTCAGCCAAGTAAACACGGAATTTCCCTCACTTCCGGACACACCAATCTCACCGCGCGACTCCAGCCGCACGCCTTTTGCCTGGTTTTATTTTTAATTATTCGTTTGGATCTACCGCGGTCTGCTGAAATGCACAAACTCTCTGCGCACTCTGTGCTCCGACCTCAGTGTCCTCGGTGGTAAATCTTTTCTCTTCCAGGTTGCGACCGATCTATTGCTTCGGTACCGTATCCGTCGGATGCGCCTCAATTGTCACATCCACTTCCGCGCCCTTCTTCAACTTCACCGGCTGCCCGGCCGCATCTTGCAACGTATTCTCTACCCGAATCTCCCGATACAAATCTTCTGCGCCTTCCACGGTAATCTGCGCCTTCTCCGGTTCTCCCGGATGTATCGACGGAATAATCTTCTCCACGGTCCCCGCCAAGGTTAAAGTCGCCTTCTCGTCCGTCGGCTGTTCTTGTTTGTTGTTTTCGATCACCGTGCAGTCCCCCAGTTAAGAGTTGCGTTGCGTTCCTTCGTCGCATCCTGTGATGCCAGAATTCCACTAAACGTTTTGCGGTAGGATTCCGTCGCCAATTCATTTTACCGGAGCCCATTCCAGTGGCAACACCGCTTCTACCTTAGTACCTGACACCCTAAACCTAACCTTTCAGCTCGCCGCCAAGCTTTCTCACCGCGCTTGGTATCGCAATCCCAGGATCTTCTGCCTGCGTTTGTTCGCAGTTGCACTGACTGGGGCGTACTTCAATTTTACCGATTATTATTCACGTTACTGTGGGTCGATAATCTGGTCTCTACACTCTTACCTCTATAGTGGCGTCTGATTTCTATCGACTACACTGCCACTTTCATCGGCGGAGCGTCCTCGCAAACGCGGATGTTTCCGTCGAGATTTCTTTGTTCTCGATGTCACTAGCTCAGTTGTTGTACCCCAGGACTCATGACCCGGACCCCTCCAACCTCGTCCTCGCTTTTCTCATCCCCACGCGCCACGGATTTCGTTTTGTTAATCCCAAATTGCTGCGCTCCGCCCCCACCCGGGTCGCATCCCCAGGTGACCTGATGCCCGCTACGGAACACCTTCTCTTTTTCCAAGCCACGGTTCTCGAAATGATTGCCACGGGACGTCAACTCGTTCCCATCCTCG
>Ga0210396_10003903_pt1 | contig 14728 bp, 11 predicted proteins | sample IncBWH17OmetaG_FD_155466 | JGI IMG/M metagenome (GOLD analysis project Ga0210396, IMG submission 155466) | Forest soil microbial communities from Barre Woods Harvard Forest LTER site, Petersham, Massachusetts, United States - Inc-BW-H-17-O ...
CAGAAGCTTGACCTCAACGTCCGCTATCGACCATCGCATACCAAATCCTAAGTTCATGACTTGTGACGCAGCACTTACCGGATTCCGTTGCCGGCATAGGCATGGCCGATCCAAGGTTCTGCTCCGTCACTAGGGACGCCCGGTACGGCTATGGCCTTCCCCTCTACGCCTTTTCAAGCCACAGCTGCATGTCAGCGTTCGGCTTCGTTGCGAGGCTCCAGCTGAGTTCGAGCAATATCGCCTTCTCCTTGCGCTGCCCATCGCCTTGCTCAATTTCCGCAAGTTTTGCCTTCAGCAATCCCGGCTGTTTGTAGACGTAAGGTTCCGCCTCCACACTCCGCCTCCAGAAGTCAACAAGAAAGGGCACCAGGTTCTGCCTGTAAATTCCAAACCTCTTGTATGTTTCCTCTAGGTAGGGATACAGCCCTAGCTGCAGTGCATAAGCGCGAGCGGGCGCCGCGTGCAGAATCGCGCCGAGAAAGAACAGAATTCGAGCTGCTGGCTCGTCCTTGTGCTCGAGGTTTTTACTCTTTTCCAGCAGCACTTCTGCGTTGGCGTTCTCCGAAAAGACCTCCTCAAGCGCGACCGCACTCTGAGTCCACGAATCTCCCGCGGGACTGTCCTTGGCAATTTGTCGGCAACGCAACGCGAGACTTCCAGCGAGGCGCTTGCACCCTTCGCTATCCGTAAGCCACAAGCTTGCTAAGCGAAACCCTGCCGGTACAAGGGAGAAAGCAGCCGTTTTCTTCTCGAAGGTGATCGACTCTTCAGTGGTTGGTTTCGCATCCCGTCCACGTCTTCCTCTGGCGCCACTCATCATCAGATTGGACATGGAGGTCGCAGCCAGTTCTACTGCGTCCGCAAAACGATCTTCCGCAACCGCCGCCGGGACGGCGTACATCGCAAAGGTCTCGGAAAGGCCCAGTTCATCGCCCTTTCGCCCCATATCGAGGGCGCGCAGAGCCCACTCCGATGCCTCTTCGATTTGCCCGATCCCTTCCGCCATCATCGAAATATGACCAGCTACCACCCACTCCTTCTCTGGCGCGTAAACCTTGCTCACCTTCTTTCTCTCGCGCACGAACCAACCGGCCTCCGGGACTACATACTCGGACGCAGGTTTCGGCTCAATTCCCGAAAAAAGGGCCGAGAAATACCCACTGGCATGACCGAACATTCCGAGCAGCGATTTCCAGTCGTCATCCCGCTTTTGCCAGTCCAAGATCTTTGTTGCTCCTTCCTCCCAACAAGCGAATGCAGCCTTGCGATCGCCCGCGCCCCAGCACGCTATCGCTTTCTCTCCAAGTGCCTCTATCAGCCGTAAATCGGAGAGCGACTTGCTTCTTCGCGCCAGCTCAACGGCCCGGTCGCAGGCTTTTACCGCCGCCTCACGACTAACCCGCTCCTCGGTGGCGGCCAACTCCAGCAGTGCCCGCTGTCGCAGAAAAGCGAAAGAATCGCTTTCGGTTTCTTCTAACGCCCTATCCAGCCATTGCTTCGCACTAGCCCAGTTCTTTGCGTACCGATACTGCCGCCCGATACATTCACACAACAAGAAAGTCACGTCGCGGTCGGATGATTTCTCCAACAAAGCGGCTCGCGCCACCTGGGCGGCAACTTCCAATTCGGCCAGATAGTCAGAGTGCACGACGATCTTGGCGCGGATGGCAGAAGCCCAGAGAATTTCGGAATTCCACTCCCTTCCCAATTCTTCGATCCGCGTCAGCAATTTCAGAATCCGCGCCCAGTCACGCTCGCTTTTGGGCTTGTCGCTCTCCTTTAACCACAATCCGTCGCAAATCGTTTGACATCCCCTGTCTGACATTAGGCTTCGGCTAAAGAGTGCCGCCCGTTGTTCCCGATTCAGTTTGCCGACCTCGGCGAACCATGTTTCAACATCGTCGGCGTCTCGGCATGCAGCGCCGCACACCCACACGAGCGAAGAAACCTCAGGCGCGCGTTCCTTCGGCTTCCGTGCGATTTGCTTCATCGCATCAGCGTTCTTTACGGCTCTCACCGCATACCGCGTCGCGATTGCCGGCTTATCCGTGGAAAAATGGATCGCTATCGTGACGCAAGCTCCAAATGCCCCCAGTTGATCCAAGTCACCTGCATCATCAAGAAGTGCGTCCAGCTCAGTCAGCATTTCGTCAGAGTTCTTGCCCAGCTTCTGCAGGGCAGCAGCCTGCAAGGCACGCATAAACAGTCTCGTCTTCAGGTCAACGTCCTCGGGAATCCCGACGCCAACCCACACGGACGTAAGACCGAAATCTTCGCGAGCTCTTTTCTCCCGGAGAAAGGCGTTCAGAGACAACACGAGGACTGCCGCAGCTGCGTCGAAAGCCTTGGCTGAATGGAAATGACCAATCGTCTGGACCGCATCGAACAAAGTGACAGGCTTCTTCCGAAAAAACTTCTGGCCGAAATACAGATGAGTCTTTTCCACCGTGCCGGCTGCAAGATTCTTATGCCCCAATGCGCCCAGCAACGGAGCCACCCGGTACTCCTTGTCTCCATCCTTCTGAATCCACGACCCGATCGCTTCGTGAAATCGCTCGAGCGGTAACGGAATCCCCGGTTCGACCTCCGCGATCTTTATGACATCCTCTTCGCTAAACGCCGCCATCGCTACGGTCAAGCGATAAAGAAGACTCCGCGACGCTTCGTCCTCGATCGTATGCTTTAGGATTTGCTCCGTCTCAATCTTCAGGTCTTGGTTGTACGTGCTGCGAAACAACGCATCCCAGGCGGAACCATCCATCCTCCAGTTACGGCTCTTCAGAAACCGCGAGAGAGAAACCAGGAGGGCAGGATGATTTCTTGTAATCCCTCCGGCAAAGTCGACCAAACTCTTCTTCATTACCTTCTCTGGAGCGCCAAATAATCCAAAGAGTTCGATCTTTTCTTTTTCATCGAACTCTGGGACGTTTCGCTGGCCTGTCCCCTTGCCCATTTGATCGACGAGTGACGCCGGGAGCCTCCGCGATGAAGTAGACAGAACCTTAAGCCCGAACCGTTGACACGCTTCCTTGAGCACCAAAACTCTGTCCATCAGCGCTCGATCGGCCGCGGTCAACGTCAACCCGTCGAGCACGATGAGACTTCCACCACCAAGTTTCTCGCACATCCGCGAATACCATTCTTGATGAGCACCCACAGGCGCTTGCCTTGTAGCCGACGCCAGGGAAGAATCCATGCGAAGGCACTGTTCACGAACGCTTAAGCCATCCATGCGAATCCAAAGAGTGGTTGGCCCGAAATCTTGGGCAACTTGAAGCGCCAGTTGCGTTTTCCCCGACTGCAGGTCGCCGTACAGCGCCATCCAGGTATTCAATGCAAATCCGTCACGCAGGCTCGCACTCTGGGATGATCGTCGGACCACTGGGTCGACTGCCTTCGGAATCCCCTGGATATCGGCTGGCCCTCGATTCAAACTCCATTCGGGCTGCGAAGTAATTGCTAGCACCTGTTCTGAAATATTGCCCAGCCACTCCCCATGCTCCCGGACTACGCCCTCAATTCTTTCTATCTTAGAAACCACGAACCGCAACGTCTGTTCCAGGACCGCTAACAGCTTTTCCTCGGAACGATCAAGAGTGGGCCGCGAAAGCTGCTGCTCAAGGGATGCCACTGTCAGAGCTTTCTTCCCCTTCGAGGAGAGCACCCGGAACACATATAGGAACAACCGTTCCAGTACGCGGCGACTATCTTCTTCGTTTGCGGCACGCCCGCTTGCCATCAGCGTTGAATCGATCCGCTCCCGCAACTCGTCAATCCCGGGCTGGCTCGAAGCCCACTCCACGCTCCGCAGGAAATCCGTAAGTTGAGTCCTGTCAGCCGTCTTCAGGAACCGCTGGAAGTCCGAATGTGCGGCTGTACCTTCGAGAAGGAGAGAGCGGATGGCCACAACGACCGACTCTTCCTGTTGAGGCGAGAGCACACCAGAACGCAATTTCTCCCAAACTTCCAAGGCCGCTTCGCCACCGGGAACACCGGATTTCTGCTCCCTTCCGATCCTAGAAGTCGTGAGGAATCGAAATCTCAATTTCAGGTCGGGATTTGCACGAGCGTGCCGGAAAAAGGAAACAATCGCCCCGATCACGTCGACAGATCGGAGTGTCGCCGCCTTCTGACGATGCTTGATCTGCTCCAAGACTCGCCCATCACCGAACTCGGGACGGCCGAGATCCTCCTGGACATGGTCAATGTCCTCGCCGCATTCGAGCCAGAGCTCATAGCCCGGCGAAAGCGTAAGCCACTCCAGTATCGTTATGTGGACCTGATAGACATACCCGCGAATCACGAACCAGGCGTCGCGGTCCTCGTAAGGAGTGAATGGTCCCATCAATCTGGAATGATATCGCTGTTAATTGCTAGTTGCTAAATTACAACCTGCGACCTTTGGCTAGGCTGGTGACATCGACCAATTTTGGGTAGACATGACTAGGACGATCGCCTGACTCCAGACGTTTGCCTCAATACCGTTCCTCAATGCGCTCGTAATTTCCGAGATGCCCGTTTCCGAATGCCCGTGATACATAGCGTGCGGAAGACTGCTCTCTCCCGCTGTTCCCTGGATCGTGCGATACCAGTTCTTGTTTTCCATATAGGCGTGGAGATTCTCGTAATCTTGCCAGCTAGGGCTGCCGCGAAGCTCAACGCGAATGAATAAATCCGCCATCTATTTTCCTCCAGAACGGCTCTTTGTTGGGACGCCTTCACCCACGTCCAAGAATCATTCCGAAGTCAACGCTTTCCGAAGTGATCGCAACAGGCTTTCTGCTTCGTCGAGCTTTTTCAGAACGCCTTCATTCCCCTTTAACTCCTCAAGAGTTGTCCAAGACACGTTCTTCATTGCTTCGACCGCAGCTCCGAGCCCCTGAAAAGGTTCGTCGTTCCTTTTCTTCTCGAATGGACTAATGCGAAGTTCCGCTGACTCCAGATCTCCGGAATCGCTTAGAAATTGAGCCCGAGCAACGGGGTCGGGAAGGATTACTCTCAGCTTCCTCAAGTCCTTCGAATTCGTTATTCGTTTGTCGTTTACTTTCCTCACCACCGCGTCCACCACGGTGGGAACAAGGAACTTCTTGCTTACACCCATGAGTTCCCGCGCCCAAGTGATCGCGGCGCTGGGATCACGCAGAGCCGTGAAGCGCCCCGAAAGCTCGTAGATCTGAACGAGCTTGTCGAGCTCTCGGACTGTGATTCCCAAAATGTTTGCCGCACTAGGCCTTCCAACGAGGTCTACCAAGCGACAGGCGACCATCTCTTTCTCTCGGGCGTCCCATTCCTTTCGCTGCCGGTGAATGTATATCCAGACCCGCAGCCGCTCTTCCTCCGAAAGCGGGCGGTCCGTAATTTCCACGGGAACGCGACGATATTGTTCCTGGCCTTGTGCAACGAGAATTCGCGAATTCGTCCACCGCCGGTCCCCATCAATGATCAGATATTTATCCGGCAAATCAGGATGTGGTTCGACCAGCAGCGGTTCGAAGATTCCCTCATTTGCCACGATCTGCCGTTGCAGTTCGTCATCTTCTTTCGGTCCAAGCCTTGGCTGTTTCGGATTCGGGACCAGATCGTCCAGATCCACCGTTGCCCGATATGTGCGCAATATCGTTCGATCCAACCGGCGCTCCTGGAGTTCCACGGATTTGGGCTGTGCTTTGGCAGGCATGCGAGTGATCATTTACGGCCTCCTTTACGCAGCCGCATCGTTCGACGACGTGCCGATAATCAAATTGATCTGATTTCCGAGGTCCGCCTTGGCTTTCTGGATCCCCCTGATCGCTTCTCCCTGTTTCTTCCAATTATTCTCGTGCCAGCGGATCTCCTTGTTCTGTTGGTCCAGCAGGTCTTCCGCTCTTTCATCGATTCTCGCGAGCAGAGAACCACATAGTTCCGAAACAATAAAAGCGTAGAGAGCCTCCGTCTTGCTCTCGCGTTCGATCTCGCTTAGCCGCTGCGTCTGAAGCTGCAGCATGTGCTGGCGGAGAATCGTAGCCACGAGCACCGTCCGGGCTGGGTTTGCCAGCAGCACCCCATCCTGAAGGTGGAGTTGCCGCGTGCCTTGCGGAAACTTACGAGTCGACAGGATGGCGTGCTCGGCTCCGGCCGCGAGTTGATCGGCGCGAAGCTTTAGGACGTGCTCGTTCCTGAATTGATTGTGATTTTTGGAATCGTAAATAATCGTGCCGCACTTCTTGCCACAGAGCATTACTTCGTGGATGATGTCCGCCCCTGGAGTTCCCTTCGGGACACGTCGAATATTGTCTTCTGGAAACTCTCTCTTCAACGATTCGAACAAGTCTACTTCGGCGCCCTCGCCCAGCTCTTCGGCGGTCTTATTTTCCAGGGCTCGCTGCAGATCATTCACTTTGTTTGTCAGTTTCTGATTCTCCTCGAATGCCCTGGATTTCTCGGCGTTCACCGCGTCTTCCGCCGCCTTTTCCAAGACCTCGCGTTGCGCCTTCAGATTCGTTTCAATGTCCGCACCATGTTGATCCGCCAGTGCTTTTAGTTGGGCCTCCGCGTCATTCGCTCTCGCCTCGGCCGCTGCCGCTGCGTTCTCGCGAGCCGCCAGCGTTTCGCGCATACGCGCTTCCGCTTCCTCCGTAGCAGATTGCTTCGCGCGGATAAGCTCCGCTTCGGTCTCCTGCTTCACCTTCGCGATTTCATCTTTATTGGATTGCCGCAGTTCATCGACTTGCAACTGGAGCGATCCCCTCTCTTGCTCAGCCGCAATTCTCGCCGCTTCAGCTTCAGAGACTTGTGCCTTCAGGCTTTCCTCCGCTGCAAGCTTTGCCTTCTCGAGACCTGCGATCCTTTCCGCAAGCCCAGCTTCCGCGTCGTGCTTCGCTTGGTTTCGAATCTCAACTTCGCGCTCCTTTGCTTCCGCCAGCATGCCCTCAATCGTCTTCGCACTCTTCTCTTTCAGTTCTTCAACCTCTGCGCGATGAGCCTTCGACATTTCCACGGCGGCTTGCTCCGCTGCCTGCGCGTCCGCAATCTCCCGCTGCCACCCCGCTTCTCGCGCCGCGCTGTTTTGCTCCGCTTCCGCGAGCCTCTCGTTCGCCAATTTCTCGGCCGCTTCCCGAGCCTCCTCCCGAGCGCGCGCCTCGCGCTGCGCACTCTGCTCACGCTCCAGCTCAAGATCCGCTTTCGCCTTCGCCTCCGCCCGTGCCTTCTCGCCTGCGTACCGTTTTTCAAGCAGCGCGGTGATCTCGAGCGTTTGCTCCCTCTCCTTCGCAGCTATCCTTCCTCCGATTTCTTCGAGCTTCTCGGGAGGGATCTCTTGCCCGCACGTTGGACAGTCTTTCTGATCAAACCTCGGGCGCAGTGGTATGGTGGAAAGATTCGACGCTTGTCCGGAAGGCGAAGCCATTAGAGACCTCCAAATACGATTCTTGGTCCTATTTAGTCCTATTTAATCCTAATGTCAATAGGAAAATTGTATCACGGGAGCCTAGTTCCCGTTCGGGAACATTCTGAAGGTGTGTGAGGAGTGTTGCCCATATTATTCCCGAGCGGGAATTATTGCTTGCCTTCAACCATAAAACACCCATAGTATTACCGTGCGGGAACATGGAGCACCCTGTCATGAAATACTCTCCCGAAGACATCGGACGAATCGTCCGTGAAACCCGCAAGAAGCTGGGCGTAACACAAAAAGATCTCGCGCTCACTTCCGGCACCGGCCTACGCTTCGTTATCGAGCTTGAAAAGGGCAAGCCCACTTGCGAAATCGGCAAGGCCCTGACCGTCGTGCAGACACTCGGCATTCGCATCGCCCTCACTCCGCCTTCGGCGACGAAGGAGTCCTGATCATGGCCAAAACGCTGGATGTGTATCTGCACGACGAACTGAGTGGTCACTTGATTCAGGATGATGGCGGGCAAACCGTCTTCGAATACATACCGGCTTGGCTCGACCGGCCCGGTGCCACGCCGCTTTCCGTGTCTCTACCTCTGCGGAAAGAACGCTTCAGCAGAAACGAATGCCGAGGATTCTTCGCCGGGATTCTCCCGGACGAAACCAAACGCGAGATCATCGCGCGGAACCTCGGCATCAGTGCGCGCAACGACTTCGCCATGCTGGAACGAATCGGCGGGGAGTGCGCCGGGGCCGTCACGTTCATTCCCGCGGGCCAGCCGCTGCCCGCGCGCGACTATCACTACCGAACGATCTCGCAGAAGCAACTCGCTGACATTTTCAGGGAACTTCCCAAGCGCCCGCTGCTCGCGGGAGAAGAAGGAGTCCGCCTTTCGCTCGCTGGTGCGCAGGACAAAATCGCCGTGCGCATCGAAGGGGACGACGTGTCGCTTCCCCTGGGCGGCGCCCCGAGCACGCACATTCTCAAGCCATCGATCGAGCGCTTCGCCGGCGTCGTTTTCAACGAAGCCTTCACCATGCAACTCGCGGCCGGGGCGGGCATTCCCGCCGCCAAAGTCGAAGTTCGCACGGCCGAAACCATCGAATACTTGTCCGTCGAGCGCTACGACCGCACGCACATCAAATCAGGCACCACCACCACACTCGACCGGCTCCATCAGGAAGATTTTTGCCAGGCCTTGAACATCGTGCCCGAAATGAAATATCAAAAAGAAGGCGGGCCCTCCCTCAAACAATGCTTCGCGCTCGTCCGCGAGGTTTCAAGCGCCCCGGTCGTTGACCTTGCGCGCTTGCTCGACATCGTCATCTACAACTATTTGATCGGGAACAACGACGCACACGGCAAGAACTTCTCGCTTCTGTATCACGGGACGGGAACTGCCAATCAGGAGATCCGGCTTGCTCCTCTCTACGACGCGATCAGCACCGCGTACTACCCGGAGCTGAGCAACGAGATGGCGATGAAGATTGGAGACGAATACAAATCCGAACGAGTCGCGCCCCGCGACTTCGACACGCTGGCCGAACAAGCCGGACTTGCCAAACCGCTCGTGCGGCGGCGCGTGCCCGAACTCGCGCAGGCGGTTCTCGACACCACAAGCAAAATAAAAATCGATCAAGACGTCGCGCAAAAGGTGGCCGCACTGATTCGCAAGCGCTGTGAGGCCAGCTCGCGACAGTTCGGTCAATAAAGTCGGAACCCGGGCACAACGTTTGCCCTCCTTCAGATTCGCATTCCATACGTCGCTCGGATTCTCATGCGTTCCTCATTTGGCTTACTTTGAGCGAGCTTTCTTGTATCCATATGAGAATGCAGTTTGGTCATTCCAGGAAAGCAGGTAACTTCGTTAGCAGGAAAGACTACGATCGCTAGGATGTCCGCTTGTAAGATCAAACCTGGAGATGCCTCATGGCAGCCAAAGCTCCTTCTCTCTATCATTGCCCGTGCTGTGGAACCACGTTCGTTCACCGCAAAAACCAAGAGTGCCCTGCGTGTGCAATTCCGCTGCATCTCAAGGGGGAGTACATGGTTACTCCTTGCTACCTCTACGTGGACGGCCAATGGTCTTGGTTTGAGTCCGGGGTAATGAAGCCGTGGGAGGATGGGTGGAAGCGGTCTCCGAATCCCGCAGCGAAGAATCGCGATCCGCGTTGGCTCGATAAATACCCACGAAGACCGACAGGCCTGTAGCTCCGAAACAAGACTGCCGATATTGGACGCATTCGGCCTGGCTAATCTACGCACCTTCTACGCATCCTTCGACGCACCCCGTCCTTCCACCCTGCCTTCCCATTTCCACTTTCCCTGAGACAAACCGCTCCTCATTCCGCATAGACCACAAGAGAGGAAAAGACTCGCGACCTGTCCTCAATAGGACAACGATGAATGCCGAACTGACGCAAAAACTGCTGGACCGCTTCCCCGTGCTTTACCAGGACTACGATTCCCCAATGACCCAGACCTGCATGTGCTGGGGATTCGATCACGGCGACGGGTGGTTTGAAATCATCTGGCAACTGAGTCTGGCTATCGACCAAGAACTCGGCTATTCGTGGCCGCGCAAGCGCTGGTACCTCTTCAAGAAAAGATTCTTTCGATCGTGGAATACGTTCATCTGCGCTTTGTCTCCCGTCCGTCAGGACAAACGCAAGCAGAAAGGCTCCGGCACGACAGAAGACCCCTTTCGCTGGGTTGTCACGGAAGAAGCACCGCGGGATTGGTTGGCAAGACTAGCGTGGAGAATCCTTCCTCCGCTCCGCTTTGACGACTATCGCAGCCGGAGCGCGAAACTTCAGCGAATGGGTTTCAAAGCGTTCCTTCATTGGCCGCACACTGGATTTGCCGTTCAGCAGGTGAAGGAGAAGTTCGGCACTTTGCGCTTCTACTGCTCTGGCAACGAGACCATCCACAAGTACGTCCGGCTCGCGGAGTGGTTGTCGTCGGTCACCTGCGAAGACTGCGGCAAACCCGCTAAAGCCAATGATTCCGGCTGGATTCGCACGCAATGCGACGAGTGTCGCAACCACCGGACCGTTTGCGAGGATGTTTGAGACAAATACACCCCGCATTCGCATAGACCTAATCAAAGGCAACTTCTATCTCCAGACCGGAGAAGGAGGCACACGGACGGCAAAGGCGGAACGGAGAAACGCAGGTCAAAGCGCGAGAGGCGATTTGCAGTTGCCAGCTATAAAACTAAAACAAAACCAAAACAATGGCTCGTCGATTCGGTGTCGCCTGGCAGCGAACAGATCCTTTCGATGTCGCGTCAGATTCTCGTTTCTCCTCTTCCGTCGCATTGCTCATTTCGAGGCATCCGGTCATCTCCCCGTTTTCTAAGGGTCTTTGCTGAAGTCTGGCGAGAGCCGAGAATCGAGGACGCTGACCAAACCCCCTCCAAGCCTCTGCCGTCATTCCGGCATTCCCACCACAGCGGGGGCTGCCAATCGCTCACGCCGGAGCAGCAGGGGCTTGGACAAACTTGTCGTATTTTGCGGAACGATGGAAATCAAAGTCATCTTCGAATCAAACGGCGAGGAGATCTCCCGCTCGCTCGATGAAGTGGCAAAATCCTTTCTCGACGCTGTCCAACGTGTCGTGCGTAAGGAATTGGAAACCGTACTGGCACAACCTGCTTCGAGAGAAGGGCGCGATGCTCAATTGCCACCCAGCCGGCCACTCGCGCTTTCAAAAGCAAAAGCCGCCCAAGCGCTCGGGATCAGCGTCCGCACGATCGACTATTGCATCGCAAACCACGGAATCCGCGTCACGCGAATCGGCCGCCGTGTTTTGGTGCCACTGAACAGCCTCGAAGCTCTCGTCAAACATGGCATCCCGGAAATACGCGCTTCTCGATGAATTGCTCAACCTATGGGTCATACCACGACCTTGGCTTCTCGAAATTCTTCAGCAGTTCATCGAGATGGCAAGTCGGATCAATGCTGTCCGCGTACTCCGAGCAGAAGGCGAGCAATTCGTGTACTCGCCGGAGAGATTCTGTGTCCAGTTGATGGAGCTTCGGCGTACTGCCGACCGTAATCACGAAACGCCTCACGAGTTGACTCTGCCGTAAGGCTTCTGCGGCTTTCGTAATAACCCCGCCGCGCCGGACGAATTCTTCGTGCTGCCTCCTCGCCTCTTCGCGCCTCTTCTGTTCGGCAGCTAACTGTCTGTGCCAACGTTCCCGCTCTTCCTTCACTGCCTCGATCGCTCGCGCCAGAGGTTCGATTCCAGCCACCACGTCGCCCAAGGATTCTTCGAGCTTCTTTTTCTTCCTCCCTTCGGACCAAGTGTGCCGCACGGAAGTTGTTTCGTCACCGAGCAGGACGATCCGCAAGGACCCTGTCGCCTCGTAGTCACGCTTCGGGGGAGACCAAGCCCAATCGCGTTTTCTGCGGGCTTCCTCTTCGGGAGTAACGACGTGCGGCCTCGAATTGAGGATTTCCGATAGACAGAGCTCGAGCTTCACCGAGGCACAGTTGATGGTAAGCCTTGCCCCTTCCTCTTTCGACCAGGTCACTCGGATACTGCGCTCTTCGACCGCGCGAAACAGTGCGTCCAGAATGCTCAGCGCTCTTGGTAGCTGTGCACCGGTCACCAGTAAGTGAGTCGCGCAACCTTTCCTCGGAACGAGCAGCCCCTTCTCATCCGCGCGCGCATTCCGAAGCAGCCGTTCGGATCGAATCGCCTGCACGTGAGACAGAGGAACGTTCAAAGCGACTGCGATCACCGGTATCTCTCTCGCCGCTGCAATCTCTTTCTCTACCGGGACGGAACGCAGCACTAGCCGGATCGAGTACGGGCCGTTTCGTGAGATCGCTGGCAACGGCACGCGCGGCGGCTTATGCCCGAGTTCTACTTTCCGCCAGTAGCCGAGTCCGGGAGTCGGTATGTGATGCCTGTGGCAGAGTTTCGCCAACCCGACATCTGAATACTTGAATTCCTGCGCCAGCTTGCGCATCGGCGTCGTCCAAACACGCTCGTACAGTTCTTCGCGCAGCAAGTCCTTCGTCTTTTCCTGCATGCCCGCTCCTGCCGGCTTCCTGTCGCAAGCGATCCCCTAAGGTCTATGTCCGCGCAGCACGATTTGCCTCACTGAATTTCCATTGTTCCCGCCTTCTCGGGGCACACCCTCGCGCCACCCTAACCCAGTGTCACGCCGGTTGCCTTCCCGCTCCGGCGCCTTCCGTTCTCCTGCGAACGCGGTCCTTTGGTTCCCCGGCGCGAAGTGAGGGAACCAAATCCCCGCACAGGAGAACGGAAGATGAAAGCAGAACAAATTAAGGAAATTACAGACCGCGCAACCGAGCAACTCGTTGCCGCCCTGCATTCGGGCCACAGCGAGGCGCTTACCGCGTACCTCAAGGCTATCGGGCGATTCCATCGCTACAGCCTGCACAACGTGCTGCTGATCGCTTTGCAGAAGCCGAACGCCAGCTACGTCGCCGGCTTTCGCACTTGGAATCAACTCGGCCGCTTCGTCAAGAAGGGCGAGAAAGGCATCGTGATTCTCGCTCCGATCGTCCGGCGCAAAGCGGACGAGGAGGAAACAAGCGAAGACGCTTCCCGCGCGATTGCTGGATTCCGCGCCGCGTACGTCTTTGATATCAGTCAGACCGATGGCAAGGAATTGCCGCACATTGGTTTCGTTGAGGGTGACCCTCGCGAGTACAGCGACAAAATGCGCCGCTTTGCAACGGAGGAAGGCATCTCCATCGAGTATTCCGAGGACATCGCACCTGCGCGCGGAACTTCCTACGGCGGCCGCGTCGCGATTCTTCCCGGCCAGTCTCCTGCCGAGGAATTCTCAACCCTGGCGCACGAACTCGCTCACGAACTGCTGCATCGCGGTGACCGCAGAGCAAGTACGAACAAACAAATCCGCGAGACCGAGGCCGAAGCAACGGCGTTTGTCGTCTGCCAGGCAGTTGGTCTGCAAACCGGGTCCGCCGCGGCCGATTACATCCAACTGTGGCATGGGGATGTTCAGGTTCTTACCGAAAGCCTCGGCTACATCCGCCAAGCTGCGTCGCAGATGCTGGGGGCGCTCTCTGATACGTGAGCGCTTTCCCGATCCAGACTGTTTATCAGCCTGACCTTTTCCATCCCTGCTTATCGATGTTGCTGTGTTTCCTTGGAATTGCGAGTTGTCAGTCGCGCTCGGGTTCTTCTTAAAAGGAGCGAAGAAAATTGCCTAAGAGAGCGGGTGACAATTTGCTTGGCGCCTGAGCATTGTAGAGAAGCAAGTCCACCTCTGCCGAGCCGTCAACCACTTTGCGGGTATACCTATGTTCCCCAATCTGACCAGCAAATGGCGTTTCCTCTGTCCCGACATACTCGCCATGCAAGATCACAAGACTTACCTGCTCGTGGGCCAACATTCCTTCCTCTACTTCGTGGGCGACTCTCCGCACGCCTCCGGCTCGAAAGAACGCATCCGTGGCTAGGATGAGCAGCACATTCGGGCGACCATGCTGCAGTTGCTCCTGCTCAACTCTGATTTTCCTTCTGATTCTGACGGTGTCCTTGCTTTGCATAACCGGCCCCACGAAGCCGCCAACCGACAAGCCCTTCTCTGCACACCACGGGTCAAGGAATCGCGTCTGATCATTCTTCTGACAAAGCGCTATCTCTACCAAACCGTTTTCCCAAATCGTAACCATCGTTCCTTCCTTCAGAACGCGCGCTGAGCCACACTCGATTCTCCTCAGGATGTTCCCAAGCTCCCGCTTTTCCGGCGTTCTCCACCAGCGCCCCGACACACACAGGTCGTAACTTCTGCCGAATACCGCAGCAAACACTGCTGAATTGACTTCGGTAATAGCCCTTTCTGCTCCCGACGTAGTTTGTGTCGTCACTTCCAGGAATGCGGTTTCTCCAGTGAGAGGGCTCTCCAACCTTAAATCCGGTTGTTTTTGGTGATTCTTCACTTCCATGGTCGGCTCAAACCGTACTCGCAAGCCCTCCCTCACAAGCCTGCAAGCGGCCTTGATAAGTAGGGCGTCGTGGTCAAATTGTTTTGTATCGTGGAGACGGGCTAGGACATTCCCAAAATTCTGGCTTCCTTCCAAACTCCTCAATTGTTCAGCAAAGCGTGCCATACTCCGGCGAGAGCTTGCCGCAAAGTTCGCCAGCATCCTGAGCAAGGCATGCCGCGCAACGCACGCACTGCCCGCGTTCGCTCTTTCCAGGAAATCCGTACCAAGTTTGCCCTGCAGATATAGCAATGCCCGTTTTGCGTCGTTTCTTTCCTGTGGACCAAAATCACTTATCCGGTCTAGGCCCTCGATATGGTGGTCCCAGGTCAGAAATCGCACTTCATTACTCCCTCTTCGA
>Ga0210396_10003905_pt1 | contig 14726 bp, 10 predicted proteins | sample IncBWH17OmetaG_FD_155466 | JGI IMG/M metagenome (GOLD analysis project Ga0210396, IMG submission 155466) | Forest soil microbial communities from Barre Woods Harvard Forest LTER site, Petersham, Massachusetts, United States - Inc-BW-H-17-O ...
CCGGTGCTCTCGAATCGAAACGGCCAGGACCTGGAGGTCTATTGCTACGGCGGCGTGGGTAAGCCGGACGAGTTCACGCAGCGGTTCAAGGAGCAATCCGACGCGTGGCGCGACACGCTCGGGCTTCCCGATGAGAAGCTGGCCGAAACGATTCGCGAAGACCGAATCGACATCCTGGTCGATCTGGCGGTGCACACGGCAGGGAGCCGGCTTCTGGCCCTGGCGCGAAAGCCTGCGCCTGTGCAGGCGACCTGGCTCGGTTGGCCCGGAACCACCGGAATGGACGCGATCGACTATCGGCTCAGCGACCCGTATCTTGATCCGCCCGGCACGAACGATGAGTTCTACGCGGAGAAGACGATCCGCCTGCCGGATAGCTTTTGGTGCTACGATCCGTTTGACGCGGACGTACCGGTGAACGAACTTCCGGCGATGGGCAACGGCTACGTGACTTTCGGTTGCCTGAACAATTTCTGGAAAGTCAACGATCCGCTGATCGAATCGTGGGCGCGCATTATGTCGATGACAGCAGGATCGAAGCTGATGCTCCGCGCGCCGCTCGGCGGCCCGCGACAGAGGTTGTCGGAAAGGTTCAACCGGCACGGCATCGATCCGTCGCGGATCGAGTTCGCTCCGCGCACTCCGCAACGCCAGTATTGGGCGCTATATCACCGGATCGACATCACCCTCGACCCTACGCCGTACGGCGGGCACACCACGGCAATGGACTCGATCTGGATGGGCGTCCCGGTCGTCAGCCTCGCCGGCAAGCTCCCCGTCGGCCGGGCCGGCGTCACCATCCTCTCCAACATTGGTCTGCCCGAGCTGGTGGCGCGATCGCCACAGGAGTATGTGAACGTCTCAGCGCAGTTGGCGAACGACCACGACCGGCTCATGCAATTGCGGCCGGCCCTCCGCGATTGCCTGCGCCGCTCCCCGTTGATGGACGCGCCGCGCTTCGCACGCAATCTGCAAGCAGCGTACCGCGAGATATGGAAGAATTGGTGCGAGTCCGCGACACGCTAGGTCGAGTGGGAGGGCAAGGCTCCCGCCGAGTCGGAAATTCTCGACATTGACGGATGCGGCTCGGCAGGAGCCTCGCCCTCCCGGTTTGGATTCATCACTTATGCCTGACGCCTTCCAAGCCGCCGTCGAACATCATCAGGCCGGGCGCCTGCGCGAGGCGGAGGCGCTGTACCGCCAGGTCCTCGCCCGGCAGCCGCGAAACAATCATGCCCTATACCTGCTGTCGCTGATCGCCCGGCAGCAAGGTCACAACGACGCCGCCCGTGATCTGGCAGAGCGCGCGATCGCGATCGCACCGAGCACCTCCGAGTACCACCTGCATCTTGGATTGATCCTGATGGCACGGCAGGATTATCTCCGCGCAGCAGACGCGTTCCGCACCACGCTCCAATTGCGACCCGAATTCATGGAGGCCCATGCGCATCTGGGCAACACGCTGTACCTTGCACATGATCTGGCCGGGGCCATCGACGCCTTCCAGAGCTTCCTCCGCTCCCAACCCCAGGCGCCGGAGATTCTCAACAATCTCGGCACGGCCCTTCGCGAAGCCGGGCGGCTTTCCGAGGCGGTTGCCGCGTATCGAAGGGCGGCGGCGATCCAGCCGAATCTCATCGATGTCTGGCAAAACCTCGGACACACCCTGCGGCAGGCAAACGATCCGCGGCAAGCCGCGGCCGCTTATCGCGAGGCCCTCAAACTGAGCCCCGATTCACCGGCAACCCTTTACGATCTGGCCGTCGCGCTGAAGGAAGCCGGCGAACTCGACGCCGCGATCGACGCCGCGCGTCGCGTATTGGACTTGCCCCCTGTCCCGGAGGGAGAGGGGGCAACCCGCCCGCCCAGGGAGGTTCGTCATTTCCAATCGCTCCAGCTTCTGGGCGGCTTGCTGCATACGACGGCGCAAATCGACGAGGTTCGGGTCTGTCACCAGCGGCTGCTCGAGGACGGCCGGGACGCCCGGCTCGCCGCCAGTCTCCTTCATGCCCTGTATTTCAATCCGCAGCTCGATCCGCCGCAGATCTACGCGGATCACGTGCGGTGGAACGAGCTCCATGCCCGCTCGCTTGCCCCGAAAGGAGGTGTGCTTCGCGAAAGGACTGATCCGCATCGCCGGCTTCGGATCGGCTACGTGTCGCCGGACTTCCGGCTGCACGCCTCGTCTCTGTTCACGCTGCCGCTGCTGTCGAACCACGACCGCTCGGTGTTCGAGATCATCTGCTATGCCGACATCGCCCGTCCCGATGAGCTGACCGCCGCCCATCGGCGCTGTTGTGACGTGTGGCGCGAGATCACGAACCTGAGCGACGAGCAGGTTGCCCAGACGGTTCGATCCGATCAGATCGACCTGCTGGTCGATCTGTCGCTGCACGCCGCCGGAAGTCGGCTGCTGGTCTTCGCCCGCAAGCCCGCCCCCATTCAGCTCACTTGGCTCGCCTATCCCGGAACCAGCGGCCTGGAGACGATGGATTACCGGATCAGCGATCCGTATCTCGATCCCCCTTCGACGGGTTCGACACGCTCACCGCAGGCAGGCTCAGGGCAGGCCCCTGGATTAGACGAGCCATGTTACTCGGAGAAAACCATCTGCTTGCCGGATTGTTACTGGTGTTACGATCCGCTGGAGGAAGGGCCCCCGGTGACTGAGCTGCCGGGGCTGAAGAACGGCTTTGTGACTTTCGGCAGCATGAACCGCTTCGCGAAGGTGAGCCGGCAGACGATCGACCTCTGGGCGAAGGTACTTTTGGCGGTTGCAGGTTCGCGGATGATCGTGCGGGCGCCGCCGGGCAAGTCGCACCAGCGTCTGCTGGATCAACTGAATAGCCACGGCGTCGATTCCGGGCGCATCGAATTCGTCGGGGAGCAGGCTCGAACGCCGTACATGGCGACCTTCCACCGCATCGACATCTGTCTGGACACGTGGCCCTACCCCGGCCATACGACCACGCTGGACGCCCTGTGGATGGGCGTCCCCGTCCTGACCCGCCCCGGTGCAACTGCGGTGAGCCGCGGCGGGGAAAGCATCCTCTCCAACCTCGGGCGGCGCGAGTGGGTTTTCCAGTCGCCCGTCCCGTTCGTCGCCGGGGCCCTCGCGCTTTCCGGGGACCTGCCGGCCCTCGCCAATCTGCGCCGCGGCCTCCGGGAACAAATGCGACGCTCGCCCCTGATGGACGCACCCAGGTTCGCACGAAACATGGAGAGCATCTATCGCACGATATGCCAGGAATGGGACCGCTTGCACAGCGCGGCAAAGGGATTATGACCACGTATCCCATTCAAATATTGCCGAATATCCGAGCGTCGACCACGTCAATACCCTTGTGACCTGCCTACCTCCCGAGACAGACGCGCCGATCCGACCGCAGCGCAGCCGTGCCTTGGCCCTCCTCGAAGTGCTGCTGGCGTTCGGTCTCGTTCACGTCGGCTGGCGGTCGTTCAAGCATTTCACCTGGCTCGGGCGGCTCGAAGGGGCGGCAGGTCAGAACTACAGCGCGGGCCTGTTCATGATTCTGTTCAGTGTTCTGGCGGTCCGCCTTCGCGGCTGGAGCCTGGCGGAATTCGGAGTGAACCTCAAAGACTGGCGCTACAACCTGAACCTGGGAATTTTCTGGGGCATTCTTACGCCGGTGACGCTGCTGATCCTCCTCCGCTTGACCGGTTTTCATCCTGCGAACACGGTCCGGCCGGGAACGCCGTGGTCGTTGGCGTCGAGCGGCAGTGGCATGGCGCTGGTGTACGCGATGCTTCTTCTGTGGATGCTGCGAAAGCCCAGAAGGGCTGTGAGTGCGGTTCCGCCCACGGCCAGCATTCCTCTTCTGCTCGTCCTCTGGTCGCTGCCGATCCTGGCGGCCATTCACGCACGCCGGCCCGTCGGTCCCATGATCGGCACCGTCGGATGGATGGTCATCGGCGCCGGCCTGGGGGAAGAAATCTTCTTTCGTGGCTACATCCAGACCCGGCTCGACCTCGCATTCGGAAAACCCATTGCTTTGCCGGGCATTCGCTTTGGGGTAGGGCTGATCGTCTCGTCCCTGCTTTTCGGGTTCGTTCACGCGCTCAATACCGTCGATTACTTCCAGGGTCGGTTCCAGTTCGCCTGGGCGTCCGGGGTCTTCAACTGCTTTGCCGGAGCCGTGTATGCCGTCATGCGCGAAAAGACCGGCAGTATCTTTCCCGGCGTCATCGCCCACGGTCTGGAAGACGTGATGACCAGAATTCCCGGTTAAGCTTCCGCCCGGGCGGCAGTTCGGTCATTTCTCGCCATCAGCAGTTCCCGATAAAGCTGCGAAAGCGCTTCGGGGACCACCTGCACCTCGCCGACGACGCTCATGAAGTTCACGTCGCCGGCCCAGCGCGGGACGACGTGCTGATGCAAATGCCCCGGCACGCCCGCGCCGGCACAGCGGCCCAGATTGATTCCGATGTTGAATCCCTGTGCCGACACGGCGCGTTTGAGCAGTTGCACGGCCTGATCGGTTTGCTCCGTCAGGTCGAGCTTCTGCTCGGCGGACAATTCCGCCAGCTCCGCCTTGTGCTCCCGCGGGGCGACCAGCAGATGGCCGTTGGTGTAGGGAAACCGGTTCATCAGCACGACCGTCCACTGCGTCTGCCACAGCACCAGGCGCGATTGTTTCTGTGCCTCGGTGCTCGCTTCGGCGGCATCGCAGAGAAAGCACCGCTCCCCGGAGGGTTTTTGCAGCGAGCGGATGTAGTCCATCCGCCATGGTGCGTGCAGGGCCGGTTGTGCCATGCCGGCAATCCTAGAACCCGCCGGACGTTGTCGCAATCAGGAGAACCATTGCAACCCCGCCCCCTGCGAATATACTTCCGCGCAGCGGAGAAAACTCACCCCTCACTTTCAGGAGCACGCGAATCATGAACCCGTTGAAGACCAACCTTGCGCTTACCGCATTGGCAGGGCTGTTTGCGATCCCGGCGGCGCGCAGTCTGTTTGCTGCCGACAAGCCCACCGACACCCCCGTCGCCGCCCAGGCGAGCGAAACCACCGCCCCCAACACGCTGAGCGACGCCGAGAAGGCCGCCGGGTGGAAGCTGCTGTTCGACGGCAAAACCATGGACGGCTGGCACAGCTTCAAGCGCGACAACGTCCGGCCCGGCTGGAAGATCGAAGACGGGACGCTGGCCTGCGTCGATCCGAAAAACGCCGGCGACTTGTGCACCAACGACAAGTATTCCTGGTTCGAGCTGAGCATCGAATACAACATCAGCCACGCCGGCAACAGCGGAATCCTGTACCACGTGACCGACGACGGCAGCGCCACCTGGCAGACCGGCCCGGAGTTCCAGCTCGAGGACAATGTCGAAGCCGCCGACAAGATCCGTTGCGGCTGGCTCTACGCCCTCTATCAGCCACCAGTCGACCTCGCGACCGGCAAGATCCTCGACGCCACCAAGCCGGTGGGCGAATGGAACCACGTCCGCCTGCTTCTTACGCCCGAGAAGTGCGAGCACGATATCAATGGGGTTAAATATTTCGAGTACGTGCTCAATAGCGACGACTTCAAGGCCCGCGTCGCCAAGAGCAAGTTCCGCCGGATGAAGAACTTCGCCAAGTTCGACTCCGGCTACCTCGCCCTCCAGGGCGACCACGGCAAGGTCGCCTTCCGCAACATCAAAATCCGCGTGATCGAAGCCGGGAAGTAATACCGCCCACCGCGGAGGCACAGAGGACACGGAGAACTTTACGGTTGCGACGGCACCGTTGCGGGTAAGGAAGTCGCGGCCGCGCCGAAGATCGGCCCGTTGCCGGGCTGCTGTGTGTAAACGATCACTGATGTGTGTTCGGTTTGCACGGCGGCCAAAGGTGGCACAATGACAGTGCCGGCATCTGACAGCGGTACGGATTTGAACCACCGGACCACGCTGGGCTCTTCCAGCCGGCGCCCTTTGTTCTCTCCCGATTTCACATCCGTGGCCAGACCCCGTTCGACAACGGCGATATTCACTACCGCGCCGGCGCCCGCGCCTTTCGTCGTCGCATGGACCGTATAGCCGTCGCGCTTGTTCCCGTTCACCTGGACGGTCATCGTTACCGCCGATTGACCCGCCAGCGCCCCGGCGATGGCCCGGGCTGCGCCGTCGCGGTCCGACCCGACGAACTGCGTCGTTCCGTTGACTACCATCTGCGGCGTGTAAATCTCGTCGACGTGCAGCGTCCTGGCATAGTCTCGCTGCCTCTGGGAGAACGCCGGGTCGCTGAAGCGGTCGGCCCATCCCAATCCATTCCAATAATCGACGTGAAACGCGAGGGTGAACACCGGCCGGCCATCGTGTTCGGCGTCGCGGGCCAACTCTCCCAGCAGCCGTTCGGCGGGAGGGCAGCTCGAACATCCCTCGGACGTGAACAACTCGACGACCGCAACGCCGCTCGAAGGTGTCGAGCCCAAGGCACTCCGCCACACGCTGATTCCGCCGACCAGGATGAGGCACAGAATCATTGCTGGTTTCATGAGAACTCCGCGAGTCATTTCAATACACCGCATTTTGCGAATCCTACCATCAGAACGTAGTCTCTCTGGGCCTGCAAACCTGACACGGCCCCTCAACGTGAAAGTCCAGGACGGGTATCGCAGGCAGGACTGCCGCCGTGTAGAAATATTGCAGTCCCCTATTCTTCGCGTGCGGCCATGACCGATTCCCATTGGGACCTTCCTTATCCGTCGCAGCGGCAGCCGGTCGTGGCGCAAAACATGGTCGCGACGTCGCAGCCGCTGGCGGCGCAGGCGGGGCTGGCCATGCTTCGCGCGGGTGGAAATGCGGTCGACGCCGCGGTGGCGACGGCGGCGGTCATGGCCGTCGTCGAGCCCTGCTCCAACGGCCTCGGGGCCGACAACTTCGCCCTCGTCTGGCATGAGGGAAAACTCCACGGCCTCAACGCCTCGGGCCGGGCCCCCCGAGCGATGACGACTGCCCGCTTCGGCGGGCAGACGACGATGCCCGCCCGCGGCTGGGACGCCGTCACTGTGCCCGGCGCGGTCTCCGGCTGGGTGGCGCTGTCCAGAAAGTTCGGCAAGCTCCCGTTTGAAAAGCTGCTGGAGCCGGCGATCCACTACGCCGCTGACGGCTTTCCCGTTGCGCCGCTGACCTCCGGATTGTGGGCCAAGTCGGTGCCGCTCTTCGGCCACGATCCGGAATTCCGCAGGACGTTTCTTCCCGAAGGCCGCGCGCCGCATCCCGGCGAGGTTTTCCGCAATCCCAATCAGGCCCACTCGCTCAAGCTGATCGCGGACTCCAAGGGCGAAGCGTACTACCAGGGCGAACTCGCCCACAAATTCGTCGGCCATGCCAAAGCTACCGGCGGCCTGTTCACCCTCGAAGACCTCGCGTCCCACACCACCGATTGGGTGACACCGATCTCGATCGAATATCACAACGTCCACATCCATGAAATCCCGCCCAACGGCCAGGGCCTGGCCGCTCTACAGGCGCTGGCGATCCTCCAGGAGCGCGACATCCGCCACCTCGAGCCCGACTGCCCCGACGTACTGCATCTGGGCATCGAGGCGATGAAGCTGGCATTCGCCGACGCTCACCGTCACATCGCCGATCCGAAATACATGACGGTGACGCCGGATGAGTTGCTCGAACCGGCGTACATCAAGCGCCGCGCCGCTCTGATCGATCCCGATCGTGCCGGCGACCCCAAAGCCGGCACACCCAAACCCGGCGGGACGATCCTCCTCACCGCCGCCGACTCGAGCGGCATAATGGTCACGCTGATCCAGTCCAATTATCAGGGCTTTGGCTCAGGGGTCGTCATTCCGGGAACTGGGATTCATCTTCAGAATCGTGGGGCGTGTTTTGTTCTCACGCCGGGGCATCCCAATCGGATCGCCGGGGGCAAGCGACCTTACCACACGATCATTCCCGCGTTCATGACCCGCAAAAACGAAAGGGGGTCGGAAGAAGCGCTGATGGCGTTCGGCGTGATGGGCGGGTTCATGCAGCCGCAGGGACATCTCCAGGTCGCGTCGCGGTTCATCGACTTTTCGCAGAACCCGCAGGCCGCCCTCGATGGTCCGCGCTGGCAGGTGACGACTGGCAAGCGCGTGCTCATCGAGCCTGGCTTCGCTCCGACGGTATACGAGGAACTCAAACGCCGCGGGCACGACCTCGTCCCCGAGCCCCGCACCATCCTCTTCGGTTCAGGCCAGGCGATCCTGCGCCTGCGTGACGCCTACGCCGGGGCCAGCGATCCGAGGCATGATGGGCAAGCCGTGGGGTTTTGATTGATCACCCACCCCGCAGGATGTTGCCGATCACTGCGCCGGCTACTCCGCCTGCCGACGCGTCGCGCACTTCCGTCGTGTGCGGCATGAACTTGCCGATCTCCTCGGCCAGGTTCATGATCGGCATGCTCTGGAGCCAGACCTTGCCCGGCCCGGTCAGCGTGGCCAGGAACAACCCCTCGCCGCCGAAGAGGATGTTGCGAAACCCCTTCACCAGTTGAATGCTGAACTGCACCGAAGGCGTCTGAATGCCGACGTGCCCGGCGTGCACGAGCAGCCTCTGCCCGGGGGCGAGTTCCTCGACGACGACTTCGCCGGCCAGATCGAGCCAAACCGTGCCCGGCCCGGTGACGCGCTGGAGGATGAATCCCTCGCCGCCAAAGAATCCGGCGCCGAGCCGCTGCTGAAAAGCGATGTCGAGCTGCACGCTTTTCTCGGCGCAGAGGAACGTCTCCTTGCGGCAGACCAGCGATTCGCCGGGCTGGAGCGTGAATGGCATGATCTGTCCGGGAAAACGTGGGGCAAAAGCGATCCGCGCCGGCCCGGCGGCGGTGTAATCGACGACGAACATCCCGCCGCCCGCAAACGAGCGCTTGAGCGCCGCAAACAACCCGCCGCCCGTCGTCGTGTTCATCTGCACGGTGTCGGTCATCCAGGCCATCATGTTCCGCTGGCTGTAGATCGTCTCGCCCGCCTGGAGGTCGATCGAAACCGTCTGCATCGTCGTGCCGGTGATGTTGAATTGCATGCCGCTTTCTCCGGGGTTGATGAAAGTTTGCGATAACCTACTCGACGGAAGGATCTGTGCAACTTATAGAGATGCCGCAGTATTCGAATCGGATTACCTCGCGGGCGTGCACGCTTATCCCCGATGGCGCGGCTGTCGAACGTTGGCCGGTGCGGAAGGTAGATGTGGATGAAATCATGCTGAAACTTTCATCGACCCGCGTGCTTACTGCTTTGCTTCTGCTTCTGTGCCTTGCCCCGGGATTGGGGGCGGAGGGCTACTTTCCGCCGCCTGACGCAGACGGCGGCTGGCGCGGCGTTTCCGATCCGGATGCGGCTCTGCGGCTGGGCGGCATGGACCGCTCGAAGCTCGAAGAGGCGTTCGTCTACGCCTCGCGCTCCAGCCAGCACGGCGGCTTGCTTGTCGTCCGGCACGGCTACCTTGTCTTCGAGAAGTATTACGGCAAGGGCAACCGCGAGGCGATCCCCGCCATGGCCTCGGTCGGCAAGACGTTCACCAGCATCGCCTGCGGGATCATGCTCCAGGAAAAACACGATCAGATTCCCGACGGCCTGGACACTAAGGTCTTTAACGAGAAGTATCTTCCGGAGGCGCTGCCGCTGGACGATCCGCGCAAGGCCGACATCACCCTCGGGCAGTTGCTGTCGATGGCGGCAGGGCTGCACGGGGAGGGCGGGAATCCGGGGTTCGTCAATTTTGAGCCGTCAGTCAGACTTTCGGCCGTTGGGCGCGACCGCAGCCTGGGGCAGGACATGGCGGCGCTGCGCACGCCGCTCTGGACCAATCCGGGCGGCGGGTATTCCTACGCTTCCATCTCGCCGCACGTCGCGTCGATCGTGCTTCGCCACATCGTCGGCATGGAGATGCAACAGTACATCGACCAGAAGCTCGCCAAGCCGATGGGCTGGGGCAAATGGGGCTACGGGCTGCATCGCGGCGAGGTCACGCTTCGGCACACGCCCGGCGGGGGCGACATCGCGATGCGCTCCACCGACGCCGCCCGCTTCGGCTACCTGCTGTTGCACAAGGGAAAATGGAATGACCAGCAACTTGTGCCGGTGGAGTATGTCGAGGCGTGCGGAAAGCCGTCGCTCTATCAGAAGCACGCGCCGTTCAGCCTGATGTTCGAGGTGAACGCCGATGGTCACGTCGCCGGGGCGCCGCGCGACGCGTTCTTCAAATCCGGGGCCGGCGGCTTCGGCATCTGCATCGTGCCGTCGCTCGACCTGGTGATCTACAAAATGGCCGGTGACGATCCGCAATACGATCCGGCCCGCACCGGCATCGAGCAGAACTACCCTTACGACGGCTCCCGCGACCACTGGAAACCCGCCGCCCGGAGCCAGTTCAGCGACGGCCCCATTGGCACCGACGACGGACTGCGAAGGACGATCGAGATGGTCTGTGCGGCGGTTTGTGCGGGGAAGTGACGCAAATATGCGAATCACAGACCGCTCGCGATTTTCGAGCGATTTGCGCGCCGCGCATTTACCCCCTCTCCCTTCGGGAGAGGGCTGGGGTGAGGGGCGTGGGAGAGGCGCCTCGCATTCGCCCTCACCCCAACCCTCTCCCGGAGGGAGAGGGGGAAATACGGGTCCCTTATCCTTTGCAATCGTTGTAGTGCTCTGCTCGACACTTAACCTGGCGCAAATGGCGTGGACCGCCGATCAACCGCAGTGGGGCCAGCGCTATTCGCGAAACATGGTTTCCGACGAAAAAGGATTGCCCGATTCATTTGCGAGCAACGTGAAATGGTCGGCGGCGCTGGGCGACCAGAGCTACGGGACGCCGATCGTGGCGGGGGGGAAAGTCCTTATTGGGACGAACAACGAAAGGCCCCGCGACGCCCGCCACCAGGGGGATCGCGGCGTGCTGATGTGCTTCGACGAAAAGGACGGGCATCTCTGCTGGCAACTGGTCGTGCCGAAGATGGAGGACGATCCGTATCTCGACTGGCCCAAGGTCGGGATGGCCTCGACGCCGACCGTCGAAGGCAACCGCGTGTATACGCTGACCAACCGTGGCGAAGTCGTCTGCCTCGACCTGAACGGCATGGCTGACGGCAACGACGGGCCGTTCCGGGACGAAGGCCGGCACATGACCCCGCGCGGCCAGCCGCTGATGGAGCCCGGCCCGCTCGACGCGGACATCATCTGGATCTGCGACCTGGTCAAGGAGGCGGGCGTTCACATTCACGACCAGGTGGAAGGCTCGGTGCTGATCGACGGGGATTATCTTTATGTGAATTCCAACAATGGAGTAGACAACACCCACCGCCGGATTCGCTCTCCCAATGCCCCGAGTCTGGTCGTGCTCGACAAGCGGACGGGGAGAATTGTCGCCTGGGACGACGAGCACATTGGGCCGCATATCTTTCACAGCACCTGGTCGAGCCCGTCGCTGGGGGTCGTGAACGGCCGCCGGTTGATCTTCTTCGGCGGCTGCGACGGAGTCTGCTACGCATTTGACGCCTTCGCGCCCACCGGCGGCGCCGGCTCGCCAGCGATGCTGCCCGACGTCTGGAAGTTCGACTGCGATCCCGCCGGGCCCAAGGGTGACATCCACCGTTTCATCAGCAACCGCCGCGATGGCCCAAGCGAAATTCTGGGAATGCCCGCGTTTTTCGAGAACAGGGTTTATGTCGTGGCCGGCGGTGACCTGTGGTGGGGGAAACGCAAAAGCTGGCTCAAATGCATCGACGCCACCAAAGCCGGCGACGTGACTAAAACCGCCGAGGTCTGGTCGTGTCCTCTGGGACGCGAAAGCTGCTCGACGCCTGCCGTCTATGACGGGCTGGTCTTCGTCTCCGACTGCGGCGGCGTCGTCCATTGCATCGATGCCATCACCGGTCAGCCCGTCTGGACATACAAGGCCGACGGCGGGTTCTGGGCATCCCCCATGATCGCCGACGGGAAACTCTACATTGGGACCCGCGCGGGCGAGTTCGACGTACTGGCCGCGACGAGGGAGAAACGCCTGATCAGTTCGACCCAGGTCGGCGACCCCATCAGCGCCACGATCACCGCGGCCAACGGCTCGCTGTATCTGGCGACGATGACACATCTCTACGCACTGAGCCGCAACAAATAGTGGCCTTATCACGGTCGCAATGCCCCAAGCCCATTAAGAATCCTTGAACTTCGCCCTTGTTTCGGCCGGCCCGGTATGATGTGGTGCTATGGATCGAAAGGCAGTGCAGGTGGGATTGGGTGGCTCGATACCGGCGGGGACTTCGCCCGCCGAGCCGGAAACCAGGGAGTTCCTCAACCGTGATCTGAGCTGGCTGGAGTTCAACCGTCGGGTGCTGCACGAGGCTCTGGACCCACGAACGCCGCTCTTGGAACGCCTGCGCTTTCTGGGAATTTTCACCTCGAACCTGGACGAGTTTTTCATGAAGCGAGTGGGGGGACTGAAGCGGCAAATGGCGACGAATCTCGGTGCCCCGACTCCTGAGGCCGAGGCGATGGGGCAGATCCGCGCCGCCGTGCTGCCGATGATGCGGCAGCAGTCGGTAGCGTATCTTCGCGAGATCAAGCCGGCGCTGGCGGACAACGGAATCGCGCTGCTGGGTTGGCGCGAGTTGACCGATTCCGAGCGCGACCAGGCGACGGCGTTCTTTCGTGCCAACGTCTTCCCCGTCCTGACACCCCTGGCAGTCGATCCGGGGATTCCGTTTCCGTTCATCTCGAATCTGTCGACGTCGCTGGGAGTCGTACTGCACCATCCGGAAAGTCACGAAAACCTCTTTGCCCGGGTGAAGGTACCGGAGGTGCTCCCGAAGTGGCTGCGGGTCGGCGACACATCCGCGGGCGCGCCAATGCGGTTTGTCAGTTTGCTCGAGCTGATCCGCCACAATCTCCAGGACCTGTTCCCCGACATGGCGATTGCGGACGTGATGACATTTCGCGTCACCCGCAACGCCGACATCGAACGGGACGAGGAGGATGCCGACGACCTGCTGGAGCTGATGGAAGAGGAGGTGAAACAGCGGCGGTTTGCCAAAGTCGTGCGGCTGGAGGTCAGCGCCGAGGCCAATCCGTGGATGCTCGACTTTCTCACCCGCGAGCTGGAGATGACGCCCGACGACATCTACGAAACGCAATCCGAGATCGACTTTGACGATCTGCGGATGATCGCGGAGCTGAACGTGCCGGGGCTGAGGTACGAGCCGTGGACGCCGATTGTGCCTCCCGTGCTGGCCGATGAAGACGCGGACATGTTCAGCATCATCCACAGCGGCGACGTACTGGTGCATCTGCCGTACGAGAGCTATTCGGCCAGCGTCGAGCGTTTCATTCGGACCGCCGCCGCCGATCCCAAGGTGCTGGCGATCAAGATGACGGTCTACCGCACCGGCGAGCACAGCGCGATCATCCCGTCGCTGATCCGCGCCGCCGAAGCGGGAAAGCAGGTCGTCTGCCTGGTCGAGCTGAAGGCGCGGTTCGACGAAGAACGCAACATTCACATCGCCTCGGCGCTGGAAAAAGCGGGCGTCCACGTCGTCTACGGCATTGTCGGCCTGAAGACGCATTCGAAGTCGATCCTGGTGGTGCGGCAGGATTTGGATGGGATCCGATCCTACGTCCACCTGGGCACCGGCAACTACCATCCGCAGACCGCGAAGCTCTATACCGATCTGGGCCTGTTCACCTGCGATCCCGACATCGCGCACGATGCCATCGAGCTGTTTCATTACCTGACCGGGCGGTCGTTGAAGCGCGATTACCGCAAGCTCTTGGTGGCGCCGGTGAACATGAAGGACCGGTTTCTGGCGATGATCGAGCGAGAGATCGAGCACCAGAAGGCGGGACGGCCGGCCCAGATTCTGGCGAAAATGAACAGCCTGGAAGACCGCAAAGTCTGCCGGGCGCTCTACCGGGCGAGCCAGGCGGGGGTTCCCATCGATCTGATCGTCCGCGGATTCTGCACCCTGCGGCCCGGCGTGCCGGGCATGAGCGAAAACATCCGCGTGCAGTCGGTGATCGGCCGCTATCTCGAACATTCGCGGATTTTTTATTTCCGTAACGGAGCGGCGGCGGACCTGGACGGGGAATTCTTCATCGGCTCGGCGGACTGGATGTATCGCAACCTCCAGGCCCGCGTCGAGGCGATCGCGCCGGTGCAGCGTCGGCCGCTGCGGCAGCGGCTTTGGGAAATCCTCCAGATCATGTTGCATGACCGCCGCAGCGCCTGGGACATGCATCCCGATGGCTCGTACGCCCAACGAACGCCGCGGGATGCCTCCGAGGAACTGGGCACGCAGCAGACGTTTATGGTCATGGCGCGTCAGGCGGCTGCCACTGTGTTGCAGGGGAAGTAGAATGATTGCCGAGCGCTCGGGAGGGCGAGGCTCCCGCCGAGCCGGACGCTTCCTCACCAGAGCGCCCGCGGCTTGGCAGGAGCCTCGCCCTCCCGAGCCGTACTGCCCGGTATTTGAGGATTGCGGCTCGATGGCGAATCGCTTGGAACAGATCGACGAATCCTTCATGCGCAGTGCGCTGGCGCTGGCGGCCAAGGGGCGCGGCGCGGTCGAGCCCAACCCAATGGTGGGGTGCGTGATCGTGCGGAACGATCGGTTGATCGGCGAAGGGTATCACCGGAAGTTTGGTGGGCCGCATGCTGAGGCCAATGCGCTGGAAGCCTGCACCGAATCGCCGGCCGGGGCGACGGCGTACGTGACGCTGGAACCGTGTTGCCACCCGAAC
>Ga0210396_10003906_pt1 | contig 14725 bp, 6 predicted proteins | sample IncBWH17OmetaG_FD_155466 | JGI IMG/M metagenome (GOLD analysis project Ga0210396, IMG submission 155466) | Forest soil microbial communities from Barre Woods Harvard Forest LTER site, Petersham, Massachusetts, United States - Inc-BW-H-17-O ...
GAAAACGCCCTGGCCTACCGGCAAATTTCTGAACTCAAGGACAAGCTAGCGCAGGAAAAACTCTACTTGGAAGAGGAAATTCGCATCGACAGCGGTTTCGAGCGAATCATCGGCAAAAGCGCGGCGCTGAAGCGTGTACTGCAAATGGTTGAGACCGTCGCCCCGAGCGATTCCACGGTGCTGCTGCTTGGCGAAACCGGAACGGGGAAAGAACTAATTGCGCGCGCCATTCACGACCGCAGCAGGCGTAAGGACCGCACCTTTGTGAAACTGAATTGTGCGGCGATTCCCACGGGTCTGCTGGAGAGCGAACTCTTTGGGCACGAAAAGGGAGCGTTCACCGGAGCGATTGCGCAAAAGGTCGGGCGTTTGGAACTCGCTGACCAGGGCACGCTCTTCTTGGATGAGGTAGGAGACATTCCGATTGAAATTCAGCCCAAACTGCTTCGTGTTTTGCAGGAGCGGGAGTTTGAACGCCTTGGCAGCACTCATACGCGGAAAGTGAATGTTCGTCTGGTGGCCGCCACCAATCGCGATCTGCAGAAAATGATTGCGGATCGGGAGTTTCGGAGTGACTTGTTCTACCGCCTGAACGTCTTTCCGATTCGTATCCCGTCGCTGCGTGAGCGCAAAGAAGATATTCCTATGCTGGTTAGTTTTTTCGCGCAGAAATTTGCAAAACAACTACAGAAACAGATTGAGTCTGTTCCTTCTGTCGCTATGAAGGCTCTCACAGCGTGGGAATGGCCGGGGAATATCCGCGAATTGGAGAATTTCATTGAACGCGCTGTGATTCTGACGCGCGGCAAAGCGCTCGAGGCACCACTCACAGAACTGCGAAAAACAGAAACGGCAACGGCCGCTGATGCCAGCGTCGACAGAAAGAATCGAACCGCTCGCAAAGCAACTAGTTCACAGCCTAACGTCAACGCTGGTGCCGAGGAGTATGAAAGGAAGCAGCGCGAGGAAATCATAGACGCGCTTAACGAATGCAAGGGGCGTGTCGGCGGTTCTGATGGCGCTGCCACACGCCTGGGTATCAATCGAACCACACTTCTCTATCGAATGAGAAAGCTCGGTATCTACGCGAAGCTGTATTCCTGAGTGGCTGCCTTCCTGACTGGGCCATCCCAGTCGCGCCGCTGTTCAACCTGGCTTCAGTTCGACATTTCTAACTTTTTTGACTTCTGACACCTCGGAACCAACGCCTCCCTGAAAATTCAGCGACTTACGCGGTCACAGAATGGCCTGGATCTTGCCGTTAGTCCAGGCGAGGACCAAAGACATTTCGAAAGTCTTCTGGTCCGTTCGAGAGGTGAAGCAGGATGCTGAGTCAACTTCCGCGGCTACAGGCGGAATGCGAGCTACCGAAAAAAGCACAACAAGAGCTCGTCTTGGCTCACCTTCGGCAATGAGAGTCCACAGAAGAAAAAAGTAAATGAACACCGCGCGCAAACACTGGCGGCCTGTCCGGAGAGCTGCCGTCTTACCTACGACCTGGATTCAACAAAGTGCGCGCTGCCGATCAAGCATTTATGGAAACGAAGTATGAATAAACGAATTGTGTCGATCACACTGTTGACATGTGGGCTTCTCTATAAGCCTAGTGTCAGCCAAGCTCAAGCCCCGGTGAGGGCTTTGACGTCGCCAGCCCCGATCCTTCCGATGAGTGTCAAGTTTCGCTACGTGCCACAATATTTCGTACAGTCGGTCGAAGATGATCCACGCTACGCCAGGATCGAAGCATTGGTCGACGAAGGTCGTTGTGAAGTGGTTCTGCTGGACAAGACCACGAACCGAAGGATCGTTTACTCTACCCTCAGTCGTAAGGTGGATGCTCTCAAGGTAAATGGTGAGGATGCCTATGCGACGCGAATCGATTTTGAGGTTTTTACGCTTGGCGGCTCAACCCGGCTATTCCGAATTCGCTTTCACGACCGGATCGGGCAGGTGATCGAGTGGGGATTCGTCGCCGGTGAAATGGTGCCCCACGCTTCACCGGAAGTAATTTCTCGAACCGACGATTCAGGTATCGCTTTCTTTTATGCTCCACGCCGTGCCACAGCGGCTGTAGGAACTTCATTGACAATCGGAGACAGAGAATATCGCCCGGAACCAAGCCAATCCAGAGCTAGGATCGGGACATTCTATGCCACCGACATGACGATTGGGCAGATTTTGCCTGGTACACAACTATGGCGTGTCGAGAGCGGTCCAGTCAGTCTCGCAGAGGCGGCGCAATGGGATCTTCGAGGGGAAGGCGGACGGCAGAGTATGCTTGCGATCAGGCAACTCGATGACACCGGAGCTCTGATAGATCAAACCGAACTGTACGACCCGGATGCTCCGGAAGTCACCCTCACCATTGTCCGTTCTGCCGATTCGTACTCACTCCAGTTAATGTCAGCCACAGCCCACGGCAACACGCTCTGGATTTTCTTCGGCCCAGACCTTCCACTCCCAGTGCATCAGACAGATGACAAGACAATAGTGACCTTCACGGTTGCGGAAAATGAAGACGCGAATATCGCAAGCGGCAGATTGGTGGCCCGAAGAGGTTTCGACACTGAGCACCTCGAATGGCACTTTGAAAGCCCTGATTTGGCAAAGGGTGAGGTGTTTGAGACGGGTGTACATTTGATTCCCAAGGATACCGAACAGGCAAAATGCATGAACGAAGATTGCTCGATTCGTTCGCAAAAGCGGTGAATGGGCCCTGTGGGTGTCTCATGTTGCCGTACATAGGCCAGAGCTTCTCGACGCGCTGTTCGGTCTTCCTAACACGTGGTCCTGGTTTCAGAAAGAAACGCACGCGGTAGATGCTCTAGCATCCTTGAGGTGATCACTCGGAAGTTGCAATACTGAACCTAACGCTAATCATCTTCAGCAAGCCACTGCCATGGTCCGATCCAACGCGATAGCCTCCAAAGCGCTGAACCGGGGTATCAATAGGTTGCTCAGAGGGACAGCTTGATCAAAAAATGTAGTTTCCACGAGGGGAACGATATACCTACCGCAGTTCGATGATCATCAGAGACATATCGTCGGCGATTGGGCCGCGCGTCCAAGTAGCTACGCCGTCGAGGATTACCTGTTTCATCCGATGAAGGGGTTGCGTCGCCGACTCCCGGACCAACTTCACCAGACCTTTAACCCCGAGCATTTCGTGGCTCTGATTAAAGACCTCGACAAGTCCATCGGTATATAGAACTAGCCGGTCGCCGGTTGCGAAGTCAATTTCATTGGCCGAGTCGGACGGCGTTGTATCGGCGAGACAACCGAGTATGCCGTTTTGCGAATCGAGCATGCGAAGAATACCATCGGAGACAATCATTGCCGGCGGATGGCCAGCGGCAGCAAAGGTCACTCGGCGTCCATTGTGAGAAAAACGCGCTGCAGCCATCGTGAAACAAAAACCGTCAGCTGCGAGGTGATCGTATACGAAGTTGTGAAGCCGCTGCAGCATGGTGCCGGGGTCGTTGTTGCGTTCGAGCTGATGCAGAGTTTCCGAGTAAATGCGATTCGCGACGAGGGCCGAACCGATGCCATGGCCGGATACGTCACACATCACGATGTTTAGAAATTCGTCGCCCTGCGAATAGATCACGCCGAAGTCACCGCCTATGATACGCGCCGGGCCGTAGTAGGCCTCAACGGCAAGGTTGTTCCAAACCAAGCTGCGCGGCGCGAGTGATTGTTGGACGCGCGCAGCGAGCGAGAGTTCGGCCTCAATTTCCATCTGGCGCTTCTCGAGGATCGCGTTGGACTCGCGAAGTTGCTCCTCGGCGTGTTTCTGTGCGCTGATGTCGGTTATGGTAACTAAGCTGTACTCCTTTCCGTCAGGACCCTTAATGATGCGCCCGCTGAAGATCGCTGGGATCTTCTCGCCGTCCTTCCGGGGGAAGTAGAACTCATTGCGATGGCGGCCGTAGCGCTGGCCCAATTCATGCTGCCGCATTATGTACGGGAGGTCTTCCTGCGGGAAAATCGCATCAGGGGTACGGCCCTGTATCTCATCACGTTCGTACCGACCTAATCGGGCCAGCGCCTCGTTCGCGAAGATCATACGAAGCTGGTCGTCAACGATGATCACTCCCTCGTTTAGCTCTTCCAGGATGCTCTCCACCTGGCGAAGCCAAGCCGGAGTTTGGATGACGTTGCTACGCATAGTCGTTAGATGGCTGAGGTTGATTAGGAGTTTTTGACAAATTTCGAGCAACTGTGCGAAGGCACACGAATACGCTCGGTTCAGTTCTGCTAATTAGATCGTCGGCAATCCGGAAGCGATATCGAGACAACTTCGTCGAAAAGTCCGGGCTAACCGCAAGGCACTCCGGGCCAGAAGTCCGCTTGTAGTAAGTTCCGCTGGATAGGTACCGGTAAACGCACTATGTTGACCGAACCGATCAACTTAGAAACTATTGCGCTGGTACGTTGAAACCTGCCCAAAATCCCTCGGTTGCCCAAAAACCCCCCAATTTTGCCATTCACAATTGCGGTCTTTCTTTTGCCCACAATTCACGCGAAAGCCTGCCCACAAACAGAGATGTTTTTGGGCGCGTCTCCACTGTTCCAAATACAAAGCACGTAGAGATAGGAGATAGCTAGTGTCCTGTCCCGAAAATAATTGCGCTAACTTTTTTCTCCGAATCACCCGGCGGAATGACACTTATTGCGTTTCGCGCAGCAAAGAAATTTACGGGACACCACACTAGGTCCACCGTGATTTCCCACAAGCGGACTTCGGACCAGCGTCAAAGTCTGCGATTCACTTGTTGTCTCTGCGTAGTGATCTACTAGTTCTCTTTCAATACTCTTTGAGCGACGCGCCGGAGAGCTTCCACGCGAGCTTCCTCTAGTTGGAAGACGAAGTTGTTGCTAGGTGGGGAAACAGAGTTGGCTTTCGGTGAAGTAAGGAACTCCATCGCTATGGTGAAATTCTGCAAATCCCTATCCTTCATTTTGCTGAGTCTGTCCCGTAATTCATTGATTTGAAGATTGGTCATGCGCGCCCTCTGCTGGACTCGGAGCGTCAATCACGCCATTTATATCCAAACTTAGAACATCGAAATTCTACAGTGCGCACTTCTGCGTGTAAGTCCCCTAGCGTACCGATACGAAATTACAGGGAAGTTTCTCGCGGCATATCTGTGCGTGAGAGACGCTTCACCGATTTTGGGTTGGGGATTGCTGCTGAGGGGTGCCCGCTGTACTGCGACGACACCTGCCGATAAGAAGCTAACCGAAGCAGAGGCAGAAGAGTTCGTCAGCTTGCGGGATGACTCAACTAGGCATACGCACGCATGCTCTATATTCGACAGTTCGCATAGATGAGATCGTAGAAATCCTAAATATCCCTGCGCACGACGACTTTTAGCGTGTAACCCTGAACCTTCCACGATCCCAACTATCTGCTCACTACGGGAGCGCGTCCAAGAACACTTCCTCGCTGAATGCCACAGGGACGGTCAGGCCAAGTCGCCCCTGAACATCCTGGATCGCTGGTTTCCACTCCTGAACTGTCTTAGGGCTATGTGGCCAATGGCGGTCGTTCATGAAATACACGTTAACCAGATAAGCGTCGATACCAGCAATCTTGCGTAGAAAATACAGATGGGCAAAGCGATTGGCTGATTGATAGAGCGTGGCAAGCAGATCGGCACGTACGTGGGAATGATTCCGTGTGAGGACTCCAGTGCTGGCAAGCAGCGACTAGGGCACATCAGTAAGCAAGGTAGTTCGTTGTTGCGTTACTTATTGGTGGGAGCAGCCCAAGCAGCAGCGCGTGTTCATCCTGCCTGGCGACGTCGATACATGCACCCGGCGATGCGTCGGCACAGAAGCATTGCTAAAGTAGCGATGGGACGTAGGCTGGCGATTCGGTTGTACTGGATGTGGTGGAATGGTTATGAATATTCACCATTGTTAGAGTTCAGTTCGTACGCGGGACAGCTCGGCACCCGACATGACGTGAAGTAGAACGTCGTCGATTTGATGGGGCATCCCGCTCCCTGCAAAGGGAGGCTGAAGAATTAATCTTGGTCGAAGTTTTGATCGAAGAGATGTTTAGGTCGGACTGAAACCGACCGATGGATTACGAACGAGCCGTGGTCGTCGAAGCGAAGGTCAAAGAAGAACAAGGAAGACCACTCTTCGGAGTGAACGGAGGGGTACGCTCGAAAAGGATTTGACAGGGCCTACATTGTTAGAGATGTCCGATTACCGACCAATCAGGACTTGACCAAGAAAGTGATATAGTCAGTCCCCGATGGCGCTCTACGATGGAGTTCCCGTTCCGATGGCGTTTACCTCCACAAACTCACCGTTGGCCCAAACTAACCGCGTAGATGTGTGTTTCAGGTAACCACGCATTGATGTCCTTGTGTGGGATCTCGCCGCGGGCGAAAAATATTGCACGACCTGTGGCGTCTGCCGTGGGGCCGATATCTACGTGACCCCGGGTTAAGCAGTTGATTTTAGATGCAGTCAAGCAGACCGCGCATACCCGAACTCCTCCTCGTTTGTCCCAACGCTCGAAGAGGATATGCTCATTGTCCAGCCATGAAGGATTCTCGTCCCCCGACCCTTGGGTAACGGATTCCGTCTGTCGTCCGAGGGCATCTGCAACCCAGATGCGTTGCTGCCCAGACGACGATCCACGTGGACTTCCCCTGAATGCGAGGTGGGAACCATCAGGAGACCATTCGATGCCCCACAAGCTGCCTGGAGCCAAGACTGATTTCAGGTCCATCAGTTTGGTTTGGTTTTCACCTGACGCGTCAACGACATAGATGTCGTCGTTGTACTCAAAAGCGATGCGCCCATCAGGAGACCAGCTTGTGCTATCTCCTAGAGCTGTTTCCTTGGGGAAATGTGTCAGTTGGACTACCGTGCCGTCGCTGACTCTAACCTTGTAAACCTGGTCCGTCAGAGTATTTCCGGTGGTCAGTTTTCTGCCGGACATGAAACTAATCCACTGACTGTCTGGAGACCAACTCGGCCAAGAGTTGTAGTTGTCATCGTCGACAAGCGGCCGAGCAGATTTGAAACCCTGACCGAGATCCATTACCCAAATTTGAGGAGTGTTCGACCTCTTTGAGTGAAAATATTCGAACGCCAACTTCTTGCCGTCAGGGGATGGAGCCGGACCGAGTTCTCTCCCCTTGGGGAATGTCAGTTGTACCGGGTTCTCCGCCGTCAAAGAATGGCATCGAGCTACTAACGGCGTTTGAGCTTTGTCGCAAGGCGCGCCATTCAGCAAAAGAATGCCTAGAATTACAAGCCTCTTCAATTTGTGTTCACCATGTACGCCACATCACTGTAAGGGAATTTCCGGGTGCACAAACGGTATCGACAAGTCGAGACGCGCCTTCCTCGCGTCCCCACGCTGGACGACTTGAATCTTGGTGACATCTGCGCCAAGTTTACCTTGTTTTCCACTCAAGCCTTGAATTTGGCTAAAGCCTGGAAGCCCCGTCTTATTGTCTGCCCCGACACTGAACGAAACAGTTTTCGCAAAATTGATAGTGACGTCACCTTGTTTAGAGGAAAAAGCAGAAGAATTCGTGATTGTGACGTTGCTTCCAGATTTGGAGATGCTATCTGCATGCTGTATGAGATCGGCAGCCGCACCTCCGAGGTCTACTTTGCTTTCCTTGATAGCTTGCCGAAGCGTGTCGCCAGTCACGCTAGCATTGCTTCCTAAGCCGTTGAAAATTTGCATTCCTGTACTCACTGGATCGCCGCCGCTCTTTTGGGCCTGTTGGATGATCTTAGTGACGTCTGCAACCGATAACTGCTGTTGCGCCGACTGATTCGCCTGATTTGGGTCCTTACTTGGGTACCCTTGCGCCCAGTCGGAGCCGTCGCCAACTTCTGGCATCGGGGCACGCTTTGGATCGACCCATTCGCCAGCGACATGTCCGTCTAAGTCGGCGAAGGATTCGGGGTCATCCGCGACCATCGAATAGAGGTTGAGGGTTTGTGGATTGGTGAGGTTGGCGTAGGGGACTGCAACTGGTACAGCCGACCAATCAGAACTTAGCCAGCGGCCGAAGCGCCAAGAGTAGTAGCGAGCGCCAAACTCGTCGTTGTTCGTTTCCGTGTCACGTTCTTTGCCCTCGAACTTGTAATTCTGCGGGCAGGTGTTAGTGTAATCGACCTCACCACCGAAGGGATAGAAATCCGCGTCGTAGCAGACTACGCCTGTGTTGTTCGTGATGACGCGCGAAGTGCCCAACGAATCTTCCAGATAGTAGTAGACACTTGGCCCCGGGGGAATAAACGTGAAGCTTGTGGGGGAAGTAGCAGTCCCGCCGGGAGTAGTGGCCGTAATTGCGCCAGTGCTTGCGGAAGTGGGAACGGTAGCGGTTATCTGAGTTGAACTGTTTACGGTGAACGAAGCCGCTGCAGTTCCATGAAAGGCCACGGCTGTCGCACCAGTGAAGTTTGTCCCGGTGATTGTCACGCTCGTGCCCGGAGTGCCGCTCGTAGGGCTAAACGTAGTAATGGTTGGCGCGGGAACGTTGACCGTAAAGCTGGTGGAAGATGTAGCTGTCCCGCCAGGAGTAGTGACGGTAATCGTGCCGGTGGTCGCACCGTTTGGCACCGTAGCGGTGATTTGCGTCGCGCTGTTCACGGTGAACGAAGCCGCTGCTGTCCCATGAAAAGCCACGGCGGTCGCGCCCGTGAAGTTTGTCCCGGTGATTGTCACGCTCGTGCCCGGAGTGCCGCTCGTAGGGCTAAACGTAGTAATGGTTGGCGCGGGAACGTTGACCGTAAAGCTTGTGGACGTAGTCGCCGTACCGTAGGGAGTGGTAACGGAGATCGTGCCAGTTGTCGCTCCGGTCGGTACCGTCGCTGTAATTTGCGTCGAGCTATTGACCGTGAAAGACGTTGCAGAGGTTCCATTGAACTTTGTCGCGGTGGCCCCGGTGAAATTCGTTCCGGTAATTGTGACGGAGGTGCCCACAACTCCAGAGGGAGGACTGAAGCTTGTGATGGTGGGAGGCGCACCGCCACCTCCGCTGGCGGGTTTAAAGGTGGCGACTTGCGCGGTCCAGGGTCCGGCAATCGAGGTCCATGTTGCGGCCACAGAGCCAGCATTTGTTTGAATCTGATATTCGGTGGAGAGCCACGTTTGGGCAGTGGTGTTAATGAGTGTGAAGCCACTTCCAGCGGTAGGCGTCTGGATGTTCTCAAGGTCACCAAGGATAAGCTCGCCAGCAACTGTAGTGGTGATACTGCCGCTGGAAGCGTTGGCCACAGTGCCGTCTTGCTGTGCATCCTGGTCCAGTGGACTGGAGGTTGCCGCTCCAGACCATTCCTGGCAATTTATCGCTTGCGGTGCTCCCGCCGTGCCAGCCGTGCCTGTTATAGTGATGTTCCCCGACTTGCTGTTCGCGAAGTAGAACTCGCCAGTGGCCTGTGTATTAGCTGAATCGAAATGAGCCGCATTGGCGACCAACCATGCCCCATTCACGTTATCGGCTACCGACAGGGTGATTGCACTCGACGCGCCGAACGACAAACTACAAGTCAGAAGATCCCCGGCCGTTACTCCATTCAAAGTCAGGACCACCGTGGAACTCGATCCGCCATTGTCGGTCGTGCCGTGCTGAACCAAATTGATCGAACCCGACACTGGCGCGGGTTTGAAGGTGGCGACCTGGGCGGTCCAGTTTCCGGCGCTTGAGGTCCACGTCGCCGCTATCGCGCCCGCACTCGTTTGTAGTTGATATTCCGTAGAGATTTCGGTGTACGGAGTAGAATTAAGTAAAGTAAAACCAACTCCGGCTGTCGGTGAGCCGATGTTCTCCAAGTCGCCGAGAATAAGTTCACCGGCTACTGCCGTGGTGATACTTCCGCTGGAAGCATTGGCCGTAGTGCCATCCTGTTGTGTGGCTTGATCCAACGGGTTAGAGGTGGCCGCTCCCGACCATTCCTGACAATTGATGGCACCGTCAGCATTGGCAACGCCCACGGTTCCCGTGATGGTGGTAGTTCCCGCTTTGCTGTTGGCGAGATAGAACTGGCCGGTAATTTGAGTATTGGCGGAGTCAAAGTGAGCAGCATTGGCAACTGACCAAGCCCCGTTGACGTTATCTGCGACGGATAGGGAAACGGCACTCGCGGCACCGAACGATAGACTACACGTAAGAAGATCTCCGGCATTTACGTTACTCAGAGTTACTACAACAGTTGTGGCACTCGTCGATCCGTTGTCGGTGGAGCCGTGCTGTACAAGCTTGATGCTCTGAGCGGCAATGTGTGAAGCGAGGCCAAAGAACAAAGCCATGGCAACCAGAAAATACTGCAGATTCCTTCTCATTGAGCCGCCAGGTAATTCGGAGTATGCCGATTGCATTCTCATTGGCCGCTCCAGGCAATGCGTGCGATGCGACGGCCGCCAAAAAATACATATTCATTAATGAGGCTGCCGGAGCTGTCGGTTTCCCCCAGAATCTCGCCGCCCGAGCCGTACCAGTAGAGTTTGCTTCCCACTTTGGCAACGCGGCGACCATCGCCGTCATACTGATACGTGACACCGTTTCCAACCGTGAGCTGACTCTCTCCGTTCCAGGTATAAGCGTAAGAGCCGTCATTCGTGGTATTGCCAGAGGGGTCGTAAGCGAACGTGGTGATGTGATTGTTTCCGTCCGCGGTAACACCCGGCAAGATGGTCTGAGAACAGGTGTTGTAGGTGGGGGACCAGCCAGCCTGCGACTGAAGATTACCCCACGGGTCGTAGGAATATTGAAAACCCCAACAGTAGGGACCCGTTGTGGCGCTGGTACCAGCCGACGTAATTCGATTCACCTGATCATAGGTGAAATTCTGCGTGCGGCTGGAGTTCAGGTTGTTGACGATGGAGTTGACGTGCCCGGCATTTTTGAGCGCCACCGAGTCAACGAAGTTATACGTGATGTCCATGGCGTTCCCGCCGGTGGATGATGCTTTAAACTCCAGGGGTTGCAAACGCGAGTTGTAACTGTTGATCGTGTTGATCCCAGTGAAAGTCGATGTTTGACCAATCGAAAATGCATACAGAGAGCCCTGTGGCGTATAGCAGGCAAGGTTAGGGAGACAGCTTGTAGAGCTGGGAGGAGTGGGAGCACCAGAAGCATAGGTGATTCCGTTGGATCCATCGGCCGCAGTGTTGGGTCGGCTCGCGGCGTCATAGTGATAGTTAACGATGCGGCCCGTGGGATACACGACCTGAGTAACGTTCTTGGCAAAATCCAAATAGTATGTGCTCGTTTTGGTGATGCTGTTGGTGGTGCGTTGATCTACATGCGTGGTGCCAACGTTTACTGTGACTTGATAGCTCCACGCTTCGGAACCCGCAGCATCGCTCATGCTGGTCCGTGCACCGATGTTCTGGCACAGAGAAAGTCCAAGGCAGTTGGACTGGTCATAGATCGTGGTGACCGAGGGATCGCCATTGTTATAGGTACGGGAGAGTTCTCGATTGAGCGCATCGTAACTGTAGGTGACCGTAATCAAGCGAGCGTCCTTCTTCGTGATTACGTTTGCAACCGCATCGTAGGCATAGCTGACCGTACCCGAGGGAAAGCTTGTCGCTCCAAATGCAGGACAGGCTGCTGATGAATTCTCTGGATTACTAGAGCACAGCAAACGAGAGAGAGAGTCGTAGGTAAAGGAGCGCTGGTGGGACCCGTTCTGAACCACGTTCGTAAGATTGCCGACCGCGTCAACGGTGTAGGTTGTGATCCAGATCGGTTCGCCGCTACCAGGGCAACCGGTGGAAGAAACGGTCGCGCCGATGGTGTTTGGTTCATCCACCTCGACGAGGTGACCTAGACCATCCACGCGGCTTCTTCGCCACCTCTTGGCTGGATCGGTCACCAGAGTAGAAGGTCCGCAGTAGGCGGTGCTAAGTACGGAACCGTCAGAATAACTTTCAGAAATCTTCCGACTAAGAGCATCGTAGCTGTACGTTGTAGAGCCGCAGGAAGAGGTAGCGTCGCTTCCGCAAGTGCGATGCGGATTGGAAACGGTGTAAACACGACCAAGGGCATCGTAAGTGGTGTCGGTGTAAACGGTCCCCTGCGGGTCAGAGGTAAGTTGCTTTTGAATGACGCGACCGAGCCCGTCGGCCTTGCCAGTTTCGGCAAAAGAACTACCTGGATTAATGGCCTTCGTGAATGTAAAGCTTGGTGTTGGAGGTGCATCATTGTACGAATAACTTTCCGAGCCCCCATCAGGGTTAGCGACACTCGTCAGCCTGCGAATCGAGTCGTAGCCAAATGATGTTTTTAGGAGGTTCTGGTCCGTGTGCGAGGTCATTACCCCGGTGTTTACGTCGTATACGAATCCATCGATATGGTGAACGACTGCACCATTCGAGGTGGTGTCCGGATGCTGAATTTGGCTAGGAAACATACCAGTGGAGTCGTAACTAATCAAAGTTGCATTCAAGTTCGGGTCGATTGTCTTTGTCGGCATGCCCTGTGTATTGAAAACCGTTTGGGATTTAGGGGCGGTGCCGTTTTTCAGCCACCGACTGACTGAAGTTTGATTTCCGAGAACACCCTGTGGACTGCCGTTGTTCTCGTCGTAGCCGTAGGTTGTCTGGGCAATCTGATTCCCACCCCCGTCGTAATTAGTGTTGGAGGCTGAAAGCGTTAGGAGATTGGCCGTCAAGTAGTTGGAGTAGGTTTGCCAGTAGTAACTGTTCTTCACCTGTTTCATCAGCGGACCCGGTGCACCCGAACCGTAGTCATAGAAATTTGATTGAGTGAGTGAGCCGTAGGGAAAATAGGTCGAACCCACCGGGAAACCCGGATCGTAAGAGTCTTGCCTTTGGGAGACGTGCCCATCCGACAGCGTTGCTGTCTCCTGAGTTACAACTTGTGCTGAATATCGAGGTCCAAATCCGGCGACAGTAGGATTGTTGTTCGTCCAGTATGGATTGGAAAGCAGGTTGAAACCCTTCGCTACGCTCTTCAGCAGAGTTCGAGAAGAGCCAGTTCCTTGGTAATAGCTAGTTCCTGTGACGAAATCATCGTCAAATTTGCCCGGCGCACTAATTGTGTAAACCGTGTCATTCCCAGCAGAATCGTAGTCCTGTTTGGGCGCAGTTACAGTAGTGGTTGAGGACATAACGTATGTGTAGGTCCACGTTTTCGAGGTGGACCCGTCACTCACCGTTCGGCTGGTGACTGCACGCTGAAGATCATATGTATCGCCGAGTAGTTGATATGTGTAGGAGATGCTGCCGCCGGTTGGGAGCGTAACCTTGGTAAGAGTGCCATAGAAGCCACCAGAATCTTGGTCGTTGTATTCGAATTCCCAAGCGGTACCGGATGAGAAGCTTAGAGTCTGGGCGTTGGGTAGGACAATGGCTTGAAGGACAGTAAAACCTTCGAGTAATCCGTCCCCGTTCCCATTTTGGCCCGTTTGGCCATCGTCCGCGATGTTGATTGCGATTTGTGCATAGCAGAACTTAATTGGGAAATTGGTTCCGTTATAGGCAGGAACTTGCCAGAGTACGGCTTTGCTAACCGTGAGGGGTCCGGCGCATCCCGTTGAATCGGTGTTACCCGCACTGCTGGGATTGGGTGGTGTCGCAATCGAACGACCGAGCGTGTCCGTGTAAACGCCGGATGATAGCGTAATCAGGTTTCGGTTGGTGTCTTCGCGGTTGAACGTGACATAGTTGCTCGTGCTGTACTGATTGCCTAACGAATCGTAAATCGTGTAGCCGCCGCCAATAGCGCCAGCCTTACCAGCCTGAGGCACGGTTAGGTAAAATCCAGTTGTATCCATCGCCCTCAGAGCTTGCGGGCCCGAGGTTTGCGACGGAGTCCCAGAAGTGTACCCCATCGTGTGCTGGGCACCATCCGGGCCTGTGACGGCATAATACCAATAGGTTGTGTACCCTGATTTGCCACTGCAGATCGGGAAGGGCTCGCAGACGGACGTCTCATACAGAGAAAAGTCCTGGTCATCTATGACCGACACAGATACAGGGTTTGTGTCCACAGAAGACCACTGCCAGTAAGTGCCAGCCCCCCAACCTAGGCGCGGCCGCTTCACCATTGCGCTGTTGTAGTTAATGGCGAAATTCAGCTTGAGGCGGGAACCTCTTTGAGGAAATGAGATCAGCGGAATGTGAAGATTCAGATTCCCATGTGCCGGGTCGATGGAATCTAGATCACCGCCGTGGTATGCCTGAAAGGGTGTGAAGCCTGAGTTGAAGTCTGGAACAGGCGTCTGACCGAATGCGAATCCCGGCAAGAATACAAATAGACCAACAAGCACAATTGATTGAAACAATACGCGCGCACGTGAGTGCTTCATGCGATCTCCAAGAAATCTCAGGATCTCTTCAGGGCCTAAACGGTCGAGCAAGCCGAGTCGGGAAGGCGGAAGAATTCTTCGCTCTTAGCGAAGGTGGCGTATCTTCATATCTGAGGTACTCTGCGGGCAATAGTACGATAGGCCAACTGTACGGACGGGCAGAACGCGAGACCTCGGCAAAAGTGAGAGGTTAATTGGATGAAAACTCGCAACCTACAAGGCCACAGATAGCCGGAAGACGCTGATCATGCAGTCTGCAGCACTTGGCGGGGGGCGTTCGAAAATCACATGAGTCTGTTGAAAAACTCGGCTCGGAGCAGATTTTATTTGCCGTGACTATCCCCTGTCGTGCTATTGGCATTGCAGGGAGGAACACCGCCGATGATGGGTCAGCAGAGCC
>Ga0210396_10003908_pt1 | contig 14719 bp, 15 predicted proteins | sample IncBWH17OmetaG_FD_155466 | JGI IMG/M metagenome (GOLD analysis project Ga0210396, IMG submission 155466) | Forest soil microbial communities from Barre Woods Harvard Forest LTER site, Petersham, Massachusetts, United States - Inc-BW-H-17-O ...
GGCGCTGGACCGGTCGCCCTGCAGACCCGGCTCGGTGTGCGTGACCACGAGTTCGACGGTCACCGGAAGCTCGAGGTACAGCGGCGCCCCGTTGTGGAAAGCCACCTGCACCGGCAGGCCCTCCAGCAAAAACCGGGCGGCGTCGCCAACCAGCGATTCCGGCAACGGGTGCTGCTCGTAGTCCTGGCTGTCCATGAATACGAAGTCGGAGCCGTCGCGGTAGAGATAGGTGGTGTCACGCCGGTCGACGGTGGCGGTCTCCACCTTCACGCCCGCGTTGTAGGTCTTGTCGACCACTTTGCCCGACAGCACGTTCTTGAGCTTGGTGCGTACGAACGCCGGGCCCTTGCCGGGTTTGACGTGCTGGAACTCGACGATCTGCCACAGTTGGCCGTCGATCACCAGCACCAGTCCGTTCTTGAAATCGGCAGTCGATGCCACAGTCGCTGAATCTCCTACAGGATCGCCAGTTCCTTGGGGAACTGTTGTTGTTCGTCTATGTTGCTTGACCTGCTCATTTGCAGTTCATCCTCACATAGAGAACAAGTCGCCCACCACCATCACGTCCTACCTGCGGGGGGTCAGGCTGTATCTGGGATGGTGCGAGCACATCGGGCACTCGGTGGAGCTTACCCGCGCCCAAGTGCAGCAGTACGCCGCCGAACTCATCGCTGACAACAAAGAGGCCAACATCGTGCGGCTGCGGCAAGCATCGTTACGGGCGTTCGCCGGCTGGCTTGTCACCGAGGGCGAGCTTTCCGCCGATCCGCTGGAGGGTCTGAAACCGCCCAAGCTGCCGACAAAGGTGGTCGAGGCGTTGACCGACGATCAGCTACGCGCGCTGCTGAAGGCGTGCCAGGGCGCGGTTGAGGGATCGCCGCGACGAGGCCATCGTGCGGTTGATGGCAGAGACCGCGCTGGCTGCGGGCAGGCGGCTCGGAGTCAGGTCTGATGGCTGTGACTGGGTGGTCGACGCGGGACATCATCGACCGCTACACCGGGGTGTCAGCGAGCGAACGCGCCGCCGCCGAAGCCCGGACGCTCAACCTAGATGAATTGTGATCTTCGTTACCCGCTGCCCCGTGATCCCCGCGAGACAGGAACCGCGCCATCTGTTTTCTTCGATATGAGACCTGGTCGACTAGTTGGCTTGACCGTGCGATGCGGCAGAGTAGAATCCGCCAATCTCTGCACGTGTACCGGCAGTATCGGCGCTGCCCGGCACGCAAAGAGCAGTTCCGATCGCGATGCGCTATGCACGATGTCATGCCTGGGGGGCGGAATCGTGCCGAGATACGGAGTACGGCCAATGAACAAGGCAGTCCCCGGCACGGTTTTTACGGTATCACTGCTCATAACCGGATCACTATATCCAATAAGCGGGCCACTATATTCAACGTCGACTAATAAAATTTCGCGTTCCGCTTATGCATTCACCAGCAGCGACGCCCTGGTTTTAGTACCATTGGAAAATCAGGAGTATGCGGTAACAGCCGATAATCTGTATTTGGAACCAAACGGGTTCGACGGCACTGCGACAACTTTCGTCATACCAGACACATCGAACGAGATAGCAAGTGTTGCACCTGGCGTGCAGGCTTTGGTGCAGGCGATCGAAAGCCAATATAGCGCCGGCGACTTCAGTGCATCCGATCCGCTCTATATATTCGGTTACTCGCAAGGCGCCGTCGTGGCATCACTGGCTGAGCAGCAGCTGGCCAACTTCGGCATACCCGAACAAGCTCTGCATTTTGTTATGGTGGGCGATAGCGCCTCTACAGAGGGCGGGTTTCTGAATGCGTTCGTGGACTCGCTTCCAGAATCGTGGCAGCAGCCCACTACAGAGTTGCTGACACTGTTAGGGGTTACCCCTCCTGTATTAGGTGCCACGACCCCCGATAACCTGTACCCAACGGATGTCTACACCCTATCGGGAGATGGCTGGGCAAACTGGGACAATGGCGCCAATCTTCTCGGTATGTTCACCGATCACCTAGCATATCTTGGTTTAACGCCAGCCGAGATTGCCTCTGGTACTTTGTCCACGGACGGTTTAACCGACTACTTCACCATTAACAGTGCAGGCGTCGCTATTATATCTGCATTGTGGGAACAACTCCTCTTAGCGTTGGGCGTAAGTTAGCCAAGACTCCGAAAGTTCCTCTATCCCCTTACGTGTCCACTAGCGGCTCCAGGTTGGGCACCGCTGACTCACAGCCGATCGTCGCTTCCGCAATACGGTGTGCTGCATATCTTGTGCGTGTCACGACCCTTTGTCCGCAGCGTGGTTAGCTGGTCCCCAAGATAATCAGCACCACAGAACTCATTGGTGACCTCGTTTTACCAGGTCACAGCACATAGTTAACTAGGCTAGGATCGCCAGTTCCTTGGAGAACTGTTGTTGTTCGTCTATGTTGCTTGACCTGCTGTTTTGTGGGTTATTCCCAAGATAACGCACATTGCACAGCGCTCTACGCTAAGTGACGGTGCACCTTCGTCGCCGGGTTGGACGTTTCCGGTCGGCAACTCCGCGATCACGCTGGACGGTCTGTTGATGGCCGTGACATTGACGGACCCGCAGGCTTGGCCGGTGGCCGCCCCCTGAATACACTCAGGCTGCCCAAGCGCGGGGTCTGGGCCGATGCCGTTGATAGCGAAACCATCGAAATTATTGATGGGAACGACTTTGCCCGGATCGAACTTGATTACCGCGTAGTCCAGGGTGTCCTTGCCGCCAGCGGAGAAGGCAACAGTGCCGACAGGGCCGCTGGCTTGGGAGGCTTCGGCCATAACCGGTGCCGCGGTGCCTCCGCAACTCCCAGCGGTGAATCCGACCAGCTCACCGCTGCCGTCGTGACCAATCGTGGTCAAGGTGCAATTGGTGCCGCTGACGATGATTCCCGCGCCACCGCCCAAAATCGCTGATCCGTCAGCCGACGCTGTCGGAGCGAGAAGCCCGGCGACGGTTGCGATCCCGACAGTTACGGCAGCCTGAGGTGTGAGTCGCATGTGTGCTGGCCGCGTGGAGTTACAGCCCGATTGATGAGAGCAGTTCGGCGAAAGTCGTAGCTGCGCTGGCCGCACTGTCGGCACCAATGTTCGGATCGAAAAGGGCAAAAAAGGACTGGAAATCTGCGTTCAGGAGAGCACCGCCCAAACCCAGATCAGCTTCTAAGTTCGTCAGGTCGATTGGGAGGAAGCTGTTGCTGCTCAGGTCACCGGCTTGATCAGCGGCGACGAAGGCTTGGTCGGCGGACACCACGTTCTGGGCCGCGGTGATGAGTTGCTCATCGACGCTGCCCAGGAAATTCTGAGCGCCGGCGGGCATGCTGTCCTGCAACGATTCCAACTGAAGGAGGATCGGGTCTGTTTGCGTCGAGAGCGAGAGTTGCTCGGCTAGGGCATCTGCTTGCCGCGCACTGAGATCAGCGGTGGAAGCTGCGTCCAAAACCACGTTTCCTTGGTTCAGGTCGGTGATCGCCTGGCCGATCACGTCGTCAGGGGTGACAGCCGCGCTCGACGCGCTGGCGGCCAGATCCGTTGCGGCGCTGGCGCTCGTTGTGTCGAAGCCTCCGATGTCGAAGATCTGATCGGTGAGCTTGCCGATGAGAGTGGAGGGGATTTCCCCGAAGATGGCGCCGGTGACCTGGAAGCCCGTAGAAGCGTAGTCACCGAGCGCAGTGAGGTTTGTTGTGTCCGACGAAAGGGTCTCGGCCGCAGACAGGAAGGCCTCGCTGGCCTGGGCCAACTGCTGGTCTGGGCCATTGAACAAAACCTCGCCGAAGCCCGACACAAAGCCGTTGTCAGACGACAGCAGGGGCGTTTGAATCGCCTCCAATTCAGGGAAAAAGCCTGCGTCCGCGTTGGTGTGGCCCGACAGGCTGAAGGCTTCGGCAATATCAGTTTGTGCCGTATTCAGCAGCCCGATGTCTGTTGGGACGGAGCCGTCGTCGGCGTGGGCGGTGCCCATCCCGATCATGGCCGCAGCGGCGGCAGCCGTGCTGATACCGCCGGCCCAAAGACGGGCGTGGCCTGTAGCGCGGTGGCGGCTCATCAGATCTCCCCTTGTTTGACGTGCTAATCGGTACGAAGCGTGAAGCCTGCTTCGGTAGAAATCAAGTTGAGCCACACACCTCTGAGCACTCTGACAGTTTGTTTACGACATCTAAGAGACCCGCCCTATTGGTTGCAAACGGTCACGACGATAGGGCTTCCGCCGCCGCCGCCTCGCCTGCCGCTGTCGGTGCCGGGAATGGTTGCGGTGCTTCCTGGCGCGGCGGGCACGGTGCCGGAGGTGTTGGTGTGCGTGAGGTTGAACTCGCCGCCATCGACGGTTCTGTGCCAGTTGACCGCACCATCCTGGTACCAGTAAGTCACGTTGCTGTCGTAGATGATGCCGAGATAGTTGGTGTCTTCATGGCTGCTGGCGGTGAGTTGTGTTCCATTGAGGGGCAAACAACCCGCGACGTTGGCGGCCGCCACAGGGGCAACAATCGTCGCAGGCACGGCGATCAACACCGCTGCCAACGCCGCCGCCGTGATACTGGAGAGCTTCGTCCAGTCCATTAGTCGTTTCCCCTTCCAGAACCACCAAGGCGTCGCTAACCCATCGACCGCGAGACCCGCGGCGTTACAGAAGTTCCAAGCAGCGAAGCACGAACTTCACAGCAAGCAAAAGCGGCGGTCGCCAGTTCCGTAACAAAAGGTTAGCCAGCTCCAAAAATCGTTTCCCAAGAAACGGACCCCACAGCGCTTGTTCATGACCTCGTATTACCTGGTCAGAGCACATAGCTAGCTAAGCTAGAATCACCAGTTCCTTGGGGAACCGGGTGAGTAACTCCGGTGCGTGCCCGGAGGTTTCGTCGGCCACAACCAGCGTGTCCTCAATGCGGACGCCGCCGCGGTCGGGCAAATAGACGCCGGGCTCCACCGTCACCACGGAGCCCGCTAGTAGTGTACCGGCGGCGCTGGCGCTGATCCCTGGCGCTTCATGGATTTGCAGGCCCACCCCGTGGCCCAGGCTGTGGCCGAAGTGTTCGCCGTGTCCGGCGTCGGTGATGACGCGGCGCGCAGCTGCATCTACGGCAGCCAGCTCTGCGCCGGCCCGCAGCGCGGCGCGGCCGGCTCGCTGCGCGGCGCTGACCAACTGGTAGATCTCGCACTGCCAATCGGCGGCCTTGCCCAGCACGAATGTCCGGGTCATGTCGGAGTGATACCCACCGACCAGGGCACCGAAGTCGATCTTGACGAAGTCGCCGGCGGCCAGCACCGCATCGGTGGGCCGGTGATGCGGGATCGCCGAATTCGGCCCGCTGGCCACGATCGTCTCGAACGAGACGCCGTCGGCGCCGTGGTCGAGCATCAACGCCTCCAGTTCGCGACCCACCTCGCGTTCGGTCCGTCCGGGCCGCAGTCCACCGCGGGCCACCAGGTCGGTCAGCGCGGCGTCGGCCGCCTCGCACGCCAACCGCAGCAGCGCCACCTCGCCGGCGTCCTTGATCTCGCGCAGCGCTTCGACCGTCTGCGAGGCGCGGACCAGCTCGGTGGCCCCGGCCTGCTGTACTTCTCGAGCCAGCGTGTCGAACCCGTCCACGGTGACCACATGGCTCTCGAAGCCCAGTCGCCGCACGCCGGCCGACGCGGCCCGCCCGGCCAGGTAGCGCGCACAGGCCCGCTCGATGGCCACCTCTAAGTCCGGCGCCTGCTGAGCGGCCTGGGTGCGGTAGCGACCATCGGTGGCCAGCACCGGCGGCAAGTCGTCGGCGAACACCAGCAGGGCCGCGTTCGACCCGGTAAAACCGGACAGGTAGCGCACGTTGATCAGGTCTGTGACCAGCATCGCGTCCAGTTCGGTCGCGCGGAGCCGAGCACCGAGCGCGGCTCGCCGCTGGGAATGCGTCACGCCAGTTGACGCTACTCGCTACGCTGATGCCCCATGACTTACTGGATGCTGCGCGGCCTGGTCTTCGGTGCTGCGATGGTCGTCGTTCGCCTGTTCCAGGGAGCGCTGATCGACGTGTGGCAGACACAGGCCTCGCTGATCAGCATTGTGCTGCTGATTCTGTTCCTGGCCGGTGTGGTCTTTTGGGGGGTCAGAGACGGGCGCGCCGACGCCGCGGCTAACCCGGACCCGGATCGCCGCGCTGATCTGGCGATGACGTGGCTGTTGGCCGGCCTGGTGGCCGGGGTGGTCAGCGGCGCGGTGACGTGGCTGATCGGGGTGTTCTACAAGTCGTTGTACACCGGTGGCCTGATCAACGAGCTCACCGTATTCGCCGCCTTCACCGCGCTGCTGGTGTTTTTGGGTGGCATCAGCGGTGTGACGGTTGGCCGCTACTTGATCGACCGCGCGGGCGCCTACACACCGCAACGCGGCGGCGGTGGCGAGGAAGACCGCGCCGACACCGACGTGTTCGCCGCCGTGCGCTCCGATGAGGCCGCCGCCGCTGAGGGTGGCGCGTGGCCGGAGGAGCAGTCGTCGGCGGTGGCCACGGCCGAGCGCGAGGACCACGGCTCCCCGGAGGCTTACAGCGAAGAGCCCGCCTACAGCGAGGAAAAGACTCAGAAGATTGCTTGGCCGCCCAAGCCCAAGACGGAAACCACCGAGGCGATCCCAACGCACGAAACCGCGGAGCACACCGAGGAATTCCCGACCGAAGCCGAGCACACCGAGCCGACAGCCAAACGAGACGAAGACTAGCGGTCGACGGCGGCCAAAAAGCGCAGGGCCAGCAGGTAGCCCTGCACACCGAGTCCCGCGATCACCCCGGTCGCGATGGGGCTCAAGTAAGAGTGATGCCGAAATTCCTCGCGCGCATAGACGTTGGAGATGTGCACCTCGATCAGGGGCGCGGTCAGCTCCGTGCAGGCGTCTCGCAGCGCCACCGATGTGTGCGTCAGCCCGCCGGCGTTGAGGATCACCGGTTCTCCCCCATCGGCGGCCAGGTGAATCCAGTCCAGTAGCTGAGCCTCGCTGTCACTTTGCCGCACAACGACTTTCAATCCCAGCTCGGCGGCCTCGCGTTCGATCAGGGCGACCAGGTCGTCGTGGGTGGTGTCGCCGTAGACCTCAGGTTCGCGGCGGCCCAGCCGACCAAGGTTGGGCCCGTTGATGACGTTGACGTTCACCGAATACCAACCTCCGCATAGGCCGCCGCCAGCAGCGCCGGGTCCGGCCCCTCCAACCGGCCCGGTTTGGCCAGCCCGTCGAGAACCACGAACCGCAGCACGCCCGAGCGGGTCTTCTTGTCGCCGGCCATGTACTCCAGCAGTTCCGGGAAGGCGTCGGCGTCGTAGCCGACCGGCAAGCCCAGTGATGCCAGGATGCTGCGATGGCGTTCGGCGGTGGCGTCGTCGAGCCGCCCGGCCAGCCGGCTCAGCTCGGCGGCGAACACCAAACCCACCGAAACCGCAGCGCCGTGGCGCCATTGGTAACCTTCACGGCGCTCGATCGCGTGGCCCAATGTGTGGCCGTAGTTGAGGATTTCGCGCAGCTGTGACTCCTTCTCGTCGGCAGCGACGACCTCGGCCTTGACGGTGATCGCGCGCCTGATCAGCTCCGGCAGCACGTCACCGGACGGGTCCAATGCCGCCTGCGGGTCCGCCTCGATTCGATCCAGGATCACCGGGTCGGCGATGAAACCCGCCTTGACCACTTCGGCCATGCCGGCAGCGATTTCGTTGCGCGGCAACGTCTGTAGAGTCGCCAGGTCGACCAGCACGGCGATCGGCTGGTGAAACGCACCGACCAGGTTTTTGCCGGCCTTGGTGTTGATACCGGTCTTGCCGCCGACCGCGGCGTCGACCATGCCCAGCAACGTGGTGGGCACGTGCACGATCGACACACCCCGCAACCACGTCGCCGCGGCGAAACCGGCGACATCGGTGGCGGCCCCGCCGCCCAGGCTGACCAAAGCGTCCTTGCGGCCAACGCCGATGCGGCCCAGCACTTCCCAGATGAAACCGACGACGGGCAAGTCCTTACCGGCTTCGGCATCCGGGATTTCGATGCGATGCGCATCAATACCTTTGTCCACCAGTCGGGCCCGGATGTCCTCGGCGGTCTGAGCCAGCACCGGCTGATGCAGGATCGCGACCCGGTTCCGACCGGCGAGCAGCCCGTCGAGTTCGTCGAGCAGGCCGGTCCCGATCACCACCGGGTACGGCGGGTCGACGGCCACCTGCACGGTGACCGGGGTGTCGGGGTCGGTCATTTGCCTGCCTCGGCACTGCTGTGTCTGCGGGCCGCGGCCAGTGCCGCCGGCGTGGCAGGGGTAGGCGGCGGTCCGGCGCGGGACTCGGTTTCGGTTGGGGTCAGCGAGGACGGTGCGCGACGCCAGGGCGGACGGCGACGGCCGCGCGGGCCGCAGGATTGCGGGTCTTGCAGCCGCGACACGATGTAGCGGACGACGGCGCCGGGATTGCGACGGTTGGTGTTGACCCGGATGGTGGCGACTTGGCGGTACAGCGGGACACGCTGCGACATCAGCGCGCGGTACTTCTCGGCGCGGTCTGGCCCGGCCAGCAACGGCCGCACCGTGCTGCCGCCGGTGCGCCGAACCCCTTCGGTGGCGCTGATCTCCAAGAAGACGACGGTGTGACCGGCCAGCGCGTCGCGAACACCGGGAGTGGTTACCGCGCCGCCGCCGAGCGACAGCACGCCCTCGTGCTCGGCCAGCGCCGCGCGCACCACCTCTTCCTCGATACGACGGAACTCCTTCTCCCCGTCGGTCGCGAAAATGTCGGCGATGCGCCGTCCGGTCTGCTGTTCGACCGCCACGTCGGTGTCGAGCATCGTGACGTTGAGCGCCTTGGCCAGCCGTCGCCCGATCGTGGACTTGCCCGATCCGGGAAGTCCAACCAGCACGGCCTTGGGCGCCATCGCCCTTACCCTGACGCCCGGACTTCGGCGGCCGGTTCGCGCTCGGCGACCGAACGCAGGTAGGCGTCGATGTTGCGGCGCGTCTCGCCCAGCGAGTCGCCGCCGAATTTCTCCAGCGCCGCGCGGGCCAGTACCAGCGCGACCATGGTTTCGACCACCACACCGGCGGCCGGTACCGCGCACACGTCGGAGCGCTGGTTGATCGCCACCGCCTCGTCGCCGGTCGCCATGTCGACGGTGGCCAGCGCCCGCGGCACGGTGGAGATCGGCTTCATCGCCGCCCGCACCCGCAGCGGCTGGCCGTTGGTCATGCCGCCTTCCAGGCCGCCGGCCCGGTTGGTCGAGCGGACGACACCGTCGGGCCCCGGGTACATCTCGTCGTGGGCGCGGCTGCCGCGCCGGCGCGCGGTGGTGAACCCGTCGCCGATCTCGACGCCCTTGATCGCCTGGATGCCCATCACCGCGGCGGCGAGTTGGCTGTCGAGCCTGTTGTCGCCGCTGGTGAACGATCCCAGTCCGACCGGCAGGCCGACCGCGACGGCCTCCACCACACCACCGAGGGTGTCGCCGTCCTTCTTGGCGGCTTCGATCTCAGCGATCATCGCTTTTTCGGCCGCCTTGTCGAAGGCGCGCACCGGGCTGTCGTCGATCGCCTCCAGGTCGCCGGCCTGTGGCGGCGGGCCGTCGTAGGGCTGTGATTCGCCGATCGCGATGACGTGGGACAGCACTTCGACGCCGAGGGCTTGCCGCAGGAACTGCCGGGCGACGGTGCCGGCCGCGACACGGGCAGCGGTCTCGCGGGCGCTGGCCCGCTCGAGCACCGGGCGGGCGTCGTCGAAGCCGTATTTCAGCATGCCGGCGTAGTCGGCGTGGCCGGGCCGTGGCCGGGTCAGCGGCGCATTGCGCGCCCCGCCTTCCTGGTCGAGCTGGCCCTGGTCCACCGGGTCGGCGGCCATCACCGTCTCCCACTTCGGCCATTCGGTGTTGCCGATCTCGATGGCGATCGGGCCGCCGAGGGTGACGCCGTGCCGCACCCCGGCCAACATGGTGACCTGGTCGCGTTCGAACTTCATCCGGGCGCCGCGGCCGTAGCCGAGCCGGCGGCGGGCCAGCTGGTCCGCGATTTCTTCGGACGTCAGACTGACCCCGGCGACCATGCCTTCCAGCAGGGCCACCAGCGCCCGGCCGTGGGATTCACCAGCAGTGGTCCATCGCAACACGTGTCCCATCTTCCCACGACCGGGACTTGCGGGGGAAAAGCCTCAGTCGCGGCGTCGCAACGCGGTGAGCTGCCAGATGCCCAGCACGATGGCGGCATCGCCGGCGCCGGCCAGCGCCCAGTTGCCCGCGGCGCTCAGCGGAAGCCAGCCAAGCGCTGCCGCCGCCCACAGGGTCGGCGCCAGCAGCAGGTTGGAAACGCCGAAGCTCAGCACCAGCCCGCGGGAGGCGGGACGGATCCGGTTCAGGCCGAACATCAGCACGACGCCGCCGACCAGGAACGCCAACCCGCCGACCAAAAGCTCCGCGCGCGGCACGTTCCACCAGGCACCGAGCCGGCCGCTGAAGGCGGCGACGACGGCGCCCACCACTGTCCAGAACCCGAGATCGGCCACGATGGAATGCCAACGGGTGGCGTCGCTACGGCGGGAGATGCGTGAAATCGTTGAGCTAGTCATGTGGCGATAGTGCGGCGAGAACCACTGCCAACTCGACCAACGGCACTGCCAGAGGCTGCCAATTACAGCTGCGCCAGCGCCAGCGCGGCTGCGCTGGCCACACACATCGACGGGCCGTGCGGCACGCTCGTCGCCGACCAGCCGAGCCGGGCCACCACCCCGATCACCGCGGTCAGCAGCGGCGCGCCAATCGCCGCCAGCAACCACACGTCGCCACCGAAGCAGCCGGTCAGCGCGCCCAGCCCGAGCGCCAGTTTCACGTCCCCTGCACCCATCGCCGTCGGCGCCGCGGCATGGACCAGCAGATACACCACAGCCAGCAGCCCGGCGCCCAGCGCCGCGGCCGGGCCGTGTCCTGAGCCGGCCGCGACGAGCATGATCACCGCGAATCCCGGCAGAGTCAGCCGATTGGGCAGCCGGCGTTGGCGGACGTCGTAACAGGTCAGCGCCACCATCCACAGCAGCGCGGCCGCGATCAGCATGCGCGGCAGGCTAATCCAAAGCGGCGATCATCGCCGCTCGCGGCGCCGGCAGCCCTGTGAATTGTTCGACTTGCGCGAACGCCTGATGCAGCAGCATCTGCAGGCCGCTGATCACCCGCCCGCCCGCGGCGGTCACCGCCGCGGCCAGCGGCGTCGGCCACGGGTCGTAGATCGCGTCCAGCAGCACCGGCGCGCCGGCGAATACCTCGGCATACCGGCCCGCCACATCGGCGGGCAGTGTGCTGACCAGCACGCCCGAGTCACTCACCGCGTCGGCAACAGGCCCCCCGGGGTCGCTGTCCAGCTCACAGAATCGGGCCGCGGCGCCGACCCGAGCCGCCAATTCCACCAACCGGGCGGCCTTGTCCGGGTTGCGTGCCACCACGGTGATATCGCCGACGCCCAACTCCGCCAACGCCACAATCGCCGCCGGGGCGGTCCCGCCGGACCCCGACACCACCGCCCGACCCGACGCCGTGCCCAACGCACCCATCACGCCGTCGATGTCGGTGTTGTCGGCGCGCCAGCCGCGCGACGTTCGGAGCAGGGTGTTGGCCGATCCGACCAGCTCGGCCCGATCGGTGCGCTCGTCGGCGAACCGCAGCGCGGCGAACTTTCCCGGCATCGTCACCGAGACGCCGACCCACTCCGGCCCGAACCCGCCGACCACGCCGGGCAACTCGTCAGCCCCGCATTCGATCCGGTCGTAGGTCCACTCGGAGAGATCCAGCGCGCGGTAGGCAGCCAGATGCAGCTGCGGAGAACGCGAATGCGCGATCGGCGAACCGAGGACAGCCGCCTTTTTCATGGGGCGCGCCTACCGCGCGGAGTCGAGGACACCGTTGCGCTTGGCCAACTCGATGTTGGCCAGATGCTGTTGGTAATCGCGGGTGAACAACGTCGTGCCCTGCGCGTCGATAGTGACGAAGTACAGCCAGTCACCATCCTCGGGATGCTCCGCCGCTCTGAGCGCATCGGCGCCCGGCGAACATATCGGCGTGGCCGGCAGTCCGTCGGAAACGTAAGTGTTCCAAGGTGTTTGCTGAGCACGGTCGGCGTCGGTGGTGGCCACCTCCCGCCGGTCCAGTGGATAGTTCACCGTTGAATCGAACTCCAGCGTGCGGTGCTCGGCCAGCCGGTTGTAGATCACCCGGGCGACTTTCGCGAAGTCCTGTGGCTTGGCCTCACGCTGGACCAGCGATGCAACCACCAGGACGTTGTAGGGCGACATGTTCATCGCGGTGGCGGTGTCCAGCAGACCCGATTTCACGTACTGCTGGGTGCTGGCGCTGATCAGCGTCTCCAGAATCGTCTGGGGCGAACCCGACGGGTTGACGTTGAACGTTCCCGGCGCGATCAGGCCCTCGATCCGGCGGTGGTTGGCGCCCATCCGGGTGGCCGGCTCGACGGCCCACGCCGGCACCGACAGCGAGGCCAGCGGCGTCTTTTCGGCCGCCGCCCGCAGGTCGTCCGCCGAGACGCACCGCTTGTCCCCGTCCAAGTCGACGCAGCTGGCCCTGGAGATCATCGTGAAGATTCCGGGCGTGACGTCGTTGGTCTTGACGTCGGTGGTGTCGTCGAGCTGCTGGCCCTCGGGGATGACGACCTTGCCGACCCGGCTCTGCGGGTCGGCAAGCCGCTTCACCGCCGACGCGGCCGGAATTTCGGTGCGCAGCCGGTAATAACCGGGCTGGATCGACGAGATCGCTTCGTTGCCGTCAGCGGCCTCGAGGAACGCTTTGACGGTGCGAACAACATCTTGCTTGTGCAGCGTCTCGCCGATCGCCGTGGTCGAGTCGCCGGCGTGGACCTGAATGACCAAATCCTTTTTGCCGCTGCCGGCGTAGTCATTCTGCGGGCCGAAGCTGTGCCACAGTTTGGAGCCGAGAAAGACGGCCGCCACGATCACGACGACGAGCAGCCCGACGGCGCATCCGAGCGCGATGCGCCGACGACGACGGCCGCGCTCGGCGCGCAGCCGCTCGGCGCGCGATCGCCCACGACGTGGCGGCCCGACTGCCACGGGTTGGGCGCGCCCCTGGGTGTCAGACACCGTTGACCTCCCCGGGCAGCATGGCACGGCGTTCGTCGAGCCAACCCTGCAGGATGGCCACCGCCGCCGCCTGGTCGATGACCCTACGCTGACCCTTGGCCCGCACCCCCGCCTGGCGCAGCGATCGCTGCGCGCTGACGGTCGTCAGCCGCTCGTCGGCGAGCCGCACCGGTATCGGCGCGATCCGGCCGGCCAGCAGGTCGGCCTGCTCGATCGCGTCGAGGGCCGACGGGCCGGTGCGGTCGGCCAGGGTTCGTGGCAGCCCGACGACAACCTCGACCGCTCGCAGCTCGGTGACCAGCTCGGCCAGCCGTCGCAGATGCTTGCCGGACCGGTCGCGGCGGACCGTTTCCACCGGCGTGGCCAGGATGCCGTCCGGGTCGCTGCAAGCCACACCGATACGCACGCTGCCCACATCGATGCCGAGCCGCCGTCCGGGTCCGGGATCGTCGCCGCCGGGCCGATCCGGCAGGCGGTGTGAAGGGTCCACTCAGCTGACCCGCGCTATCTCTGCTCGCAGTGCGTCGAGCGCGGCGTCGATTCCCGATGGGTCCTTGCCGGACCCCTGCGCGAGGTCGGGCTTGCCGCCGCCCCGACCGTCGACGGCCCCCGCGAGCGGCTTGATCAAGTCGTTCGCCCGGATGCCCAGGTCCTGAGCGGCCGGGTTGGCGGCGATCGCGTACGGGACGCTGCCGCCTTCGCCCTCGGCGATCAGCGCGACCACCGCCGGGTCGCTGCCGAGCTTGCCGCGGATGTCGCCGACCAGCGAGCGCAAATCGGCGGCGGTCATCCCGCCCGACATCCGCTGCGCCACCAGACGGACGTTGCCGACGCGCTCGGCCCCGGCCGCGGCATTGACCGCAGCGGCACGCGCCGACGCCAACCGGCTGCGTTCGAGTTCCTTCTCCGCGGCTTTGAGCCGCTCCACCAGGTTCGCCACCCGGGCGGGCACCTCTTCGGAAGGCACCTTCAGCGACGAGGCCAGCCCGGCCATCAGCGCGCGCTCCTTGGCCAGGTGCCTGAACGACTCCAGCCCGACATACGCCTCCACCCGGCGCACCCCGGAGCCGACCGACGATTCGCCCAGGATTGTCACCGGGCCGATCTGGGCCGAGTTGTGCACATGCGTGCCACCACACAGCTCGAGGGAGAACGGGCCGCCGATCTCCACCACCCGCACCTCGTCTGGGTAGCTCTCGCCGAACAGCGCCAACGCCCCCATCGCCTTGGCCTTGTCGAGCTGCTCGTTGAAGGTGTGCACCTCGAAATCGGCTTGCACAGCCTGGTTTGTGACCTCTTCGATCTGGGTGCGTTGCTCCTCGGTCAGCGGACCCTGCCAGTTGAAGTCGAAGCGCAGATATCCCGGCCGGTTCAGCGACCCCGCCTGAACGGCGTTGGGCCCCAGCACTTGTCGTAGCGCCGCGTGCACCATGTGGGTGCCCGAGTGCCCTTGGGTAGCCCCTTTACGCCAGCCCGCGTCGACCGCTGCGGTCACGGTGTCGCCCTCGACGAATTCGCCGGACTCCACGTTGACCCGGTGCACCCACAGGGTTTTGGCGATCTTCTGGACGTCGGTCACCGCGGCGCGGGCGCTTTCACCGGCGGCGGTGCCGCTGATGGTGCCGGC
>Ga0210396_10003909_pt1 | contig 14719 bp, 13 predicted proteins | sample IncBWH17OmetaG_FD_155466 | JGI IMG/M metagenome (GOLD analysis project Ga0210396, IMG submission 155466) | Forest soil microbial communities from Barre Woods Harvard Forest LTER site, Petersham, Massachusetts, United States - Inc-BW-H-17-O ...
GAAGTCCGTACTCTGCAACGAAACGGGAAAAAAGATCATGGACCTCGAGACTACGGACCTCAGCTCGCTGATGGCGGCCGGGTACAAATTCCCCGAACCGTTCAAGGTCAAGGCGGACGATGGCATCACCGACCTCTACGGGGTTATGTACAAACCGTTCAATTTCGACTCCACAAAGAAATACCCGATCATGGAGTATGTCTACCCCGGGCCCCAGACCGAGGCGGTCAACAAATCCTTTGGCCGCTCGATGGACAGGATGGACCGGCTTGCCCAACTGGGAATGATCGTCATCACGGTCGGCAACCGCGGCGGCAATCCCTCCCGCAGCAAATGGTATCATAATTACGGTTACGGGAACTTACGCGATTATGGACTGGCGGATAAAAAAGCCGCGGCCGAACAGCTGGCGGATCGTTGTACGTTCATTGACATTAACCGCGTCGGGATCTTCGGCCATAGCGGTGGCGGTTTCATGAGCACGGCCGCCATGCTGGTCTATCCCGATTTTTTCAAGGTGGCTGTGTCCGAATCGGGCAACCACGACAATTCCATTTATAACCGGTGGTGGAGTGAAAAGCACCACGGCGTAAAAGAAATGGTCAGTGACAAGGGCGACACGACTTTTCTGTATTCCATCGAGAAGAACCAGGACCTGGCAAAGAACCTCAAGGGCCGGCTGCTATTGTGCACCGGGGATATCGACAATAATGTCCATCCGGGGAATACGATCCGGGTGGCAAATGCGCTGATCAAGGCCGACAAGCGGTTCGACTTCGTCCTTCTCCCCGGCCAGCGGCACGGCTACGGCGAGATGACCGAATACTTTTGGTGGCGTACAGCAGATTATTTTTCCCGCTACCTGATTGGCGATGAGACGTCGAGACCGGTGGCGATCGAGGAAATGGACAAGGAAATACCGGAGACCGGCAGCAAGGCCTCAGGCGGCCGCGAGCCCGCGGATGAGGATGACGATGATGATGTCGATTGGTAATCTCCTGACCGCGCGGGTTCTGTCAGGTCTTGACTTTCGCCTGTTTACTTCACCTCCTGCATCTCGACCAGCTTGCTGTAGAACCCCCGCTGCTGCATCAGCTCGTCATGCGTTCCGCGCTCCACGATCCGCCCCTTCTGCAGCACCACGATCTCATCCGCATGCCGGATCGTGCTTAGCCGGTGTGCGATGACGATACTGGTCCGATGCTCCATCATTTTATCGATGGCATCCTGTACCAGCCGCTCGCTTTCGGTATCCAGCGAGCTCGTCGCCTCATCGAGGATCAATATCGGCGGATTCTTGAGCACAGCCCGCGCAATGGTGAGCCGCTGGCGCTCCCCGCCGCTTAGCTTGCTTCCCCGGTCCCCGATATTGGATTGATACCCGTCCTCTTTCTGCATAATGAAATGATGCGCGTTGGCGATCTCCGCTGCCCGGACGATCTCTTCATGAGTGGCGTCGGGCTTGCCAAGCGCGATATTGGCGGCGATCGTGTCATTGAACAAGATCGGCTCCTGCGTAACGATGCTCATCTGATCCCGGACCGATCGCAGCGAATAATCCCGGATATTCACTCCGTCGATCAGCAACTCGCCGCCGCTGACGTCATGGAAACGCGGCACGAGATCGGCCATCGTGGACTTGCCCGCGCCGGAGCTGCCGACTAACGCAACTGTCTTGCCCTTCTCGATCACGAGGTTGATATCTTCCAGAATACCCGCATCTTCGTAAGCAAAACAGACATTCCGGAATTCGATCTTGTCGCGAAAAGTCTCCAGCTTTTTCGCTTTCGGGTCGTCGATGATGGTGACCGGCGCCTTCAGCAGATCCTCCACCCGCGCCATGGCGGCGGCGCCGCGCTGGATGTTGAAAATGGAGGTAGACAGGTTTTTGGCGGGATTGATGAGCAGGCCAAAGATCGCGATGTAGGCCATCATGTCGCCGCCGGAGAACCCATGCCCGTTATTGCGGATCACCAGCATCCCGCCGAAATACAGGATTATGGTCAGAATGACGGTGCCAAGTGTTTCAGTCAGCGGGCTGGCGAGGTCGCGCCGAAAGTTCATTTTGTTGCGGATATGAAAAAGACTGTCATTGATGGTGACGAATTTTAGCTTCATGATCAGCTCGGCGCCGAAACCCTTGATGATGCGGATACCCGACAACGTTTCATCCAGTACCGAAAGGCTCTCGCCGAGCCGGACGGCGGCATCCTGGGACTGACGCTTGAGGACGCGGCTGATCCGCCCGATCAGGAAGCCGGTGAGCGGCAGCAGGATCAGGAGGAATAAGGAGAGAGTGGGGGACAGATAGATCATATAGGCGAGATAGCCGACGATCGTGAGCGGATCCTTGATGAGGCCTTCCAGCGTGGAGACAACGGAAGATTCAATCTCGTAAATATCATTGGTCATGCGCGAGATGAGATCGCCCTTCTTCCTTTCGGTGAAATAGCCGATGGGAAGCGCGAGGATCTTCGCGTAGACGTCATTCCGCAGGAAGGTGATCGTGGCGCTCCGGATGGGGGAAGAGATATAGGAAGACCAGTAATAAAACAGGTTCTTCAGAACGCTGGAGATGATGATCACAATGCAGATGACGATCAGCAGAGAGGATTTGTCGTGCGATTGGGCGATGTGCGCGAAAATTTCCTTAAGACCGCCAATGGCATTGCCCTGGAGGGTTACCCCCCCTTTGGGGCCTGGTTTTCCGCTATTGAACAGGACATCGAGAAATGGGCTTAGCATACCCACGGAGATCAGCCCGAACAGGAGGGACAGGATATTGAAGAACATGTACAGGGCTATTTTGCCTTTGTACCGGGACAAATATTGAAGGATTACCGCAAATTTCTGCAATAGGTGTAGATTTGGGGGGCAAAGTTAGCAGGAATATTGTTAACTAGATAGTTAATCAAGTATGGAAGAGAGTAAGCGACAAAAACAGGTAGGCGCATTGCTGCTGGAAGAATTGAGCGATATCTTCCGGCGGCTTGGGCTAAGCATGATCGACGGTGGCCTGGTCTCGCTGACCGCCGTCAAACTGACCCCGGACCTGCTGGAAGCCAGGGTATATCTGAGTCTGTTCCAGGTGAAAGATACCACCGCCGTCATGAAGAAAATCGAAGACCGGGGCTGGGAAATCAAGCGGGAATTAGCTGCCCGCGTGAAACATCAGCTGCGCCGCATCCCGGTCCTCCAATATATCCACGACGATACACTCGATCGCGCCGATAAGATGGAAGCGCTGTTTCGCAAGATCAAGGAAGAACGGCCGCCGGAGGAGGGGCAAGCATGAACCTGCTCTTCGCCTGGCGTTACTTCCGCGCCAAGAAGTCGACCAATGCGATCAATGTCATTGCCTGGGTGAGCATGAGCGCGATCGTGGTGGGCGCGGCTTCTCTCATCCTTGTTCTAAGTGTTTTCAATGGGTTCGAGGACCTGGTGAAATCCTTATACACCAGTTTTTATCCGGATATCAGGGTGACGCCGGCCAGCGGCAAAATCCTCATACTTACCCCCGAACAGCTCCGACAGCTCCGTGCGGTCGGCGGAGTACAGGCCATTTCCCTGGTGGCGGAAGAGCAAGTGGTGCTGATCAACGACAACAACCCCCCAACCCCATCCTACCTGAAAGGTGTCGACAGCAATTTCAGCAAAGTCTCGGGCGTCGTGGACAAGATCGACAAAGGTGATTTCTCCCTGGGCACCGCCGAAGAACCCTTCGCCGTATTGGGTTCGGGGGTAGATTATGCGCTGGCGATAGATCCCGCGAAGAACTTCCAGCCGCTGGATGTCTACCTTTTTCGCCGGGGCGTCACCGTCGACCCCCTTGCTTCGTATAGTCACGCCTCAATTCAGACATCGGGGGAATTCCGCATCCAGCAGGACTTTGACGACCATTACGTCATTACCAACCTGGCTTTTATGAAACAAATGATGAGCCTGGGACCGGATGAGTATGGGGGCGTTGAACTGGCCGTGAGCGATCCTGCCCGGGTCGCGGAAGTCCGGCAATCCATCCGGCAATTGCTGGGGAAAAGCTATACCGTTCAGACCCGCTACGAACAGAATCAGAACCTCTATAGCGTGATGAGCACTGAGAAATGGGTGATCTATATCGTCCTGACCCTGATCCTGGCCGTTGCAGCCTTCAACATGGTGGGCGCCCTGACTATGCTGGTCTGGGATAAACAGAAGGATATTCATGTCCTCAAAGCGCTGGGCGCCGGCAATAAACTGATCCGGAGGATTTTCCTGAGCGAAGGGATTTTACTGGCTTTGATAGGGGGACTGACGGGGATCGGATTGGCGGCGCTGATCTGTGTCCTTCAGTTGAAATACAAACTAATTCCGCTGGAGGGGGGGTCATTTCTGCTGGACTACTACCCTGTCAAGATGGTGCCCGCTGACTTTCTGTTGGTATTTACCACGATCCTGGTCGTAGCCCTCCTGGCTTCCTGGATCCCGGCCCGGAAAGCCGCCGCGACCCCGATCGAATTAAAAAGTTAGGACTAATAATCCCCCAGCGTCTCCGGCAACTGCGCCAGCGCCTTCTTCAGCTGGTCATCATTCGGTGCTACCCCATGCCAATGGTGGTCATTTTCCATGAAATCCACTCCTTTCCCCATAATGGTATGCATCATAATGGCGATCGGTTTACCCTGACCGGTCAGACTTCTTGCTTTATCGAGCGTAGCCAGCACGTCATCCATGTCGTTGCCGTTCATTTCGAGAGTAGTCCAGCCAAATGCAAAAAATTTGGCATGGATATCACCCAGATCCAGGACCGATTTGGTGGTGCCGTCGATCTGCTGACCATTCCAGTCGACAGTAGAGATCAGATTGTCCACTTTATGGGCCGCCGCAAACATAATGGCCTCCCAGTTCTGGCCTTCATCCAGCTCTCCATCGCCATGCAGCGAGTACACAATATTTTTATCGTTATTGAGTTTTTTACCTAAAGCAGCACCTATAGCAACACTCATCCCCTGTCCAAGAGAGCCGCTGGCCACTCTGACGCCGGGCAGGTGCTCATGTGTGGTCGGATGACCCTGAAGACGCGAATTGATCTTGCGAAAGGTGGAAAGTTCTTTGATGTCGAAATACCCGGACCTGGCAAGGGCCGAATAGAAGACGGGGGAAATATGACCGTTAGAGAGAAAGAAGAGATCTTCGTTCTTGCCATCCATATGGAACCGGGGATCATGTGTAAGTACCTTGAAATAAAGAGCCGCGAAGAAGTCGGCAGTACCGAGGGAACCTCCCGGATGACCGCTTTGAGCGCCATGGACCATTCTTACGATGTCTCGCCTGATTTGTGAAGCAATAGCCTTTAAGTCAGCCATATGGATGTAAAGTTTGGTTCTGGGTTGCAAATCTAACGGTTTTTCGTTTCGGGACGGTTGAAAATTTGGCCACCGGGCTTTGGGTATTAGGAGATTTTGTTTGGCTTCCTTAAAAGTTTATTCTATCTTGTGGCGAGTTGAATCTCTGTCGCAGTTAGTTTTACCAGCCTGGACGCCTCCACCAATAACCCACCCGAAACAATCAGGTCCGATGTTTGCAGAGTGACGTCGTTTTTAATAATTTTGTTCATGTACCAATAACCGAACTGATGTTTGATGTTTTACTGTCAATAGCTATCTCGTTTACGATCACCTTCCTGGCGATTCCGGCTGTGATCAACGTAGCGGAAATGAAAAAGCTGTTCGATATGCCCGATGCCCGGAAAGTACATAACTCTCCCATCACTCCTCTCGGTGGTCTCGGAATTTTCGCCGGGTTCATCTTCGGTTGCCTCCTGACGATACATTTCAATGAAGCCAGTGAAATTCAATATTTTGTTGCTTCAACCCTGGTAATTTTCTTCCTGGGCCTGAAGGATGATATTCTGGTGATATCGCCCATCAAAAAATTTATCGGTCAGGTATTGGCGGCATTTATCATTGTCTATTATGGCAATATCCAGATAAGGAGCATGAATGGTTTCCTCGGTATCCATCAGCTTCCGGAAATGTTTAGCTTGCTGCTGACCTATTTTGCCGTGATCGTAGTCATTAACTCATTCAACCTGATCGACGGGGTGGATGGGTTGGCGGGAAGTCTCGGCCTCTTGTCGACAACGATCTTCGGCATCTATTTTCTTCATATCGGAATGCCTGGTTATGCCGTCCTTGCCTTTTCCTTAGCCGGCAGCCTCCTGGCCTTTCTGATCTTCAATTTTCAGCCGGCAAAGATCTTTATGGGAGATACCGGTTCCCTCTTGGTCGGCACGGTAAATGCCATCCTCGTTGTGAAATTCATCAATGTCGCCGATACATCGGGAGTAAGCTTCCCAATTAACGCTTCCCCGGCAGTCGGCTTTACTATCCTGATGATCCCGCTGCTCGATACGCTTCGGGTATTCGGCATCCGCATCCTCCATCGCCGGTCTCCATTCAGCCCGGACAGAAACCATATTCATCATCTCCTCCTCGACCGCGGTTTCTCGCACCGGTCGATCACCCTGACGCTCGTCGCTATCAACCTGATCATGATCGGGATCGTCTTCCTCGCCCGGTCCCTCGGTTGCACACTCCTCATCTGTTCCGTATTCCTCGTATTCTTCGCACTGATCGCCGGCATCTATTACATGATGCCCGCCCCCCGGCTTTTTGTGGCTAAAACCACCAAGGAAGAGAATGCTCAGCTGACCAAGGCATCTCAGCTTGTTGCCCTTAAGGATTCCATCCTGGAACAAAATAACTAAGTGCCGCCTATAATTTTAGCGGCCGGAGGCCATATTTCTCTATTTTGCCGTAGGTTTGCACGGTTAATCGAAGATTTATGTCAGATATGTCAGACGATCTTGAGCTCATTCTGGAGGACACCCGGGATGGCATGAAAAAAGCAATCACCCATCTTGAAAGTGAACTGATTAAGATAAGGGCCGGGAAGGCCAATCCGCAAATGCTGGAAGGCCTGACCGTCGATTATTACGGCAGCCCGACCGTCCTCAACCAGGTAGGCAATATCTCTGTGATGGACGCCCGCACCCTCACTATCCAACCCTGGGAGAAAAATATGCTCCAGCCGATCGAAAGGGCAATCATCAACGCCAATCTGGGCGTCACCCCCCAAAATGACGGGAATATCATCCGCCTTTTCATGCCACCGCTCACGGAAGAACGAAGAAAAGAGTTCGTCCGCCGGGCATCGGGCGAAGGGGAACAATCCAGAGTGGCCATCCGCAATATCCGCCGCGAAGCCATCGAACAAATAAAGAAACTCCAGAAAGACGGCCTCAGCGAAGATGAAGCCAAAGATGCCGAAAAAGAGATCCAGGATATCACCGATAAACATATCGGCCTTGTGGATAAGCACCTTGCCGCAAAGGAAAAAGAGATTATGGCGGTATAGAATTTAACAACTAAAACATCTACTATGAGTCTCATCAAGGATTTCAAAGCGTTTATCATGCGGGGAAACGTGGTGGAACTGGCCGTCGCAGTTATCATCGGGGCCGCCTTCGGCGCCATCGTGTCTTCCCTGGTGGATCATGTTTTCACCCCGCTTATTCTCACACCCGCGCTCAAGATCGCTCGTCTCGATAATATTGACGGGCTGCATTGGGGAGCGGTGAAATATGGCCTCTTCTTATCCAATGTCATTAAGTTCATCGTCATTGCCTTTATCCTCTTCCTGATAATAAAAGCCGTTCAACGCTTCCAAAAGAAACAAGTCGCACCACCGCCGGAACCAACCCTTACCGAGAAATTATTGACCGAGATCCGCGATGAATTGAAAAGTCAGAAACAGGCTTGATCGGGGTATCCTGGCAACTTTTTTGCAACTGCTCTCTTAACCAAATCGACGAAAATGAAGATGGACCGCAAAGTCATCCTGATGGCTGCTACGCTGACCTTGGGAAGCTTCTCCTGCCTGCAGGCACAGAATCCCGCTCAATCGTTACAAAATGCAGTGAACAGCGCGACGATAACCAAAGACCCGAAGGATACCATAAAGATGACCTGGAAGACAGGGGGCCTTTTCAACCTTACCTTTAACCAGGCGGCACTCAGCAACTGGGCGGCAGGCGGCGACAAATCTGCGATCTCCCTCAATACCCTGTTGAATCTCTATGCTTATTACGCCAATGGCAAAGCGTCCTGGGACAACTTCATGACCGGCGCTTACGGACTTACCAATACAACCAGCCTCGGCTCTCGTACAACGGCCGACAACATCGATCTCACCTCCCGGTATGGATACGACCTGGGTAAAAAATGGTTCCTCAGCGTCCTTTTCGATTTCAGAACTCAATTCGCACCCGGCTATAATTACCCGGAAGCCAATACCCAGGTGCTGACTTCTACCTTCCTCGCACCCGCCTATGCCCTGCTGTCTGTAGGGATGAATTATAAACCCAACAACAATTTCTCTCTTTTCCTGTCCCCGATCACCGCCCGGGAACTGATCGTCAAAAATGACTCCCTCGCCGCCGTGGGCGCTTTTGGGGTCGACTCGGGCAAAACATCCCGGTTTGAATTCGGAGCCTACGTCTCCCTCAACTTCAGCACCAACCTAAGCAAAACTGCCGCCTACGTAGGGCGGATCGACCTGTTTTCCGATTACCTCTATCATCCCCAGGATATTGCCTTCTATATGACCAATGTGCTGAATGTGAAAGTAACGACCTTGATCAGCATGAACCTGAATGTCAACCTTATTTATGACGACAGGATAAAATCGGTCAAATCCGATGGCAGCGCCGGCGGCCCCGCCCTGCAGTTACAGGAGATCCTGGGCATCGGTCTGGCCTATAAATTCGCAAAAAAGGTCCGGAAGCCCATGCTCCCGCCACCACCACCGCCCGTGCCTGCGGCGACACCCCCCGCCCAATAGGAAATAACTTGTGGAAAACCCGCCCGTGGCGTTAGCGCCGCAGGCGGCAAAAATTATCTATTTTCGGGGGCATGAATACCTCGTACCAGATTAAACTACCCCAATTCGAGGGCCCATTCGATCTCCTGCTCTTCTTTATCGAAAGGGATGAATTGGATATCTATAATATCCCAATCCACCGGATCATCCAGGATTTTCTGGCCTTTATCCACACCAAGGAAAACCTCAATATCGAACTGTCCAGCGAATTCATCCTTTTCGTTTCCACCCTCATGCGGATCAAAGCCCGAATGCTGCTCCCACGCAAAGAGCTCGACGAACAGGGCAATGAGATCGATCCCCGTCAGGAGCTGATCGACAAGCTCCTGGAATACAAACGCTATAAGGAAGCCGCCGCCACGCTGGCCGAAATGGAGGCCATCCGGCACCTGATGGTCAGAAGAGGCAACCTTCAGAAAGAATTGTCAAACGTCGGTGAAGAAGCCGGCGAAGGGACCGAGATCCAGGCCATCACGCTCTTCAAGCTCATGAAGTCCTTCGAACGGCTGATGTTCCGGATCCAGCAGCGCCAGAACAAACCCGTCCATACCGTCGTCCGGTACAATTATACCATGGAGGACAGTCGGGAACATATCCTCTCCGCCGTGCGGCAGGAGCGAACAATATCCTTTGAGAAGATTTTCGATCACTGCGAAAGCCGGCTCCATGCTATTTTCCTTTTTCTTTCCATGCTGGAACTGGTGCAGCAGAACTATATGAACATCCTGACCGGTGAAGGCCGCAATAACTTTATTTTAGAATTCAATCCCGACAGGCCGGACGACCCGGCGGAAGGGACATTTTCGGCAAATTAATATTCTATGACCAATATCTTTCACCCGGCTCCTGAAAGGGGCCATGTCGATTTTGGCTGGCTTGACAGCCATCACTCTTTTAGCTTCGGCAATTGGTACAACGGAGAAAAAGTACATTTTGGCGCACTTCGGGTATTGAATGACGATGTCGTCAAAGGCGGGAACGGATTCGACAGCCACCCGCACGAGAACATGGAGATCGTGTCCATTCCCCTCAAAGGAACATTGGCGCACCAGGACAGTACGGGCACCGAAGGCATCCTCAGCGCCGGCGACGTCCAGATCATGTCCGCCGGAAGCGGGATCCGCCACTCGGAATACAACGCCTCACACTTCGATCCCGTCAATTTCCTCCAGATCTGGATCTTCCCGAAGCAACTGAACGTCAAACCCCGCCACGAAAAAAGAAGCTTCGATCCGGCCGGGCGGATCAACCAGTGGCAAGTGGTGGTCAGCGCACACCCCGGCGACAGCGCTTTGTATATTTACCAGGATGCCCGGCTGGCCCTGACCCGGCTCGACGCCGGCCGTAACCTCGATTATCAGAACGCCTTTGAAGGGAACGGAGTGTATGTATTCGTGCTGAATGGCAATATCCGCATCGGCGACACCACTTTATCCAATCGCGATGGGCTCGGCATCACAAACACAGACAGCTTTACCATCCACCCCCTGACAGACTCGGAATTGCTGGCGATCGAAGTACCGATGTTCGCCTGAGGACTCGCCATCCGCGAACACTTAGAACCGCCATCCCGCAAACACCTGGATAATATTGTTCTTCAGATTGACACTGGGAGCAAAAGAAGGCGTGGTTCCTCCGCTGGTCGACGAAAAATTATATAGGTTGTTGAGACTGATATTGTACCGCGCGCCGATGAGGAGCCCGGAATAAGGATGGATCTCAACGCCGCCGCCATACCCATATTGGAAACGGTTGTAAAAGCTGAGCAGCTGGTTGGCGCCGGCATTTCCCGTGTTCATCATCTGGCCGCTGTCGGCTTTTGCCGCCAGCAGGTAACCGGTCTCGGCCCCAAATTGAATTTGCACGAATTTGGTAATATTGATACACACGTATTGCGCCAGCATGATGTAATCCAGATCGATAAAGCCGTTTGCTTTTGCCGCGCTGTCCGAATAATTATATCCATGTCTGGAATAGATAAGCTCGGTCCTCGAGCTCAATATAGATCGCGATGGCGGAGCGAGGAAGATGCCGAAATGATAGCCCGTCCGGGTGCTCGCATTGATCTGCGACGCATTTGTCACATTTGAAAAATCAAAGCCGGCCTGGATGCCGATGCCGATGGAACGATGTGGCTGCTTATGGGCCGAATCCTGCGGGATCGGCCATTGCTGGCTGTAAAGGAATAGCGGAAGCAGTATGATTGGGAAGAGGGCGAGGTGTTTCATAGGGCGAAACTACGCTTTGACCGGACGCGCGTCAATAGAACAAAAGTTATTTCTTATAGGTCTTGTTGATGGCCTCGGTCCTGTTCTGCACGTGCAGCTTGTCATAAATGCGGTGAATATGCTGCCGGACCGTGCTGGTGGAAATGTGCAGTTGATCGGAGATTTCTTTGTACAACAACCCGCGCGCCAGCAGCTGCAGGATCTCGTTCTCCCGTGACGACAAGGCCGAGTCCCAACAGGCGGGTCCCGTTTCCCGGACTACATTCACCAGCTTGCGCGCAATGGTCGAGCTCATCGGCGACCCGCCCTGATGCAATTCCTTTAACGCCTCGATGATATGCACGAGCCCCGTATTCTTTAACAGATAGCCCGATGCGCCCGCTTTCAACGCTTCGAACACCTTTTCATCATTCTCATACACCGTGAACATCATATACTGCGTCCGCCCCTCGCCCCCGCCTGCCTTCCGCACAAACTCGATCCCGTTCATGCCCGGTAAATTAATGTCGACAATAAAGATGTCGGGCTGGCACCGGGGCATAGCTTCCAATGCCTCCTCCGCGGTTTTGAAGCTCTCCAGGACAAGAAATTCGGTGCTGAGCGCGAGAAAATTTCTCAGCCCATCCCTTACCTCATCGAGGTCCTCTATGATGGCTAAACTAATGGACATACACGCTTAAATCTACCATTTAACGGGGCGCCCGCCAATAGTACAAAAGTTATATGGGCACCATGATCGTTACTGTTGTTCCGTGTCCGCTCCCGATCTCCGGCTCGCTCCCGATTTCCGGCTCGCTCTCGATTTCCGGCTCGCTCTCGATCCTCAGAATCCCTCCCAATTCCGCGATTCGCCGCTCCATATTCTGCAACCCATTGGCATAAGGCCGGATGGCCGTCCGGTCGAACCCGATCCCGTCATCCTGCAGCACGATCCTCAGCTCCTTGCCTGCTGACGGGGTCGGGAGGTTCACCTCGATCCGGAAATAAACCTCATGCGCCTGCGAATGTTTAACGATATTGTGCAGCGCCTCTTTTACAGCCAAATATACATTCCGCCTGAGCTCGCCGCTCACGAACCGGTAGGGGAATTCTTCCGGCGCGTCGATCCTCGACCGGATCCCTGCCTGCATCAGATAAGCCGCGGCATAGGATCGCGTATAGGAGAGCAGGTCGCTCAGCAGATCGTTCCTTTGGTTGAGCGCCCAAACGATCTCCCCCATTTTGTCGATCATTTCCCTCGAATACTCCCGGATACCGCTGATCTCCTCATCGATCGGCTGTTGTCTTTGTTGTTTGATCCCGATCGTATCGCTCAGGAATTTGATCCGCGATAACCCCGCACCGAGGTCGTCATGCATATCGGTGGCAATCCGTGTCCGCTCTTTTTCGATGACCTGCTGCCGTTCGAGCATTACCCGCTGCGCTTCCAGCCGTCTCAATGTATAGCCGCGGATCGCCCAGCCGATCCCCGCGGCGAGAAATAGGATCATGGCCGTCCTGAAGAGCGCCGTCTGCCACCAGGGCGGACGGATGCGAAAGGCATAAGAGCCCGTTTGGTCCCGATAGATCCCCGACAGGAACCGGGCTTTCACGTGAAGGATATAGTCACCCGGCGGCAGATTCACAAAGTTGATGGCCGATTGATTGGAAGGAGAGCTCCATCGGGCGTCATTGCTCCCTTCCAGCAGATAGCTGAAACGGGTTTGACTTTCGTCCGTGAAACTGGGTACCCCTACATAAAAAGAGATCGCATTCTGATCGTACCGAAGCGACAACGGATGGGCGGCTACATCGGGAACGGCCTCATTGCCGACGAGAACTTGCGAAAACAAAAGCATGGGCCGATAGGCCTCCGTTGATGGCGCTGAAGGGAAAACTTTCAGATAACCGTCGCTTACAAGGACCCAATGTATTTGCCCAGCCGACTCAACAATCTTTTCAACCGTCATCTCATGACCAGGCGCGATATTGGTGACGGTAAAACTGTCACGCTGCAACCGGATCCTCTCAAGCCCTGACGGCGTTCCAGCCCAAATCGTATTGTCGCTGTCACAATACAGATACCGGATAAAATCCTCGGACAACCCGTTCTTTACCGTCAACTGCTTGTACGACCGCATTTTCAGCCCGTCGAAAAACAAACAGAAAAGTCCGTGATCCCGCGTCCCCAACCAAACCCGCCCTTCATTGTCAACCGCGATGCTCCTGGGACTGACACCGGATGGAACCGGCCAGGAGGCGACCATGCGGAGCTTCAACCTTCCCCCCTCATCCTCTTCGGTAAAAAGCAGCAGCTTGTTGGACCGCGGAGCCACCCATATCCGGTTGTATTTGTCAACCGCCGCCTGGTCAGCAAAAATGCCCAGCCCCTGCTGCCCGGCTTTCCCGGCGCTAAAGACCGTCAGCCGGGACGACGGAAGGACAAGGTTGCGCTGCCGGTCCAGAAAGGCCCTGCCGTCGATAGCAGCCGTGTCCTGATAAGCAATCGTCGCCCGGAAGCGGTTCCCCGGTAAAAAATGCAGTTGATAGATGGTATTCCCGGTCGTCAGCCAGCCCGATTGATTGAACAGGATATGCCCGGCCGGCGGCATCGCGCCGACTGCGTGAAAGACTTTCCGGCCTGCCGTTGTCAGCAATAACAAGCTGCGCCTTCCCCAATCATAGCACCAGACGGAATCGCTGCCTGGCCGGGCTGTTATTTCGTTGACGGTAAAGTCAGGCTGGTTCTGCGGGTAAAACTGGATGTCCTGGCTCTGCAATCTCGCAATCCCATCCTGCGATTTGGTCAGCCAGATATTGCCTTCCCGGTCCTCGAAAAGGAAGTTGATCGCTCCAACCGGCGGATCGCCCGCAGCATCGATGACAGTCAGGGCTCCGCTGCGATCGGTCCTGACGATCTGTTTCGCGGTCGCCAGCCAAAAATTGCCCGCCCGGTCAATCAACATAGAATTGCTCTTATATCCGGCTGCCGCTGCATACGGCGGAGGGAGAGGCAAGAGGTTCACGGAATCTTTTCCCAATGCTTTCGGGTCGATCGCACGGAGCCCGTTGGCAGTAGCGATGAAGACTTCGCCCGACGAAGCCCGCACCATCGCCGTGAAAAAGTCAGGTCGGCCCGATGTAATAACCTGATGCGTCCGCAGGTTGAAAATAATAAGCGAGCCGGAACTCGGATAACTCTTCAGCCCCGGATCTGTCAGCATGAAAAGCCAGCCTTCCGATTCAATCGCATGGGCCAGATAAGGTCCCGCTTCCGCGCCGTCGGCGGTCTTCAGCGGAATCTTCACGAACCGCCCTCCCTCCCAGCGGAACAACCCGTCGTCCGCGATCGCGTAGAAATATCCGTCGCTGCATTTGATCAGCTGATTGGTGATGGGATAGTAATGATCGGTGGTTGGGACATTCCGGATGATCCCATGGACCATGACATGGAGCGCTCTGAAATTCGGGATGATCAGGAGCGAGTCGTCCCCTAACTCGATAATGTCATTGACCAGACTGCTGGATAGCCCGTTCTCGGTGGTATAGTTGGTAAACCGGGAGCCGTCGTAGACGCTCAACCCGCCATA
>Ga0210396_10003910_pt1 | contig 14716 bp, 13 predicted proteins | sample IncBWH17OmetaG_FD_155466 | JGI IMG/M metagenome (GOLD analysis project Ga0210396, IMG submission 155466) | Forest soil microbial communities from Barre Woods Harvard Forest LTER site, Petersham, Massachusetts, United States - Inc-BW-H-17-O ...
AGTAGCAACCTTTTAATGATAGTGTAACAACTTAGTAGTCTAATGAGTCATGGCGCCGAAGATTAACGGGTCTTAGATCACTTACCGATACTATGCCGTTCATATCTAGATATTTTAGATTTGAATAGAGTAGAGGAACATTCAGCATGGTTGAAGGATAGTGTTTCATTATCTGGACATAGCTGAAGAGAATATGCCGACATGAGTAACGTAGAAAGAAGCTATAATGCTTCTCGCCGAATGAGAAAGGGTTCCATAGAAATGTTAAACAGCTATGGGTTAAAACGGCCTCTAAGATTATTGGCTAATGCCAATGAATGATGAGTGTATCACTGAAAGTCCACTAATAACTGGGTCAGGAAAACAATGTGATTAATTACCGTACCCTAAACCGACACAGGTTCTCGGGTAGAGTATACTAAGGCGATGAGATAATACTATATAAGGAACTCGGCAAACTGCATCCGTACACTCGATAAGAAGGATGACCATAGTTTATTAACTATGGTGGCACATAATCGGGAGGCATGACTGTTTACCAAAAACACAGGCATCTGCTATATTTAATTATGTTGTATAGGTGCTGAATCTTGTCCGATGTCATGAGTATAACACTGGAATGGTAACCCTTTTCTAGTGGAACCTCTGATCAATGACAGTCTTAACTATAAGGATTCTAAGGTAGCGAAAGGAAAAATAATGATACATATGTACATATTAACTTACTGCCCCTATGACTACATTTAGTATGTAGTTATATGCATCTCGCTATATGCAGGAACATCCTAAAGCTCTAAGTACTTAGTATAAGTGATAATCTTAGAGATGCAACAATGGACAATCTGCAGGAAACCATTATATGGGTTCCTCAGAGACTACACGCGAGAGGTGAGTCTTGTAATGGTCATACATAATATATATACACTAACACTATGAAAAATAACACAACAATCTTTCACCCAGCTTGGGTAACTGGTTTCATCGATGGAGAAGGAACTTTCTTTGTAGATCTACTGAAAAACAAAACCATGGCACTTGGTATTCAAGTGCAACTACAGTTTTCAATCACTCAACACATTCGAGATGCAGATCTCATGCGTAGCCTGGTTGATTTCTTTGGTGCAGGTATTGTCGTACCAGATGGACCTACTAAAGTACAGTACCGAATTCGACGATTCGCAGACTTTGAACAAAGTCTGTTTCCTCTATTAGATGAATATCCACTAATGACACAAAAACGCTTAGATGCGGAAGCATTCCGCAAAGTTCATGCTTTAATGAAAGACGGACGACACCTAACACCAGATGGTCTAGATGAAATCCGAGCGATCAAAAATACTATGAATCGAGCTCGAATGTTAGAATTCAAAAAATAACAATTTCATAATAAATCCCCGTTAGAATCATGTTTCATGATAGACCATTACATGATTTGCTAAAATATAGTCCAGGCTAATGTGAGAACAATTAGCAAATACTGAGCGAAATTCCTTGGCCGTTAAATGCGGTCCTGCATGAATAGAGTAACAATGCCTCCGCTGTCTCATATAGTATCTCAGTGAAATTGAATTAGCCGTGAAGATGCGGTTTACGTGCGGGTAGACGGGAAGACCCTATGCAGCTTTACTATAACCAGTTGTCGTTTTGAGCTGAATCAGGTGTAGAGTAGAAGGGAGTCGTAAGACGTCAATGAAACACCTTTACTGATTTAAGTACGAAACTTATCTGTAAGGAGACCACGACTGGCGGGTAGTTTAACTGGGACGGTTTCCTCCAATAGAGTATCGGAGGACTTCAAAGGTATGCTTAAATTAGATGGAAACTAATTTGTTATGTAGAACAAAAGTAAGTGTAAAGGCATAAGCATGCTTAACTGTAAGACTGACAAGTCAAACAGATACGTAAGTAGGACTTAGTGATCCGGTGATTTTGTATGGAAAGGTCATCGCTCAAGGAATAAAAGTTACGCTAGGGATAACAGGGTAATAGCGCGCGAGAGTTCATATTGTCCGCGCTGTTTGCCACCTCGATGTCGACTCACCTTATCCTCTTGGTGCACAAGCTGAGAAGGGTTCTGCTGTTCGCAGATTAAAAAGGTACGCGAGTTGGGTTCGTATAACTCACGACACACTATATATAAACTAACCATGACAACAACACAATTTTTACTAGCTAAGGCTAAACCACTTCAAATTCAGTTATTAGTAAATGAAAAACTACCTAAAGAACTGCTTCATGCTGCAGTTGGTCAGTTATTAGGTGATGCACATGCGGATAAATCCTCACCAACATCTAACACACGACTATCCTGGTCTTTTGGTACAGCATATAAAGAGTATGCATATTTTATTAGTAATCTGTTTGACTCTTATGTTTCAAAAGGAGTTTACACGGTAAACGCAGTTGCTAAAAAAGGTGGAGATAGTTATGTTAACAATCGACTTAAAACAGCTACACTTCCTATCTTTAATATGCTACACGATATGTTTTATAAACTAGATCCAGTCACAGGGAAATATATCAAAATCGTACCACTGGAAATTAATGAATTAATGTCTCCTATTACCCTTGCTCATTTAATTATGACTGATGGAGGATATCATAAGAAACATAATATGGTACGAATCTTTACTTATAATTTCACATTAAATGATTGTAATCGACTAGCTCAATCTATTACAGACTTGGGTATCATAACTAAAGTTGTTTATGATCGGAAAGGTAAAGACGGTAAAGATCAATATGTATTAAAGATTGGTGCACTGCAAATTGAAGCACTGCGTAAGATGGTTATTCCTCATATGGAAAAATCTATGTATTATCGGGTAGGTTTCCCAATTCAAATCCCCTGTCTGGTGTTTTATATAATGTCGAAAAGAGCCCCTATGAGGAATCATAGAAAACTGGATGAATTACAGGGAAATCTTTATAACTAAAGAATATCTGGAGCGAATACTTTATCTGCACTTTAAAGATAAAGATACGTTCAACGACTAACCGGTGAGCTGTGCTAGCAATAATCTGGACACGAGCGTCCAACTATTAAGCCTTACAGCTAATAGATGAAATAGTCTAATCAGTGACGTAAGTCGCTGGGGTAATATTAAATAATTACCCATAATACAATGTCAATACGATGAGAGTCAGTATGGTTCCTATCTTCCGCACGAACGAATAATCAAATTTGGGGGGATCTTTAGTACGAAAGGACTTAGATCTGCGTTTCTATGGTGTACCAATTGTTGGCTAGAAAGCTGGCACCGTTGGGTAGCTACAAACGTAAAGGATAAAGGCTGAAAGCATATAAGCCATTGAAGCCTGCCAAAAGAGATTATATAAGGCTAGAGGTAGACTACCTCTTGATAGGTCACATGTGTACGCACCGTAAGGTGTTTAGCTTAGTGATACTAATTAGCCGAATTACTTACACCTACCATATTTCCCCAATTAATGAATTAAGTGTTCAAATGTTTATCAATAGAGTACTGATATTTGAACACTCTAAAAGTAAGGAATCTCGATAAAGGAGTACCCGTTTTAGACTAGTACTTATAAAGTTATTATACTCTAGAAGTAAAATAACATAAGGATTAAAATATAATAAATATTATGGCAGCAGCAAAATACGTTGGAGCAGGTCTAGCAGCTATCGGGCTAACAGGAGCCGGAATTGGAATTGGATCAATCTTCTCATCTCTAATTTCATCAACAGCTCGAAACCCAGCACTTCGAGGACAACTATTCACATACGCAATCCTTGGGTTCGCCCTAGCAGAAGCTACAGGGCTATTCGCTCTTATGGTTTCATTCCTAGTTCTATACTCATAATTTATGGGTAGGAGGGGTACTTGATAATTTCGAATCCCCTTTTTACTGTTATTAATTAAACGACATTTGTCGAACATCTCTAGTAGTCATATTGACACTTAGGGACATTACAGTTTATCTACATATAATTACATACATTATGATCAACAACATGTTCATCAACTCACCTCTAGAACAATTCGAAGTGACACCTTTCATTAGCGTGACAGCTCCTATTCTAGGTGACTTTAACCTATCCCTAACTAACCTAGGGTTCTACGCACTTATTACAGTGTTCCTAGTTCTTGGACTACATATCGTAGCCAACAACTCATACTCACTAATTCCAAGCAAATGGAGTATCGCACTAGAAAGTGCATACGCTTCAGTACACGCTATGGTACGAGACCAAATTGGTGCAGCCAACGAAATCTACACACCATTCATTTACAGTCTATTCTTCTTCATCGTAATTGCTAACCTTAACGGTAACATTCCATATGGATTCACAATTACAACATCTGTAATTGTAGCTATTGGACTTTCTGTAATGATTTTCCTTGGTGTTACAACACTAGGACTAAGCATCCACGGAGTACACTTCTTCTCATACTTCATTCCATCAGGTACACCTCTAGGTCTGGTACCTCTACTAGTTCTTATTGAACTAATTTCATACCTAGCTCGAGCAGTTTCTCTAGGTGTACGGCTATTCGCAAACATGGTGGCTGGTCACACTCTACTAAAAATCCTTTCAACATTCCTAGCACAACTATTCACAGCAAGTATTCTTGTAGCTGTTGTAACACTTATTCCATTCGCGGTATTCGTAGCGCTAATTGGACTAGAACTAGCAGTGTCACTAATCCAAGCTTACGTATTCTGTGTCCTAACATGTAGCTACATTAAAGACGCAATTGAACTACACTAGTTCAATTATTCGTACTAATCTTTGTCTTTCTTAATCCCCGTGGTTTTCTGTGATCATTCAACTCTATAATTAGATAATAAATATTAGGGGTATAGTATAGCAGGTAAATTACGAGGACTTCTAATCCTATGACCTCAGTTCAAATCTGGGTACCTCTATATGATTGTTTATAACATGTAAAAGCATGAGTTAATATATTATAGCACATTAAGTGTTCAAATATTACTCACAATGAACCTATTTAACATAGGTCAAGTAAGGTCCAATTATTATTATTTTCATTCATGTTATCAGCTCTACTACTTATTCCAATCATCGGTTCACTAGTGCTACTTCCTATTAGCGAAGAATCAAAAACTGGTGTAACACGGATGAAACAAATCGCTCTAGCGACATCTATGGTTAACTTTATCCTATCTGTTGTACTATGGGGAGAATTTGACTCTAGCTCAGTACAATACCAATTTGTACAAGAGTTTAACAGTCTAAGTTTCTGCCACTTAAATATTGGGATTGATGGTATTAGTCTATACTTTGTACTGCTAACTACATTTATCACACCTCTGTGTATTCTAGCTAACTGGGACAACATCAAATTCGGTATGAAATACTTCCTTATTGCCTTCCTATTAATGGAAACACTACTGATTGCAGTATTCGTAGTACTAGACCTAATGCTATTCTACATTTTCTTCGAATCAGTACTTATCCCTATGTTCTTAGTTGTAGGTATTTGGGGTGGTTCAGTTACACGAATTCGAGCCTCATTTCTTCTATTCCTATATACACTAGGGGGTTCACTGTTCATGCTACTAGCTATTATGGTAATTTACTACAACATTGGAAGTACAGACTTTACTGTTATCTCACTGTCAGAAATGAGTCTAAGTGCACAACAAATTCTATGGCTAGGTTTCTTCTTATCATTTGCAGTTAAAACACCTCTAGTACCTTTCCATATGTGGCTACCTCGAGCCCATGCAGAAGCTCCTCTAGCTGGATCTATCTTACTGGCCGGACTATTCCTAAAACTAGCTACATATGGTTACCTACGAATTCTTATTGGATTTATGCCAGATGCTACATCATACTTCTCACCACTTGTACAAACTATTGCTATTGTAACACTAGTGTACTCATCACTAGCAACTCTACGACAAGTTGATTTCAAAGCTCTAGTAGCATACTCATCGATTAGTCACATGGCTATTGTAGTATTAGGTCTGTTCTCTAACACAATTGTAGGTATTGAAGGAGCTATTGCCCTATCTATTGCTCACGGAGTAATCTCACCTGCTATGTTCACACTAGTAGGGGGGGTTCTTTACGACCGATTCCACACTCGAGTTATTCGATACTACCGAGGTCTTACTGTATATATGCCTGTTTTTGCTGCTCTATTCTTCGTAACAACAGCATTTAACATGGCTGTACCTCTATCACTTAACTGGATTGGTGAAGCACTTTCTCTAGCAGGTATCTTCCAAAAAAGTCCTGTTATCGGTCTACTGGGAGCATCAAGTATTGTTCTATCTGCATGTTACAGTATCTTCCTATTCAACCGACTAGCATTTGGAGCATACTCACAATACCTATCGTACACTACAGATATTTCTCGACGAGAATACATGGTAATGCTGCCTCTACTACTTGTTGCACTAATCTTTGGTATTATGCCTAATATTATCTTCACAGACCTACATGTAGCAGTAACAGAACTTCTCTATGCTACACCGTAAATATATATATTCATATTTCTAATCCCCGCTCAAAGTATTCCAATAACTTTATCGTACTAAAAGCATATAAGCATGCTTAAGGGATTAGATTAGTGGTTAAATCACCATTCTTACACAATGGCTACAGCTGTTCGATTCAGCTATTCCTTATTGATCTGATACAGAATACAAATGTTAAATGATCATACCCTATTTTGAGAATACACCTTATTGATATCATACAAGAGCTTTAAGCGAGGTATAGGAGTTAATTTCCAGATATCGAGGCCTAGTAATATACTAGAGACGCAGAACTCTATGCTATATTTTATATAGAGTGCAATTATTTAGAGCAATTAAGTGCCAAATAGTCAACTGCGCGCTAATTAAGGATATGAATATTTCATCACTACATGTTAGACCTACTATCACGGCTTCTAAGCCCTGTGTACTGTGATGCACCAGAACCTTGGCAAATTGGATTCCAAGACGGTGCTAGCCCTACTTTTGAAGGGATCTCAGAACTACACAATTCTATTTTCTTCTACCTAGTGGTAATCTTCGTTGGTGTAGTTTGGGTAATTGGATCTGTTGTAGTTAACTTCAGCAGCGACAAATCACCTATTGTATACAAATACGCAAACCACGGTACACTTATTGAACTGGTATGGACAATTACACCAGCTTTCATTCTAATCGCTATTGCATTCCCTTCATTCAAACTACTTTACCTAATGGATAGCCCTGGAGAGGTGTATTTAGAAGTATTATATATGGCGGGGGTACCTGTGCGTGCATTATCATCTAATAGTACAGCATTAGTACCTTTTGGACCTGTAGGATTAACATTAAATATGAGTTTCACACGTAATGTACGTAATCTGGTTTTCTTCCCTAAACAAGTGATTTCACAGTTAGTGGGTCATCTTTTAGGAGATGGTAGTCTAGTTATGACACATACATCTGTAACGCCTTACTTTGTATTTACACAGACTATTAAAAAACTAGATTACGTGTGGCATGTATTTACTACATTAGGACACTAATGTAGTAAATTACCTCGTCTACAATTCAGTGTACGAGCTGAAACAGTAGTAGGTACTATGCAAGTAATTACACGTAGCTTTCCTATTATGTTAAAGTTATATAATCTATTCTATACTCGTATTAATGGAAAGGTAGTTAAAGGAATTACTCTTGATCTCCTTAATTACTTAGACCCTATTGTTCTAGCTTACTGGGCTATGGATGATGGTGCTGCTACTACAAAGTTAAGTGGTTTCTACTTACATACTAAAGGTTTTACTTTCGATGAGGTATACCTACTAGCTGGCATGCTACATTATCAATTTGGCTTAGTTTGTACTGTACAAAATCACACAGGACATCCTGTACTTTACATTACAAGTCAATCTATGCCCTTATTCATTACTCTGGTTAAACCATATTTTATTCCTTCAATGATGTATAAACTTCAAAAATACACTTAGCTCAACTTTGTCCCCTATAGTTGAAAGACTATCGAGCAAATATCACTATATGCTGGAACACCTTAAGCAAATAGGTACTTTAGAAACACAATCCCCGTTCTAGAGTTATAATCCTAAAGACTAATTAAGACAATCAGCAGGCAACCAATAATTACCAGCCAAGGCTGGTAATTTAGTAGGAGCCTCAGAGACTACATGTGATGAATCCTAATTTATTAGGGTTATGATATAGTCCACACTTCTCTTAAAAAGGGAGAAGCAAGGGAAGTTATCTCACCTTCAATGACTATCAAAGTAGTCGGACACCAATGGTACTGGTCATACGAATACAGTGACTTTGTTAACGATGATGGAGAATCAATCGAATTCGACAGTTACATGATTCCTGACTCAGACCTAGAAGACGGACAACTACGACTTCTAGATGTTGATAACCGAGTTGTTGTACCCGTTGACACACACATCCGATTTGTTGGTACAGGTGCTGACGTAATTCACGCCTTTGCAGTGCCTTCACTAGGACTGAAAATTGATGTTGTTCCAGGACGACTAAACCAAACATCAGTTCTAATCCAACGAGAAGGTGTATTCTACGGACAATGTTCAGAACTTTGCGGTGTGTACCACGGATTCATGCCTATTGCTATTGAAGCCGTTTCTCTAGAAAAATACCTAAGCTGGCTGGACTCACAATCATAATAGCACTTCCTGTACATTAATGTACAGTTGATATAATATTGGTTATTACCAATTTACACAGATCAGATATATTATACGATCTAGATTTGTGTACCATATTTCACACATATCATGCTAGGAGTAATCTATAACCTATTAGAAGTGCTGATTGTTCTAGTACCTATTCTATTATCAGTAGCCTTTATGACTATTATTGAACGAAAAGTTCTTGCTGCAATGCAACGTCGTGTTGGTCCTAATAAAGTTGGGTACTATGGAGTTCTACAACCGTAGCATTAATTAAGGATTGCGAGCGGCATTATTCCGTGAGGAATAATTGATAACAGAACTATATGCTGGAAAACACAATATTAGACTATACCTAAGTTGTAATAAATAGTCTTTATGTGCAATCAGCAGGGAAGAGTATAATTAATATTCCCCTCAACGATCACACGTTCTGCATGCTTTCTATAGAAAGCATGGTGATATGATCTACCTCCCTTGTTGCACCAATTTTACTAATGTTCAGCGCCTTTTACTTATTTTTACCTCAAGGTGAGTACTGCTATCTTGCCTTAATTCCATTCTCTAGCACAAATGCAGGAAAACAATATCGGCATATCCTTAAGTATATGAATTGGCCACATATTGTGCGATTTAAAAAGCACAAAGCGGTAGCTCATTGTAATAATGTACCTAACAATCTTGCAGCTTTCCGAAATACTTGGAAAGGAGTAAGCGGTATTTACAAAATTACATTTCTTCCGTTCCGTTTATTTACTTACTATGGTTCGTCGTCAGATCTAGGTGCTCGATTTAAATATCACTACTTTAATGGAGCTAAACAATCAAATTTCCTAGGGTTATTTCTAAAGGTTTTTGGTTGGTCTAACTTTTCATTTACAGTAGTAGAAGTTTGTCCTCGTGATAAACTAATCGATCGAGAAAATTGGTACTTATCTGTATTTAATCCTTTATTAAATGTATTAATGAGTTCTTCAATGGACCCTCGACAGATTAATACTCTATCACTACTTACTCGATTGAAAATTAGTGCTACTTTAACTGGACGTAAAGACTCCGACGAGACACGAGTTAAAAAGAGTGAATCACAGAAAGGAGCTAAAAATCCTTTCTACGGCAAAGGACCAGGTGCTAAAGCTTTAGATATTGCTGCTGAGAAAGCAGGTACTAAAGTATTTGTTTATGATACTAAAGATTTTATTCTTGTAAATGGACAACCTTTTCGAAGTCTTCGAATGGTAGCAAAAACAATGCCTATTTCAGATAGTACGTTACCTTCAAAACTAGATACAGGTAAGCCTTTCAAAGGGTATTATTACTATACTAGTCCACAAACAAAAACACCTGAGTAAGTATTGATTAAGTGATTTGAGGAAAGTCGCAGATGCCCTTAAACTGGTAGTTAAAGAAACAGTAATTCCTGCTCAAGCTACAAAAAGTCTATTCTTTCTAGCCCCAGTTATCACTCTTATCTTTAGTCTACTAGGATGGGGGGTTATCCCATTCGGTGCAGGTCTAACACTATCAGACTTCTCACTAGGTATTCTATACACTCTAGCTATTTCATCAGTAGGAGTATATGGAGTCCTATTCGCAGGGTGGTCGGCTAACTCTAAATATGCTTTCCTAGGTGCTCTTCGATCTACAGCTCAAATGATTTCATATGAACTAATCCTTAGTTCAGCTATTCTAACAGTGATCCTTCTAACAGGTTCATTCAATATCATTAGCATTATCGAATACCAAGAAGCTATTTGGTTTGTTGTACCTCTGCTTCCTATGTTTATTATTTTCTTCATTTCTGCACTTGCAGAAACTAATCGAACACCATTCGATCTACCTGAAGCTGAATCAGAACTAGTAGCTGGATTCTTCACAGAACACAGTGGTATGATTTTCGTGTTCTTCTTCCTTGGTGAATACTGTTCTATCGTACTTATGTCTACACTAACAGCTATTCTATTCTTTGGTGGTTACAATATGCCAGAGCTGTTCGTAAACGACACATTTATTAACCTACAAAGTATCTTCCTAGGACTGAAAACATGTCTATTCTGTTTCCTATTCGTATGGTTCCGAGCAACTCTACCACGTCTACGATATGATCAACTAATGGTGTTCTGTTGGACAGGTATGCTTCCACTAGCTATTGCTCTAGTTGTACTAGTTCCAAGTATCCTAGTAGCATTCGATGTTACACCATACTAGTACTCAAACATTTATATTTTATTTAATCCCCGTTCATCACTCTTGAAAAACTTTTAAATTTATAAATACTACTAAAAGCGGTACTAAGGGGTTGGCTAGAAGAGATAAACGTTACCGCTCGACCTCCCAGCACCTATCGGTGAAGTCGGTACGAGCTCCGCTCTCTATCAACGAATGAGTCAATAAGTACCCAAAGAATCAAAGAATTAGTAAAGAATCAAGAAGAAGACATAAGCCATTAAGTATTAACGAGCGAGGCGAGTAAGAGAAGAACCACAGAGTGACACGAGACCACTCGCTAAAAATATCAAGTATAATATCAGCTATAATACAGATCAGATCAATTATTTTCTATATCTTCGAATATTCCAATACTTATAATTATTTCATTTAAAAGCACAGGACTATATGTCTTGTTATGAACACCTCTAACTTTTTTCATCTAAGATGAAATAAAACATATAAGGTAATTTGCTTATGAGGACATAGGTGGAATAACAATATGATTACACGATGGTTATTCTCAACTAATGCGAAAGATATTGGGACTCTTTACCTAATTTACGGGATCTTCACAGGTCTTCTAGGTACTGCGTTCTCAGTTCTTATTCGATTAGAACTATCTGCGCCAGGTAGCCAATTCCTAGCAGGAGACCACCAATTATTCAACGTGATCATTACAGCCCACGGTCTTATCATGATTCTATTCATGGTAATGCCTACAATGGCTGGGTTTGCTAACTATATGGTTCCTGTACTTATCGGAGCTCCAGATATGGCATTCCCTCGACTAAATAATGTATCATTCTGGGTACTTCCTCCTGCTATTATCCTACTACTGGCCAGTGCCTTCGTAGAACAAGGGGCAGGAACAGGTTGGACTCTATACGTTCCTCTAGCTGGAGTACAATCTCACTCTGGAGGTTCAGTTGACCTAGCTATCTTCTCACTTCACCTATCAGGGATTTCATCAATGCTAGGTGCTATTAACATCATTTCAACAATTATTAACATGCGGGCTCCTGGTATGACACTACACAAAATGCCATTATTCGCATGGGCTATGCTAATGCAATCAGTTATGATTATCCTAGCTATCCCAGTTCTAGCTGGAGCTATTACAATGATTCTAACAGATCGAAACTTCAACACTTCATTCTACGACCCAGCAGGTGGGGGAGATCCTGTTCTATACCAACACCTATTCTTAACAATTAAATTATACACTATTCCTGCTATTGTATTTAGCTCGGGTTCGCCGTTCCGCTTTGATACATTCAAATCACTTTATAAACAACGATTTCCTAATGCTGATCTACCTAGTCAATCTTTCTTAGAATGGTTAATAGGATTTGTAGAAGGTGATGGAAGTTTTACAGTGAATAGTCGTGGTACATGTATTTTCGTTATTACACAAAGTACCTCAGACCTACAAGTTCCTGAATACATTCAACGAGTCTTAGGAATTGGTCGTGTAATCAAACAAGGACCACGTACTAGTCGTTATGTTGTAGAAGACATTGCTAGTGTTATACTACTAATTGCTCTGTTCAATGGGAATCTAGTATTTCCACTAAAACAAGCTAGTTTTGCTCTATTTCTCGAAGCGTTTAACAAACGATCACGAGCTCAACTAGTAGAATTTATTTCACCAGTAGTGACACCTACATTTAATGACTCCTGGTAATCTGGTATTACTGATGCAGAAGGTTGCTTCAATTGCTCATTCCTCGGTAATTCAACAGCATATCGATTCCGATTTCTTCTTGCTCAACTAGGGGAAATCAACTTACCAGTACTTACACATATTACAACACTTATCGGCGGTGTAGTACGTCCACATTCTAAACCAGGAGTTAATGAATTAACAATCAATGGTGCTCGTAACATGAACCGAGTGTTCAAATATATTGATACTCATTCACTACATACCAAAAAAGTTAATTCATACCGACTATGGCGAGAAGTACATACATCCATTATTAATGGAGAACACCTTTCACCAGTATTACGAGCTACATTCAAAGCCAAAGCAGCTACAATTAACAGCTTAAACTAGTGTATCCCAACGGGAATAAAGGATGTGGTTCAATGTAATCTTTAACAAGACAAGTTGTGAAACTCTAATGGGCAGGTGGCCCATAATTATATAAAGACCTATTAGAGTAAATACTACCTATGTATACCACTATTCTAGTCCATACTATACTATGCTGTGTAATTTTTAGAGAGAAACAGCCTCTAAGTATGCTTACCCCGACAGGCGTAAGGGTGAACAATTGTTCACTGGCGACACAAGTGAATACGGTCAACGTATACTCATACCAAGACCGTCGGTAATCTAAATTATCGCTACAGACTGCGTCACTTGTGGGTATCTGAAATGATGCCTAATGTACAGTCGGTTTCCTATATTACACAAGGCTACTGTGTTCTTTATGAAATATTCAGTAGTACATGGATCTTATAAAGAGTTATATTGAATATAAGGTTTTAGGGAATGGGTTCTTCGGTTATTTATTTTGGCCCTATTCGGATGTAAATCCTAATATGAACTGCGCTGTATGCTGGAACTGTTTATCATCACTAACTACTCTTTGTGGTATGTTATATATTCCTCAAATGAGTGAAAACGTTAGTAATTCAACACAATCAGCAGGTAACCAACGACGCTACAAAAGCAGTCTAGTAGGAACCTCAGAGACTAAATGCGCAGCTACTTTCCCTAATGGTTTTTCTGAATGGCTAGCTGGAGTAATTGACGGAGATGGTAGTCTACTAGTAAGTAAACAAGGTTATACTAGCCTTGAAATCACTATGGGATTTGAGGACTTACCTCTATTACAATATATCCAAAGTGTTCTAGGTGGAAGCATCAAACCACGTTCTGGTGTGAAAGCTTACCGATATCGATTACACAATAAAGGTATGATTATTCTAGTAAACTCTATCAACGGGTACATTCGACACTCAGGACGAGTATTACAATTACATCGGGTATGTCAACAACTTGATATTCCTGTAGTAGAACCATTACCACTTTATTCTATTTCACCTTGGTTTGGAGGATTCTTTGATGCTGATGGTACAATCACATTCAGTATCAAAAACCTAGTACCGCAACTAAGTGTCCGAGTAACTAACAAACTATTACAAGATGTAGAATGGTTCAAAACTACCTTTGGAGGTTACGTATATTTTGACTCTAGTCAAAACGGTTACTATCAATGGTCAGTACAAAGTCGTTCTGATGTACTTCGTCTACTAAATTACTTTAAAGCTAACTGTCGAAGTTATAAATCACAACGATTCTTCCTAGTAGAAGAATACTTTCGATTACGTGACTTAGACGCATTCAAATCAGATAACCCCTATCACAATGAATGGCTATCATTCAAGGCCAAATGGGACAAGTAGATGTTATAGTCCACCCTCTTATAAAAGAGGAAGCACCCTGAAGTATATATTATGATCATTCCAGGGTTCGGTATGATCTCACACGTAATCTCAACATTCTCAGGTAAACCAGTATTCGGATACCTAGGTATGGTATATGCTATTGCATCAATTGGTATTCTAGGATTTATTGTATGGTCTCACCACATGTACACAGTTGGACTTGATGTAGATACACGAGCCTACTTCACAGCTGCTTCAATGATCATTGCTGTTCCTACAGGTATTAAAGTATTCTCATGGCTTGCTACATGTTACGGTGGATCAGTACGATACACAGCTCCTATGCTATTCGCTCTAGGATTCCTAGCACTATTCACAATTGGTGGGCTAACAGGAGTAGTCCTAGCTAACGCATCACTGGACGTTGCAATGCACGATACTTACTACGTAGTTGCACA
>Ga0210396_10003911_pt1 | contig 14714 bp, 9 predicted proteins | sample IncBWH17OmetaG_FD_155466 | JGI IMG/M metagenome (GOLD analysis project Ga0210396, IMG submission 155466) | Forest soil microbial communities from Barre Woods Harvard Forest LTER site, Petersham, Massachusetts, United States - Inc-BW-H-17-O ...
ATCGGACCCATTGGCTGGGATCGGCTATCGCCCGGGGTTGGGTAAGCAAGGCATCGAGGTCTGTCTTTTTGTCCTGGCTTACCAGGGTTTTCTGACACCAACTGGCTACCCGGGCAATCGCTTCCCGGATGCTATCTCCCAGGGGAGTATGAACGAGGAGCTTCGCTGCGATCTGCCTATTTTCACCGGGGGGGTCTTTTGTGTGCAGCAGATCCCTGGCCCGCGAGAGAAGCGACAGCGCGTCCTGCATGGACTGATAGAGGCTGTCGGCGTTCCGGCCGGTTTCGCCGGCCGAAGCCTTTGAGTCGATGGTCATATGGTAATAAGCGAGGGAGTCGGAGCTGGATATGATCTTGTTCGATTGTTGCAGCGACCTGTTGATCGAATCAAAGGCCCTGAGGTTCTCGCCGGAGGGTGACTGGCAGCCGAAAATTGTGATCGTCAATACGCAAAAAATCGTGAATTTAGCAGATATGTGCATGGCTACAAAATACAAAAAGGGATCGATCTTTTTTAGTTTCCTGCTGCTGGTCGCCGTATCCGCGGTGCGGGGGCAGAAACTGTATCTGCTCGTAGGGACCTATACTAACACGGGGACCTTGAATGGTAATGCGAAGATGGATTCGAGCGGGAGCAAGGGGATCTATGTGTATCGGTTCGATGTGGGGACGGGTAAGGCGAAGCTATTGAGTCACACGGAGGGGGTGTGTAATCCCAGCTATCTGGCCGTTGCGCCGGATGGGCATCACGTGTATGCCTGTACGGAGTCGCGGATGGCGGGGGCGGGCTCCGTGAGCGCGTTCGAGCTGGATAAGAGCAGCGGCAGGCTGCGGTTTATCAACAAGGTCCCGAGCGGCGGTGATAACCCGGCTTATGTGTCGGTGGATAGCAGCGGCCGGTGGGTCGTCGTCGCGAATTATACGGGCGGGAGCTTTGTCGTCTGCGGCATCCGGGCGGACGGGGGGCTGTTGCCGCCGGTGCAGCGGCTGGCGTTTGCGGGTCACGGGGTCAATCCGCAGCGGCAGGAGAAGTCGCATGTCCATAGCGCCGTGTTTTCGCCGGATCAGCGGCATCTTTATATCCAGGATCTGGGGTTGGATAGGATCAGTATGTATCCTTTTGAGGGGGGAGTCGACACTGTGGCGGTGAAACGTTTTGCGGCCGTGCCCGGGGCGGGGCCGCGGCATCTCACGTTTGGGCCGGATGGGCGATTTGCCTATTTGGTGGAGGAGATGGGCGGCATGGTGGATGTCTACCGGTATGACGCCGCCACGGGCGAACTCGACTCCATCCAGCGGATAGCGGCGCATCCGGATACGGCCGGCGGCCCTTTTCGCAGTGCGGATATCCATGTGTCGCCCGATGGAAGATTTTTATATACTTCTAACCGGGCCGAAAGCACGATCACCATTTTTTCCGTGGATAAGACGCAGGGAACGCTGCGGCGTGTGGGTTATCAGAGCGTTTTTGGGCGGGAGCCAAGGAACTTCACTCTCGATCCCACGGGTACCTGGCTGCTTGCCGCGGATCAGGACAGTAATATGATAGTTATCTATCGTATCGATAAAGCCACCGGTGCGCTCCGGCCGTTGAAGCATCGCATCCGGGTCCCTTTACCCACTTGCCTGCGTCTGGGCGCGTGACGGTAACCGTTTTTTTTGTATATTACCGTACAAACACCGCCTGTCGTCCGTCTACCATGATTTCCGCTATGGAAAACAAACTAGTATATGGCATCGTTGTCGCGATCGTCAGTGTACTTGTAATAGTCGTCTTGTCCATCTGGCAGTACCGGCGTATACAAGACACGGGCGTTATTATCAGGCGTGCGAACCGGGTGCTCAACCAGACCCAGGCGGTACAGAACGCCGCGATACAATATGAGCTGAATGCCAAGAACTTTCTACTCACAGGGGATAGTAGCTTTTTACGGATGGCCGGTGATACGCTTGCCGTTTTGCCCGGCGAGATCAATGCGCTGAAGACACTGGATGCGGACAGCCCCGTACACCACGTACAGATCGACAGCCTGCGGTTGTTCGTAGCCCGAAACAGCGAGGTGCTGGAGCAGGCCATGCGGCTCAGCAGGTCGGGTGATCTCGCGGGTTCGGCGAAACTCATTGGCATGGAGGCCAAATCGGGTTTTTCGCATAAGATCCAGACCCTTCTGGGACAGTTCGAAGGGGAGGAGCGGCGGTTTGTGGATGTCCGCCGGAGCGCGAACCTCGTCAAGGCATCGGAATTGCAGTGGGTGTTATGGGCCCTGAGTGCCGCCGTCGTCATCCTGGCCCTGGTGACCTTCAGGAAGATCCGGCTGGATCTGCTTCGGGAGAGAAAGTCGACGGAGCAACTTGCCCACTTCAACAGTGAACTGGAAGCGCAGGTGCGTTTTCAAACTACCAATCTACAGGCATCTGAAGACAAGTACAAGATGCTCTTTTATAAAAGCCCTCTACCTAAATGGATCTATGATGAAGAGACCCTGCGTTTCCTGGAGGTGAACGAGGCGGCTGTGCGGCTCTATGGCTATTCACAAGAAGAGTTCCTGGGGATGACGCTGAAAGATATCCGGCCGGATGATGACCTGGGAGGTTTGCTGGAAGATATCGCGGCCGTGCGGCGGGAGCCCATGGCCTATCATGAAAGCCAACGGCGTCATAGGAAGCGGTCGGGCGACGTGATGGATGTGCTGGTATCCGGTCATCCGGTGGAGGTAGGCGGCCGCCGGGCGCGGATGGTGGCCGTCAGCGATATCACGGAGCGGAAGCGGTATGAGCAGCAGCTGCAACTGCTCAACACCGACCTGGCCAGACGTGCCGACGAGCTGGCGTCGTCCAATGCGGAATTGGAGCGATTTGCCTATATCGCTTCGCATGATCTGCAGGAGCCGCTCAGGATGGTCAGCAGTTTTTTACAGCTGCTGCAGAAGCGCTACAAGGGACACCTGGATCAGAAGGCCGACCAATATATCCATTATGCCGTCGACGGGGCGGAACGGATGAAGGCGCTCATCATGGACCTGCTGGAGTATTCGCGGGCGGGTTTGGGCAAAGATAGCTTTTGCGAGGTCGACACTGCAGTGGTAATGCAGGAAGTGGGGGATATCTTTAGGGAGAAGATCATTGCTGCGCGCGCCCGGGTGGAGATCGACCTGCTGCCCAGGGTATGGGGCGACAAGGTTCAGCTGATGCAGTTGTTCCAGAATCTGCTGAGCAATGCCTTGAAATATCATTCGGATAAGCTACCTTCTATCCAGGTTCGGGCAAAGGAAGAGCCGGCGCGCTGGCTGTTTTCGGTCGAGGACAATGGGATCGGGATCGATGCGCAGTTCTTTGACAAGATCTTTATCATCTTTCAACGGTTGCACAATAAGAGCGACTATTCGGGAACGGGGATCGGGCTGGCGATCTGTAAGAAGATCGTGGAGCGGCATGGGGGACGGATCTGGGTGGAGTCGCGGCCGGGGGAAGGGAGCACGTTCTATTTCACTATCAATAAAAAAGTATAACTGTACCGGCTATGCAACAGATACACATCCTGCTCGTCGACGATAACGAAGGAGACATCCTACTGACGCGGGAGGCGCTCGACGATGCACGCATCATCAATAAGATCTCCATTGCCTATGATGGGTTGGAGGCGATCCGTTTTCTAAAGAGAGATACCGGCGGCGCGGATATGCCCGATCTTATACTCTTGGATATCAACCTGCCAAAAATGAATGGAACCGAGGTGCTGGGGATCATCAAGAATGACCCCGACCTGAAACGTATCCCGGTGATCATGTTAACGACCTCATCTGCCGAGAAGGATATCCTGGCTTCGTACGACAACTATGCCAACTGTTATATCACCAAGCCGGTGGACCTGGACCGGTTTATGGACGTCGTGCGAACCATCGAGGATTTCTGGATCAGCATTGTGAAATTACCAAAAGCCGTTCAATAAATGTCGGGAGACAATTCATCCATCAATATCCTGGTCGTAGAGGATAATCCTGGCGATCTCTTTTTGCTGGAGGAGGAGCTCCATAGCACCGACCTGCGGATCGGCGGGATCTCGAGCGCGGGAACCCTGGGCGAAGCGAAACAAGTCCTGACGAGTAAACCCATCGACCTGGTGTTCCTCGATCTTTCGCTGCCGGATAGTTTCGGGTTGGAGTCGTATATCCGGCTGCAGCCTTTTACGTCGCGGGTGGCGGTGGTCCTGCTCACCGGGTTGAACGATACCAAGCTGGCCCTGCAGGCCCTGGTGATGGGGGCGCAGGATTATCTTATCAAGGGCGATTTTGACGGGAAGCTATTGTCGCGGGCGATCCGGTATTCCCTGGAGCGTATGCGCAACCTGCAATACCTGCGGGAAAGCGAGGAACGGTATCGCGATCTTTTCAACAACAACCCGATGCCCATGCTCGTCTTCGATGCGGAGACGCTGTGTTTTCTCGAGGTCAACAGCGCGGCGATCCAGCATTATGGCTATACCCAGGAGGAGTTCCTGGCCAGGAGCCTGGTGGATCTGCGGCTGGATGGAGACCTGGAGGCATTATCGGCGGAGGTCGAGGAGGTGAAGAAGTACCGCGACGGCATCAAGAAGGGGCTGCTGCAACATAAGAAAAGGAATGGCGAGGTCATCTTCGTGGATGTCGCCTGGCATTGGATCAGCTACAAGGCCCAGCCGGCTGTATTGGTGCTCGCCAATGATGTCACCGAACGTATCCAGCTGGAGAATGAGCTCAACGAACAGCGGGTCAACCGGCAGCGGCAGATCACGGAGGCGGTGATCGAGGCGCAGGAAAAGGAACGTACCGAGATCGGCAAGGAGCTGCATGACAATGTGAACCAGATCCTGGGCGCCGGCAATCTTTATATCAATACCGCCATGACGGATGAGGACATGCGGCAGGAGCTGCTGGAGCGGAGCACGGAGTTGGTGAGCAAAGCCATCAACGAGATCCGGAAGATCTCGAAAAGCCTGATCACGCCAGGACTGCGGGAGATCGGCCTCATCGAATCGATAGAGGACATCATCGACGACCTGAGGGTTACCCGGCACGACCTGCAGATCGAGCTGGACTTGCAGAATATCTCGGAGGAGCAGATCGAGGACAGGAGGAAGCTGACGATCTTCCGGATCGTCCAGGAGCAGCTCAACAATATCGTCAAGCATGCGAAGGCTACGCGGGTGCTGATCCGGCTGAGCATCGAGGGGCCCAATACGGTGGTTACCATAGCCGACAACGGGGTCGGTTTCGATATGAGCCGGCACCGCAAGGGGGTGGGCATCACGAATATCATCAGCCGGGCCGAGCTGTTCAATGGAAAGGTCGAGATCGCGACGGCGCCGGGGGATGGGTGTGCGTTGACGGTGAGTATGCCGATATAATTCATAATAAAATCAATCTCCATGCTCCACAGCTATCTTAAAACCGCGCTCCGGTTCCTGCGAAAGAACAGGACGTTCAGCCTGATCAATCTTGCGGGGCTGGCGCTAGGCACGCTCTGCTGTTTGTATATTATTTTGTATGTGAAGGATCAATACAGTTATGACCGGCAGTTTGATCACGCGGCCGATATCTACCGGATCACCTCTGAAATGGCCACTCATGGGGATAGGAATACCATGGCCACCAGCTCTCCCCCCATCGCCCCCGCCATGAAAGCCGATTTTCCGGAAGTGCTTCACTTTACCCGCGCCATACCAACGCTGGGAGCCGAGGAGCACCTCCTTGTCTATAAGCAAAAGTCGTTTTATGAAAGGGATGCCATGCTCGTAGACTCCACCTTTTTCGATGTGTTTGATTTTCATTTTTCGGCGGGAAGCGCTGTTCATGCGTTGTCGGCGCCCAACTCCATCGTCCTGTCGTCGCCGGTGGCCGCCCGACTGTTCGGTGACGAAAACCCGCTGGGCAAAGCCATCACCATCCATGATTCGTGGGGCAACACTATTTTTACGGTGACCGGTGTGGTGGATGAAAGCCTGGTCAGATCCAGCCTCCGGGCCAATCTATTCATCAAGATGAATCCCGGCGGGTTTGGCGGCGACTTGCTGACCAACGATACCTGGACCGGTAATAATTTCGCGTATTCCTATGTGAAGCTGGCGCCCGGTACCTCCCCGAAGGCCCTGGAGAAAAAACTGCCCGCTTTCCTGGACAAATACGGCGCACAGCAATTTAAGAGTGACGGGATGACGAAGATCCTGCACTTGCAGCCTATCCGTACCATCCATACGTCGACCCAATACGGCGTGGATCTGGGTCATCCGGTAAGCGAGTCCTTCCTCCATATTTTGGTTTTGATCGCCGTACTGATCCAGGTGATCGCCTGTATCAATTTTATGAACCTTTCTACCGCCAAGGCATCCCGCAGGGCAAAGGAGGTGGGTATCAGAAAGGTAGTAGGAGCCAGGAACAAAAGCCTGGTCTTTCAATTCCTGGCCGAGTCCTTTTTGCTGGCGCTCATAGGGGTGGCGATCGCCGTATCGATGTTGACTTTCACGTTGCCTTACCTGAACCGGATCACGGAGGCGGACATATCCTTGTCTATGCTGACCGATTATACCGTCTGGTTGCTGCTCGGGGCCATTGTGCTTGCTACGGGACTGCTGGCCGGTAGTTATCCCGCATTCTATTTGTCCGCCTTCAAGGCCATCAAAGTGATCAAAGGAAATTTTACCAGCCACGTTTCAGCGGCCGGCATCCGCCGGTCGCTGGTAATATTTCAGTTTGCCCTGTCGATCATGCTTATCGCTTCCATCATTGTTATTTTTACCCAATTAGATTACATCAAAAATAAAGACCTGGGTTTTAACAAGGATCAGGAGCTCATCTTTAGCTTTCACACGGATGATACGAGAAGCCATATGCGGGCTTTTGCCGAAGACCTCCGGCATCTCACGGGCGTCCAGGACGTGAGCATGGCCAGTAGTTATCCGGGTGCCGGAACCTACCACGATTGGGGGGTATGGCTTTCGGGAGGGAACGCAGCCACGTCTATCGACCAGGCGAACCTCTCTTCGGATGAGCATTTCATCAAGGCCATGGGTATCCAGCTGGTCAGCGGCAGGGACTTCCGGACCCATGATTCGGGGTCGGTGATCGTTAATGAGACCCTTGTCAAACGGCTCGGCCTGACGGCCGCCGCGGCACCCGGCACGAGGTTGTTCGCGGAGGGTCCGAGGCAGTTCGTCATCGCCGGTGTCATGAAAGACTTCAACTACAAATCGCTGCGGGAGGGCGTTGGCCCGTTCATGATCCTGTATGACCCCCGGCGGGACGATATCAACCGCCTGGTCGTACATATCCGTTCCACTGACTATACAGCGATGCTGGGAAAGATGGCGGCCCTATGGCTGAAAGACGTACCGGCCACCCCTTTCGATTACACGTTCCTGGATGATCAAGTCCAGCACCAATACCAATCGGAGACCACCATGTCCCATATCATCAATGCCTTTACCGGGATGGCGATCGTCATCTCCTGTCTTGGACTGTTTGGGCTCGCCGCTTTTAGCGCTGAACAACGGACAAAGGAGATCGGCATCCGCAAAGTACTCGGCGCCAGTACGGGAGGCATCGTCCGGTTACTATCCGCGGATTTTGTGAAGCTGGTGACGATTGCCTTTGTGATCGCAACGCCTGTTGCCTGGTGGGCGATGCATGAATGGCTACAGGCTTTCGTCTACAAGGTGACGATAGCGTGGTGGATGTTTGCCCTGGCGGGTCTTTCTGCGATCATCATCGCTTTAGTCACGGTAAGTTTTCAGGCCATCAAAGCGGCGGTAGTTAATCCGATCAAGGGGTTGAGATCGGAATAACGCCTGTGGTCTGATCTATTTTAGTCGTTTTAAAAATTTAATAAGTTTTTTTGCGATCAGGGCGCTGCCTGCGTTGGATGGGTGGAGACCGTCGTAGGTCATGTCGACGGCGTCTTCCGGGTAGGCGTATTCGGATTGTGCGGGATCGAAGGGGATGGTCGTGTACTCCGGGTAGGTATAGTTGTGATACTCGCCGGTCTGCGGGTCTTTGAGGCGTTTATAATGCACGAGGTGGGGAACGGCGAGGCTTTTGTCATGATAGAGGTCGACGACCTTATAATGTTGGCGCCGGCCGATCTCGATAACGGCGTTGGCTACCTGTTCGAGGGTCTGGCCGTCCTTATCTTTGTAGGAGCCCCAGGCGTTGTTCCTGGAATTGTTGATATAGACGAAATCGGCCCGGGGCATCGGGGTGATGAGGACGATGGGCGCCGCGCTGTTGAGGGCATGCAGTTTATCCAGGATGATGCGGAAGCAGCCATAGATGGTGCTGTCGCCGGTGTTGTTCGCATAGTCTTCCCAGACGCCGAGGTGGTGGGAATGCCACCAGTCGTTGGTGCCGAGAAAGACGGAGAACACGTCGCCGGAGGGGATGTTCAGTTTGTCCCAGTGGTCTGCGAAATTGGTCGTGGTCCAGCCGTTGCGTCCCTGGTTGTTGTAATGGATATAGGGCAGTTTTTCGGTGACGTCGGTGAGATAGCCTTTGGTGAGTCGGTTCCCGGTTTCGTCGGGGTGGTCGTTGAGATAGGTGATGCTGTCGCCGATGGCTACCCAGGTGAGGGGGTGATGTGCAAAGGAGGTGAAGACGAGGATGAGCGTGAGCAGCGAGAGGAGCCGGCTGGTATGCTTTTGCATATATTTTTTTTGCGTCCCGCGAAAATAGTTTATTTTTTAGGAAATAGTTTCTTATGATCCTTCACTATCTGCGGGTCGCCTGGCGGCATATCCGTAACCATCCTTTGTATGCAGGTATTCATGTCCTTGGGTTGAGTATGGGGCTCTGTGCCTGCATGGTCATCTGGCTGGTCGCACGGTATGATCTGAGCTTTGACCGGTTTCAGCCGGATGGGGACAGGATCTACCGGATCGTCGGCGAGCAGCCGATGAGTAATGGACGGCGACTCTTCGTGAACAGCCCTTCTCCCGAGGTGGCGGAACTGGAACGGATGTTGCCAGGAGTGGAGGCAGAGGCGATCTTCCATTTTTTTCCTGAGCGAGTGACCGTACCGGCAAATGGTTTGCGACCGGCAATGGTCTTTGACGGTAAACAACCTGACGGTTATTCGGGGGCGACGATCTTGACGGGGCCGAATTTTTTTACACTTTTTCCGCATCGCTGGCTCGTAGGCGACCCGGCTGTTTTGAATGCGCCGCGGCGGGTAGTACTGGCCGAGAGCTCGGTACGGAAATATTTTGGTCCGGGCGCCCTGGAAGGAATGATCGGGCGACAGCTGATCTATTCGGATAGCCTTGCCGTCACCGTCGGGGGGATCGTCGCGGATTGGGACCGGCCTTCCGACCTGGCGTACACTGATTTTGTCTCGATGAGCACACCGCGGGACGGGACTGTGCCGGCGACCGACTGGCGCGGCGTATCACCGGATCATTCCCAGGTCTTCCTCCGGCTGGATGCACGGACGCCGGCGGCACGGGTTAACGGGGTGATCAGGGATTATCTGGAGAAGCATCCGCCTAAGATGTTATTCGGGGCTTCCGGGTTACGTCTTTTCCTGCAACCATTGACGGCCATGCATTATACGGCGGATATCCATGGTGGGGAGGATGGGGACGCTTTCCGTAAGGCGTATAAGCCACTTCTCTATGGTTTGATAGGGGTAGCGGGTTTTCTTCTGGCGCTGGCCCTGGTTAATTTTATCAACCTTTCTACGGCGCTGAGTCTTCAGCGGGTGAAAGAGGTAGGGATACGCAAGGTAATGGGGGGCAGTCGTAGTGGATTGACGGGACAATTCCTTATAGAGACATTGCTGATGACGGTTTGCGCGGGAATAGTAAGTCTGTTGCTGGTGCGGCCGGTGCTGAAGGTATTTAGCGATTATATACCCGTGGGCGTCCGGTTCAATTTCCTCGACGGGGGTAATTGGTTGTTTGTTTTTGGCATCACGGGGTTTACCACAGTAGCTGCCGGTTTCTATCCGGCGCGGTTGTTATCGGCGTACAAGCCGGCGTTGAGTCTCAAAACAGGTGTGCGGGGACCGGGCGGAGCCGGGTTGCGCCGGGTACTCATCGTTTTCCAGTTTACGGTGTCGCTGATCTTTATTATCGGCGCGCTCGTGATCTCGCGGCAGATCGGGTTCATGCGGAATGAGGACAAGGGTTTTGACAGCGATGCCGTAGTGACGGTCTCAGGCGGCCCGCAGATGGGCGCCGAAAAGATGAAAGTCTTTGTTGAAGCCGTCGGGGAATTACCGGGAATACGCGGGGTTATCAGGGAAGGTAATTCGCCTATGGGGTACCGGCATACGCAGTCGAGCTGGTTGTACAAGGGGGGCCAGGTCGATACCGTTTTCGGTTTTTTACAGGGAGGAGATGCGTCGTTTGTGTCTTTTTATAACATGCGATTGCTTGCCGGGCGGAACCTCCTGCCGGGCGACAGTGTACACGAGGTGCTGATCAACGAGGCGTCTGTACGTGCAATGGGGCTTGTTTCGGCGGGAGATGCGGTGGGGAATCTGCTGTATGATCACCGGGGGACGGCGAACATGATCTGTGGCGTAGTTGGTGACTTTCACGAAGAATCTTTTCACGAGGCGATCAGACCGGTGATCATCCGGAATGTGGCGGCGGGTCTCGACGAAGCGGCGATCCGGCTGGCCAGCGAGGGGCGTTCGGCGGCGGAGGTGCAGAATACGCTGGCGAAGATCTCGGCGATCTGGAAGCGGCTGTTTCCCGAGACGCCCATTCAATATAGTTTTCTCAATGAAACGATCAAAAAGCTGTATGACCAGGAGATGCATACGGCCTGGCTGATGGATGTGGCGATGGGGATTGCGGTGGCCATCTCTTGTATGGGGCTTTTTGGACTGGCCTTGTTCATGGCGGGACGGAGGGCCAGGGAGATCGGCATAAGAAAGGTATTGGGGGCCACGGTGGCGAATGTAGTGTTGTTACTAAGCCGGGACCTTTTAGTGTTGGTAGGGGTGGCTTTTGTGATCGCTTCGCCCGTGGCGTGGTATTTTGCCGACGCGTGGCTGAACGATTTTGCCTATCGCCTTCCGATGAGCGCGTGGGTATTGGTGAAGGCGGGTATGGGCGCCATGGTGCTGGCGCTGCTGACCGTGGGCTGGCAGGCAATGCGGGCCGCGCGGGCGAAGCCGGCGAGCACGCTCCGTAGCGAATAAGCTGCGGCTCGCTTTGGGCTTGGATCGGGTAGTGGGCTCGCTACCGCTATTCCGTTCGCAGGCTGTCGACCGGATTCACTACTGCCGCGCGGATGGAATGGAAGCCCACGGTGAGGAAGGTGATCAGCACGGCGGCGGCGGCGGCCAGGGGGAAGACCCACCAGGCGATGGCGGTGCGATAGGCAAAGTCCTGTAGCCAGCTATGCATCGCGAACCAGGCGATGGGCGAGGCGATGAGCAGGGCGATGAGGACCAGCCGGAGAAATTCTTTTGAGAGGAGGCCGACGATGTTGGAGACGGAGGCTCCGAGGACTTTCCGGATGCCGATCTCCCTGGTGCGTTGGATCGTACTATAGGCGGCGAGGCCGAGCAAGCCGAGACAGGAGATGAAGATGGCCAGCAGACCGAAATAGACGAACACGTGCTGGAAACGGTCTTCGGAGGAATACAATTTAGCGAAGTCTTCGTCGACAAAGGTATACTCGAAGGGGCGCTGGGGAGCCAGCTGGCGCCAGCGATCCTCCAGGGCGGCCACGGTCCGCGGGATATGGTCGCCATCGACATTCACCGAGATCAAATGATAGAAGTAAGGATTCATCACCCGGAAGGCGAGGGGCTGGATCGTTTCCTGGAGGGAGCGATAGTGGAAGTCTTTTGCGATGCCGATGATGACGCCGTTCTCGCCCCACATGCTGAATTTCTGGCCTACGGCTTTTGAGGGATCGCTATAGCCGAGGCTACGGGCAGCCGCCTCGTTGATCACCAGGGCATGACTGGAATCGGTGCCGAATTTATTCGAGAAGCTGCGGCCGGCGGCCATCCTGATCCCATAGTGGTCGAAGAAATCGAAGTCGACGACATAGAAATTGAGATTGGCGCCCTGGAGATCGCCGTGGGTATTGGTGATCTGGAGATACCAGTTGTTGGGGGTATTACCCGGAACATACATGGAGAAGCTGACGGCTTTTACGCCGGAGACATTACGCAGTTCCTGCCGGAAATGTTCCGTTTGTGCGCGGACCGCGCTGTCGTCGTAAAAGTTGATCGCGAGCTCCTGGGTCTTTTTGAACCCGAGGTCCTGGTTCTGCATATAGCGGAGCTGGTTGTATACTACGATGGTGCCGATGATGAGCACGGTAGAGATCGTGAACTGGAAGACCACGAGGACCTGGCGCATGGTGAGGCCGTTTTTCGTGGCGACGACGCGGCCTTTTAATACGGCGATGGGGTTGAAGCCGGATAGCACGAGGGCGGGGTAGATACCGGCGACGGCGCCGATACCGATGGCGATGCTCAATAACACGAATAAATAGCCTCCGGCGCCTGTGGCGATAAGCGGAATGTTTTTGTTGAGCAGCGAGGTGAAGAGCGGGTGCAGGGCATTGCATAACCCGATGGCGAGGATATAGGCGAAAAGGCAAAGCAGGATGGACTCGCCGAGGAACTGCATCGTGAGCTGGTTGCGCATGGCGCCGATGGCTTTGCGGATGCCTACTTCACGGGCTCTTTCCGTGGCACGGGCGGTAGTGAGGTTGATAAAATTGATACAGGCGATCAGCAGGAGGAACAGACCGATGATCGAGAAGATATTCGTGCTCGACAGGCTGCCGGTAGGTTCGCCCATGCCATAGTTGTTGAGGGTGGGGCCGAGATGGACGCTCGTGAGCGGCATGAGGTGATAGGTATAGTGCATGCCGGTAGACTTGGTCACGTCGGCGGATCTTTCATTGATGAAAGGAGGCAGACTGGCTTCCAGCGCCTGCGCGTCGGCGCCGGGTTTGAGCAGGAGATAGGCCATCCAGTCGAAATTCCCGTAACCCTGGCCCCAGCCGGGCCCAAAGAGACCGTGTGGGCCGGCGAGCGAGTTCATCGAGAGGATGATGTCGCTGTGGAATTGGGCGTTGGCCGGGATATTTTTCATCACGCCGGTGACCTTGAAAATGTTATGACCGTCGAGGGTGAGCGTCTGGCCCACGGGGTCGGCCGTGCCGAAATATTTTTGGGCGCCGGCCTCGGAGAGGACGATGCTGTTGGGTTCCATGAGGACCTTTTCCGGCTCGCCTTTGAGCAGGGGGAAGGTGAAGATGTCGAAGAGGGTGGAGTCGGCGGCGATGATATTGTTCTCCTGGAATTTTTTCGTCCCGTGGCTCACCAGGAAGCCGACGTAGCAGATGCGGGCTTCGTTCTCGACCTGGGGGTAGTTTTGTTTGATGTCGGCAGCCACGGGGCCGCAGGAGATGCCGGTGAGGATGGTCTCCGTCTGTGTCTTCGTATCGCATCTTAACCGATAGATGCGGGGTGCTTTTGTATGGAAGGCGTCATAGCTTTTTTCGAAGGAGACGTAAGAGAAGATCAGGAAGAAGGAGGCCATGCCTACGGCCAGGCCGAGGAGATTGATGGCGGAGAAGGCGCGGTGCCGCCAGAGATTGCGGAAGGCGATCTTGAAATAGTTTTTTAGCATGGGAATGGTTGTGTTTCAAGAGACACAACCGCGGCGGCAATGTTGCACCGGGACGGCCGGTTATTCGGTATCGTTTTCCAGGGCCAGGAGCATGATGGTCTCCCAGTAGCCGGAATCGGAGTTAGGGTTGGCGGTCTTGACGAAGTCGACGAAGGCTGCGGCTTCCTGCGCGGAGAGGGGGTTGAGCAACTTTTTTACCGGGTTTTCGCGGCCGGCGGCGAGGACGCGCAGCCGGGTGAGGATCCCGGCAAGATGATGCAGGGAATCGGCGATGGGTTCGGGCTCCCAGGTGCCCATGCCATGGGCCGCGACCATCACAGGCAGCTCCGGGGCAGCGGTGTCCACGAAGAGGGGGTCGCTGGCCTCGTCGCTAGCGATGACGGTCCAGCTCGCCTGCCAGTCGCCCTGTTTCCCCGTGACGAGGGACTCTCCCTTGGGGTTGAAGCTATATCCGACCTGCTCTGCATCCAGAGATGCGGGTTTGAAAAAATTGATCTCCGAATAGCCGAGGGTGATGTCTTGTTGTCCGGAGAGAAATTCCAGGATGGCTTCTTTGCTGTTCATGGTTGTGGAGTTTTGGGTTGATCCTGACCGGCGAGGACTTCTTCCATCCTGCTGCTGCGGGAGCCTTTGATGAGGAGCCAGGCGTCTTTGATATGGGCGTCCTTGAACCACTGGGCGGCTTCTTTGCTATTGGGGAAGCTTTTGTAGTGATGTTTTGTTTTGAGGAAATCGCCGCCCACGAGGACGACTTCGCGCCAGGGGTATTGGTCGATGAGCTGGATGATGCCCTGATGCTCGTGAACGCTTTCGGGGCCGAGTTCGGCCATCGCGCCGAGGATCAGGATCTTTTGGTCGAAGCCCGCGGTCGGGGTTTTGGTTGCAGCCTGGTCTACTGGCAGTTTTGCGAAATTCTCGATGGCGGCGCGCATAGAGGAGGGGTTGGCGTTGTAGGCGTCGAGGATGATGTGATTGCCGTCCTGTTCGAGGAGCTGGCTGCGGCTGTTGGATGGGGTATAGTGTTCGAGGGCTTTGCGGATCCTGGGGTCGGGTACGCCGAAGTGTTTGGCTACGGCGAC
>Ga0210396_10003912_pt1 | contig 14710 bp, 9 predicted proteins | sample IncBWH17OmetaG_FD_155466 | JGI IMG/M metagenome (GOLD analysis project Ga0210396, IMG submission 155466) | Forest soil microbial communities from Barre Woods Harvard Forest LTER site, Petersham, Massachusetts, United States - Inc-BW-H-17-O ...
CGCGGCACGGTGGTGATCACCGGGCTGGCCGGCCCGGGAAAGAAGACCATCCAGATACCGTCGTTCGAGCTCACCTTGTTCGAGAAGCGGATCCAGGGCGCACTGTTCGGCAGCGGCAACCCGTTCGACACGATCCCGCGGCTGCTCGAGCTGTACCAGGCGGGGCAGCTCAAGCTGGACGAGCTGGTCACGAACCGGTACACACTCGATGAGGTCAACCAGGGCTACCGGGACATGCTGGACGGCCGCAACATCCGTGGCCTGCTCATCCACGAGTCCTGACCGCGCTTCCCGGCACGGTGTCACCCCTCAGCTGTCATTCGCAGACGTCGGGCTGCGGTTCACCTGGGGCGTATCGCGTCCAATCTGCCTTTGTTGGCGGCCCGACATCGGCGCAAAGTGCTGCATACGGATCAGTGAAGAGCGGCATTTGCCACGTTCGCACAGTGCCGTCCGCGTCGGCACTGGCCAGCAGCTTGCCATCCGGGCTGAACGCTACCCCGGACACGCTCTCTCCCGGGCTGGTACCGGCCGGGAGAGGAACACCGACGGCCTGCCCAGTGACCGGGTTCCATAGCCGCACGGTCCCGTCGCCGTAGGCGGCGGCCAGCAGCTTGCCGTCCGGGCTAAACGCCAGCCCGTTCACGCCGCCCCCAGCGTCAGCTTCGAGGGCAGCGCCGGCAGGCTGCCCAGTGACCGGATTCCATAGCCGCACGGTCCCGTCGCCGTAGGCGGCGGCCAGCAGCTTGCCATCCGGGCTAAACGCCAGCCCGTTCACGCCGCCCCCAGCGTCAGCTTCGAGGGCAGCGCCGGCAGGCTGCCCAGTGACCGGATTCCATAGCCGCACGGTCCCGTCGCCGTAGGCGGCGGCCAGCAGCTTGCCGTCCGGGCTAAACGCCAGCCCGTTCACGCCGCCCCCAGCGTCAGCTTCGAGGGCAGCGCCGCCAGGCTGCCCGGTGACCGGGTTCCATAGCCGCACGGTGCCGTCCGTGCCAGCGGTGGCGAGCAGCTTGCCATCCGGGCTGAACGCCAGCCCGTTCACGCTGCCCCCAGCGTCAGCTTCGAGGGCAGCGCCGGCGGGCTGCCCGGTGACCAGATCCCATAGCCGCACGGTACCGTCGCTGTCGGCGACGGCCAGCAGCTTGCCATCCGGGCTGAACGCTACCTCGTTTTGCCCGGAAAATGCGCCTGAAGCCTGCCGGGTGGCCGGGTTCCACAGGTGCACGGTGCCGTCGCCGTCGGCGCTGGCCAGCAGCTTGCCGTCCGGGCTGAACGCCACTTCGTTGACGTAGCTGTCCGGGCCGGTCTCAGCGTGGAAGTCACTAACGAGCTGCTGGGTGACCGGATCCCACAGCCGCACGGTCCCGTCGCCGTCGGCGCTGGCCAGCAGCTTGCCGTCCGGGCTGAACGCCACCCCTTTCACCCCGCCGGCGACAGCTGGGAAGCGAGCGCGGGGAGCTTGCCGGGTGGCCGGGTTCCACAGCCGCACGGTCCCGTCGCCATCGGCGGTGGCGAGCAGGTTGCCGTCCGGGCTGAACGCCACCCCGTTTATCCGGCCTCCCGGGCCAGTGCTGGCCAGGGGAGCGCCGACAGGCTGCCCGGTGGACGGGTTCCACAGCCGCACGGTGCCGTCGCCGCCGGCGCTGGCCAGCAGCTTGCCATCCGCGCTGAACGCCAGCCCGTCCACCCCATTTTCTACGCCGGTGCTGGCGGGGAAGGGGGCGCCCACGGACCGTCCGGTGGACGGGTTCCACAACCGAACGGTGCCGTCCGTGTCAGCGGTGGCGAGCAGCTTGCCGTCCGGGCTGAACGCCACTTCGTTCACGCCGCTGGTGACAGCCGGAAGAGGAGCGCCTACGGGCCGCCCGGTAGACGGGTTCCACAACCGAACGGTGCCGTCCGTGCCAGCGGTGGCGAGCAGCTTGCCGTCCGGGCTGAACGCCACCGCGGCCACGTCCCCCCCAGGGTCAGCTGGGAGGGGAGCTCCGACGGGCTGCCGGTTGGACGGGTTCCATAGCCGGACGGTGCCGTCGCCGTCGGCGCTGGCCAACAGCTTGCCGTCCGGGCTGAACGCCACCCCGTTCACATAGCTCCCCGGGCCAGTGCTGGCGATGAGGGGAGCGCCCGCGGGCTGCCCGGTAGACGGGTTCCATAGCCGGACGGTGCCGTCGTCGCCGGCGCAGGCCAGCAGCTTGCCGTCCGGGCTGAACGCCACCCCGTCCACCCTGGACTGCGGGCTGGTGCTAGCGAGGAGGGGGGAGCCGACGGGCTGCCCGGTGACCGGATTCCACAACCGCACATAGCCGTTCGCCTGCGCGGCGGCCAGCAGCTTGCCGCCTGGACTGAACGCCACCGCAGTCACACCGAGGTTAGCCGGGTCACCCGGCAGGATGCCCTCTTGTTGCTGCTCCATCAGCAAGCTCGCCAGAGCGGTGCCGGCCTGGTCGGTGGGGAAGACGCGCCAGGCGGCCACAGCCAGCCGCCGTGCGGTGAAGGGACTGGTGGAATCGACGGCCAGGCTTTCGGCCGCGAGCTGCCGAGATAGGGCGATTGCGTGTTGCTGGGAGGCGTTGGCGGCTTGGCGGGAGGCGTTGGCGGCGTCGTGTACCGCGATTCCGGCGGCGCTGAGGGCGATCACGGTCAGGGCCAGCAGCCCAGCGATCACGCTGCGCCGCCGACGGGTGGCGCGGCGCGCGGCGTTGTGCGCGGCAGCGAGGAATGCCTCGCTGGTAGCAGGCAACTTGGGGTAGCGAGTCGGAGCGCCCTGCCAGCGGGCGGCGGCAGCGGCAACGGCGGCCAGCCGCCCCGGCCGGTACAGAAAGGCCGAGTCCTGGCTGTTGCTATCCCAGGTGGCCGCGTCGGTGACGACCTGGCTGTACAGGACACGGTCGAACTGGTCGTCTCCCAGCCAGTCCCGGAGCTGCTTCCAGGCCTGCAGCAGCGCGTCATGGGCGATCTCGACGCTGTCGTGCCCGAGAACCAGCAGCCGCTGAGCGCTGAAGACGCCGATGACCGCGTCGATGTCTGCGGCCAGCTGCGTTCCCTGGGAACTCAGATCGGCCCTGCGGCACCGGCGCCGCGCGACCTGGCCATCCGCTGTGATGACCGTCAACTGGGCAAATACCAAACGAGCCGCGTCCTTCTGCGACCTGGTCAGGGCGTCATAGGCGGCCTGGGCGCCGCGGTTGACCGCATCGGCGACCCCGCCCGCGCGCCGGTAGCCGCGCAGCGTCAGCTCATTGCCCTCACGGCGTTCCCAGGTGGCGGCCATCGCCTGAGACATCAGCGGCAGTACCCTGCCGCCTAGCCCTTCCCCAGCCCCGTCGCGCAGTTCCGCGATCACCGCCTCAACCACAGCGGGCTCCACGGCCAGGCCCGCCTCGGCAGCAGGCCCGGTCACCGCCAGCCGCACTTCGGCCTCGCTCATCGGCCCGACCGTGAACGGCCCGGCATCCAGCGCCGCCTTCAACGGCGGGTACGCGATCAGGCGACCCAGGTAGTCCGCGCGCACCGCTGCGATCACCACCGCGGGCGGGAGTCCATGCGGCCCGACTGGGATCGTAGCCGCCGCGTGCAGCGCCGCGATGAACGCCTCCAGCGCCCCATGACCGGCGTCAATGTCCTGTGCGGTGAACGCCTCCTCGAACTGGTCGACCACCAGCACCAGGCGCGACGGCGCGACGGCCGCGGCACCGGCCGACCCGTCTGATCCCGGATCCACGCCGCGTCCGGTGGCGGCTCGCACCGCCTGCGCGACCAGCATCGGCGCCTCACCCGGCGTCGCCGACAGCGATCGGTACAGCGACACTGGATCCGAGTCCGCCACCTCGCCCAGGCATATCGCCAGCTCCCGTAGCGGACTGGCCGCCGGCCGGATCACCCGTCGCGGCCACACCGCCGATCCCGGCCCCAGGGCACCAGCCGCCAGCCGCGGCATCAACCCCGCCCGCAACAGCGACGACTTGCCCGACCCCGACTCCCCGGCTACCAGCAGCATCCCCGTCCCGTCCAGCCGCTGCGAAAGCCGCCGCACCAACTGCTCCGCCAGCTCGCTGCGCCCGTAAAAAAGCCGCGCGTCATGCTCCTCAAACGGCACCAGGCCTAGATACGGGCAATCCGGCCACAACGGATCCTCGCCACGCACCGAACCTGTGCCTGGACTGGCCTTCCCGCGCCTAGCCGCCAGGACCTCCGCGGCCGGGGCCCGCCCGCGTGCCGCCGCCACGAACACGTCCTTCACCGGCTCGGCCAGGCCAAGCGCACCGGCCAGCAGCACAGCAGTGTCTTTGCGGGCAGTACGGTTGATGCCTCGCTCCAGGTCACTGACCGACCGCGGGCTCAGCCTCGCCGCCTCCGCCAGCTCCTCCTGCGTCATCCTGGCCTCGGCTCGCAACTGCCGCAGCAAGCCCGCGAACCCCAGCGCAGGCTGCTCCCCCATGGTCCCCGCATCCTTTCCGCAGGCCCTAATCCTGCCGCAGGGCTAACACGACGTTGCGCGAACAGGACATGCACCAAGGCTAACCAGGCCCTCTCCCGCTACCCAAGCCTGCCGCGAATCCTGTGGGTCAACCTGTGGGTCCGCATGTGTGGTGATCAGCTAGGCCAGCGACCACGGTGGACCTAGCCGGCGGCCAGAGCCTGCCGGACAGATTCTCGCCCCAGCCGACAGATCACTCTCACCCGCGCGGTAGCGCGGGCCAGGAAGAATAGGAGCTCTCATCGTGTTCGACCAGCCCGCTGCACAGCGGCCACCAGCGATCAGGAATCCATCGACCCGCGCACGCCGCTACACGATCGCCGGAGTCCTGCTCACCGCCCTCTTGCTCGGCGTGCTCGCCGGCTTCCGCCTAGGTACCCCGCAGGATCGCGGCCTCGCCGCCTGCGCTTACCCATTGAGCATGCGAGATGTCCCCGCGGCCGAGTACACGAAGATCCGCGCTGACTTCGCCGGCTCACACTGGCCGGACCTGCGCACCGCGGGCACGGCCTACGTCGACCTGGCCGTAGCGCTGCTCACTGCGCGGGGGACCGACGGATACGAGACCGTCTGGTTCTACCAGCGGCTTTCCGCCGCCTGCGCCGAGCACGGGCGGCCGCTAAACGGCAGCACCTGACGAAACCGTTACGCGACCTGACGTACACCCACCGGAGTTGGCGCGCGGATCAAACCACGGCCATCAGGGAATCGGAGGCGGTGATGGGCTCTCACGCCCGGCGAAAGTGGCGCGTCGTGGCGGGGGCGCCATCGAAAGTCCGCGGTTCAGAACAGGCTGTCGGGGAGGCCGAAGTGGACGCGGGCCAGGTCGCCCGCGGTGTTCAGATCCTGGGCCGCGATGTGCCCGCGGTACATGGCCACGTCCCGGTAGTAGCGCTGCAGCCGGGTGCCGCGCTTGGCCGCCGAGGAGCCGGCGGCGGCGAAGATGATCTCGACGGCGCGGGCGGCGAGCTGGCCGGCCTGCTGGAGGGCGGCGAACAACCGGACGTCCTCCTCGCGGGTGAACGGCTGGCCGGCCTGGTCCCAGCGGTCGGCCAGCTGCATGTACCGCTCCGCCGCGTGCAGCACGATCGCTTCGGCCGCGTCGGTCAGCGCGAGGGCCTGGCCGTAGGTCCGCTGGTAGTCCGGGTGGGTGTAGCGCGGCACCTGGGGCGGGAAGAGGGTCATCCGGGTGGTGATGATCTGCTCGTAGTCTTCCAGCGCGGCGCGCGCCGCGCCGATCACCGGGATGACCAGGCCCGCGTGGTAGACCGCGTAGATCCGGCCGCAGTACATCGGGTTGCCGTGCAGGGCGACGCCGGGCGCCTGGGTGTCCAGGTGGGTCCAGTCCCCCGGCGCGGTGCGGTACGCGGGCACGAACACCGCGTCGACGCGGACGCTGTTCGAGCCGCTGGAGTTCATCCCGAGCACGGCCCCGTCGCCCCAGTCGTCCAGGACCGTGACCTGCTCCCGCGGGATCACGACGGCGATCCGGTCGGTGGTGCCCGCGACCAGGGCGTTGCCCATGAAGTGGGTGGCGTGGGCGATGCCCGAGCAGTAGTCCCAGGTGCCGGTGACCATGTACCCCCCGTCGGCCGGCTCGGCGGTGCCCATGGGCGGCGGCCGGTGCGGGCAGCGAAAATCGCCCGACGGACCGAAGATGGCCCGCTGGCCGTCCTCGGAGAAGTAGGCGCCGACGACCAGGGCGTGGTGCGCGCCCAGGGTCAGGCCCCAGCCGGTGCCCGGGTCACCCTCCGAGACAGCGAGCATGACCTGCCAGAACGTCGGCAGGCCGAACTCGTAGCCGCCGAACCGGCGCGGTTGCAGGATCCGGTAGAAGCCGGCTGCGGCGAACTGGCGGTCCAGTTCGGGGGTGTGGTGGCCGAGGCGTTCGGCCTCGTCCTGCTGGTCGCGGATGGCTGGGATTAGCGCCCGGGCCCGGCCGATGACCGCCTCCGGCGTCAGGTCCGGCTCGGGGACCGGGATGTCCGGGGATCGCACGTCCGTGTGGCCGTTGGGTGGCACAGCATTCAGGCTCCTGCGCCCGGTGGCGCGGGGCAAGGCGCGCGGTGCGGCCAAGTGCGGCGGTTGTCCCCGGCGACATTCCCGGCGGTGACGCGTTGTGCTCCGGCCACGGGGACGCGGATCGGGGACTGGCGCGTGAGTGGCGCTTGGGGGACGCTGATCGGGATACGGGTACGACGTTAAGGAGGACCAGGATGGCCGAGGCGGCGGGCGGGGAGTTCTGGCGGGAGTTCAAGCCGGTGGCGCAGGTGTTCCGGCCCGGCGCGATGCCGGAGGCGTACATCGCCAACGCGGCCATCGACGACGACCGCTACTACGCTCCGCTGTCGGAGACGGTCGGCACCCGGCCGCTGTTCATCTCCCCCAGCCAGAACCGGTGGTGCGACGTGCTGCTGTGCCGCGGCCCCGGGCTGGTGAACCGGCACTACCATCCGCAGCAGGTCTTCGCCTACACGATCTCCGGCAAGTGGGGATACCTGGAGCACGACTGGGTGGCGACCGCCGGCGACTGGATCTACGAGGCGCCGGGCGAGGCGCACACGCTGGTGGCGTACGAGAGCGACGAGCCGATGCGGGTCACGTTCAACGTCACCGGCCCGCTGATCTGGCTGGACGAGAACGGCGAGCCCAACGGCCACTTCGACGTGTTCGACTACATCAAGCTGTGCCGCGACCACTACGAGAAGGTCGGGATCGGCGCCGACTACATCGACAAGCTGTTCCGCTGAGCCCCGGGCTCAACGACGTCGCTGAGCCCGGGGAGCCCAGGCTCAGAAGGTGCGGATGGCGATCTCGGCGGGGGCGGCGAGCAGGTCGGTGATCTCGTCGTCCAGGCGGCTGAGCGTGATCGACACGCCCGCCATGTCCAGGGACGTGCAGTAGTTGCCGACGTAGTTGCGCCGCACGTTGATCCCGCGCTGGGCCAGCTGCTCGTGGGCGTAGCCGTAGAGCAGGTACAGCTCGCTGATCGGCGTGCCGCCCAGCCCGTTGATCATGAGCGCCACGTCGTCTCCCGGGCCGAAGGGCAGGTCGGTCACGACCGCCTCGAGCAGCTCGTCGACGATCGCGTCGGCGCTGGCCAGCTTCTCGCGGCGGCGGCCCGGCTCGCCGTGGATGCCGACGCCCATCTCCATCTCGTCCTCGCCCAGCTCGAACAGCGGGGAGCCCTTGGCCGGCGGGGTGCACGAGGTCAGGGCCATGCCCATGGTCCGGGTCACCGAGTTGACCTTGGTGCCGATGCGAATCAGCTCGTCGAGCCCGGCGCCGCGCTCGGAGGCGGCCCCGGTGGCCTTGATGACGAAGAAGTTCCCGGCCACGCCGCGCCGCCCGACGGTGTAGGTGGAGTCCTTGACCGCCACGTCGTCGTCCACGATCAGCGTGCCGATCGTGATCCCGTCCGCCTCGGCCATCTCCTGACCCATCTCGAAGGCCATCCGGTCGCCGGTGTAGTTGTTGATGATGTGCAGCACGCCCCTGGGTGAGGCGAGCAGCTTGCTGGTCTCCAGCACGTAGTCCATCGGCGGCGCGGCGAACACGTCGCCCGGGCAGGCGGCGTCGAGCATGCCCCGGCCGACGATCATCACGTGGGCGGGCTCATGCCCGGACCCGGAACCCTGGATGATCGAGACCTTGTCGTCGCGGGGCGCGTCGGTCCGCATGATGAGGTTGTACTCGGGCACGTACCGCAGCGTGTCCGGGTTGGCCAGGGCGATGCCCTTGAGCATCTCGGGGACGAACTGGCGAGGGTCGTTGACGAACTTCTTCATGGCGCTGACCTCCAAGGATTGCGATTCAGGATGCGGAGCTGCGCTCGCTCCACTGATCGGCGAGCGCCTCGAACATGACGGCCACCGCGATCGCGCCGGCATCTAGGGTGCCGATGCTGCGCTCGCCGGTGTAGCTGGCCCGGCCGCGCATGGCCTGCATGGACCGGGTCGCCTCGGCCCGCTCGCGCGCGACGGTGGCTGCCGCCCGCAGGGCCGCGGCCGCGTCGTCCCCGGCGCTGACGCGCTCCTCGAGGGTGTCCACCGCGGGCACCACCGCGTCCAGCAGGGTCTTATCCCCCACGTCTGACTTCCCGCGGGCCTTGATGCCCGCGATGGAGGCCCGCAGCATCGCGATGACCTGGGCGGGCTCCAGGCGGTCGGCGGCTCCGGCGGTCGCCCCGGCGCGCAGGAAGGCGGTGCCCCAGATCGGCCCGGACGTGCCGCCGATGCGGCTGGTGATGACGACGGCGATCTTCTTCAGGAAGGTGCCGATGTCGGTGCGGTCGAAGTCGTCCCAGCCGGACAGCACGAGCTCGAAACCGCGGGCCATCGAGTAGCCGAAGTCGCCGTCGCCGACCACGGCGTCCAGATCGCCGAAGTACTTCTCGTTATCGACCGCGACCGTGGCGATGGTGCGCACGACCGTCTCGACGTCGGACAGGTCCGCGGTGGGCATGGGTGCTCCTTGGGGCAGCAAGCGGGTGAGGTCGGCCAGAGTGAGGAAGGCCCCCGGCGTGGCCCGGCTGCGGTTGGCCAGGACGACCGCGGCTTCGCCGCCGGGATCGCCCAGCGAGGAGACGACCAGGGCGGCCTCGCTGAAGTCCTCGTCGGCGGTGTAGTCGTTGACGGTGATCATGCAGGTCAGGCCCGCTCCGGTGGCGGCCAACAGGCCGTTGCGCGAGTCCTCGACCACGACCGCGCGGTCCGCGGGCAGGTCCAGCGAGCCGAGCGCCAGCAGGTAGATGTCGGGCGCCGGCTTCTTGTGCGGGACAATGTCGCCGGCGAACACGCTGACCGACCGGGCGAGCTGGGGGCCGACGGCGTGGGTGAGGGTGGCGCGGACCGAGAGTTCGGCCGATGTCGAGGCCACCGCGACCAGCCAGCCTGCGGCCAGCGCCTCGGCCACGATCCGGGCGATGCCGGGCCGGGCCGGGACGGCGCCGGAGCCGATCAGCTGGGCGTACAGAGTGGTCTTGCGCCGGTGCCAGGCGGCGACGGCGGCCTGCTGCCCGGCGGCATCGGCGGGCAGTCCGGCGGCGGCCACGAACTCGGGGGTGAGCAGGCTGGCCAGCCGTTCCTTGCCGCCGCCGATGCGGAGCTTGTCCTTGTACTCGGCCACGCTCCATTGGACCGGGAGGCCGAACTCGGTGAACGTCTGGTTGAACGCGGGCAGGTGACCGTAGCGCTCGGTGTCGGCCAGCACCCCGTCGCAGTCGAGGATGAGGGCGCTGGGGGCCGGACCCGCCGGGCCGCTCACCTGGTCACCAGGCCCGGCCGACGCTGCCGAAGCGGCGCATGTGGTCCGCGGCCATGTCCTTCACCGCGGCCCGGACCGCGGTGAACAGCGACGGCGGGTCCCAGCTGTCGCGTTCCTCCGCGCCGCGCAGGAAGGCCAGGTTGGCCTGCATGTAGGTGACCTTGAGCGCGGTGGAGATGTTCACCTTGGCGCAGCCGCGCCCGATCAGGTCGGTGAACTGGGCGTCGGTCATCCCGGTACCGCCGTGCAGGGCGATGGGGATCGGCTGCGCGGCCACGATGTCGGAGACCCGCTGCGCGTCCAGGTGGGGTTCGGCGCGGTAGACGCCGTGGGCGTTGCCGATAGCGGGCGCGAACACGTCGATGCCCGTGACCCGGATGAACTCCAGCGCCACCGGCAGCGACTGCTGCCGGGCCTCCTCGTCCGAGCCGATGTCGTCCTCGACCCCGGTGATGGACTCGATCTCCCCTTCGACGTTCGCCCCGTACGACCGGGCCTCGGCCACCACCTCGACCGTCTGCCGCTGGTTCTCCTCCACTGGCAGCCGGGAGCCATCGAACAGGACCGAGTTCCAGCCCTTGCGCAGGCAGCCGGTGATGACCTCGCGGTCCGGGCAGTGGTCCAGGTGCAGGCTGACCGGGACCGCGATGCCGGAGGTCAGCTCCCGCCACATGGCGTAGAGCAGGTCGAGCCCGATGGACCGGACCGTCTTGACCGAGGTCTGGACGATGACCGGGGACCGCTGCTCCACGGCCGCGGCCAGCACGGCCTCCAGGGTCAGGTCGTTGACCACGTTGATCGCGGCGACGCCGTACCGCTCGCTGAAGGCCCGGTCGACGATTTGTTTCAGGGGCACCACCGGCACACCTGCGAACCTACGCAGCCCCGCAGCCGGACGGATCAGTGTAACTACCCATCTTCGGGGAGGACTTCCCCTACCGGGCAGCCTGCCGGAGCCGGGCCTGGCCGGCCAGTGCGGCCAGTTCGGTGCGGTTGCGGGCTCCGGTCTTGCGCAGCACGGAGCCGGCGTGCTTCTCCACGGTCTTGATCGACAGGACCAGCCGCTCGGCGATCAGCTTGTCCGGCAGGCCCTGCTCCATCAGGCTGCGGACCTGGCGCTCGCGCTCGGTCAGGGTCGGCCCGGCCTCGTCGTCCTGCAGCCCGCGGTGCAGGCGCGCCAGGACCGGGCCGGACAAGATGGCCTGGCCCCGGCCGGCCGCGATGACGGCCCGGGCCAGTTCCGGCCCGTCCGCGCCGGTGTCCACGCAGCCGCGCGCGCCCGCGCGCATCGCGCTGGCGACCAGCTTCTCGTCACCCACCTCGCACAGGCCGACCACGGCCAGCCGGGGGTGCCGGCCGAGCAGCAGGCTGGTCAGGTCCCCGCCCGGGTGGCCCGGCGCGGCCGGCGGCCCGCCGGCCGGGCCGTCGGAGGTCAGGCCGAGGTCGGCCAGCACGACGTCGGGACGCAGGTCGGAGCAGGCGGTCAGGGCCTGATCGGCCGTGGCCGCCTCGCCGACCACTTCCAGGCCTGGATCGGTGGCGGACAGCAGGCGGGCGATCCCGGCCCGCAGCAGCGGCCGGGCCGCCGCGATCAGCACGCGCAGCCGCGGCGCGGCCTGCTCCTCGTCCAGTCGGTAGGGGAACCGGGCCCGGATCCTGGTCCCCCAGCCAGCCAGCGAATCGACGTCCACCGTGGCCCCGAGCACGCGCGCCCGCTCGCTGAGAGCGCGCAGCCCGAACCGGTCGCCCTGCCACTCGGCCTTCGGATCGAAGCCCTGCCCGTCGTCCTGGACCAGGAGGGTCACCGCGGTCGGCTCGTACATCAGGCCCAGCCGGACCGAACGGGCCTGGGCGTGCCGGACGATGTTGGTCAGCGCCTCGCGCGCCACCCGCAGCACGCCGTAGGCCAGGCTCTGCTCCATAGCGGCCGGGGTCCCGGCCGAGACGTACCGGACCTCGAGCCCGCCGATGCTCTGCGCCCAGGCCGCCTCCGAGCGCAGCGCCGCGTCCAGCGTCTGGCCGTTAAGCGGAGAGGAGGCCAGGCCGAGCAGCGTGAGCCTGGTCTCGGCCAGGGCGTCCCGGGCGGCGGTGCCCGCCTCGCGGAGCTGATCCGCCACCACGCCGGTGGCGTCTCGCTCGGCGGCCTCGAGGTAGACCCGGATGCTCACCAGGCGCTGGGTGAGGCTGTCGTGCACCTCGCCGAGCAGCCGGTCGCGCTCGGCCGCCGCCGCCTCGGCCCGGGCCCGTTCCTCGGCGGTCTCGTGCATCTGCGCGGTGGCCAGCGCGATCGCGGCGTGCCGGGCGAACAGCTCGAGGAGTTCGGCGTCGTCGGGGCCGAAGACCCGGCGCTCGTCGCGGCTGAACACGATGCACGCCCCGACGATCCGCCCGCGCCACTCCAGCGGCACGCCGATCACGCCGCGCAGGGTGGCGCGGTCCTGCGGCGCCACGTGGCCGCCGTGGACCTCCTCGTAGCGGGCGAACCAGACCGGCGCGCGGCGTGCCACCACCGCGCCGGTCATCCCCTCGGTGAGCGGGAAGACCCGGCCGGACTGGCACGCCACGCCGATGTCGGCTTCCTTGCGGTAGGTCCCGGCCGCCTCGTCGACGCTGCAGATCGAGCCCGCGTGGCAGTCGAGCAGCTCGGTGCACCGCAGCAGGATCCGTTCCAGCAGCGGGTGCAGCGCGAACTCACCGGCCAGGTCCTCGGCCACCGCGATCAGGCCGGCCGCCCGCGCGACCGCACCCCGCGGATCCTGCGGAGGCTCCGTGGGTTCAGGGTCGGCGGGCACATGCCGAGCATCGCCCGCGCCGCGCGGCGGCGTCAAGACGGCGCCGCGTGGGGTGGGGTGGGTTGGGTGGACGGGTCAGGCGTAGATGGACTTGAACTGCTGGTAGGCGCCGATCGCGTTCGGGCCGAGTTCCCGGCCGATACCGCTGGCCTTGACCCCGCCGAAGGGCGCGCCGGGATCGGGCAGGTACTTGTTGATCCCGATCGTGCCGGTCCGGACCCGCCGCGCCACGTCCTTGCCGCGCTCGGTGTCGGTGGTCCACACCGATCCCCCGAGCCCGTAATCGGAGTCGTTGGCGATCCGGATCGCGTCGTCCACGTCGCCGTAGGCGATGACGGACAGCACCGGCCCGAAGATCTCCTCCTGCGCGATCGTCGAGGAGTTGTCCACGTCGGCGAATACGGTCGGCTCGACGAACCAGCCCCGGTCCATGTCCTGCGGCCGGCCGCCGCCGGTGACCAGCCGGGCGCCGTCGCTGTTCCCCTTGGCCACGTAGCCTTCCACCCGGTCGCGGTGGGTCTGCGAGGCCATCGGCCCGATCTGGGTCGCCGGGTCCAGCGCGTCCCCGACGGCCAGCGACGAGGCGAAGGCGGCCAGGGTGTCCACCACCTCGTCGTACCGCGAGCGCGGGGCGAGCACCCGGGTGCCGAGGTAGCAGGTCTGGCCGTTATTGACCAGGGTCGCGGCGAACAGGTCGTTGCCGATCTTGGCCAGGTCGAGGTCGGCGTCCTCGAGCACGATCGCGGCGGACTTGCCGCCCAGCTCCAGGGTTACCGGGCGCAGCAGGCGGCCGCAGGCCTCCGCGACGCGCCGCCCGGCCGCGGTCGACCCGGTGAAGGCCACCTTGTCGACGTCCCGGTGCTCGACCAGGTAGGCGCCGAGTTCCCGGCCGCCAGGCACGATGCTGACCACGCCGTCCGGGATCCCGGCCGCGGCGACCGCCTCGGCCAGCAGGAACGCGTCGAGGACGGTCTCTGGCGACGGCTTCATGACGATCGTGCACCCGGCGGCGAGCGCGGGCCCGTACTTGAACGCGGCCAGCGTCTGCGGGTAGTTCCACGGCACGATCGCGCCGACGACCCCGATCGGCTCGCGGCGCACGATGTTGGTGCCGCCCAGGAAGCCCGGCCGTTCCTCCTCGAAGGACGCCCCGTCCAGCAGGCCGGCGATGTAGCGGAGCACGATGACGGGGAACCCGCCCTCGAGCATGGTCGCGATCGAGATCGGCATGCCGTTCTGGGCGCTGACCCGCTGGGCCATCTCCCCGGCGCGGGCCTCGAGCTCGGCGGCGAGCCGGCCGAGAGCCTGCGCCCGGGCCGGCGGTTCCCACTGTGACCAGCCGTGCGGGTCATCGAACGCGCGGCGCGCCGCCGCGACGGCGGCGTCCACGTCGGCTTCGGCGCCCTCGGGCACCGAGCCGATGGGCTCCTCGGTGCTGGCCGAGGTCACGTCGATCCTGGCGCCGGAGCTGGGCCGGACCCACTCGCCGCCGATGAACAGGGAGTCATAGCTGACCTGCATGGGAAACCTCTCTCTTTGGTAGTCACAATGAGACAACGAGGGCGGGCCAGGCGCAAGAGGACGCCGCGGCGCAGGCCCCGCGAGCCAAAGGCGCGCGGCGCTGCCTGGACTGACTAGCGAGGAACGAGCGAGGAGGGAAGGAAGCGCCTTAAGAGCGCGCGAGTGGGAAAACAGAGCGCGGGGAGGCGGGGCAGAGGGCGCGGAGGTGGTACCACGCTCCGTTCGGCCAAAATGTTTTAGGCGACTACGGCGAGGAGGGGCGCTAGCACGGTCAGGTCCTCCTCGGCGGCGGTCAAGATGACGCCGCTGACCAGTTTGCGGGAGTCGCGGAGCAGGTCGGCGGCGAGTTCGGTGCCGACTGCGCGGGCCGCACCGCGGCCGGCCCGTTCCATGGCGCGCAGGGTGTCCGGCGGGATGGTCACGCCCGGGACCTCATGGGCCAGGTAGTCCGCCTCCTCGAAGCTGCGCAGCGGGGTAACCGACAGCAACAGCGGGATGTCCTCGGTCTCCAGGGCGGACACCACGCGCAGCAGCGAGTCCAGCTCGTAGACGGGCCGGCTGACCAGGAAGTGCGCGCCGGCCCGGACCTTGGCCCGGGCGCGGGCGATCTCGGCGTCCATGTCGCGCGCGCCGGGGTTGACCCGGGCGCCGACGC
>Ga0210396_10003913_pt1 | contig 14710 bp, 10 predicted proteins | sample IncBWH17OmetaG_FD_155466 | JGI IMG/M metagenome (GOLD analysis project Ga0210396, IMG submission 155466) | Forest soil microbial communities from Barre Woods Harvard Forest LTER site, Petersham, Massachusetts, United States - Inc-BW-H-17-O ...
GGCAGCGATGAATCAATCTGGAGATCGATAAGCAATAGCAGCTGGTCCTCGACCTGAACGAACCGCGCCGCGGTGATCGCGCCCAATGCGCTCTTGACGCGCTCATAGTATTTTGCAAGGAGTTCCGCTCGCTGCTTGCGATATGCCATCGCTTTCTGAATCAGTTCGTCTGCCTTTTCATCGGTCATCTGGTCGTAGGTGCGGGCATACTCCTGAATGTTCGCCACTCTCGAATTATTGAGTTTGGTCAGTTCTGCGTCGTAGTCGCTGTAGATCGGCCAGAATTTTGCCGCATCTGAGGCGCTTAGCTGCATCACCGCCCCCATTGCCTCGCTTTTCTGCTGCCGCACGTCGGAGCGCAATAGCTCGATGTATGCCTGGATGTTCTTATTATCCAGGTTCATCGATTGCGGATTATCCTGTGCCCGAGCTGCCAGGACACAAACCGGCAACACCAGAACCAGGATCCAAGCTGCCTTCTGTCTCTTCATCGCTTATCCTCCCTACGAAACGCGGGTTGGTTACGGCTCACCAGGTGAATGCATGCTTTTCCCCACTCCGTTGGGAGTCTCTGAACCTATCGGGTGGGGCGAACGTTGATCGCCTTGATGTACTGGTGGCCAAAGCTTTCGATCTCGTAATGTCCCTTCTTTTTATCGAACCTGATCTTCGCCGCCACTATGATCTGTCCAGTTCCCTCGCCCTTTTCGTTGAGGGTAAGTCGCACGAACCCGAAGGGGTAATCGGTCGTTCGGCCTCCGCGATATAGTTCTATGAAGGGCATGTTTCGAGCGGTGACAAGTGTTATGACGGTATCCGAACCAATCTGACGCTTCCGGGCAACGGCAATCTGATTGCCCACACTTCCGACCGGATTAATCCGTCCCACGTCGAGCTTCTCGAGGGCGCGACGCAGGGCGTCGGGGCCTTTTTCCTTTAAAAGCTCAGCAAGCTTGTCAATTTCTTCGTCGGTTGCGTAACGATTGATTCGCATGTCAAATGGGATTGATTTTCCGCCAACCGTACCACCGGTACCGATCGCGACTGCGGAATAGGCTTCGTTGTTTGTTTTCTGTTCTTGCTGGGCGAACAAGATCGGCATAAGTAACGCACTTGCGGCCAACGAAAGCGCTACCTTTAACATGATTATCTTTCCTGTAAAAACGCCTTCTTAAGTGAACCGGTTGAGGCTTTGTGAAACCTGACTCGAGTCACTAAAGCGATAATCTAGCGTTTTGCGAGTCGGGCGGTAAACTAGTAGAAGTCCCAGTCACAACAAATGGGCGCTTAGTAAATCCGCCGAGTCACTGCACATGGGATGTTGTTCGCAGCGAAACTTATCACAGATCGCGGAAATCATGGACCCCTTCGCGATCGGCCTCCTTCAATGGCATGAGCCATCGTCCCGAAACTCGCCGCTGGCCGCCATCTCACCCAGGGCGTGCGCGCACTTTAGGACTTTCTGGTCCAGCGGATCCTTCTTCAAGGAATCAACAGTGATATAGCTCGCCTTCTTCCGGGCCGTCAAAACCTTATTGCTGAGCTGCTGCATATGGCCGAGTTCCTTATTGAGTAGCTGGAGGGCATCGCGATCAGAAGCGGTCGTGGCCGCTACAGATGCCAGGCGCAGGTTTTTGGCGGCTTGCGCCTGGTACGGTTCGATCACGATCAGCAGGTCCGCCACTCTGTATCCATTCTGAAGGGCAACCAGGAGCGCACTCCGCCACTCCCTGATGTCGCTCATAGTCTCGATCCCGGCGTTCAGAAAATCCCTCGACAATTCTCGAGTTGCGGGCTGGCTGACCGCCTCGCCCGCGGCATCCGGCAGAGTCAAAGTGATTTCATTTCCCCGATAACCGAGTGAACCGTTCATCAAGCGCGCCAACGCGTCGATGGCGACATACGGCCGGCCGTTTACCTGTGTAACCGGCGCCTGTCCGGTATGGCCGGACACGACAAGGGTTCCATCCTGCTGCTCGGCCTGTGAGAAGCCGAGTCCAGTCACGACCAGAAACAGTGCCAAAATGAGACATCCACCGCGTGCGGTCACTCGCATGATTCCTCCCTCGGAACTTCGTCCCCAGCTTGAGGTCGAGTAACGCATGGTTGGACTAAACGACCGTTGCCTCAATGGCTAGCTTGCTTTTTCGGCTGGAGGTCCGTTGCTTCCTGGAACGGAAGATCCACCGTCATCGGGCTGTGGTCGGAGATCGGTTCCGGCAGACAATTATTCAGGTCACCGAGAGTTCGCGCGAAATGAGGAGCAAAGAGATACGACCCGTTCAGATCACGCGGGCTCTCGATGTTATCTTTCACAAAGATCCAATCCAGCTTGAACTTGGCGACTCGCGCTTTTCCCCAGATCAGCTCGGCGACAAAGGTGGGAACAAACCCTTTGCTTCCCCGCTCGTTGGAGTCGGCAAGCGTTCCGGATCTGCCGTTTGAGGTTCGTTCAGGAACACCCCGGAAATCGAAGGCCTTGCCATCCGCGAAGTGGAATCGCTCCACTGTATCGAACAATCCACGCTCTAAGTTTGGGGCCGCACCTGGTATGTTCGCCGACGTGGGGTCGATCTGGTACTGAATTCCCGACAGCTTCCTCGCCGTCTTGGCTGCACCGTAAACCATGCCAACACCGGTGGCCCACTGAACGCCTTTCGTGGTCCAGAAATCTACGCTGCCGTATCGCTTGTAGAGCATGTTTTCTATGCTCGTCGGCGTCGAGTCCCCTCCTGTGGTGTTCAGATCGCCGGCCACGATGACAGGGTGGGGAATGTCGTGAATCTCCTTTAATAGCTCTTCCATCTGCCGGCGGCGGATCTTGGGCTTGGTTCGATTCTCCAGATGGGTTGCAGCGACGGTGAGGCGTTGGCCTGGAGCCTCCGGGACGTCCAGATCCACGAACAGTGTGGTCCGCTGCCCGCGGCGCACCTCTTTCTGTAGGTCCTCTCCGATCAATATGGCGGCTTTTCTTTTTGCTTTCTCGAGCGGCCGGATATTGCTCTCCTTGAACCAGTCGTACCCCACGGTGAATGGGACCAGCCGCGCCGACCGGATTGGATAGCGCGACAGGACCGCATTGCCGTGCAACGCTCGGACCCGGTCCTTATCCACCTTAAACTCTTCCAAAAGGTCCTGGCGGGCTTGCTCGGGCTCGTGGTCGTCAAATGTATCCGTCCCCAGCTGCTTCGAATCAACCTCGATAAACTCCACCCCGTAGGCCCAATTCATATGCAAGGTCTCGGCGAGTTCACGGACGACTTCGCGGTACTGTGTCCGCTTCACTCCCCAATCCACCTCATTCAGGATCCAGACATCGGCAGCCTTCAAGGTCTCGATTTCCCGCGGGATTCTCTCAATGTCGACCTGGCGGACCCTCTTCCCGCTTTCCTGGGCCTTCTTTCGCTGCTCCGCCACCTCGGCCATAAAGTGATCCTTGTCGGTCAGAAACATTTGGATGTAATCGAGTTCGAGGCCGCGCTCAATGTTCCACAGAGCAATGCGGAGCGTGGGGCCGAGTGCCTTCACCTCGAGGGGACGCGGTCTTGATCCGCTAAGATAGGCCTCGTTGTTAACGAAGGGCGTCGTGGTGACGACGTGAAGCTTTGCTGCCAGTTCCGGACTCATCTCAGGGGACGCTCCGAGCTGGACAAGTTCGTCATAAGAAAACAACTCGGGTCCCGAGTCGCGCGTGTAATCCTGAGCGGGCAGAGCCGCTATCCCGACGAAAGTCGAATACACCACTAGAAGAAGACGAACCAATATTCTTGCTCTCGGCACTCTCATTGAGTCTCTTCTCCTGATCGGTGAATGAGGATTGGGCGCTCTTTGAACTCGCTACTTGTAAGAACCAGGTCGAACTGCCACCCTTGAGCTGATCGCGTAATGCCTGAGCCACACGTAACAAGGTTGGACAAGCGACTTGCCTGACGACATTCTTCGATGAGCGGCGTGCGCGAGCCTACTAGCAGAAGTTCTAGTGCTGGTTAAGAGACAAGCTGCCCGGACTTCTCCACTGGTCCCGCTAGCGGCTTCTGCCTTCAAGAACCCCTACTTTGGCCTATGTCTTGACTAGAACATCAGAGTTGTTCACAAGGCGGACTCGGTTCGCGGCAAGGCCACACCTCGGGGACGAGGAAAGGGAGGCGATGACCTTGCACCAAGCTACTGGCAGACCGCTAGGTTCCGAGGGCTTCTCGGCTAGCTTGGTCAGCGCCCCTCACGTGTCAGGGTCAGGCCGTCCTCACCCCAGCTTCGCCCGAGGCGGCGGGGTGGCTGGTCGTAAGTTGGAAAACGTGATAGCCCCACGGCCCTACGTCCAGGTAGAGACCCCGGGAAAGCAATTCCTCGCGGTCACGTTCAAAGACAATCGGGTTCAGGAGGTCCTGAATTCGGACGCTACGCCCGCGAAACTCATCCAAAGGAAACTGCACATAGCACTGGCTCTCATTGCCTGCGTAGTTAACGGCAACCAGAAGCGGCGGCTCACCTATAGCCTGCCAGGCAAAGCAAATAAAGCAATCCCATGACCAATTACCGTCCCAGGCCGGCGAGCAATCGAGCAACCGCCATTGGCCATGGCGCGCCACTGGTTGATGCACGCAGTCGAGAAGCAGATCATAAAAGTCGCGCACAGACGATTCGACTGGTTCTTTCGGCCGGCGGCCCAGGTGTACCGAGAGCTTCCTCGTTCTGCCCTCGAACTGTCCATCGTGGAAAAATCGCAGGCCTGGGCAGAGATAAGTCAGAACTGCCGCGGGCCGGTGGATCACCGGAGGGAATACAGCTGCCGCTCGTGGCTCATCATGGTTCTCGAGAAACCGCGTAGACTTCCGTTGGAATTCCAGATCGGCGCGAAAATGCTCCCGCACCGGCCGTGCATGACCCGCCCGAAGGCGATCGTAGAGCCGCTTGTCGTAGGTATAGTCGAAGTCTTGCTGTTGCAGAGTCCATTCTAGGTCCCAATAAACCTCTGCCATGAAAAGGAACCCTGGATAATCCGAGCGAACAGACCGGATGGCATTCGGCCAGAAGGGTTCTGGCCTCAACCCCCAGGTACGCTCAAACACTTCCGGCAGAATCAGCATGGCCATATCACACCGGACCCCGTCACACAGTGCCGCCACATTGAGCAGCTCGCGTAGCATCGCTTCCTGGACCGCCGGCTCCGCATAGTTCAGCTGCAGCGTGTCCGGCCACCCTGAAAAGTACGGATCGCGGCCATAGGCCAGCACCATGGGTCCTCGCGAGGTTTGAACGCGAACGTAATTTTGCGGCTCTTGGCGCAACTTCTCTTCCGTACCTCGGACGTAGAACTCGGGATGCTCCTGAACCCAAGGATGGTCCGGCGCCGTGTGGTTCGGCACAAAGTCCAGCATCAAGCGCATCCCGCGCTGATAGATTCTCTTGCGCAGACGCTCCAGGGCCGGGTTTCCGCCGAAGTCTGAATGGACCGTATAGCCGGTGACGGCAAAGCAGGAGCCAGAAATGTCTTCCTCCTGAAAATCGGGGAGCACCTGCCGGAACTCAGCCTGCCACTCTTGATGCTCACGGGAGACTCGACGGGCAGCAGGCCCTGTCTGCCAGACGCCGAGATACCAAATCCAGTCAAGTCCCCTTTCTGCCACACGATCTAACTCCTGGTCGGGAATGTCATCCAGAGTTGCCTCTCTTCCCAGGCTAAGCGACAGATCGCGAAGCCCGGCACGTGTATTGATCTGGTAGAGGGAAGGGTATATACACGTGTTCGCGTCTACGACGTGCTCACGAACAGGGGACGCCGTGGGTTGGTCGAACTTAGAGGTCGGCAACCCTGCGGATTTGTTCACGTCACGCCTCGGAAAACTGCACCACGACTTTGATGTCGTCGGGGCCGCGCCGCAGAGCGCTGCGCCGGTTACCAGCCGCATCCGGCTCTGGGACGTCCTCTAGACGTGCGCTTCCAGCCTTTTGGGGTTCCACGGTAATCTCTTTCAAGTTGCTCTCCTTTGGCAGTCTCCATCAGTACGTGCCTTGCCGCGTAATTGATCCACTACCATCACTGTCGAAGTAGCAAAGCTTGGCCAATTCAATTCGATTCGTTGGAAGACCGCAGACCACTATGGCAAGCTACACGCCCAATCGGCGGACCGCCCCCGTGGATCCACCACGATTCTTTGCACCCGTAGCGTTATGGTTAGCCCTTCACTAGAGCAGGATCTCTGGCGCCCACTATGCGTCTTTTGAAATCGTCGACATCGGCTTCGGATGCATTTAAGAGGTCTTTCGTCAGAGTGGCATTGCCCAAGATGATCTGCGAAATACAAGCAGTCCAGCTTTGATGACTAGCGCCGACGCCTGCACCGTTGTCACCGTGGAAGTATTCATAAAATAAAACGCTGTCCCGCCAGTGTGGATCGGTCTGAAACTTCTCAGTACCCCCATACACTGGCCTGCGGCCCGTGCTATCTCGCAGGAAAGTACTGATCAACCGCTCCCCGAGCTGATGCGCCACTTCAAATAAAGTTAGAGCTTTCCCGGAGCCGGTTGGGAATTCCACCCTGAAGGACTCGCCGTAAAATCTGGCAAGCCGCATCAGAGCGCTGTAGAGCAAAAAGTTGACTGGCATCCACACCGGCCCCCGCCAGTTGGAATTTCCACCGAACATACCACTATCGGAGTCCGCTGGCACATAGCTCACCCGGAACTCCTGACCGGCGAGATTGAAGACAAAAGGGTGTTCCAGGTGGAAGCGCGACAAAGCGCGTATGCCATGTGGACTTAGGAACTCGCTTTCATCAAGCATGCGGGAAAGGATACTCCGCAACTTGTCTTCGTTGACAATAGACACCAAACGTCTGCCTGCCTTTCCTGGTTTGCTTGGCATGTGAAGATTCTTGGCAAGCTCAGGGTGGCGGCTTAAAAACTGTGCGGCATGCCTTAGGAATTCGGGCAGCTTATCCAGCGTATTTTGTTCAAAGATTGCAACCGCCGCCAAAGGCAGCAGTCCTACCATTGATCGCAGCTTCAAGCGGAGTGCGTCCCCGTCGGGGAGACGAAGCACATCGTAAAAGAAGCCATCCCCTGGATCCCACATATTTTCGTGGCTTTGACCGGTTCGGTCCATAGCTCCTGCGATCCACATGGTGTGTTCGAAAAACTTCGAAACAAATTCTTCATATTGCGGGTTATGGAGCGCGAGTTCCACGGCGATACGTAGCATTTGCTGGCTGAAAAATACCATCCATGCGGTGCCGTCGGCTTGCTCCAAATAGCCACCCGTCGGTAACGGCGAGCTACGATCAAAAACCCCGATGTTGTCGAGGCCCAGGAAACCACCTTCAAACGCATTGTTCCCGGCGCGATCCTTGCGATTAAGCCACCAGGTAAAATTGATCAGGAGCTTGGAAAACGTGTACGAGAGAAACGCGATGTCACCTTTGCCGTGATTATGCTCCTTGTCCCACAAATAAACCTGCATGGTTGCATAAGCGTGGACGGGCGGGTTGACGTCGCCGAAGTTCCACTCGTAAGCCGGTATCTGTCCATTTGGGTGGAGGTAGTTGTTGCGCAGCATGAGATCCAATTGCAATTTGGCAAATTCGGTATCTACATAAGCCAGCGCCAGAGTATGGAATGCTAGGTCCCAGGCAGCGTACCAGGGATATTCCCATTTGTCCGGCATGGATATGATGTCATCGTTAAACATGTGAAACCACTCGGCGTTCCGGACCTCCCTACGCCGCTCTGGACTCGATCCCGGTCCGGCGTTGTGATCTCTGAGCCAGCTGTTGAGATCGTAGGAGAAATACTGCTTTGACCAGAGCACGCCGGCAAAAGCCTGGCGCATCACCAGGGTGCGATCGGGATCAGCCTTGACCGCGGCCGGCGTGATGCTCTGATAGAACTCGTCGGCTTCCTCAACACGGCGTCCAAAGATTTCGTTGAATTGCTCGAACGAGCTAGCCCCGCCTGTGCTTTCGCGTTTTAGCCGCAAGCGCACTATCTGTGTCTCCCCCGCCCCAACTGCCAACAAATAGTGAGCTGAAGCCTTAGTTCCTTTACCCTCAGGGTTGACCGCATCCTTACGCCCCTGGACCAAGTAGTTGTCGATGCCGTCTTTTACATAGGGAGATGCATTGCGTGCACCGAAAAGCTTCTCGTTGTTCGTCTCGTTTTCGGTGAACAGCAGGGGAATGTCCCCTTCGCAGTGAAGATAATAGTCAGCGAGCGAGCCTTGAAAGAGCGGGTCGGTGTGATGGACAAAGATCACCGTGCCTTCCGCATCTCTCATCCGCTGAAGGACAGGCTTGAAACCACCGTCTGACCAGGACCATGTATTGCGAAACCAGAGCGTTGGCAACAACTGCACCGTGCATGCCTCAGGTCCGCGGTTGCTTACGCTGATCCGAATGAGCAGGTCTTCTGGAGCAGCCTTTGCGTACTCGACGTAAACGTCAAAGTAGCGGTTATCGTCGAATATCCCTGTGTCGAGTAACTCATACTCGAGGTCATGGCGACCCCGCTGTCTATTTTTGACGACCAGATCCGCATAAGGGTAAGCAGCCTGAGGATACTTGTACAGGTACTTCATGTAGGAATGCGTAGGAGTGCTGTCCAGATAGAAGTAGTACTCTTTTACGTCTTCACCATGGTTGCCCTCAGCGTTGGTCAGTCCGAACAGTCGCTCCTTGATGATGGGATCCCGTCCGTTCCAAAGAGCGAGAGCAAAGCAGAGCAGTTGGTGGTCGTCGGAGATTCCCGCCAGGCCATCCTCTCCCCAGCGATATGCGCGCGAACGCGCCTGGTCATGAGTGAAATAATCCCAGGCATTGCCGTTTTCGCTGTAATCTTCCCGTACAGTCCCCCATTGGCGTTCGCTTAAGTAAGGCCCCCACTTTTTCCAAGGCATGATGTTGGAATTAGCTTCATCGAGTCTGCGCCGTTCCTCCGTCATACCTGCTCCTTTGCGCCTGTTAACTCCTGATCCTGTGTCTACGGTTCCCCTTCACCGGAGGAGGTGGGATGGAGGAAGCCCATGTCGGAACCAAGTCAAAAGAATGGATACAGAGGCCCGGAAAACCTAAGCGACAGCAGCCCGTTCGTGGGTGCAGCGTTCGGCTTCGATGCCGTGTTTTCGTAGCGGAAACCGACGGAGAACTTCCCGAACCTCCTGCCAACGATAAGGGCGGGTCGAAAGCCATTTGCGTAATCGTGCTGTGAAATATGATTGACGTACGACTTGCCGCCATTGTCGTAGTGCACGCCGATGCCGGCCCACATGCGCTTTCCGATCTTGTGACTATAGTGCGCTGTGAGCACCCCCAGCGGGCTTTGCGTGAGCACATTGTTTCCTCGGAACGCATTATTGTCCGTAACGAAACGGCCCCCGACGTAGAGGTCTATCCACGAAACGCCCTTGTCCGGAGTAATGCCTAGATTCACTACCGGTGTGAATGCCCAGCGATTCCCTCCTGTGTTCACTGAGGAATTGCGATCATACGAACCGAGTGGAGCATTCACTGTAAGGTGGAAGCTAGAGAATGTTTTTGGGACCGCTTTGGGATAGTCTTCGAGACGGAGTGCCGGGCTTCCAAAGAAGTTTGCATGGAACGTGATGCTCGGGTCAGTGAATCCCCACGTTTGTGCGCTGCCAACCGCTCCGTTGAATTTGACCCTAGCGTAACCCGCATTCACGCCCACACCACCGTATTTGCCGACGAGTGGAAATGACCACAAGAGGGAAAAGAAACCGTTGCGCGAGACCGTTACGTTATTCGGCAACGGAACGTCCGAAGAGGCCGCGGTCTGCGCGTTGCTGGCCACGAAATCGCCGAAGAACCGGACTTGGTATACAGGCGTGTTGAGGTAGTCGCGCGCTGGAGGCCCTTGAGCTCTCGTCGCCACGGGGGACAACGTTACGAGCGCAACCACCATGCTCGATAGCGTCCCGCGCGTCATCCGGAATTTACATTCGGCGAATAAGCGCAAAGCGGGAGTCCTCGCACAAAAACAGCAGTCCGGCGATTTGACATGAACGAACCAAGACTAGGCGTAATCTCGCGAGTCAGAAACTAGCAAAACCTCCAGGGTCCACTGACATGTTGAAGCTAGGAGTTCTCCCAGTTGTAGCGGCCTGGCACGGCTCCTAGTCTGCCCATGCGGCACTCAAGAGCACTTGCCGTATCTCATTGCACACGAGAATAGCCACGAGTTTAGCTCCAACATGAACCGGCGCTAGTGCACCAGACTAGAGACTGAAAGAGGGGTATATCCATGCGAATTGTCGTTGACCTGAATAAGTGCTTGGGCTACGCACAGTGCGTCCCTCTCGCGCCGGATGTCCTCAAGCTCAGCGGTGAAGAGGCGCTCATGTTCGATCCCAACCCCGATGATGCACAGCGTCTGCGAGTTCTGCGAGCCGCGGCGTCTTGCCCGGTACAGGCAATCATCGTGGACCAGCTGGACGCAAAGGAGGAGGCGAAACATGAGCCCAAAAAACGGAAACGCCGTTAAGAACGGCGGTCGAATCGTCATCGTCGGCGCCTCGCTTGCCGGGCTCCGAGGCGCCGAGGCGCTGCGAAACGAGGGCTTTACCGGGCACCTGACGATCATCGGGGATGAGCCGCACGAGCCGTACGACCGTCCTCCCCTCTCGAAGCAGGTGCAAAAGGGATGGGTGAAAGCTGACCATACCAAACTGCCGCGTATGCGTGCGATCGATGCTGAGTGGCGGCTGGGAGTAGCTGCCACAGCTTTGGATAGGGTAAAGCGAGTGGTTCGACTGGCCAACGGCGATGAGGTCCCTGGTGATGCACTGCTGATCGCCACCGGCGTTCGATCGCGGCAGTGGCCGAACCCTGAGGAGGCGAAGCTCGAGGGAGTGTTCACGCTGCGCACATGCGAGGATGCGGCGCGGCTGGAGGCAGCGTTGGCCGCTAGGCCGCGGCGGGTCTTGATCATCGGCGCCGGTTTCATCGGTTCGGAGGTGGCCTCGATATGCCGCCAGCGCGGCCTTGAGGTGACCGTCGCCGAACGTGCCGCAGCACCGCTCGCCGGTGCACTTGGGAACGTGATCGGCGCAGTCGCTGCCGAGATGCAGCGGGACGCCGGTGTGGACCTCCGTACCGACGTTTCTGTTTCGGCGTTAGAGGGAGACGCGAAAGGGCACGTGCGGCGTGCGCGCCTCTCCGACGGTAGCACGCTCGACGTCGACGTGGTCCTGGCATCGCTAGGATCCATCCGCAACGTCGAATGGCTGGAGGGTTCCGGGCTGGCGGCCGGCTTCTGGGGTGTCGCCTGTGACGCCGGCTGCCGCGCCTTCGATATCCACGGCCTCGTGACCAACCACGTCTTCGTCGCCGGGGACATTGCGCGTTCGCCCCACGTACTGTATGACTACCAGTTCCTCGCCACGGAATTCTGGGGCAACGCCGTTCTCGGGGCGGAGGTCGCTGCGCATAACATGGTGTGCGCCGAAACCGAGCGCCGTCCCCATCTCATGGTACCGTCCAACTGGTCGGGCCAGTTCGGCGTCAATATCAAGACGGTTGGCGTGCCCTCCTTCGGGGACGAGATCGTCATTACCCAGGGCTCTGTCAAAGAGCGACGGTTCGCCGCCGCGTACGGCCGACGGGGACGTATTGTCGGTGCGGTCACCTTCGACCACGGCAAATGGCTGCAGTACTACGAGGCACTCATCAAGCAGTCGGGTCCGTTCCCGCCGCCGCCCGCGGGATTCGATGTTCCCGCCGACGCGCGGCCGATACCGGCCGACTTCCCACCCAGAGGCGTTCCGACGGGGACTCCCGATGTCGTCCTGACCGGTCACAACCCGGGCGAAGTGCAGGCCGAGTTCCGCCCGCGCGCACGCTAATGCATTGGAGGCAATGATGAGCACGACTGTACAGAACGAAGTGCGAGGCACCGGCACCATGACCGCAGATCAGGCCTTTGCGGAAGCCATGAAATTCGAGAACCGCCCGAATCCGTACCCGTTCTTTGACGAGCTCCGCAAGACGCCAGTGGCGCGCCTGACGAATGGGCTCTACGTCGTCACCGGGTTCAAGGAGATCATCGCCCTGATCCATGACCCGCGGGTAAGCGCGGATCTTCGCAACCGTCCCAACCGCCCACAGGTCGCCCCGACGAAGAAGATGGAGGAGCTCGACGCTGAGGCCGTGGTGACGGAGAAGTACGGCAGGGAACCCTCGATGATCGTGAGCGATCCGCCCGACCACGATCGAATGCGCCGCTCGGCGATGCGGCACTTCGGCCCACCTCATTCGCCGCACGTGATCCCCGACATGGAACCGGAGTGCGTGCGCATCGTCAACGGCATGCTCGATAAGGTCAAGGGCAAAAAACGGATCGACGTTGTCGATGATTACGCCTATCCCCTGCCAGTCACCGTGATCTGCCGGATTATGGGAGTGCCGCTGAAGGACGAGCCCCTCTTCCATGGCTGGATCGCGGATGCGATGGCGGGTGTCGAACTGGGCCCGGACGCTGCCACGGAAGAAGGGCAGCGCCGCAAGGAGAAAGCCCAAGCGAGCGCGCAGGCGATGCTGGAATATATGACCGGGCTCGTCGAGAGCGTCCAGAAAGTCCCCAACGACGGCATGATCTCGAAGATGGTGAACGACGACAGCCCTGAGGGACCCATGTCCCCCGGCGAAATCGTGTCCAACTCAATACTTATATTCATCGCCGGTCATGACTCCACGGTCAACACGATCGCCCATTGCGTGCTCACCTTCCTGCGCAACCCCGGGACCATCGACCTGCTGCGCCGCCGGCCGGAGCTGATTCCACGCGCCATCGAGGAGGTGCTGCGCCTCCAGTCGGCGGTCAATTTTTGGCCCACCTGGACCGCTCTCGCCGACATCGACGTCTACGGGACGACCATCCCAAAGGGGTCGCCGATCTTCTTCATGTATGGCGCGGCGAACCGCGATCCGGAGAAGTTCCGCGACCCGAACAAATTCGATCTCGAACGTGAGGAGAAAGAGAGCCTCGGATGGGCGGCCGGCATACACGTCTGCTTTGGCGGTCAGCTCGCGCGGCTGGAGGTGAACACTGCGGTCGAGATATTCCTTCGCCGCGTGGAGAATCCCCGGTTGGTCGTCGATCCTCCGCCGTACCGGAGAAACGCGTTGTTCCGCGGCCCGATACACCTAGAGATCGACATCGACGGGATCCGTGATTGAGGTGGAAACGATGAAAGCATACCAGTTCGTCGAGTTCCAGAAGCCGGCCGAGCTCCGTGAAGTGAAGGTGCCTGAGCCCGGGCCGGGGCAGGTCCTGATCAGGATTGGGGGCGCAGGCGCCTGCCACTCTGACCTTCATGTGTTGGAGGCGCCTGCAACCACGAAGGGGTTCAAGCTTCCCTTTACCCTGGGTCACGAGAACGCGGGCTGGGTCGAGAAGCTGGGATCCGGCGCGAACGGGTTTGCGGTCGGAGATCCGGTGATCGTCTATGGTCCATGGGGCTGCGGCAGCTGTGCAAACTGCCGGGTGGGAATGGAAAACTATTGCGAGAAGTCCGGGGAACACAGAGCCGGCGGCCTGGGACGAGATGGCGGCATGGCCAACTACATGGTCGTTCCATCCACGCGCTTTCTCCTCCCGCTGGGCAAACTTGATCCGCGTGAGGCTGCTCCGCTCACCGATGCAGCGCTCACCAGCTACCACGCCGTGAAGCGCTCGATCCACCTGCTCGGACCTGGATCCACCGCCGTCGTAATCGGTACTGGCGGTCTCGGCCAGATGGCGATCCAGGTGCTGAAAGCGGTAAGCGGCGCCGTAACCGTCGTCGCCTTGGATACGTCGGCCGCCAAGCTCGAAACCGCCAAAAAGATGGGTGCTGACGAGACACTCTTGTCGGGCGATGATGCCGTCAAGCGGGTCAAGGAGATGACCCATGGCCAAGGCGCCAACCTCGTTCTCGATATGGTAGGCGTAAATCCGACGATCCAGATGGCGGCGAAGATGTCGCGGGTGCTCGGCCATGTGACGATTGTGGGTCTCGGCGGCGGCGCGCTGCCCGTCAACTTTCACAGCCCGGCAAAAGAATGCTCTGTCGCCTCGCCCTACTGGGGCTCGATCCCCGAGCTTATGGAGGTCGTCAGCCTGGCCCAAGCAGGAAAGATCAAGATGCTGGTCGAGCATTTTCCTCTGGAGCAAGCGAGCAAGGCCTATCACCTCCTGCACGAAGGCAAAATCCAGGGACGTGCCGTCATGGTGCCGAACGGGTAGGCGGGACTGCACTGCCCACTAAATAGCACGAGAGTTTATCTGGTACTCGCCAGAGGCCGAAAGATCGATGAACGCAGAAATCACGCCTTTTCGAATCGCTGCTACCGATGCCGAACTCGACGATTTGAAAGGCCGCTTGCGCGGCACGCGATGGCCGGAGCGTGAGTGCGTGGACGATTGGTCACAGGGGGTGCCGCTCGCTTACGCTCAGGAAGTCTGTGTGTATTGGCTGAAGAAGTATGACTGGCGCCAGAGCGAGGCGCGGCTCAACCGTTTCACGCAGTTCAAAACCATCATTGACGGACTCGCGATACATTTTCTTCACGTCCGCTCGCCTCACTCGAACGCCTTGCCCGTGGTCATCAGTCACGGCTGGCCCGGCTCGATAGTCGAATTTCACAAAGTGATCGAGCCGCTCACTAACCCAACCGCGCATGGCGGCGATGCCGCCGATGCATTTCACGTCGTATGCCCG
>Ga0210396_10003914_pt1 | contig 14706 bp, 14 predicted proteins | sample IncBWH17OmetaG_FD_155466 | JGI IMG/M metagenome (GOLD analysis project Ga0210396, IMG submission 155466) | Forest soil microbial communities from Barre Woods Harvard Forest LTER site, Petersham, Massachusetts, United States - Inc-BW-H-17-O ...
GCCTCCCGCGGGGTCGCGCTTGGCGCGGGATTCGTGGAGGACGGCGAGGTGGTGGGAGAAACCTGGGCCGGCGCGATCGTCACCCGCCTACGGTACGTCCTCGTCGCGGGGAGCTGATGAGGCCGACCGCGTAGCAACCACGGAGACACGGAGGACGCGGAGGGCGCGGAGGTCGTGAGCCGCTCCAAAATCGTAGAGGCGACGAAGCTGAATCGCCGGCCTTTGGCCGGCATTAAAACAAGTCGAAACGCCATTCGCCTCGCCATCTATCCCCTCCGTGTTCCTCCGTGTCCTCCGTGGTTAAGACGGCCTATGTCATATTTGCGCTTTGTCATGCGCACCCCGCGATCAGCGCCGCACAGGACTGTGAGGCGCCGAGACGAGGCGCAGGAAGGTGCGGTCTTCGTGGCGGATGAAACGCTCGCGGCGGGCGAAGTCGAAGTTGGCGCGAGCCGCAGGGTCTTCGCGCAGGCGGGCGCGATAGGCTTCGTAGGCCGCGAGGCTGTCGAGCGAGTAGACGCCGTAGGCCATCGTCGCCGAGCCCTCGTGGGGGCCGAAGTAGCCGATCAGATCGGCGCCGCAGCGTGGAATCGCCTCGCCCCAGGCGCGGGCGTAGGTCTCGAAAGCGCCGTCCGATCCGGGTTCGATCTCGTAGCGAATGAAGCAGGTGATCATGCTCGTCTCCTCAGGTTGGCGATCTTGATTAGACCATGGCGCGGGCGACATACTTCGGTTAACGTCGAACTATGAAAGAAGGCCCGAACATCGCCGGGATCGCCGCCCTGATCGGCGATCCGGCGCGCGCGAACGTGCTCACGGCGCTGATCGACGGGCGCGCCCTGACGGTGAGCGAGCTGGCGCAGGCGGCGGGCGTGGGCCTGCCGACGGCGAGCGGCCATCTCGCCAAGCTCGCGCAGGCGGGGTTGATCGAGGGCGAGCGGCAGGGGCGGCATCGCTATTTCCGCCTCTCCGGCCCCGACGTCGCCCAGGCGCTGGAGGCGCTGATGGGCCTGGCCGAACGGACGGGCGCCAGGCGCGTGCGCACGGGCCCGCGCGAGCCGGCGCTGCGCCAGGCGCGGGCCTGCTACGACCACCTGGCCGGGGAAACGGCGGTGGCGATGTTCGACGCCCTGGTCGCCTGTGGCGCGCTGACGACGGACGACGAGCCGGAACTCACCGCGGCGGGCGAAATGACGTTTCACGCTTTCGGCCTCGACCTCGAGATGCTGAAGCGCTCAAGCCGTCCGCTCTGCCGGCGGTGCCTGGACTGGTCGGAACGGCGCGCGCACCTCGGCGGCGCGCTGGGGGCGGCGATCCTCGAGCGCCTCCTCTCGGAGGGCATGGCGCGGCGGGGAGACGGGCGGCACATCCATCTCAGTGCGACCGGGGCGGCCCTGGTCGCCGAAGGGTTCGCCGGACTGTCCGTAACGGCGCCTTTGGTCCCGGGCTGACCCGCCGTACACTGTCCGCCTCGCACAGGAGACTCGCCGATGGTCAAGTTCGCCGCGGCGTTCGCAGCGACGGCGCTTGCTCTGGGCGCCCCGGCCGCCCAGGCCGCGTCGGCGGTCGGCCAGTGGCACGGCGACCTTCATCCCGCCCCCGTGGTCACCCTGCGCCTGGCCTTGCGGCTGGATCGAAGCGCCTCAGGCGCCTGGAGCGGCGTCCTCGAGAGCCTGGACCAGGGCGGCCGAGACCTGCCCCTGGCCGACGTCGCCGCCAACTCGGACAACCTGAGCTTCGCCGTCCCGGTCGCACACGCCCGCTTTGAGGGCCATTGGGACGCCGCGGCGAACGCCTGGAGCGGAACCTGGTCGCAGAGCGGGCGCGGCATGCCACTGAGCTTCGTCGCCGGGCCGCCGACCCCGCGCCAGAGGATCGAGGGGCTGGACGGCGCCTGGGACGGGGCCCTCGCCACCGGCGCCGGCATAAGGCTTCGCCTGGCGGTCCACATCGACACCAGCGCCTATGGCACGACCGGTCGGCTCGACAGCCTGGACCAGTCTGCCTACGGCATTCCCCTGGCCGACATTACCCGCCAGGGCTCGCGGGTCTCCTTCGCCGTCCCAACCGTCGGCGGCGCCTTTGTGGGAACACTGGGCGCCGACGGAACACTGACCGGGACCTGGACCCAGGGCGCCGGAGGCCTTCCCCTGACCTTCTCGCGCCGTCCTGCCGGCGCGCCGGAGGCCCGGCTCAACCGGCCGCAGACGCCGCACCCGCCCTACCCCTACCTCGTTCAGGACGTCGCCTTCGACAATGCGGCCGGCCACGACCGCCTTGCCGGGACGCTCACCCTGCCGCCGGGCAAAGGGCCCTTCCCCGCCATCGTCCTGATCGCCGGATCGGGGGCGCACGACCGGGACGAGACCCTCTTCGGTCACAAGCCGTTCCGGGTCCTCGCCGACCACCTGACCCGCCAGGGCATGGCCGTCCTTCGCTATGACAAGCGCGGTGTGGGCGCCTCCACCGGGGACTACGCCAGCGCCACGACGGCCGATTTCGCCGACGACGCGGACGCGGCGGTGCGGTTCCTGGCCACGCGTCCGGAGATAGATGGGCGCCGGATCGGCCTGATCGGTCACAGCGAGGGCGGCCTGATCGCCCCGATGGTGGCGAACCGCAATCCAAGGGTGGCCTTCGTCATCGTAATGGCCGGCTCCGCCGTGGACGGTGCGGACCTGCTGGAAGCCCAGCAGAGGCGGATCGACGAGGTGATGGGGTTGGGCGGCGAAGAACTCGCCCAGGCCTCCGCCGAGGAGGCGCGGTTGATCGACATCGTCCGCAAAGCCGCCACCCCGGCCGAGGCGGCCTCCCAACTCATGGCCGAAGCCGACGCCGAGGCCGATCGGACGGGGACGCCGAAAGAGCTGGCCGAAGGCCAGGCCGCCCAGCTGGAGAGCCCCTGGTTCCGCGCCTTCCTGGTCTATGACCCGGCGCCGGCCCTTGAGCGCCTGCGCATTCCGGTGCTCGCGCTGGTTGGCTCCAAGGATGTCCAGGTCCCGCCTGACCAGAACCTGCCAGCCCTGCGCGCCGCCCTTGCCCACGACCCGCACGCCACGGTGGAGGAGCTTGCTGGCCTCAATCACCTCTTCCAGTCCGCGACCACCGGCGCTCCCTCCGAATATGCCCAGATCGAGACCACCATCGATCCGGCCGCGCTGGACACGATCACAGACTGGGTTCTGAAGACGACCCGCCTGCGTCACCGACCGTAGAGCCCGGACCGCCGGCGTCTCGCCGGCTCTTTCTTCTTCGTTCAGACGCGGCCAAAGGCGCAGCAAGTAAGAGCCGGCGAGACGCCGGCGGTCCGGGAGATAGCCGGCGAGCCGCGCCGTTGATGCCGCCAACGAGCCGATGACGACTTCGTGACGCGCGGAGAGCCCGGCTACCGTCATATTCCGGGCAGACCGCAGTTCCGGTCATGTTGCCTGGCGTCGTGCGATGAAGCTTCTCGCCGTCCACCCCAGCGGCCTGATGTACACCCAGGTCTTCCTGCGCCTCGAGCCGCTCGGGCTGGAGCTGGTTGCTTCAGCGGCGCGCGACGCCGGCCATGATGTGCGTATCATCGACCTGCAGGTCGAGAAGCACGCCGACCTCTTCGGGATCCTTCGGCGCTGGCGTCCCGACGCGCTCTGCTTTGGCGGCAACTACCTGGCCAACGTCCCCGAGATCGTCGATCTCGCCAAGGCGACCAAGGCCATGCTCCCGGAGTGCTTCGTCTTCGTGGGCGGGCACAGCGCCTCGTTCATCGCCGCCGACCTGCTGCGCCATGGCGAGGGCGCCATCGACTGCGTGCTGAAGGGCGAGGGCGAGGCCTCCATGGGCGCCCTGCTGGCGGCCGTGGAGGCGGGCGAAGACCTTACCAAGGTCCCTGGCGCGGTCACCCCGGACGGCGAAGGTCCGCCTCCGGGCTTCGTGCAATCGCTGGACGCGATCCGTCCCGCGCGCGATCTGGTCAAGCGCCGCCGCGCCTATTTCATCGGCACCATGGACCCTGCGGCCTCGATCGAGTTCGCGCGCGGGTGCCCGTGGGACTGCACCTTCTGCAGCGCCTGGACCTTCTATGGTCGCAGCTATCGCACGGCGAGCCCTGAGCTGGTCGCCGAGGAACTCGCGGGCCTTGCCGAACCCGGCGTCTTCATCGTCGACGATGTCGCCTTCATCCACGCCGAGCACGGCATGGCCATCGCCGAGGAGATCCGCCGACGCGGGATCCGCAAGCGCTACTACCTGGAGACCCGCGGCGACGTGCTGCTGCGCAACAAGGAGGTGTTCCGCACCTGGCGGGACCTCGGGCTCGAGTACATGTTCATCGGGCTGGAGGCGATCGACGAGGCCGGGCTCGAACTCTTCCGCAAGCGCATCCACGTCGACAAGAATTTCGAGGCCCTGGAGTTCGCCCGCTCGCTGGGCATCATGGTGGCGATCAACCTGATCGTTGATCCCGACTGGGACCGCGACCGCTTCGAGACCATCCGCAACTGGTGCCTGGAGGTGCCGGAGATCGTCAACATCAGCGTCAACACCCCCTACCCGGGCACCGAGATCTGGCGGAAAGAACCGCGCAGCCTGACCAGCCTCGACTACCGCCTCTTCGACATCCAGCACGCCGTGCTGCCGACAAAGCTGCCGCTGCCGGAATTCTATGCGGAGCTGGTGCGCACCCAGCAGATCCTCAACACCAAACACATGGGCTGGGAGGCCTTTCGGGGCGCCATCGGTGAATCCGCGCGCCTGCTGATGAAGGGCCAGACGAACTTCGTCCGCATGCTTTGGAAGTTCAATTCGGTGTTCAACCCGAAGCTTCAGCTCGCCGACCACGCGCGCTCGGTGCGCTACGAGATGACCCCGCCGCCGCCTGTAGCCGAGGGACGCCTCGACCCCAGGTCCCTCTATGTCCACGGCCCCCAGGGCCGCCGCAGTCGCGCCATCGACGACGCCACGGAGCGGTTCGTCGAGGCGACGCGGATGGGGTCGGTTGAGGGTTAAGCGCGGTTTCGCACGCCGGCGCTCCGCACGTCCTAAATTCTGCAATTTCGCGCCAAAAATTCAGCATGTTCGCACCAAATCGGGTGAACCGATTGCGTAGCCCAGGGCACCAACCCAGCGGGCAGTAGCGCCACGGCGCGAGCCCCATCGTGATGAAACGCCGCGCCTTTTCCGGCCGGCCTCTCCTTGGAGCGTGAAGATGAATCGAACGTCCGCAGGCGCGTTGACTCTTGCCGCCCTCTTGGCCACCGGGCCGGCTCTCGCCACCACCACCACAATGTCGACCGGCTTCCTGCCAACCTATACCGGGCCAAAGAACGGCGACCTCGAGATCAAGAGCGTCTCGGCCAATGTCGCGGACGGTAATCTCGTGCTCAGCGCCACGGCGATGGGCAAGATTGGCACGACCCCCGGGACCGACTACGTCTGGGGTATCGACACCGATCCAGCCTTGGCCACCGCCGCGTTCGCGTCGCACGGGTTTAGCGGAGTTGTGTTCAACGATGTGTCCGTCGCGACCGTCGGCGGCATGGGAGTGACGGTGTCGGGCGACACCATCACCGACACCATTGCGATCTCCTCGCTCAAAAACGTTGTCCTCAAACCGGACCAATTCCTCATCAGCCTTTGGCCGGTCGCGACTCCCCCGGGCGGCTTTGCAGGGTTCTCAGAGTTCGTGCCCGGCAACGGGACCTTTGCAGTCGGTGTGCCTGAGCCCACGACGTGGGCGTTGATGCTGATCGGCCTCGCTGGACTTGGGGCCGTCCTGCGCAGCGGCCGACGTCAGTCGCGCGCAATCGCGGCCTGATCGCACCAAGGTCACCGCGACGCGTCGGCGACGGCTCGGCGCGGTGACTTCGAGGCGTGCGAGACGCCACGCCGCTCTTGGGTTTCGGCCTACCTGCGGGCCAGGAGGTCCTCGATCCGGATAGGAAAACGCCGGATTCGCACGCCTGTGGCGTGCCAGACCGCATTTGCGATCGCGCCGACCGTCCCGGTGACGCCGATCTCGCCAACCCCCTTTATCCCGAGCGGATTTACGTAAACGTCCTCCTCGGGAACGAGGATCGCGTCGACCGAGGGAACATCCGTGCTCACCGCCACGTGGTACTCCGCCAGATCGGCGTTCATGATCCGGCCGGTCCGGCGGTCGGCGATGGCCTCCTCGTGCAAGGCGAATGAGACACCCCAGATCATGCCGCCGTAGTATTGGCTGCGGACGAGCCGGGGATTGACGATCCGGCCGGCGGCGAAGGCCCCCACAAGTCGTGTCGCGCGCACCTGGCCGAGCTCGGGATCGACCTTCACCTCAGCGAAGACTGCGCCGTGCGAATACATCGCCCATGTCCGCGCCGCCTCCTCGTCGCGGGCCATGCGCCCCGTACCCACGACGGCGCCGCGGCCGGCGCGAGCCAGAATGTCGACGTAGGTTTCGCTCCGTGTCTCGTCATCGCGACGGTGCAGGCGCCCGGAACGGGCCGCGACGCCGATGTTGCCGGCGCCGTAGAGAGGAGATGCGGGATCGTTGCTGGCGACTTCGGCCAGCTGGGCGATGACATTCTCGCCGGCGTTGTGGAGGGCGAGGCCCGCACTCGCGGTATGGCCGGAGCCGCCAGCGACGCCGCCGTCGGGCAGGCTCGAGACGCCGGAATGGAACTCGACCTGGTCCGGATCGAGGCCAAGCGCTTCGGCTGCGATCTGGGCGAGCGCGGTCCAGGCCCCCTGGCCCATGTCTGCGCCGGCGGTTTCCACAAGGGCGGTCCCGTCGGCGCGCAGGGTGGCGCGCGCTTGCGCAGGAAAGTGCGGACAGGGGAAGAGCGCCGTGCCCACGCCCCAGCCCACGAGGAGGCCGTTCTCGTCGCGCATCTGGCGAGGCTGCAATGGGCGGCCAGCCCAGCCGAAGCGCTTGGCGCCTTCGGCGTAGCATTCCCGCAGCGACTTGGAGGAGTAGGGACGGCCCGTGCCCGGCTCGGTCTGGGCATAGTTGGCGAGCCGGAAGTCGAGCGGGTCCATCCCGCAGGCCTCGGCGGCCTCGTCCATGGCGGCCTCGAGCGCGGCCGAGCCGGAGGCCTCACCAGGCGCACGCATGGGACCCGGCGTGCCGATGTCGAGACTCAGGCCATCGGTCTCGGCGAGGATGGCGGGGCTCGCGTAGGGGTAGAGGGACGCGTTGGCGGCGGGCTCCAGGAAATCCTCGAAGCTCGAGGTCGCCGCGATCGAACGGTGATGAAGGGCGGTGAGGCGGCCCTCGCTGTCGAGGCCAAGGCGCAATGTCTGCCAGGTGCGGCCCCGGTGGCCGACCGGACCGTACATCTGCGAGCGCGTGAGGGCGAGCTTGACGGGCCGTTGCAGCAGGCGGGCGGCGAGGATCGCCAGGATCTGCGGCCCATTGAGGATCGCCTTCGAGCCAAAGCCGCCGCCCAGGAAGGGCGAGCGGATCAGCACATTCTCCGGGGCGATGCCGAACCAGGCCGCATAGCCCTCGCGGCTCATGACCAGCGCCTGGTTCGGCATGTCGAGTGTCACGTGGTCGCCGTCCCACTGGGCGACGACGGCGTGCGGCTCCATGGCGTTGTGGAACTGGGTGGGCGTGGCGTAGTCCGCCTCGACGATCGTCTCGGCGGCCGCAAAGCCCGCCTCCACATCGCCGTAGGCCGTGCGGGGCGGCCCGCCGACGCCAATGGCGGCCGGGGCGTAGCGCTCGCCATTGTCGAGACCCGTACGGGCGGGCTCGACCTCGTAGCGCGCGTTGAGCAAGGCCGCGCCTTCGGTGGCCGCCTCCAGCGTCTCGCCGACGACCAACGCGATCGGCTGGTTGACGTAGCGCACTCTGTCGTCCTGCAGCACCTCGATCCGGAACCCGAACATGCCGAGTTTCTTGTCCGGGTCGTGCGCCAATGGCGGCCGGTTCGCGGGCGTGAGGACCTCGACCACGCCGGGATGGGCCTTGGCGGCGGCGACATCGAGGAAGGCCACGCGGCCTCGGGCGATGCTGCTCACGGCCGTGACCGCGTAGAGCATGCCCTCGGGGTGGTTATCGGCTGCGTACGTCGCGCGACCCGTAACCTTCAGCTCGCCATCGCGCCGCGTCAGCGGCTGGCCAGCGTTGGAGCCATGGCGGCGGTAGGGAGCGATCGGTGCGGGGGTCTCAAGCGGCATGGCTTGCTCCAGACGTCAGGGCGAAGGGCGAGGCCGGCAGGGCGGGCATCACCTCGGGCGTCCCTTCCAGGGCCTGTTGCAGGACGCGCACGACAAGGCGGCGCGCGAGTTCGATCTTGAAGGCGTTCTCTCCGGATGGGCGCGCCTCGGCGAGGGCCAGGTCGGCGGCGCGGGCGAAGGCGCCGACGGAGGCGGGCGCGCCCGCCAGCGCCGCTTCGGCGTTCCACGCGCGCCAGGGCTTGGCTGCGACGCCGCCAAGCGCCAGGCGCGCCTTTCGGATGACGCCGCCATCGAGTTCCAGGGCCGCAGCGGCCGAGACGACCGCGAAGGCGTAGGAGGTCCGATCGCGGACCTTCAGGTAGCGGGCGTTACGCGAAACGGCGGCGGCCTCGGCTGGCAGCCGGATGGCGACGATCAACTCGCCAGGCGTCAGCGCCGTCTCCCTCTCCGGCGTGGCGCCCGGCAGGGGATGCAGGGCCTCCAGGGCGATTTCGCGAGCGCCGTCCGGCCCCTCCACCTCCACGACCGCATCGAGAGCTGTCAGCGGCACGCAGAAGTCGGAAGGATGGGTCGCAATGCAGTGCTCGCTCCAGCCGAGCACCGCGTGGAGGCGGTTCTCGCCCAGGAACGCGTCGCAGCCCGAGCCGGGCGAGCGTCGGTTGCAGGCGCTCGCCCCATCGTAGAAGTAGGGGCACCGGGTGCGCTGCAAGAGGTTGCCGCCGACGGTCGCAGCGTTGCGGAGCTGGGGGGATGAGCCGGAGAGCAACGCCTCGGCGACCGCGGGAAAGGTCCTCTGGAAGCGCCCGTCGTTGGCGAGGTCCGCATTGCGGACGAGCGCGCCGACGCGCACGCCGCCGTCCGGCCGCCAGTCGATGCGATCCAGGCCCTGAAGGCGCGTGATGTCGACCATCGTCTCGGGGCGAGAGACGCCAACCTTCATCAGGTCGAGCAAGTTGGTGCCGCCCGCGAGATAAACCGAGCCCGGCTGAGCGGCAGCGGCGAGAGCTTCCGCGACGCTCGCGGGGCGAATGTATTCGAAGCGGTTCATGCCGCATTCTCCCGATTGGCCCCACTCAAAGCCTTCTGGGCCTCGAGCACGGCCTCGGTGATCCCCCGGTAGGCGCCGCAGCGGCAGATGTTGCCGCTCATCAGCTCGCGGATGCGTTCCGGATCGTCTCCAGCCTGGCCCTCGGCGAGGAGGCCCACGACGCTCATGATCTGGCCGGGTGTGCAGAAGCCGCACTGGAAACCGTCATGCGCGATGAACGCGGCCTGGACCGGGTGCAACCTCTCGCCGTCGGCGAGGCCTTCGATCGTGGTGACCGCCGCGCCGTCGAGGCTGACAGCCAGCGCCAGGCACGAATTGATGCGCCGCCCGTCGACGAGCACGGTGCACGCGCCGCACTGTCCGCGGTCGCAACCCTTCTTGGCGCCGGTGAGGGCGAGCCGCTCGCGCAGAAGGTCGAGCAGCGTGACCCGCGGATCGTCGAGCTCGACGGTGCGCGGCTGACCATTGATGTTGAGGCTAATGGAGAGCGACATGTGACTCCGCTCCAGAGGGGATGTGTCGATGCGAGCCATCGGCCAGCCACGCGAGCGCGGGGGAGCGATCTGGGTGAAGAGCCGTGAGGGGCAGATTGGGGCGTGCGCGCTCTCGATCCGCATTCTCACTATAGCGGAGGGACCCTCCGCTTAGCAAGCGAAAACGCGCACGTGTGAAGCATGGAGAGCCGCTCAGCCAAGCCTGATCGCAAACGCGAGGCGGCAGTCTGTAGGCCCACTCTCCGATCGAGCGCCAATGTCCGCTCCTTGCGCGTAGCTGACCGAGCCCGTCGTCATCGCTGACTGCTCAGAGCCGAAGTTCCAATGGACCGCTACCGGTGGAAAGCGGTCTTCTTGGCAGCCTTACAGAGACATGCCGCCGTCGACCGTCAGGCTGGCTCCTGTCATGTAGCCGGCCTCTGGACCGGCCAGATAGGCCGCCAGCGCGCCGATCTCGGAGGGATCCCCTACGCGGTTCAACGGGATCATCTGTCGAACATGATCGATGTGCCCGTCGGTCATGTCGGTCTGTATTGGGCCTGGCTGGATATTGTTGACGGTGATGCCGTGGGGCGCGAGGTCGAGCGCCGCGCACTTGACCAACATGGCCACCGCCGCCTTGGTCATCGAGTAGACGCTCGAACCGGGAAAGGCCTTCACGGCGGTGTTGCTTCCAATGGTGATAATGCGCCCGCCCTCGCCGATCCGGGACTGGGCTGCCTGTATCGCCAGGAAGACTCCGCGCAGATTGACGGCTAGGCCTCGGTCCAGATCTTCGAGCGCAATCTCATCGATGGGCCCCAGCGGCAGGATGCCGGCGTTGATCACCGCCACGTCCAGGCGGCCGAACCGCTCGACCGCCGTCTCCACCGCCGCCCGGATCTCCCCCGCGTCGGCGCTGTCGGCCTTCACCGCCAGACCCTGCACGCCGCGCGCTTCGATCTCGGTGACGACCACCGCCGCCTTTTGCGGCTGGGAGACGTAGCTACGTGGGCTCCCTCGGCCGCAAGTCGCTTGGCGACGCCCGCCCCGATGCCGCGCGATCCGCCGAATACGAGGGCAGCCTTGCCGTGAAGCGTCCCTTTTACTTGCATTTCCGATCTCCGTTCTTGACAGATTGGTCCATAATTAGCTGCGCGATCGCGCAACCAGGCTGCGGCGCTTACCGCCGCGTCAGGCGGTCGATGATGAACAAGGCCTGGTCCCGCAGTGACGCCCAGGAGACCCCAGCTCGCGCGGCGAGCTGCAGAGCCTGCATGGAAAGCAGCAGGTTTTGCGCGGCTGCTTCGGGATCCATTTCGGGATCAAGTTCCCCCGACGCTTGGCCCTCGCGAATGCGCGCGAGCAGCCGCACGACCATTAATGGCGCCACCTTCGCCCTCAACGCCACGAGTTCGGCGTCGCTGATCCCGAATTCTCCGACAGCGCCCACACCCAGACAGCCCCTGGCGCGCTCAACGTCATCCTTGGGCGCAAGCCCGACGAGCAGGGCCTTCAGCCCTTCCAGGGGCGACTCCGGGGCGTCCAGGCGGTGAAGGTGGGAAGCCGTACTTTCGGTCTGGTACCGTTCGAGCGCCTCCAGATACAGCGCGCGTTTATCGCCGAACGCATTGTAAAGGCTTTGCCGGCCTATCCCCATCGCTTTGAGGAGGTCGTCGGTCGAGGTTGCGGCATAGCCCTTGTCCCAAAAGGCCGCCGTCGCCTTCACCAGCGCCTCGTTGCGATCAAATTCTCTAGGCCTCGCCACGACGAAGACATGGCAGTTATGGATCGATCCGTCAATAATTGTCTGCCGGATCAGCAGGTGTTTCCCCGAGATTTGGCTACGCCAGGGTGGCGGCCGGCTTACTTCGCAGGCGCCGAGGCCGCATCCAGGAGGGCGAACTCCTCGTCGGTCAGGCGCCATTCGAGCGCGCCAAGGTTGGCCTTGGCGTGATGGGCTTTGGTTGCGCCCGGGATGGGGATCACGCACGGGTCGCGCGCGAGCAGCCAGTTCAACGCAACCTGGCTCTGGCTGGCCTGATGCGCCTGGGCGACCTCGGCGAGCGCGCGGCGGACCGCGTCGAGCTTGTCCGGTTTTGCGTCCGCGGTCGGACCCGCCAGCCGCCCCGAGGCCAGCGGGAAATAGGCCACCAGGGCGACGTCCAGCTCGCGGCAGGCCTCGAGCAAGCCGTTCGTCTCGGGATTGCGGTGGGCGAGGCTGTATTGGACCTCGTTGGCGGCGAGCGGGATGTTGGAGCGCGCGAGCCGGTCGGCGACCCGCCGCATCTGGTCGGCGTTGAAGTTGCTGACGCCAACGTGCCTGGCCTTGCCCGACTTCACCGTTTCGGCCAGGCCGTCTGCGAAATCGCCAAGGTCGACGAACGGGAAAGGGAAGTGGACGTAGTAAAGGTCGATTGAGGCAAGCCCCAGGCGGGCAAGCGTCGCGTCGAGCGCCGCCATCAGACTGCCCGGCGACGTGCGGACGAGGAAGGGTGCGAACTTGCTGGCCACGAAGACCGGCCGGCCGTCCTTGCGGATGCACTCGCCGATCAGCCGCTCGGATTTGCCGAAGCCGTAGATCTCGGCCGTGTCGATGAAACCGCCGCCGGCCTCGACGAGCGCCTGGTAAGTCTCGAACACCGGCGCGTCGTTCGCGCCGTAGCTCCAGCGGTTCGTGCCGACCCCGATGGCGGGAACCTCGGCGCCCGTCTTACCGAGGCGCCGGAGCGGCGCTGCCTGCATCACGCATCTCCGACGTTGCGAAGCCAGAACCTTAGCCGCGATGGCGCCCTTCTCTCAAGTCAACGGACCGTCGTAGCCGCGTGACGGATGGCAAACGCCAGCGAGGGCGCCGGCCAGGATCGCGCTTCGGCCCGGCTTTGGGCTAGAGACCCGCAAACAGCAGGAGGAGAGACGACCCATGGCCCCTATCCCGAACCGCGGCGTGGTCGCCGTAACCGGCGCGGCCGGCTTTCTCGGCGGCTGGACGGTCCGCAAACTTCTCGACCGCGGCTACCGCGTCCGCGCCTGCGTCCGTAACGCCGCCGACCTCGAGCGATGCGACTTCCTGCGGGCCATGCCGGGTTACGCCTCCGGTCGCCTCACCCTGCACAGCGCCGATCTCGATCAGGCCGGCTGCTTCGACGAGATCTTCATGGGCTGCCATGGCGTCGCGCACATCTCACACGTCAGCGACTACACCGATCAGGACTACGTCCGGCGCACCTGCGACCACATCATCGCCAGCGTGAACGGCTCGGGCAGCGTGAACCGTGTCGTGGTGACCTCCAGCGTCGCGGCGGTGATCTCGGAGATGGACCTCGGCGAAGTCGCGCGCCGCCCGGTGTTCTATGAAGACCGCTATCCGGACGAGCTGAACCCCAGGCGAACCCCGGAGCGCGGCCAGGGCTATTCGATGGGCAAGCTGGTCGCCGAGCGCGCCTTCGCGGAGGCGGCGCACGAGAGCGGCGCCTGGGACGCGATCACCGTCTGCCCCGGCGACAATGTCGGGCCGGTCCTCTCGGCGCACCAGAAGGACATGGGGCCGTGGCAGTCGCTGATCCGCCGCATGCTGGAGGGGACCTGCCTTCAGAACGGCGTCTACCGCCCCTGGATGACGGTCGACGTCCGCGACGACGCCCTCTGCCACGTGCGGTTGCTGGAGAGCACGGAGGTGAAGAACGGCGAGCGCTACATTGCCTGGTCGACCGACAAGCGGAACGTCGAGGACATCTGCGCCGACATCGCCCGCCTACTGCCCGAGCTCGGCTACGACACGCCGCCGGTGACCGACACGCAGAACGACCGGATCAAGGCGCGCGAGGCCGAGTTTCGCGCCATCTGGGCGCTCAGCGATCTGCGCAACGACCGCATGCGGGCGGCGACGGGCGTCGCCTTCCGCCCGCTCGACGATTCCATCCGCGACTGCGTCGAGTCGCTGATCGCGGTCGCGGGCGTGGAGGTGAAGAAAAAGGCGGCTACGGTCCCCGTATAATATTCGGAATAGAAGGCAGTCGGTACTCCGTCGTGGCCGCGCAATGAACGTGGCTTTTACACGCATTTTTCAAATCGAACGATGGATGACGAGCCTTCTACACAAGATTGATGGTAACGACGGCCCGGCCATGACGGTTAAAATGGGACTTGGATCTTTAATCTTGTCCCGATCTAAGAATTAAGTTGACTCTTTACAATATTCCGTCATGGCCGGACCGCCCGGGACAGGGATAGTTGCCTCTCACGCCTGCGCGAGAACCGAAGCGCGACGGCGGCGCAGGATGGCGCCCATCGCGCCAAGACCGATCAGCATCATCGACCAGGCTGCGGGCTCCGGAACTGCGGAGGTCGCAACGCTGGCGATCTCGAAGGCGTTCGAACCGGAGCCGAACGTCACGCTCGCCACCGGGCTGCTGAAGAATATCGTTAGCCGGCCGTTTGAATCCCCGGAGGTCTGGTTGCCGTTATCGACGGCGCCGCTCATGCTGGCGATGTCGTCCCCGGTATAGGTAACCGAGCCGCCCCTGCTGAACGTCACACTGATACTGTTGTAAGAGTCGAGCGAGCCCAAATAAACGCTGAGATCGCCAATTGGCGCGGTCGGCGTAAAGATTTCAGACTGCTGCCCCTCGATGGCGAGGTATTGACCGCCGTCAAAGCTCGTGGAGCTAAACGCCGGCGCAGCATAGACACCAGATGAGGAACCGGTCACCAGCGAACCGTCGCCCATAAAGGTTCCCGGGAGAGTGGAGAAATCCGTGACGGGAGTTTCTCCGGGCGGCAGCGCCACGCCGTAGCCGGTGAACGTCATAGACGTTGCATGCGCCATCGCAACCGGGGCCATCACGGCCGCCACGAGCAGTATTCTGGTCGAAGGATTCACTACCTTGCCCCCAATTTGACGAACTTTTGTCTAAATCTATCTTTTTAGTTCCGCTCACCGTCAACCCTTTCAAATGTCACTTCTGGAAAATCACCATGAAAACAATAGATTATGAAAAGCGTTGGAGGCGGAAAGGTTAATGAACCCGCCCCTAA
>Ga0210396_10003916_pt1 | contig 14696 bp, 14 predicted proteins | sample IncBWH17OmetaG_FD_155466 | JGI IMG/M metagenome (GOLD analysis project Ga0210396, IMG submission 155466) | Forest soil microbial communities from Barre Woods Harvard Forest LTER site, Petersham, Massachusetts, United States - Inc-BW-H-17-O ...
CTGCCGGATCCCGGTGCTGGCCGTCGACCGCTCCGTTCATAGCCTGCATCTCCTGCGCGTCCACCTTTCCCGCCAGCTCCGCAACGGCAGCTCTCATCTGTGGCCAGCGGCGATACGCCTCCTCGCGGAAGAGCGGCACCGCGTCGTAGGGCGGAAAATAGTGCCGGTCGTCTGCGAGTACAGTCAGGTGCAACGGCTGGATGGGCCCGTCGGTTGAGTTCCCAGCGATGATGTCATCCTGACGCTGCGTAATTGCCCGATACAGCAGCCCCAGATCCATGGTGCGCGGTGATCCGTTGAATTTCAATCCGTACGCTGCTTCCAGACCGCGCAGGCCGTCCGGGCGTTCCTCAAACTCGTACCCCACGCCGAGTTTCCACTGGGGCGCAACAGCCGCTGCCTGGCTCAACGTCGCGACATGGAGGCGTTCAGCATCATCGCCGCGCACGATCATCGCGAACGTATTCTCGAACCCGAGAGAGTTTCCCACATCGATGCCGTACTCTTGCCGGTAGAGTCGCTGCACCGTGGAAAGAACGCGTCCCCGGTCCTTGTCCACTGGCTGCTTTAGGATCGCCGTGAGCGCCGTGCCCGTGTACTCCACGTACCCGTCGATGCGCCCGGCTACCAGTGCCTGCTGGCAGATGTAGCTGCCGGCAAGATAAAAACGCCGGTCGACCTTCAGCCCGGTCCGCGCCTCAATATGCTGCGCCAGCAGTTCTCCCAGCAATACCTGTTCGGTGAAGTTCTTCGCTCCAATAATCGGTTGGTCCGGGCGAGGCGGCGCGCAGCCGACGATGCATACCAGAAGTGCGATGCAAATTGTGGCCAGCGCCAGCGTGCGGCTCATGGTCGTCCTCGTCTCATGGACGCCGCCGCCTCACAGACGTCCAGTGCCCGGCACGCGCATCTTCCATTCCAGCAGTCCCAGCAGGCCATCTGCTGCCAGTGCCAGCAAGGCCGCGGGTACAGCGCCAGCCAGCACCAGCCTGTTGTCCACCGAGGCCACACCACGGAAGATGAACTCCCCGAGTCCTCCGGCTCCCACTGCCGCTGCAATCGTGGCAATTCCCACGCACGTAACCGTTGCAGTGCGCAGCCCGGCCAAAATAACCGGCATCGCCAATGGCAGTTCCACTTTCCACAGCCGCTGCCAGCTGGTCATGCCCACGGCCTCGGCCACGTCCATCACCGTCGCGTCCACCCCGCTGATACCCGCATAGGTGTTGCGAAGAATCGGCAGCAATGCGTAGGCCACCAACGCGACGATGGCAATGCGCGCCGCGCGCTCACCGATGAACGGCAGAGGCAGCAGAAAACCGAACATCGCTAGACTCGGGATCGTTTGGAGTGTGTTCACGAGCGCAAGCACCGGGCGGGCCAAACCACGCCTGCGCGCCAGCAGGATACCGAGAGGGATCGCAATCGCTGCAGCGAATAGCATCGCCGCGCCGGTCAGCCATAGATGCTCCAGCGTTAACGACGTGATCTCGTTCCAGTGCTGCTGAAGAAAGCCGGCATCATTCATGACGAACGCGCCTCCACGCCGCGATGCACCGCCCGCACATACGCTTGCACCGCCGGAACCGTGGAAGTGAGGAACTGCGCTGCGGGCAGATTTGCCGCAATGCCGCCATCCTCCATCAACACCACGCGCTCGGCCAGGTAGAGTGCTTCATCCAGGTCATGGGTCACCAGCAGCACGGTTGTCCGGGAACCATCCTGCTGCACCTCAAGGGTCAGCCGTCGCAAAAGGTCCTGCATCTCGGCGCGGGTCAGTGGATCCAGTGCGCCAAAGGGTTCATCCATCAGCAGAATGTCCTGGCCTGCGGCGAGCGCCCGCGCCAATCCAACGCGCTGCCGTTGCCCTCCGGAAAGTTGATATGGCCAACGCCGGGCAAACTCCGCTGGATTCAGCCCCACCATCTCAAGCAACGCATGTGTCCGCTCAGTAATGGCGGCGCGGGATTGGCCTTCAATCTCCAGCACCAAGCCGACATTTCGCTCAATCGTAAAGTGCGGGAAGAGGCCTGTTTCCTGAATGACGTAGCCAATTGAGCGGCGCAGTGCGATAGGGTCCTGCTCGAAGACGGAGCGCCCGCGTACCAGAAGATCGCCGCTGCTCACCTCATGCATGCGGTTGGCTGTGCGCAGCAAGGTCGTCTTGCCGGACCCACTCTTTCCCAGCAACGCAACGGTTGTGCCAGCCGGCACTTCCAGCGTCACGTCCTTGAGCAGCGCGCGTCCGTCCGGCAGCAGGTAGGTTACGTTACGGAACTCGATGGCCGCCGGCATCGTGCCCATGACTTCCATCTCCAGAAGACAAAGGCCGGGATTTCGCCCGGCCTCCATCCCTTCAAGTGCGCAGGCAGAGAAGGCTACTCCTCGCCTTCTTCGTCTCCGTCCGTGTCATCGCCAAGCACATCCGCGGGAACCGGTGCGCTCATCGCGCTCTCCGGCGTCGGCGCCGGCTGACCCTTGACGCGCACCACAGTGATCTTCGAGAACCCCTCTTTGAAGCTCGGTGGACGCAGACGTTCCGCCATCTTGTGCATGGTCTCGTCGCTCACGGTACGCTCACGCCGCCGATTCCGGTCCATGCAGACCTCGAAGGGCACATCGAAGAAGACAGCCTGCACATCGTAGCCGAAGCTCTTCGCCATCTTGATCCACTGCCGGCGCTCATGGGGCGACAGGTTCGTCGCATCCACGTAATTCCAGGGCATCTTCGCAATCAAACGGGCGCGTAGCAGCGACCGCAGCGTGGAAAAGACTAGTCCCTGGTAGCGCTGCTCGGTGATGTCGTCAAAGAGAATTGTCCGCAGCATATCGCTGGAAAGCGGCGTCACGGCGCGACGCTTAAACCAGGTCGTCTTGCCCGATCCTGGCAGCCCGATGGTCAACACCACGAAACCACGCGATGGTCGCGCCGCGCTGGGTGGTTCCGGCGGCACCGCTGAGGGTGATTCCGGCTGTGTCTCCACAATCAGCTTTCCTTCAGGAACCGGCTTGCTCGAGGCCGAAAGCGCTGCCTCTGCGGATCCATCCGCCGCGACGTCACTCTCGTGAGCCACATTGTCCAGATCACTGCCAACCACGGGCGCCTGCGTTGCCCTTGCGCCTGTCCTGGCCTCGGGCTGGCGGTCCCGCGATGGTTGCGCGGGGTTAGGCGGATATTCGGCACTGGCATAGTTGGGCTGCAGCGGCGCGGGCTGATTCGCCGGCAGCTCCTGTCCAATTTTTCCAGTCTGCTCGGAGAGGTTGGGGGCGCGCTTGGAACGTCGTCTCATCGGTCTATCGGCATCTCAACATACGCCTACGTGGATCGTACACAGGTCACGGCTGTGTCGCAATAAGTGTGCAACAATGCGGCTCCTTCGGAGCTGAGGTGCTAGCATCGAGATGGAAACCGTAACAATCGCGCAGTGTTGCCGGCATTTCGCAGCGCTGGCTTGAGCAGGTTTCCTGTCGCAAACAGGAAGATGCTCTTTCGCGAAACTTCCCATGACCCCTTGAGGAGACCCTATTTAGATGGCTGTGAAGGTAGGTATCAACGGCTTCGGCCGCATCGGCCGCAACGTTTTTCGCGCTTCGCTTGGCAATTCTGAACTTGATTTTGTCGCTGTCAACGATCTCACCTCGCCCGCAACGCTCGCGCATCTGCTCAAGTACGATTCGATCCTCGGCAACCTGCACCAGGACATCACCGCTGGCGAGGACTTCATCGCCGTCGACGGCAAGAAGATCAAGGTCTTCGCCGAACGCGACCCCGCCAAACTCGACTGGTCGTCCGTGGGCGCTCAGGTAGTCGTCGAGTCCACCGGCCATTTCACCGATGCCACCAAGGCCAAGGCCCACCTGCAGGGCACTGTAAAAAAGGTCATCATCTCGGCGCCGGCCACCAATGACGACCTCACGGTCGTCCTCGGCGTGAACGAGAACAAATACGACCCCAAGGCCCACAACATCATCTCGAATGCGTCCTGCACCACCAATTGCCTGGCGCCCTTAGCGAAAGTATTGGATGAAGAATTCGGCATCATCAACGGCCTGATGAACACCATCCACAGCTATACGAACGACCAGGTCACGCTCGACTTTCCTCACAAGGACCTGCGTCGCGCCCGCGCAGCCGCACTCTCCATCATTCCTACCTCCACCGGCGCGGCCAAGGCCCTCCATCTGGTCCTTCCGCAACTCAAGGGCAAGCTGGACGGCTTTTCCCTTCGCGTTCCCACCCCCGTTGTTTCGGTGGTCGACCTCACGGTCACCGTCGAGAAGCCGGTAAGCGTGCAGAGCGTGAATGATGCGCTCAAGAAGCATGCTGCAGGTCCGTTGAAAGGCATTCTCGGTGTGGAAGAGCATGAGCTTGTCTCGGCCGACTTCAAGGGCAACCCACTTTCCTCCATCATCGACGCGCCGCTCACCAAAGTGATAGGCAACATGGTGAAGGTCATCTCCTGGTACGACAATGAGTGGGGTTATTCGAACCGTGTCCGCGACCTGATTCTCTTCCTCGAGAAGAAGGGGCTTTAAGAAAAAGGTTTACAGTCGCAATTGCAGCGGAGCGCCAGCAGCAGGAGATTCCTGGCGCTCCGTTGCAGCGATGCAATATTGCAATATATCGACGGAGGCATATCGGCGGAGGCGATTCCGGGCCAGAGATGCGCCACGTGCCGGAACGTCCCCATCGTCTACCGAAGCGAAATGCCGGCACGACAGAACATCTCGGGCAGTTCACCATTTGAGCCGGTAATCGGCTTCTCACGCGCCGTCCGGACGGGCAACATAATTCATGTCTCGGGAACGGGTCCGGTGGGAGCGGATGACGCCTCCGTCGAAGAACAGACCCGTCGGGTCTTTCAAATCATTGAACAAGCCCTCATCCAGGCCGGTGCCAGGCTGCGCGACGTCGTACGCACGCGTATGTATCTCACGCGCGCTGCAGACTGGGAAGCCGTAGGCAAGGTCCACGGCGATCTCTTCGGAGATATCCGCCCCGCCGCGACCATGGTAGTCGTCGCCGCACTCCTCAACCCGTCATGGCGCATCGAGATTGAAGCCGAGGCGACTCTCGATCGCGCAGAAAGCTAAGCTGCCCAGACATGCACATTCCATCCATTCGCAGCCTCACCGAGGGAACCAATCAACTCCAGCACCAACACGTGCTGATCCGTGTGGATTTCAACGTGCCCCTCTCCGAGGACGGGACCGAAATCCTCGATGACACCCGCATCCGCGAGACACTGCCGACCATCGAGTTCGTTCTTCGCCATCGCGCCAAAGTCATTCTCTGTTCGCACCTGGGACGGCCAAAAGGCAAGCCCAATCCGAAATACAGTCTCCGGCCCATCGTGGACCGGCTCCGCGTGATGCTGGATCACGCCATTGGGGAGCAGGTGAACGTAGCATTCGCGCCGGATTGCGTTGGCGAGCTGGCACGCGAGCTCTCCAACAAGCTCGAAGACGGCAAGGTTTTGCTGCTCGAGAACCTCCGCTTCCATGCCGAAGAAGAATCCAATGACCCCCTGTTTGCAAAAAAGCTCGCCGGTCTCTGTCAGATTTATGTGAACGATGCCTTCGGCTCCGCGCATCGCGCGCACGCCTCCACCGAGGGCATTACTCACTTCGTGAAGCATGCCGTGGCCGGTTTGCTCATGGAGAAGGAGCTCAATTACCTCGGCAAGGCCCTCACCAATCCGGCAAAGCCTTTCATCGCCATTCTCGGTGGAGCGAAGGTCTCCGACAAAATTGAGGTCATCGAGAACCTGCTGACCAAGGTCGACACTATCCTCATCGGCGGCGGCATGGCTTACACCTTCCTCAAGGCTCAGGGCATGGAGGTCGGAAAGTCCCTGGTCGAAGCCGACAAGCTCGACGTTGCGGGAAAGGTCCTGGCCAACGCGAAGAGCCGGGGAGTCCAATTCCTTTTGCCGGTCGATCATGTGATTGCAAATCGGTTCGCCCCCGACGCCAAGACGAAGGTCGTTGAGGGCGAAGAGCCCTTCCCCCCGGAGTGGATGGCCCTCGATATCGGACCCAAGACGGTGGACCTCTTTGCCCGGGCAATCGCGGACGCCAGCACCATCGTCTGGAACGGCCCCATGGGAGTCTTTGAAATGCCGGCATTTGCCCACGGCACGATGGCTATCGCGGAGCTGGTGGCCGCAAATCGGGATGCGGTCTCGATAATCGGCGGCGGCGATTCGGTCTCGGCTATCAAACAGGCCGGGGTGGCGGACCGTATTACCCACATATCCACAGGCGGAGGCGCTTCGCTGGAGTTCCTCGAAGGTAAAGTGCTCCCTGGGGTTGATGCATTGCTGAAGAAGCCGTAAGCTTCTAGTGTCCTTCCCCCGGGGTCAGATGAGGGAATTTGCCGTGCCTTCCGTCTTTCTGCTGAACGCCGCCATACTTTTCAGTGGCGTCGTTGCGTTTGTCATCGCGGGCTTCGCCGGGACCTTCGTTCGCTCCCTGCATCCGTGGCGCTACCGGCTTATGCTGGCGCCTCTCGGTTTCGTTGTTTGTGGTGGCGTCAGTATCTCCGCGGAACAGCACCTGCTTCGCTGGATCGAGCATGGTCACCTGCAGCACTCCTTCAGCTCGGGTGTCGTTCAGGGCATCGTTCTCATCATCGCCGGGCTTTGCGGCTTACTCGCGGGCATTGGGCTGGGCACCAGCCTGGACCGCAGCTTCCCGGATGAGCAGAGTTACTCCATTGCCAATTACTGGGGACCACAAGAGACGAAGTCTCGCCCGCGCAAGGGCAAAGTCGTCCCCATCTCCCGCGGGCGACAGCCTGGAGTTGTCCCGCAAATCAAAGCTATCTCCCACCGCGACTGAGCGTTTTGCCGATCCTATGACCCGCGAAGAGATTCACGGCGTGGGCTTCTCCACGAAAAAGTCACAGGAACTGTCGCCGAGCGCTCCGCACCTGTAACAACAATGTCCTGCCCCGTTTCGTTGCCACACTTCATTCCTGTATCGCACGAAAGGAACCATGCGCATTCCCCTGCTCGCCGCTAACTGGAAGATGTACAAAACCCCTGCCGAGGCCCGCTCTTTCGTCGCCGCATTTCTCGAGACTCCCCTTCCTGCAAGGGCTGAGGTCGCGGTCTTTCCGCCGTCGATTGACCTCCCGGCAACAATTGAGGCCGCGCACGGCTCCGCCCTTCGTGTTGGCGCGCAGAATATGTATTACGCCGATGAGGGCGCCTTCACCGGCGAGATCTCAGCCCCCATGCTGGTTGCCGCAGGTGCTACCCATGTGTTGATCGGTCACTCGGAACGGCGCCAGTACTTCGGCGAAACAGACGAACTGGTGAACAAGAAGCTTCTTGCCGCTCTGCGCCACAAACTCATTCCGATCGTCTGCGTCGGCGAGCATCTGGAACAGCGTGAAAACGGTGAGACGGATGCGGTGCTGCGGCGCCAGACCAGTCGCGCGCTGGCGAACATCGACGCCGCGCAGGCCGCTGCCATCGTCATCGCCTACGAGCCGGTGTGGGCCATCGGCACCGGCAAAACCGCGACGCCCGAGATTGCGTCAGAGGCGCATGCAGTCATCCGCCATGAAGTCGCACAGCTTCTGGGCAAGGCGGCAAGTGAGGCCATGCGTATCCTTTACGGCGGCTCCGTCAAGCCGGAAAACGCAGCCCAGCTTTGCGCGCAGCCGGAGATCGATGGCGCTCTGGTCGGCGGTGCTTCCCTTAATCCCGTATCCTTCGGCAAAATTGTCAACGCGACTTCTCATACGGCCTAGCGAGTTGCTGTAAGCCGTGAAAGGATTGGCGAAGCAATGGAGCGGAACGAACTGCTCGCGTATCTGCGCAGCAACCGGCTCGGCATCCTGGGTACGCTCTCTCCTTCGGGTGAGTCGCAGGGAGCAATGGTAGGGTACGCTGTCACGCCTGACCTCGAAATCATCTTCGATACGTTACAGACGACTCGCAAGTATCGAAACATGACGGCCAATCCTCGCGTCTCGTTCACCGTAGGCAATACTGCGGGCAGCGGAGATGAACGCACCGTGCAGTACGAAGGTGTCGCCGAAGAGCTTGTCGGCGCATCACTGGCGCGCCTTCGGCCGGCCTATTTTGCCGCGTGGCCAGACGGAGTCAACCGCATACAGTGGCCGCACATCACCTGGTTTGTCATCCGTCCGCGCTGGATCCGCTATTCGGATTTCAATCTTCCGATGACGCAGGAATGGAGCTTCTGAGCCCGCGGCGTCACTGCACCCGGCTGCCCTCCGGCGCTTCCTCTTCCCCATCCAACTCCGCGTCCATCGCACCACGCACACGCGTGATGGTCTGCTCCGGCGGCAAGTGCTTCTGTTCGGCATAGAAGCGCGCCACGTGCCGCACTAGGTCTGCCAGCACCACGCCCCATGCCGTCGGGTCCTCCCAGCCACCCATTTGCAGGCTGACGTGCAGGTCGCCCTGAGCTACCCACGCGCGCACCAGCTCAAAGGCCTTCGGATCATTAGCAGCGGCCGGTGGAATCGCTAATTGGTTTTTCCTGGAATCCTTCTTCGTCGATTCACTTTTCTCAGGCATCGTCTCTCAGACCTCGCACAGCACATCATCTCCATCAACCCGCAACGGGTACACAGTCGCGGCACCCAGTGGATTCCGGAGCTCTGCCCCGGTCTTCGGATCGAAGCTCCACCCATGCCACCCGCATACGACCCGGCCATTCTCAATCGTCCCCTCGGAAAGCGGCGCTCCATGATGCGGACATTCATTATTCAGAGCCGCGAGTTGCCCGCCGATCCGCGCCACGCAGATCGACGTGCCGAGCGCATCGCATTCCTTCACCCTGCCTTCCGCCGGCATCTCCGATACGGCGCCGATTCGTACCCATTGGGTCATCCTTCGATCTTGCTCCTTTTCCCTGCTCGCCCGTCTTCTTGAAGAAGTGTACGGTCTCACTCCAGTGGAAGTGACGCACCCGCGGCTGCTAGGCTGGAAACCAGATGTCCCAAACGCCGCACCCAGACACAGCGCATCCCGAAACAACACATCCTCAAACGTCGCAGACAGAAGCGAAGGATCGGGATGCACCACCGTCCTCGTCCGCTGCGAGCCACGCCGGGCTCTGGTGCCCGGTGTGCGGCCGGCCTGTCGCGGATCCGCTCACCTGCGGTGACTGTTCCGCCGTCATCTGTCGAGTCTGCGGCACACCTCTTGAGTCAGCAGACGAACTCGCGTTCGGTTAGCCGGCATGCCAGCACCTTCCCGTCCTGTTCCTCCGCCCGACTTCCACGATCCCCTGCGTCCGGCGAGTCCGCTGGTCGCGCACCGATGGATTCTTGGCGGCATCGGCGTCATGGTGCTGGCGTCTCTGGTTGCCATCTACTTTGCCATTGGGCTGCTCTTCTGGCAGGGACAATGGCAGCTCATCTTCCATCCCTCACACATCGTGGCCAGCACGCCGGCCAGCGAGGGCACGCCATTTGACGAGGTGCGCTTCGACGCCACGGAAACCGGGCAGACCCGGCTCACCGGCTGGTGGGTTCCGGCAGTAGCCGGCGTCTCCGAAAAGCGGCCAACCATTCTTTATCTGCACGATGCCCGCGGTTCCCTCTCTGACGCGCTGCCGGACATCCGCGCGTTGCATGCGCTCGGGAATGATGTCTTCGCATTTGATCCCCGCGGCTTCGGAAAGAGCGAATGGGCGAAGCCGTCCGAGGCACATTGGAACCAGGATTCCGACGCCGCTCTCTACTACCTCGCCAGCATCCGCCATATCGGGCCCAGTCAGGTGATCGTTGTCGGCCGCGGGCTCGGAGGAACGATCGCAGCCAACCTCATGATCAAACACCCGGAGATCAAAAAACTCGTCATGATCGATCCGCAGCCGCCGACGTTGGGGCTGCTTAAAGGGCCGCGCTGGACACAAATGCTGCCCGTGCGTCTGCTCGCACGCGATCGCTTCGATCCGTCCACCGCCCTGAGCTCCGGGTCAGTGGACAAACTGTTCGTAGTGGCCTCGAACGCAACGACTCCAACCTACGTTGCGAGCGCCGCGTCTCCCGCAACGGCTGTGCACAACACTGCCCTCGATGCGCCTGAAACAGCTGCCGTGCTCCAGCGTTTCATCGCACACGCCCCGGCCGGCCCGAATCTTTAGCTCGAAGCGTCGATGTAATCAGACAAAGTCGCCAGCGCGACTTGCGCCTGCTCATCCAGGCTCTCGTTCACCTGGGCCAGATCTGGCACAAGATAGCTGAGATTCACGGCAAGAAGGTTTTCTTGAACAATCTGCGCAAGAACGCGCCGCAGCAGGCAGAATTCGGTCAGCATCATCGTCGGCGTATAGCCCTCTAAATCCCGCCGGACAACGTACCCGCCAGAAAGCTTCTGGTGCTCCGCGGTCTCCTCGCCGGAGTACGTTTGCGCAGCCCGAATAACTTGCCCCAAAATGCCTCTGACGTAATCGAGCCGCTGCTCTTTATTTAGAGCCACTCGCGAGAGAGCGCTATCGTTCTCGACGGACGACAGCCATAGGCTCTCAATGCGATCAACATGTTCCTGCAGCAACATCGCTACCCGTTTTGGCGGCGGCAAATGCCGCTGCAGCAGCGGAGTTGCCAGTTTGCTCTCAATCGCATGCACCAGCGCGGGAATATCGGCTGGCTTTACGATGTAGTCGTCCACCTGTTGCCGGATCGCTTCGAGCGCGGTTTCAAACGCAGGATACCCGGTCAGGATCATGGTCACGGCTTCCGGCTGCGTCCTTCGCATGGCGCTGACCACGGTCAGACCATCGCCGGGATTGCCGATATTTAAATCCGACAGCAGGACATCAAATGTTTCCGTGGTGATTTTCTGCAATGCCTCGGCAACAGTAGCCGCCGCAGTCACTTCGAAGTCATGCTTGCTGAGGATGGCTGACAGAGTGATGCGGATCACTGCCTCGTCATCCACGAGGAGTAGGCGTCGTTGCATTCAATATCCTAAGAGTCGTTGCCGCTATTTTACGCTGCCCTGCAACGTGCACCACTGAATGCGCGGACGCACCCTGCATCGCAGGTTCCGCTACAAGCTTGAGCGCAGACCACCGCGCCCGACGGCCCACAACGTCTCGCCGACTAGAACTTCGCCAGACCCTCAATCGCGCGGAACAGATCCTCCGGCTGCGGCAGGATGACGTTCTCCAGTTGAGGCTGATAGGCCACAAATGTATCCGTCGCCGCTACCCGCTTCACCGGCGCGTCTAGATCGTCGAACAGCTCGTCCGCAATGCGGGCCGCGATCTCCGCCCCATAGCCCCAGCTCAGAACGTCCTCGTGCGCCACGATTACCCGGCTGGTCCGGCGTACGCTCTCGGCGATCGCCTCCCAGTCATAGGGGCTGAGCGTCCGCAGATCGATCACCTCGGTCTCGATGCCCAGTTCGCGGCCGGCGCGATGCGCGGCCTGTAGGGCCCGAGGAACGAGCGCGCCGTAGGTCACCAAGGTCAGGTGCCTGCCCTCGCGCACCGTCTTGGCTTTGCCAAAGGGGACCATGAAATCCGGTCCAGGATAGGGAGCGCGTCCGTATGTCTCGCGGTACAGGCGCTTGTGCTCCAGGAACATTACCGGGTCGTCGCAGCGAATCGCCGAGCGCAGCAGGCCGTTCGCATCGAGCGCGTTCGAGGGAAAGACCACTCGCATTCCCGGCGTGTGGGTAAACAGCACCTCGCCGGACTGCGAGTGGTAAAGCGCCCCGCCTGTCAGGTAGCCTCCGATCGCGACGCGGATGACCGCAGGCGACGAGAATTCATTGTTCGACCGCCAGCGCATCGGGGCAAGTTCATTGCGCAGCTGATGCATCGCGGGCCATATGTAATCGAAGAACTGGATCTCCGCCACCGGCTTCATGCCGCGTTGCGCCACTCCGACCGCGCGGCCCACGATGTTCGCCTCGGCCAGCGGGGAGTTGAAGACACGATCGCTGCCGTACTCGCATTGCAGTCCAGCTGTCAGCTTGAAGACGCCGCCCTTGCCCTTCACCGCGCCGCTCTTCAGTTGTTCTTCGCGGCTGCAGTCGGCCACATCCTCGCCAAAGACGATGATGCGCGGGTCGCGTTTCATCTCGTCCTTCAGGCAGACGTTGATCAGATCGGCCATCGTCCGCTCAGGGCCCGTGAGCTCCGCCTTTTCCGAAGCAAACGACTTTGAGGTTGGGTCGATATTGGGCGAGTAAACATAGTTGTAAATCGTATCCGCCGCCGGGAACGGAGCACGCAACACGCGGTCCGTTGCCGCCTGGATCTCGTCATCCACCGCCTTCTCCAGCCGCGTGATGCCCTCTGCGTCGATTACACCCTCGCGGAGCAGCCGCAGTTGCAGCTTGGGCAGCGGATCGCGAAGGTTCTCCGCCTCGCGCTCTTCAGCCGAACGGTAAAGCTTGTCATTATCGGAAAGAGAGTGCGAATACGGCCGCGTGACGTGCCCGTGCACAAAGGCCGGTCCTTTGCGGGCGCGGCAATGCGCCACTGCCCTGGTCATAGCGACGTAGCTCTCCACCGGGTCAGTCCCGTCCACTTCCGCAAAGAAGAAATTCGGAAAATTCGTGACCAGCTTCGAAATATTGCCCCCGGGCGTGTTCGCCTCGACCGGTGTGGAGATAGCGTAGCCGTTGTCCTCGACGACGAACAGCATGGGCAGCTTCTCAAGCGACGCGGTGTTCAGCGACTCCCAGAACTCCCCCTGGCTTGTGGAACCCTCGCCGATCGAGGCGTATACCACCTCATCGCCATGGAAACTCACGTTACGGAAGGCACGATAATCGTCGCTCGTCTGGGCGCCTCGCTCCGCTGCCTCCGGGTGCCGGGCAAAGTAGCGGCCGGCTTCGGCGCAGCCCGCCGCCTGAAGCATCTGCGTAGCTACAGATGAACTCTGGGTCACGATGTTCAGCCGCTGATTGCCCCAGTGCGAGGGCATCTGCCGTCCCCCGCTGGCCGGGTCCGCCGCTGCTCCCACCGACTGCAGCAGCATCTCTTCGGCAGTCACCCCCAGCGTCAGGCACAGTGCCCGGTCGCGATAGTATGGGTAAAACCAATCGTAGCCCGGTTTCAAAGCCTTACCCGCGGCCACAAGCAACGCCTCGTGGCCGGCGCCGGAGATCTGGAAGAATATCTTTTGTTGATTTTTCAGCAGGATTTCGCGGTCGTCCAAACGCCGGGACATGTACATCAGCCGATAGACATCGACCCATTCTGCCCCTGTCAGCCCGCTGCCGGCACTCTTCGTGCGCCGCTCCGTCGCCACACTTCCCATACACACTCCTTACTGCCCTTCCAAGTCAAAACGACTGGCGATTGTATCCTGTCAATGCGCTCTTGTGCTCAACAAGAAGATGCACGAGATCGCCGATTCGGCTCGTCGTGGAAAGCAGGGCACCCCGCAACGAAACTCTCTGGTTTGACTCACTTTTTCCACCCGTGCTTTAATCAGCCTTCCTTGCACCGACCGCTTTCCCGGCAACGCGCTGCGGCGGCAACGGCGGGGCGTACCAACCCAATTCTTTCGGAGAACTTGCATGCAGAATTTCGGCCTGTGGGCCCTGGGGTTCCAGATGAGCTCCCCCAGCACCCCAGACAACGGCCATATCTATTTATGGGGCGCGCTGGTAGTCGGCGTCCTTGGCCTCGTTGTCGCTCTTTTCTTCTCCCGATCCGTCCTCGCCATTGACGCCGGGACCCAGGAGATGCAGGCCATCTCCAATGCCATCCGGGAGGGGGCCGAGGCTTTCATGTCCCGGCAGTATGGCACCATCGCCATTATCGCAGTGGCGCTCGCCATCCTGCTCTTTATTGGATACCGGCTCTCGCCCTTCACCGCCCCCTTTGCCAACAAGGTCGTCATCAGCTTTTTGATTGGCGCCATCTGTTCGGGGCTTTCCGGGCTTACCGGCATGTTCGTCTCCATCCGCACCAATATCCGCGCCGCGAGCGCCGCCCGCACCAGCCTGGGCCGCGCTCTGCAGACTGCCCTTCGTGGCGGAGCCGTCACGGGGCTGGTCGTGGTTGCCCTCTCGCTGCTCGGGATTGGAATACTCTTCTTCCTCTTCGGCGGTCTGACGAATCCGCAGGCTACGCCCTATGAGTTGGTCGGCTTCGGCTTTGGCGCCTCCCTGGTGGCGCTCTTTGCACAGCTTGGCGGCGGCATCTACACCAAGGCTGCCGATGTCGGCGCTGACCTCGTTGGCAAGGTCGAGGCCGGCATTCCCGAAGACGATCCGCGCAACCCTGCCGTCATCGCTGACCTCGTCGGTGACAACGTGGGCGACTGCGCCGGCCGTGGTGCGGACATCTTCGAATCGACCGCCGCTGAAAACGTGGGCGCCATGATTCTCGGCGCAGCTCTCTTCCCCGTCTTCGGCATCAAGGGCATCCTCTTTCCACTGGTCATTCAGGCGGTCAATCTCATCGCGTCCATCATCGGCGTCGCCATCGTGAAGGCCCGCGAAGATGAAGACCCCATGCACGCACTCAACCGCGGCTACTACGTCACCTCCTTCGTTGCATTGCTCGGCTTCGCCGCTGCCGTGTACTTCATGCTGCAGGGCCGCTGGTGGCTGCTCGCCTCCGGCATCGTCGGCATCGTCACCTCGTTCCTCTTCGTGCGCATCACCGAGTACTACACCGAGACCCGTTACCGCCCCGTTCAATCGATCGCCGAGGCGTCGCTCACCGGACCTGCCACC
>Ga0210396_10003918_pt1 | contig 14689 bp, 15 predicted proteins | sample IncBWH17OmetaG_FD_155466 | JGI IMG/M metagenome (GOLD analysis project Ga0210396, IMG submission 155466) | Forest soil microbial communities from Barre Woods Harvard Forest LTER site, Petersham, Massachusetts, United States - Inc-BW-H-17-O ...
CTTGGTCCTTCGCATTGCCAGCGCACTGGCGTTCTTGTATCACGGCGCCGCTATCACCTTTGGTGCCTTTGGCGGGCCGGGCCCTGAGAAATTCGCAGCCTTCACGCATATGCCTCTCGTCGCAGCTTACCTCGTGGGACTGGCGCAGCTTGCTGGCGGCCTGGCCATGTTGACTGGAGTTTTAATTCGCGTGGGGGCCGTCTGCATCATCATCGTGATGCTGGGCGCGATTTTTCTGGTCCACCTGCCACATGGTTTCGATATCGGCCACGGCGGGGTGGAGTACGCGCTCACTCAACTGCTGTTGGCTTTTGCCTTATTGTTGACTGGGCCGGGAGCGTATTCCTTAGCCGGGTCATTACCAGCATCGCTGCGGAGACTGTAGTTTAGTCAGGTCCCTTAAACTAGCATCCCGAAATAAAATATTCGTGCCGCAACAGTTTTCAAAAAACGACTTTTTCTATATCTGCTGCGGGAATGATGCCCTCGCGGACAATTTTCCACTCGTCGCCCCTCAGCACCACGATAGTGGACGCCAGTGAGGTCCCCAGATCACCGACGTCGAGGATAAGCGGCAGCCGCTTGCCGAGTTGCTCCTGGACCTGTGCCCCGCTGACGCATGAAGGGTGTCCCGAAAAGTTAGCGCTAGTTCCGGTAATAGGCCCATCGAACTCGTCGATGAGTGCCGCAATTATCGCGCTTCGTGGCAAACGCAACGCCACACGCCCAGTGTTGGCGGTGACTTTTAACGGCAGACGATGCCCGGCGTCTACAACCAAGGTCAGTGCTCCCGGCCAGAATTCATGCGCCAGTCGCAGAAAATTCTCCGGCACGTCGCGCGCGAGCAGCAAGGCCTGGTCGATGGAATTCACAAGAATCGGCAGCGCGCGAGTTTCGGGACGACCCTTCACGCGATAAATTTCTTCCACCGCGGACAAATTAAAAGGGTCGGCCGCCAGACCATACACCGTGTCCGTGGGTACCGCCACCACCCGACCACGCGTCAGAAAATCTGCCGCATAACGCAGCAAGTTGGGTTCCGGGGAATGCGCGTTGACGCGCAACAATTCTGCCGCCAATTTTGGGCCTTGGGCGAAGTTAAAAATCCACGCGCAGCGCTTCGCGTCGCTGATATTGCTGCCGGGGACGCTACCACACGGTGTACGCCTGTGCAATAAGTACGGGTTCGCTTGTCGGTAGCACATGATATGTCCGCAGTGACTAGCACGTGAAATGTCCGCTTTAGCGCGCCGCTAAGGTAGGGTTCGATAAGCACAAATTGTAGGAGCGAGGAAAGGTAGTTCAAACCTTCAGACCGTCACGAAGACCCTTCCCTGTAATGTAGAATCACCCACTCATGCGTATCGCCATCGACAGCGGCGGCACTTTCACCGATTGCGTCTTCGTACGCGACCGGAAACTACAAATCATAAAAGTCGCCTCGCGCCCCAATGCTCCTGCGGAAGCCATCGCCGAAGCTGTTCAACTCGCCTCCGCGCACGCGTCATCACGCGGCGAGACTCACGATCTTGTCTGCGGCACAACGGTAGGCACCAACGCATTACTTGAACGTCGCGGTGGACGCGTAGCGCTGATAACCACTGCAGGCTTTGAAGATGTACTCGAAATTGGCAGGCAAGCACGGGCGAAGTTATACGACCTGTTCTTGCAGAAAGCCGAACCGCTGTCACCCTCTTCAAGACGTTTCGGTGCCAAGGAACGGCTGGCTGCGGACGGTTCGGTCGTCCAGGTCTTAACTACTATTGAAATTCGTCGTCTCTTGCGCCAAATCAAGAAAATAAAACCGGACTCGGTCGCGCTCAGCTTACTGTTTTCATTTCGCAATCCGCTGCACGAAAAGCGCATCGCGCATAAGCTAAGGTCCGCGGGCTACGCCGTCTCGGTCTCGCATGAGATTCTTCCAGAATTTCGCGAATTCGAACGCACCTCCACAACGGTCATCAATGCCTACCTCGTCCCAGTTATGAGTAACTATCTTCGCGACACAATTGTCCGCATCTCCGCGCTCCTTCCACATCAAGCTCAAAAGAAATCTAGAAAAAATCATTCTCGACCTTCGAGAGCTACCGTGCGCATCATGCAATCCAATGGCGGAATTATTTCCGCCGAACAAGCAGCGCGAGAGCCGGCGCGCACCATTCTCTCCGGCCCTGCCGGCGGAGTGATTGGCGCAAGTCACGCCGCCAAATTGGCGCGCCTCGACAAATGCATCAGCTTTGATATGGGCGGCACCTCCACGGATGTGGCGCTGCTCACCGGAGAACTGCGCACCACCAGCGAGGCCATCGTCGCGGGGCTTCCCGTCGCTGTGCCCATGCTTGAAATTCACACCGTGGGCGCCGGTGGCGGTTCCATTGCGCGATTCGACGAAGGCAGTGCGCTGCGCGTCGGCCCGGAAAGTGCCGGTGCCGTCCCCGGACCGATATGTTACGGCCGCGGATTGAATCCCACCGTCACCGATGCTCACGCCGTGCTCGGTCATCTCGGGAACGCGGGACTTCTCGGCGGAGCCTTTTCACTGGATATCCAGCGGGCTCGCGCGCAAATGCAAAAATTAGTTAAACAGTCCGGTGCACGGTTTCGTACCGTAAAAGCTTTCGCGCAAGGCATCATCGCCGTTGCCAACGCTGTCATAGAAAAAGCCATTCGCGTCATTTCCATTGAACGCGGTCATGACCCGCGTGACTACACGTTGATTGCCTTTGGCGGAGCTGGCGGCCTGCACGCCTGCGATCTCGCCGCCGCGCTTGAAATGCGCACTGTGCTGATTCCTGTATTTCCGGGCGGCTTGTCGGCGTTGGGAATTCTGCAAGCTGATGTAGTGAAGGAATTGTCTCAGACTATATTCCTCCCCGCTGACGAAATGCTCAGAGAGCCGCCGCGATTACAAAATATTTTTAACCGTCTCGAAGCACAATCCATCCGTGTTCTTGACGCAGAAGGATTTTCGCGCGACAAAATGCGCTTCCAACACACTCTCGATATGCGTTATCTCGGCCAAGCCTATGAACTGAATATTCCGGTTAGTCCACTTGGCTCAACTGGTCGGGATGTCATCCGCGCATTTCATCGTGCGCATGAAATGCGTTACGGCTATCATCACGAAAATAAACAGATAGAGATTGTAAATATCCGCAGCCGCGCCACCGGAATCACCGACAAACCCCCACGCCAGAAGATCGCTTCGCGTTCGCGTACTCAGCCGTTGTCACCTGACCAAATCATGGAGCTTTCGTTTTATGGCCGCACTCGAAAAACCACCTTGCACCGGCGAGATAACCTCCGCGCCGGCGATATTTTCTCCGGCCCAGCGATTGTGGCCGAGTACAGCGCTACTACACTGATCCCACCGGGGTGGGGCGCGCGCATCGATGCCTACGGCCAACTTTTGCTGACGCCAAAATAGCTGGAGCGTGCCCCCAAAAGTCTATGCGCAAAACGATTCGTAAATCTGATCCGACAAGATTGGAAATATTTAAAAATGTCTTCCACTCCATCGCTGAAGAAATGGGTGCGGTCCTTCGGCGCTCCGCATTTTCGCCCAACATAAAAGAGCGCCGCGATTATTCCTGTGCCGTTTACGACGGCAATGGCAATGTCCTCGCCATGGGCGATCATATGCCCGTACATCTGGGCTCCATGCCTGCATCCGTTGCGGCCGCTCGCTCCGCGTTGACCCTCGAGCCCGGAGACATCGCCGTGCTCAATGACCCCTTTGCGGGTGGCACGCATCTCCCGGACATAACCATGGTAATGCCTGTCCATCTGCAAAACAAAAAACGCCCCTCGTTTTACATAGCCAACCGTGCCCATCACGCCGATATTGGCGGAGCGCTGGCTGGCTCCATGGGCCCTGCGCGCGAAATATTCGAGGAAGGTTTACGAATTCCTCCGGTGCACTTGTTTCGGCGCGGCGAATTGAATCGCGATGCGATGTCCATCATTTTGGCGAACGTGCGTACCCCCGCCGAGCGTGAAGGCGATTTGGCTGCCCAAATTGCTGCTTGCAGAACCGGCCAGCGGCGCTTGCTCGAAGTTTCCCAAAAATACGGCGAAAGGGAATTGCACGCTTACGGGAATTTCCTCTTGGAATATTCGGAAAAAATGATGCGTTCCGTCCTTCGCGCCCTCAAACCCGGCATATCCACCGCGGAGGATTTTCTTGACGGCGACGGAGTCACTGCCGTTCCGCTCAAAATTAAAGTTCGCATAAAAATAAATCGCAATCGCGCAGAAGTGGATTTCTCTGGCTCCGCACCGCAATGCGCTGGAAACGTAAACGCTGTCGAAGCCATTGCCGTTTCCGCTGTCTACTATGTGTTCCGCTGTCTCCTCACTGAAGATGTACCCGCTACTTCAGGACTGATCCGTCCGATCCGCGTGATCGCCCCCGCAGGCACCGTGGTCAACGCCAATCCGCCCGCAGCCGTCGCCGGCGGAAATGTCGAAACATCGCAACGCATGGTAGACACGTTATTTCGTGCGCTGGCCAAGACCGTGCCCGACCGCATCCCCGCAGCCAGCCAAGGCACCATGAACAATTTCACTCTCGGCGGCCGCCACTCGGGAAATAACAACGCCCCATTCGTCTACTATGAAACCATCGCAGGCGGCATGGGTGCGCGCCCCGGCCTCGATGGCATTTCCGCCATTCACACCCACATGACCAATTCCTGGAACACGCCCATTGAAGTCTTTGAACTAACCTACCCGGCACGCGTGCGCAGCTATTCCGTCAGGCAGAATTCCGGCGGCGCAGGAAAATTCCGCGGCGGCGACGGCATCATTCGTGAGATCGAACTGCTAACCTCCACCCAAGTGACAATCCTGAGCGATCGCCGGGAGCGCGGCCCGTATGGTTTGAGCGGCGGGTCGGTAGGGAAGCCCGGCAAAAATGAGCTGCTACGCAAGGGGAAAATAACGGCACTGCCGGGGAAGTGCGCCTTCCACGCCGAGGCTGGTGATATTCTTCGGATCGAAACGCCAGGCGGCGGAGGCTGGGGAAAAACCTCAGACCGTCGGCGTCTCACGACGAAGAAATAGTTCAGCGTTTCCGAAACGCTCGCCAAATGGGAAAAATATAATTCCGCGTCAAAAAAGTGACGGGGGCGGGCCCGTCCGCGGTAAAAATCACACCAAAAACAAAAAGCGGGCAGCAATCACGCTGCCCGCAGAAGAAAACAAAAAGAAAAATCTACTCGAATTTTTCGGTCAACACCGGGAATTGCAATTTGGCCTTAGCCAGCGATTTGACAACGGTGGCTTCCGCATTTTCCGGTGAAGTGTTCCGCGCCGTGGCCATTTCGCTTACCAGCAGGTACTTGGCGCGTTCTAACATTTTCTTTTCGCGGAAGGAGAGAGGTTTGCTGCAGCTTAGTGAAACCAGGCTTTTGAGTACTACGGCGACTTCCAGCAACGCGCCGGTGCGCATTCGCTCGGAATTTTCTTTAAAACGGTGTTTCCAGTCGTGGTGGGAATTCAGCTTACCTTTTTCCAGGAACCCTAGCACTTTCATCGAGTCCGTGGAACGAATTACAGATCTTAGGCCTACGGTCATCGCGTTCGACTGTGGAACCATAACGCGTAAACCGCTGGAGACGATTCGAATCATGAAGTACCGCTCAGTTCTGCCATTTAATACGCCGTAACTGATTTGCTCGACTATTCCAACGCCGTGGTTTGGGTAAACGACCTTGTCGCCGATTTTGTATTCCATGGATGCGGTTGCCCCCTCCGAGGTACAGGATTGACTGTACGCAGATGTGTCGCAAGAGTCAAGATATATCCTCTGGAATGAGGCAGTTAGCCAAAAAAAGTTGACAATTTGGCACTCCAATTGCTCCAGCGAAAATCTGGCAAAACTGACAGTATCTGTTTCAGTGGGGATTTCGCCAGCGCCCGCGGTTCAAAACGAAACCCTCCAACCTTCGTCCTGTGGTAAAACTTCTCGTATATGATTGTTCTGGCGATAGATACCTGTGAGGCCAGAGGCAGCGTCGCGATTCTTAAGGACAACGCGACGCTCCAAGCTGTACCCCATGCAGTCTCGGAAGAGTACTCAAGTTGGCTGCTACCCGCTGTAGACTCCGCGCTTGAATTCACGGGAACCACGTTGCGCGGGGTGGACTTGTTCGCTGCCGCCTCCGGCCCCGGATCATTTACTGGGGTACGAATCGGCCTGACCACCGTTAAAGCTTGGAGCGAAGTCTTTGGCAAGCCGATCGTAGGGGTGTCCAGACTCGAAGCCGTGGCCGCCCAGTCGCAAAGCACGGCCCACTACGTTGCGTCCTTCATTGACGCCCAGCGAGACCAGATATTCGGCGCCCTGTACCACAGAGTGGAAGGCGGATTAGCGCTGGTTGAAGAGGAGATGGTTGCGTCCCCCGAAGTTTTCGTGGAATGGGTTGATGAGCGAGCATCAGGAAATGAAGTAGCTTGGATTTCGACGGATCCAGACAGCTTGGCCAAGCACCCAGCGTGGCAGCCCAGAGCTGCTCGAGAAGACAAAATCCAGTGCGTGCCATGCGTCCTGGCCCCATTCATCGGAAAAATGGCGTTTCAGCGGGCATTGAATGGAAACGTAATGAACGCCCTGTCTGTCGATGCCAATTATGTCCGACGGTCCTATGTCGAAGTTTTCCAGAGGGGCCCGGCGCGTGTGCCCGGAAAATGAGTCAAAATTCGCCCTTTACGGTCAGGCCGTACCAACCCGGCGACGGTGAAGCGATCTTTGAGATTTGTCGCCAATCCCCGCAAGCCGCACAGTGGTCCAAAGAAGCATACGACCAAGCGCATTCCTCTGGGCAAATCCTTCTGACAGCAGAACTCAACGGCCAGCTCTGCGGTTTCCTGGTTGCGCGGATCATCGGGGACGAAGCGGAGATTCTAAATATGGCGGTCGACAAAATGCATCGCCGCCACGGGATTGGATCTGCCTTGCTTACCGCGGCAATTTCGGCTGCGCAGGCACAGAATGCAAAAAATATTTACCTCGAGGTCCGTGAATCGAATTCCGCAGCCATCTGTTTTTACCGGCAGCACGGTTTTGAGAAAGCGTCAGAACGTCGCGGGTACTATAGTCGTCCTACAGAGAACGCCGTAGTCATGAAAAAACTAACAGGCTCGCCGGGCTAGAACGAAAGTTCCAACGGTTACCCCTTGACGTGGCCGCGCGGAGTGCTATCTTTCGGTTATGTAGTCTCATCTAAAATTCGGAACGCAGTATTGTGGGAGGAACGCATGGCAAGCATGGCGCGCAGCCCTCGAGACATACTCCTCGAAACAGACGCCGAGTATCAGCGTCTGGCAGAGCAGCACTCGAAATATCAAGCCGAACTAAATCGCATCTCCACCGCTACCTACCTCAGTTCAGAAGACCTCCTCGAAGAGATCAGACTTAAAAAGTTAAAGCTCCACATAAAAGATGAAATGGAACTCCTGGCCGCGCGTCTCCGCTCTTCGCCGCCTAAACGCACGCAATAGCGACGCACTCAGTTTAAAACTCCAGCGGAATCTGTCGTAGAATGGCCGTGCAACGCGTAGACGCTTGAGGTCTACCTTACGCATGGTTAAAGAAGGCTATTATTTCGGAGTGCCGCTACTTCTCATCGGGAGTGCGGCTTTCTTCTTGAACTGGCGCATTGCCGCCTACCTGGTGCTGCTTCTGGCCCTGTTCGTTTTCTCCTTCTTCCGTGATCCAGACCGCGTGATTCCCTCCGATCCCGGCGCCATCGTCTCTCCCGGCGACGGCCGCGTTGTGGTCGTGCAGGACGAAGACTATGCAGGCAAGCCCGGTAAACGCGTCAGTATTTTTCTAGCCGTGTGGAACGTGCACGTTAATCGCTCCCCCGCGGCCGGGCGCATTACAAAAATAGAGTATCGCCCAGGGAAATTTGTTGCCGCCATGCGTACCAACGCTTCGGCAGAAAACGAGCAAAACATATTTACGCTTTCCACCGATGCCGGAGAGCTGGTCTTCAAACAAATTGCAGGCCTTATTGCCCGCCGTGTGGTCAGTTGGAAAAAGGACGGGGATGCCGTGGCCCGCGGCGAACGGATCGGTCTAGTACGCTTCGGATCGCGCGTGGATTTATGGGTGCCCCGAGAGGCGCAGATACTGGTAAGGGTCGGACAAACCGTAAAAGGCGGGTCTTCGATCCTCGCCAGCTGGCCGGCTCTAAAAAATAACCCCGCGCCAGATCGAAATGCAGTGGATGATAGGAACACAGTCGCAACCGGGAAACGCTCTTAATGCTCGACCAGCAAACTCAACAGCAGCAAATCCCGTCATTTCGCAAGCGCCGCATAAATAACCCGCGCCTGCGCCGGGGCATTTTTTTGTTGCCCAGCCTGTTCACGGTGGCAAATCTTCTTTGCGGATATTATGCGGTTATTGCCTCGCTCGTCGGAGGTGCCAACGAATTCGACCGCGCAGCCAAAGCCATCGGCTTGGCAATTTTATTCGACTCCATGGACGGCCGCGTGGCGCGCATGACTGGCACAAACACTGAGTTCGGCGTGCAGCTCGATTCCTTAGCAGATGTGTGCAGCTTTGGAATTGCTCCCGCGGTGATGGCCTACGCCTGGGGCGTTCATGGTCTGGCCGACCTGGGCGGAACGCGCTTGCGACAGCTCAGCCAATTTGGTTGGGTTTGCTGCCTGGCATTCCTGATCTGTTGTGCATGGCGCCTCGCAAGATTCAATGTGCAAGGCATGGCGCCCGGAAGCTCAAAGTATTTTGTCGGCATGCCCACCCCAGCCGCGGCAGCGGTGATGGCTTCCATCGTGCATGGATTTAAAGATCCACTGCAAGACTGGCGCTACGCAGTGGGGTGGTTCGTGATGGCCGCGTGCCTGGGCGCACTGATGACCAGTACGGTGCGTTACTACAGTTTCAAAGACATTCCCTGGACGCGTAAGCAGCCATCGCTAGCAATTGTTTTGTTGTGCCTGACCGTAGCGCTGGTGTGGCTCTATTCCGAATATGTATTAATACTTTTCTCCTGTGCCTATGCTGCCGTTGGCGTGGTCCTTCATGTCGTGCGGCTGTTGCGACACCGCATGGTTTCCCGGACTGCCTGATACATGCCTTCACTTGAGAGACCCTCCAATCGAATCGTTATCGCGGGCGCTTCGTCGCTTTTGGGCGCGGAATTGCGCACAGTGTTAGGCGAAAGCCGCTTTGCCGGTGCAGATTTTTCCTTGGTTGACGAACCAATCGTCGCAGGCACACTCACCGAAGCGGGCGGTGAGCCGGCGGTTATTCAGCCGGTTGAAGATGGCAGCTTCAACCGCGCGCAATGCGTTTTTTTCAGCGGTTCGAGCGAGTTCACAAAAAGAAATTTACCCGCAGCCCTCAGTACCGGCGCAAAAATAATCGATTTGTCGGGTGCCGCCGCCGAACGAGAAGACGCGGTAGCATGGTTCCCGAAACTTGATTGGCTGCGTGGCCGTGAATTCGCTACGGATGCAAAAGTGTTCGCGATTCCGTCCGCGTTTGCGACCGCGTCTGCGGGACTCGCTTTGTCGCTCTCGCGTGTTGGTCTGCGGCGATTGATGTTGATCGGATTTGAGCCTGTCTCGGAAGCCGGCCCGGCTGGAATTGAGGAACTCGAAAGTCAAACCACGCAGTTGCTTTCCTTTCAAGGCCTGGGGCAGCCAGTTTTCGACACCCAAGTCGCATGCAACCTGCTTGACCGCTTTGGTCCCGCCAGTTCGCATAAGCTGTGCGTCACCCGCGAACGTGTACGCAGCGAAACTAAAGCGTCCATAGACGGCAAGTGCGCCATGCCTGCAATTCAGATCGTGCATGCGCCGGTATTTTACGGCTCCGTTTTTTCCGCGACTGGAGTTTTCGACCGTGGCAGCACTTCGGAAAATATTTCCAACGCTTGTCACGATGCTGGTTTTTCTATTCCGCCGGATCCCAATATTGGGCCCAGCAATATCAGTGTCTCGGGTTTAAATTCGATACAGCTTTCTTTACCGAAGCCGGACGCATCTAACCCGGAGACTTGGTGGTTCTGGGGTGCCGCGGACAACATGCATTTGCCAGCCGCTAACGCCGTGAAGCTTGCGGAGATGCTTTTGTAATGGCTGCGAACCTGGCGCGCCGTGCGGCGCTGTTCATTTCGCTAGTGGCGATGCTGCAAGCTGGATGCGGCTATCACGTCGCGGGTCACAGTAATTCTCTGCCGAAAAGCGTCCACGTCATTGCGGTGATGGCGCTTGAAAACAAGACCACCAGCTATCGCATTGAGCAAAAACTCACCTCCGCAACGGTCCACGAATTCCTGGCCCGCACGCCGTACAAAATCGTATCCAACGCCGCGGATGGAGACGCGGTGCTCCGCGGTAAAGTCGTGAGCCTCGAAGCTGTCCCGTTGCTTTTTGACACTCAGTCGGGAAGTGCCACGACGATGTTGGTCACCGTTAAATGCGAAGTTTCTCTCACCGACGCTGCCACCGACAAGGTGCTCTACCACAGCGAGAATTTTGTGTTCCGCAATGAGTATGAAATCTCCACCAATGTCCCCAGTTTTTTTGAAGAGCAAGACCCCGCGCTGGATCGTCTGGCACAAGACTTTGCCAAAAAGTTAGTGGCGGCGGTAATTGAGAATTATTAATCGGGAGCGTTGATGGCCAGGGTTTCTCCACAGGAATTATTGAGCCGACTTGAAAAAGGAAAAATCATTCCGGCAATACTTTTGCTTGGCGACGAGCCATACCTGCGCGACGCTTGCCGCGAGCAACTCACTGAGAGATTTGTACCCGAAGCCTCGAGGACTTGGGCTGTTTCGCGTTATTCGGCCGATCGAGGGGAAACGGAAGCCGCGCTATCGCAGGCGCAGAGCTTGCCGATGCTGTCGCCGCAGCAGGTAGTTTTTCTGGAGGATGCCGAAGCCATCGAGAAATTGGGAGACAAAAACCGCGAAGAAACTGTAGCGCAGTTGGAGCTGTACCTCGGCGATCCCGCGCCCTTCACCGTGCTGGTGATTGAAGCGGCCAGGCTCGACGAGCGCATGAAGTTGGCGAAAATACTTTCGCAGAAAACTTTCGTGGTGGAAGTCGGTCTGGGCGAAAACCCCGAGCAGCGGCAATCTGCCGCCGTGCTAATGGCGGAAACCTTTGCCAAAACGATTGGCGTGCAATTCGAAAAAGGCGCGGCTGAGGATCTAGCGGAGCGGGTTTCCGCGGATTTGATGCGCCTTAAAACGGAAATAGAAAAGCTGGCAAACTACCTCGGTGAGCGCAAAACAATTACTCGCGACGACGTCAACGCCATGGTCGCTTCGGAAAAAACAACCAACGTTTGGGCCTTGGCGGATTTGCTGGCTTCACGGCAGGGCCAGAAATCCATGGAATTTCTGGATCGCTTGCTGCGGGACGGGGAAGCGCCCCTCGAAATGCTGGGTGCACTGACCTGGATGTATCGCAAATTGATCGAAGCCAGCGAAATTAGAGGCGCCATAAATGGCTGGCAAGCAGCCCGTACTCTGGGGATGCGCCCGGAGCAGGCGGACATTGCCCTGCGTGCCGCGCGCAAAACTTCCAAGGCTCAATTGCTGGTGGGATTGCGAGCTTTCGAAAAGGCGGACGACCGCTTGAAGAGCAGTAAAGATTCCCGCATGGTTTTGGAATTTTTGGTGACGGAGTTGACCAGCGCAAACGCGCTGACCGCGTCCCGCTAATTCAAGACGCGTACGCCCCCCAGAACAAAGCAACGTTGAGGCGCACTTCGACAACCGAAGCTCAAATCTATCTTGAATCGTTATTTCGCGGTGTTAGCTTTGAGTCCGTTATGGGCCAGCGCCAGACGGGATTTGTAGCGGTTCCCAGTATTTTCGTGCAGCACGCCCTTGCTGATGGCGCGATCGATCGCGGAAAGCGTGGGTTGCAGCAAATTCCCGGCGGCCGTGGCATCGCCGGCGGTAACCGCGGTGCGGAGCCTCTTCATCAGTGTGCGCACACGAGTGCGGTTCGCGCGATTCACATCAGCTCGCTGGCCTGATTGCGCTGCGCGCTTTAGAACTGACTTTTTCTTCTTCTTGATTTTGGTACCTTGACCTGCCATTTAAAGTGCTCCTTTTTTATTCCTCAGGAAATTCTACCATCAAACACCGGCCAGCACTTGCGAAAGTAAGCCGTTCACTATGAAGGGTCGAATTTTGGGCGGCTAGCGGCCCGGCCTATGGTTACAAGCTCCGTCTGTATTAAAAAAAAGCCCCGCTTCGCGCGCGCGAAGCGGGGCTTTTGGCTGAGTGAGCCTGCGTTTAGTTATCGTGGTTGAAAGAAAGTGGAAATTCGTAAACGAGATCACCAACCGGCACGCGCAGAATCATTTCCTGCAGCTTACCGTCTCGCTCAAACCACGTGGAACCCGAAATATGTCCACTTGGCAATATCGCCGCATCCTTCAGTGCCACCGTGTTGATCTCTGAGTGCGGATTGAACTCCGCCTTGCTCTCAACATCCACTTGATGTTGCGCAAGATAATTCTGCGTTCTGTTCAATCCATCACTGTCGGAAGTTCGATAGCCGGCATTCACCAGGTATCCGCTGGCCGAGGGCGCTGCATCGGCTTCCGTCCACAGTATCTGATGGTTGACTGCGGTCCTTAGTTTTTGCGGCTGTTGGTAAGGCAACGACTTCTTAACCTGTCCCAGAGTAACAAGGGTGATCTGCGACGGAACGACATGGACCGCCTGCAAGCCCCCGTTGGCCACCGCGATGTTGGCCAGCAGCTTCCAACCGGTGTCCTGCAACGATACCTGTACGGTCACTCCATTCACGGTCAGAGATTCCGCCTCTAGTCCTTCGCTATAGAATCGCTGCGAACCTTCCGTTCCCGCAAGCCACCGGGCCTTGCCATCTTTAATAACCGCGGGTTGGCGCACACTTTTCGTTGGGGCGATGACCGCACCCTTCGCGACGTTCATCCATTCCACGTAGCCACTTTTGCCATCCGCAGTGCGCACCTTGACGGTGTACCCTTCGGTGCTGGAGAGCAACGAGACCGGCTGACCGCAATCCAACTGGGCAACAAGTTTGAGCGGCAGAGCTTGTTCCGCGTCAACGGTCATCGGAACTTTCGCGCCACCGCGGCAAAGAACGCTGCCAGTCAGTGGGTCGGCTGCAAGGTTCGACAGCGGCTTAGCGATTTGTTGAGCCGAAACAGCGTGTGCGAGCGCGAGACTCCCCACAATTGCGGAAAATCTAAGCTTACTTGTCATGTTTGATCCCAACGCCTTTCGCTACCCTCAGATTTGGAAGTTCTAATATTCCCTTGACATATTCTTGCCGGGACCTCCGTTTCCGTCGATAGGAAGTCAGTCATGCTTGCGGCGGTACTAAAGTCAGGTGAGCCTTTGGACACTTCGGTCCGATACGGATTCTTCGCAATTCAGCCAGAAAACAAAGACGGCCGTAGGTGCGCCGAACGATCAGCGGGGTGACATCGATGCCTCTCCTCGACGCGATCGCTAATCGGTAGACGCGGAGGAACAGTGGGTGTCAGATAAACTGGTGCGGGCACCGGTGAGTCAAGCAGGCTACCCTTCTTGACTCACCTGCGCTTTGCAGTTCAAATGATTTGCTCAAATCCCAGCGGTGACGTGACCCAGGGGATCTAAGAATTGTTGCCGATGGGAATCAGCGTACTCGACCTCTCCGCTTATATCGGTTTAGTCGCCGTTGCGGCCGTGACCTTGAACATGGTCCTCGGCATAATGATGGCCTTTCGGTACAGCCCTGTTCGTTCCTGGCCTCATCGAAGATTCAACTATTTCCGTCTGCACAATTGGTCGGGATACATCGCGCTTGCTGCCTCATTGCTGCATCCCGCGCTGTTGCTGCTCAATAAAAAACCGGTTTTCCGCATCCGCGATCTGCTCTTCCCAGTGCATTCGCCGAGCCAGCCATTAGAAAATACCGTTGGAGCGGTGGCGCTATATCTCCTCGCTTTTGTCGTGGTTACGTCGTACTTCCGCTTGCGCCTCGGGCGCCGCCTGTGGAAAGCATTTCACTTCGGCATTTATATCGCCGCGCTCCCGCTGTTCTTCCATAGTCTGCTGACCGATCCCAACCTGAAAAATTCCGTGGATTGGCTTGATGGTGGGAAAGTATTTATTGAGTTAGCTCTTCTAGCGATCGTGGTCCTAACGGTGCTTCGCTTTCGCAAAGCGCGCATTCATCTTTGATTTCGTTTCCCGTTAGTTACAGCATGATCAAGCCGTGGCGAATTCCAGAAGTAACCGCTTCGGTGCGGCTGGAGGCGTTCAGCTTGCCCATTATCGATGCCACGTGGAATTTTACGGTGTGCTCCGAGATGCCTAGCCGCGTGGAAATTTCTTTATTTCCCCAGCCCTCAACCATCATGCCCAGGACTTCAATTTCGCGTGGGGTCAACGCCTCAACCAGCGGCGGTGACACCGCCCGGTGCGATGCGGTGCTTTCTCGCAGAAGAGTGTCGACGCCCTCGGGCAGCAGCACAGCCAACCCAGCGCCGACAGCTTCCACCGCCGCGACGATTCCAACTGGGCTCATGTTTCGCGGCAACACGGCTCGGACGCCGTTACGCAAAGCGTCCAGGTCCCGCTCCGAATTTGCATCGTCGACCAAGAGGACAATCGCCACCGGAGCTTCTTCTGAAAGCTTCAGGATTTCTTCC
>Ga0210396_10003919_pt1 | contig 14687 bp, 12 predicted proteins | sample IncBWH17OmetaG_FD_155466 | JGI IMG/M metagenome (GOLD analysis project Ga0210396, IMG submission 155466) | Forest soil microbial communities from Barre Woods Harvard Forest LTER site, Petersham, Massachusetts, United States - Inc-BW-H-17-O ...
AGCGGAACCAGGATCTGCGACTGCTGCTGATGGCGCGGCGCCTTCGGATCGGTCTTGCCCATCACGATGGCGATTTTGCAGCGGGGATCGCCGACGCCTGACGACCACCATTTGCGGCCGTTGATGACGTAATGATCGCCGTCACGCTCGATGCGGGTCTCGATATTGGTGGCGTCGGAGGAGGCCACCGCGGGTTCGGTCATCAGGAAGGCGGAGCGGATTTCACCGTTCATCAGCGGCCGCAGCCACTGCCGCTTGTGCTCCTTGGAGCCGTAGCGCATCAGCACTTCCATGTTGCCGGTATCCGGCGCCGAGCAATTGAACACTTCCGAGGCCCAGCCGATATGGCCCATTTCCTCGGCCAGCGGTGCATATTCCAGATTGGTCAATCCCGCGCCGCGGAATTCATCGTCCTCATGCGCCGAGGGCGGCATGAACATGTTCCACAGCCCTTCGGCGTGCGCCTTCTTCTTCAGTTCCTCGACGATCGGGATCACCTTCCAGCGCTCGCCGGCTTCGTCCTGCTGCCGGTAGATCGGCACGGCGGGGCGGACATGCTTGTGCATGAACGACTGCACACGGTTGAGCCATTCGCGCTGACGGTCAGACATGTTGAAGTCCATTGGGCGTTCCTCGCATTTTTGAACGAAATTGTTGGCGGCACTGTCTCCCCGCCGCCGGTTCACCGCAAGACTATTTCCTTGCGCTGCCGCGGCGTTCGCCGGGGCGTCGATGCGTCATGCGCATTGACATTCCGGCCTTCAAACCATAGTTTCATACACGCGTTTGAATTGCAATCCCTCTTCTCCGCCGGGTTATGAATGCCGTCAGACCTGACCCGCAACGCGATCCTGGACGCCGCCGAACGGCTGTATGCCGATCGCGGTTTCGCCGACGTTACGCTGCGCGATATCGTCGCCGCCGCGAACGTCAATCTCGCGGCGGTGAACTATCATTTCGGTTCCAAGGACGAATTGATCGCGGAACTGTTCGTCACCCGGAGCCTCGCCACCAATCGCGAGCGGCTCAACCAGTTGAAGGCGGCCGAAGCGGCAGGCGGCGGACGCGCCGATATCGATGCCATCCTGCGCGCGCTGGTCGGGCCGACGCTGCGCGGCTGTCTCGGCCCCGACAACGAGCGCTCCGCCGCGGCGCGCTTCATGATCCGCGCCTCGATTGAATCAGTGCCGCCGATCCGCCGGATCAAGAATCGCGAAATCGATCATTTGCGGAAATTCGCCGCCGCGATGCGGCGTTCGCTGCCCGGACGCCACCCGGTCGAGCTCTATTGGGGCCTGCATTTTGCGCTGGCGATGGCGCACCAGACCATCCGCGACAGCGAACGGCTGACCAAACTGTCGGAGGGATCGTGCGACCTCAACGACGTCCCTGATGTCATCGAACGCATCGTCGCGGTATCGGTGATGGCGCTGAGGGGGAACGGGACGGAAAACAAGGTACCCGCCAAACTTGTGGCGCGAGAGGCGCGGTGATCACGGTTTCGAGCGCGCTCGCCGCGCCGATGTACCAATAAGGTCACGACAGGTTGAGATGCGCCCTCGCCTCGCTCGCCGAGGCAATCGTAGCGCCGAGGCTTTTCAGGATATCGGCGGCGTGGGTGACGAGTTCGGCATTGGTTTTGGCCAGCACGCCCTTGGAAATAAAGAGATTGTCTTCCATGCCGACCCGGACATGGCCGCCGAGCAGGAAAGCCTGCGCGACCATCGGAAATTCCGAGCGGCCGATGCCGAAGCCGGACCAGATCGCGCCCGGCGGCAGCAGGCTGCGGCCATAGAGCATGGTCTCGGGCGAGGCATTGAAACCGTATTTGACGCCGAGCACGAGCGAGAACAGTCCCGGTCCCTGCAACACGCCCTCCGCCATCAGGTCGCGCGCCAGATGGCAGTCGCCGGTGTCGAACAGTTCGAGTTCCGGCAGCACTTTTGCCGCGCGGATGCGATCGGCCATCTTGCGGACATTGCCCGGCGTGTTGATCACGACCTGGCCGCCCGAATTCATGGTGTTGAGATCGAGCGTGCAGATATCCGGTCGCAGGATTTCGACGTGTTCGACCCGCTTCTCCGGCGCCATCAGGGTCGTACCGGGGCCGGCCACCTTGGGATCTTCCTCTGACGGGACGAATCGTCCGCCCGGCCCGGTGGTCAGGTTGATGATCAGGCTGGAATTGCGGGAACGAATACGATCCATCACGTCGCGATAGAGATCGATCGACATCGAGGGCCGGCCGGTTTCGGGATCGCGCACGTGAATATGCGCGATCGCGGCCCCCGCCTCGGCGGCCTCAAGCGCGCTGTCGGCGATTTGCTGCGGCGTGATCGGCAGATAGGGCGATTGCTCGGGCCGCGTCAGATTGCCTGTGATCGCGCAGGTGATGATGACCTTCTGGAAAGGTTGGTTTACCATCTGTGATGCCCTCCACCGTCGCCTTGAATGACCCGACACGTGGGATAGCGTAACACGGGTGCTCAGGCGAGCATCGTCTGGGCCACGTCGAGGATCAGCCAGTTTTCTTTTTGGCAGCCTTCTTGGCTGGCTTTGCTTTCTTTACCGGCTTGGCCGCCTTTTCTCCCGCGGCTTTCTTGATGTCTTCGGCAGCCTTCTTCATGGCCCGCGCGTAGCTATCGGCGGCATTCTCGGCCGTGATCTGCAACCGCCTCGCCGCAGCACCTGCCAGCAGCAGCGTGTTCTTTGCGGTCTGTTTGTGTCGCTCCTTGGTCGCCTTATCCTTGGCCTTGGCGGCCATCCCGATCAAGCGGCCATGCTGCTTTTTGGCGGCGTCCATCAGGAGCTTGTGCTGCTTTTTCGCGATGGACCGAATGACACCATCGAGATCGGCTTCGGCCATTTTTTGACTTCCCAGGATTTGACACTGACGTGGCGGGATAGATTGCCAGGCGGGATAACTTGCGAGGGCGCTGGAGGATAAAGGGCGACTACGTTGTCACGCCATAAACGTTGAAAAGACTAGCTTATTCCCTCGCGGGTGATTTGCTTTTGTAGCACGGCTTTGTAGCTTTTGGCAGCTTTCTGATACGCACAAAGCACCGCGGTTTCAAGTGACAGATGGGAAGGCGCTCAACCGAACACGACTTCCACTTTATCGTGAAATCTTAAGATTGCCCGTCCGCCGCCCTGCCGATACCAAGCTGCCTTAACCGAACCGCTCCTCGCTCTATTGGGGAAAGCAAGTGGCTGGTGGGGCAGCCAGAATGAATGAAATTCCGGAGAGGCGATGCAGCTTGAGCCGCCGACCCCGCCGCAAGCCAGGATCAGTGGCTGATCATCCACGGACGCGCGGTCGGAAAGCTTTTCCCGCCGCTCCTGGTCTTCTTCACCAGGCGTGCAGGCTTTCCCGAACAACACCCGCAACCCGGTGCATGCGACGCCTTGTATTCGGCTATCGTCTTGGGCGTGTTGGCACTGCGCTCGTTGGTAGCGTGGGCCTTGCGTTGGTCCGAAGGCATGCAGAAGAAAGTCGGCGCCGTCAGTATCACCCGCGGCGATTCACTTTCACATTGCGGACAGTCCTGCGGCGCATCGCATTCCGCCATCGGCCGCATATCCGTGAATGGACCGCAATCCTTGCAGAGATATTCATAGACCGGCATTTCATTCCCTCGCGCGTTTTATGTCCCAGCTTCGCAACGGCGGATGCGGGACGGCAGCTACGCGCCGTCCCGCATCCCGTCGCGTGGGAGCTTTATTTGTCGGGAGACAGCGACACGTCGAGGCCACCTTTGACGTGTTTTATGGGCCCGGCCGACGACGGCATGATATCGAAATCGAAAATCTCCGTTGGCAGATACAGCGTCGCGCAGGCATTTGGAATGTCCACGACGCCGCTGATATGGCCCTGCACCGGCGCAACACCCAGAATCGTATAGGCTTGCGCGCCGGAGTAGCCGAACTTCTTGAGATATTCGATCGCATTGAGGCACGCCTGGCGATAGGCGATATGCACATCGAGGTAATGCTGCTTGCCGCCTTCGTCGACCGAGATTCCTTCGAAGATCAGATAATCCTTGTAGTTCGGCGTGATCGGCGACGGCTTGAAGATCGGATTCTTGATGCCGTATTTGGCTACGCCATCCTTGATGACATCGACCTTGATATGCAGCCAGCCGGCCATCTCGATCGCGCCGCAGAAGGTGATTTCGCCGTCACCCTGGCTGAAGTGCAGGTCTCCCATCGAGAGCCCGCCACCGGGCACATAGACCGGGAAGTAGATCTTCGAACCGCGCGACAGATCCTTGATGTCGCAGTTGCCGCCATGCTCGCGCGGCGGCACCGTCCGCGCACCTTCGGCGCCGATCTTGGCCTTGGCGTCGCCTTTTGCGCGCCCCGCATGCGTGGTCGCGGCGAAGGGCGGGTTGGCCAGCGGCGGCACGCGAGTCGGATTGGTTGCGATCAGCGCATTTTCGCGCTCATTCCACATCGAGAGCATTTTCGGATCGGGTAGACAACCGATCAGGCCGGGGTGCACCAGACCGGCAAAGTTCACGCCGGGAACATGACGCGACGACGTATAGAGACCCTTGATGTCCCAGATCGATTTCTGCGCCAGCGGGAAATGCTCGGTGAGGAAGCCGCCGCCGTTTTTCTTGGAGAAGAAGCCGTTGAAACCCCACAGGCTCTCCTTCTTCGGGCCGATGTCGAGCAGGTCCACCACCAGGAGGTCGCCGGGCTCCGCGCCCTTGACGCCGATCGGGCCGGACAGAAAGTGCACGATCGACAGATCGATGTCGCGCACGTCGTCGGCGGAATCGTTGTTCTTGATGAAACCGCCGGTCCAGTCATAGGTCTCGATGATGAAATCGTCCCCCGGGCTGACCCACTCCACAATCGGAATGTCGGGGTGCCACCGATTATGGATCTTGTCGTTCTCATAGGCCGACTGCGAGAGATCGACCTTGATCAATGTATCTGGCATCAAAAAGCTCCCTTGGTTACATGTTTGGTCAGGAATTAGACCGACAGATATTTCGAGATCTGCGCGGCATCGACGCCTTCACGCGTATCGTCGCGGACAATCTCGCCGTTCTCGATGACGAGGACGCGGTCAGCGATGTCCAGCGCGAAACTCAGCACCTGCTCGGAGACCACGATCGACAGTCCCCGTTGGTCGCGAATGCGTTTGAGCGTGCGAGCCATCTCCCGGATGATCGAGGGCTGAATCCCCTCAGTCGGCTCATCCAGCAGAAGCACCTTGGGCTTGGTGGCGAGCGCGCGCGCGATAGCAAGCTGCTGCTGTTGGCCACCGGACAGATTGCCGCCACGGCGACCCTTCATTTCCAGCAGGACCGGAAACAGCTCGTAGATATCGCCGGGCACTTCGCTCTCACCCGACGCGACGAGGCCGGTTTCGATGTTTTCCTTCACTGTCATGGTCGAGAAAATCATCCGGCCCTGCGGCACATAAGCGAGCCCCTTCGCCACCCGCTCATAGCTCTTCAACGTCGAGAGTTCGGCGCCTTCCATGGTCACCGAACCGCTCTTGGTCGGCACGATCCCCATCAGCGACTTCATCAGCGTGGTCTTGCCCATGCCGTTGCGGCCCATGATCGCGACGATCTCGTTGGGCGCGACGGAGACGTTGAGGCCATGCAGCACTTCGCTCTGGCCGTAGGCGACATGCAGATCGGAGATAGCCAGCATTAAAGTGTTCCTTGTCTTTCGCCGAACATGACCTTGTCCGGAAGAGCGACGCCGCTTTCCGGAAATATGTGCTAGTGCCCGAGATAAACTTCAATCACTTTTGGGTCATTTTTGACCTGCTCCATCGAGCCTTCCGACAGGATCTGGCCCTGATGCAGAACCGTGACCTTGTGGGCGATATCCTCGACGAATTTCATGTCGTGCTCGATCACCAGCACCGATCGATCCTTGATGATGCGGTTGAGCAATTCGGCCGTCTTGACCCGCTCACTGACACTCATGCCGGCCACGGGCTCATCGAGCATCAGCAGGTCCGGGTCCTGGATCAGCAGCATGCCTATTTCCAGCCATTGCTTCTGGCCGTGACTGAGCAGGTCGGCATTCATGTTGAGCCGGTCCTTCAGGAAAATCATCTCGGCGACTTCGTGAACCCGGTCGCGCACGGCGGCATCACGGGTGAAGGTCAGCGCCCCGAACACGCTACGGCCGCGCGGATAGGAAATCTCGAGATTTTCGAACACCGTGAGATCGTCGTAGATCGAAGGTGTCTGGAATTTACGGCCCACTCCAGCCTGGACGATCTGGTTTTCCTTCATCCTGGTCAGTTCCTGACTGCGAAACTGGATCGAGCCGGAAGTCGCCTTGGTCTTTCCGCAGATCAGGTCGAGCACCGTGGTCTTGCCGGCGCCGTTGGGGCCGATGATGACGCGAATTTCGTTTTCGTCGACGTAGAACGAAAGGTCATTGACCGCCTTGAAGCCGTCGAATGAAACCGTCAGCGCCTCCACCGCGAGCAGGAATTCCTTGGGCTGGTGACCGATCAACATGGTTGGCTCCTCACTCCGCCGGTGCGCCGTCGGCAACGGAATTGTCGGTCCAGCCGCCGGATTTCAATTTGCGCGATGCGAGGAGCCGGTCGATGCGCGGCTGAACGTGATCGCGCCAGATGCCCGCAAGGCCATTGGGGAAGGCCAGCACGACCGCAATAAACAGCGCACCCAACCCGAACAGCCACAATTGCGGAAAGGATTCAGACAAGGCGGTCTTGGCGAGATTGACCAGCAGCGTGCCGTAGACCGCGCCGAAGATCGACAACCGTCCGCCAACCGCGGTGAAGATCACCATGTCGATGGAGGGCACGATGCCGACAAAGGACGGGGACATGAAACCGACCTGCAGCGTGAACATCGCGCCGCCGATCGCGGCGAACATCGCGGCCAGGGTAAATGCGAAGATCTTGAAATTGGCGACGCTGTAGCCGGAGAAGCGAACGCGGTCCTCCTTGTCGCGCATCGCGACCAGGATGCGGCCGAGCTTGGAGTGCCGCACGAATTGCGCGAGGAAGATGCAGCCGAACAGGCAGGCGACCTCGAAGAAATACAGCACAAACTTGGCGTGGTCGGGCCTGATATCCCAGCCCTTCAGCGTTCGCAGGTCGGTGATGCCGTTGATGCCGCCGGTGTAACCCTGCTGGCCGACGATCAATATGGTCAGAATCGCGGCGACTGCCTGGGTGATAATGGCGAAATACACGCCGCCTACCCGCCGCTTGAACATCGCCGCGCCGATCAGGAATGCGAACAACGCCGGCACGATCAGGATAGCCAGGATCGTGAATGTCAGACTGTGGAATGGCTGCCAGAAGAACGGCAATTGCGTGATTTGATTCCAGTCCATGAAATCGGGAATGCCAGGCGTCGACTGGATCCTGGTGTTCGCGACGCTCGATGCCTCGAGCTTGAGGTACATCGCCATGCAATAGCCGCCGAGGCCGAAGAATACGCCCTGCCCCAGGCTCAGAATGCCGCCGAATCCCCAGCACAGCACGAGACCGATCGCCACAAACGCATAGGTCAGGTATTTCGCCACCAGATTGAGCCTGAACACGTCGAGACTGAGCGGCAGGATCACGACCAGCAGAACAACGAGAGCCAGAATCCCCAGGGCTTCGGTACGGTTGAGAAAGCGTGGATTGTCCATCATGGTTTTTGACTTTCTTGTTTCCAACCTTCGCCTATTTCCGAACCTTGAGTGCGAACAAGCCCTGTGGACGCATCATCAGGATCGCGACGATCGCCAGCAGGGTAAGGACCTTGGCCATCGATCCCGACATGAAGAACTCCATGGTCGACTGCGCCTGCGAGATGGTGAAGGCCGAAGCGATGGTGCCAAGCAGGCTCGCGGCGCCGCCGAATACAACGACGAGAAAGGTATCGACGATGTAGAGCTGCCCTGCCGTTGGACTGGTCGAGCCGATCATGGTGAAGGCGGAGCCGGCGATGCCGGCAATGCCGCAGCCGAGGGCAAAGGTATAACGATCGACCTTTTCGGTGTTGATGCCGACCGCGCCCGCCATCACGCGGTTCTGCATGACGGCGCGAACCTGCCGGCCCCAACGCGATTTGTACATGATGTAAGCCACGCAGAGCGTGATCAGCACGGTGAGACACATCACGAAGATACCGTTGATTGGTACCTCGATGGTGTCGGTGACATGCTCGGAGCCCAGCATCCACTGCGGCAGTTCGACGCCGACTTCACGTGCGCCGAATATCGAACGATAGGCCTGCTGCAGGATAAGGCTCAGCCCCCAGGTCGCCAGCAGCGTATCCAATGGGCGCCTGTAGAGATGTCTTATCAGTGCCCATTCGACCAGCATGCCGAGCGAGCCTGACGCAATAAAGGCCAGCAACATCGCCAGAAAGAAGTAACCGCCGAACAGGCTGGGAAGATAGACCTGGAAGGTCTCGGCGGTCAGGTAGGTAACGTAGGCGCCGAGGATCATGAATTCGCCGTGGGCCATGTTGATGACGCCCATCTGGCCGAAAATGATGGCAAGTCCGAGCGCCATCAGCACATACACGGAAAACAAAATCAGGCCTGCGAAACCCTGCATCGCGAAAATCGCGCCGAGATCGCCAATCGAATAATCGCCGAACATCGATCCGTCCTCCGTCGTCGGGAAGGCCCGCGCCGCGAACGGATTCGCGACGCAGAGACTGCGGGCGTGGGTTGATGGTCCACGCCGGAGTGTGTGTTGAGCAAGCGTGGGTTCAGGAAACGCGCGGTCTCACTGATATCCCTTCGGGAAGGGATCCGGCTCGACGAGGTCGGCGGTTTCATAAACCAGCTCGTATTGACCATCGAGCCTGGCCTTGCCGACGCGGGTCTTCGACCAGAGGTGATGGTTTTCATGGATGCGGACGTAGCCTTCGGGCGCACCCTTGAACTCGATCCCTGGCGAGGCGGCCGCGATCTTGTCGATATCGAAGCTGCCAGCCTTCTCGGCCGTGAGTTTCCACAGCCACGGACCGAGATAGGCCGCCTGTGTCACGTCACCGATCACGGTCTTTTCGCCCCACATCTTCTTGAACGCCGGCACGAAGGCCTTGTTGTTGGGGTTATCGAGCGACTGGAAATACTTCATGCAGGCAAAGGCGCCCGCGATGTTTTCGCCGCCAATGCCGTCGATTTCGTCTTCTGTCACCGAGATGGTCAGCAACGTCTGCTTCGACAGGTCGATGCCGGCCGCCTTGAGCTGCTTGTAGAACGCGACGTTCGATCCGCCGACTATGATGGCGTAGATCACGTCTGGCTTGGTCAGCTTGATCTTGTTGATCACCGAGTTGAACTGGGTGTTGCCGAGCGGGAAGTATTCCTCGCCAACCACCTTGGCGCCCTGCAGATGGCCTTCGATATGCTTGCGGGCGATCTTGTTCGAGGTACGCGGCCAGATGTAGTCGGAGCCGAGCAGATAGAAGGTCTTGGCGCCCTTGGTTTTGTTGACCCAATCGAGGCCGGCGATGATCTGCTGGGTGGCTTCCTGGCCGGTGTAGATCACGTTCTTGGATTGCTCGAGGCCTTCGTAGAAGGTCGGGTAATAGAGCATGCCGTTATACTGCTCGAATACCGGCAGCACCGCCTTGCGCGAGGCCGAAGTCCAGCAGCCCATGACGGCCGCGCATTTATCGTTGACGAGTAGCTTCTTGGCTTTTTCGGCGAAGGTCGGCCAGTCGCTGGCGCCGTCCTCCTGGACGAACTTGATTTTGCGGCCAAGCACGCCGCCGGACGCGTTGATTTGTTCGATCGCCAGCTTTTCAGCTTCCACCGAACCGGTTTCGCTGATCGCCATAGTGCCGGTGACGGAATGCAGGATGCCCACCGTTACTTCGGTATCGGTTACTGCAAGACCGGTGGTATTAACGACGGAGGTTGCGGGAACATCCGCGAATGACGGGCGTGGAAGCATTGATATGGCCGGCAACGCGGCCATTCCCATAAGCAGTTTGCGCCGGAGCGGGGACTGCAGGCCCCGTTTGATTTCATCTGACATGAACAACCCCATTTTTGTTCGAGGACCCGCTATTCGGTCAGACTAGAATTGCTGAGATTGTGCAGTGCACAGATACGCAAGATCGCGTATATTGCACCGCAAAATAACGACGTAGGTTTTTGAGCGAGGTTTTGCGAACGGTTAATTCGGGGTGAGGAGTACCTGAAGTGGCAGGGCGGCAGCGGATAGACCGCGTCAGGCGCCAATATAATCAATGGGTTGCCAACCAGACGTTGGAAGACTACGCGCTGCGCTTTACCGCAAAGAGCGCGCGGCGCTGGTCTGCGGCGCGGGTTGCCAATACCGCCTTAGGCGCGATCTCGTTCCTGGCATTGGAAGCGATCGGCGGCACCATCACCCTCAATTACGGTGTCACCAATGCCACCGCCGCCATCCTGGTCGTTAGCGTCATTATCTTTTTTTGCGGTCTGCCGATCGCCTATCACGCCGCCAAATGCGGCATCGACATTGATCTTCTGACACGCGGCGCCGGCTTCGGTTACATCGGCTCGACCATCACCTCGCTGATCTACGCATCTTTCACGTTCATCTTCTTTGCGATCGAAGCGGTCATTCTCGCGACCGCGCTGGAGATGTGCTTCGGGATTCCGCGCCCGGTTGGCTATCTCATCAGCGCCGTCATCATCATTCCCCTGGTCACCCACGGCATCACGCTGATCAGCCGCTTTCAATTGTGGACGCAGCCGCTGTGGATCATTCTTCACATTATGCCCTTCGCGGCGATCGCTTACGCCAATCCGCACTCCTTTGCGGAGTGGACGAAATTTGCCGGCGAGCACGGCAATCCCGCAGGGCACCTTGATCTGTTGCTGTTTGGCACCGCCGCCTCGGTGGTGTTCGCGCTGGTGGCGCAGATCGGCGAGCAGGTCGACTTCCTGCGTTTCCTCCCGCGTGACCGGCGAACCTCGAAGACCTCGTGGTGGATCGCGCTGTTAAGCGCCGGTCCCGGCTGGATCATTCTCGGCGCGCTGAAGCTGCTGGCCGGATCGTTCCTGGCATTCTTCGCGCTGAGCCACGGCGTCTCCACCGAACACGCCGCCGAGCCCGCGCATATGTATCTCGAAGCCTTTCGCTACGTGCTGTCGGATCCGGATCTTGCGTTGGCATTGACCGGCACGTTCGTGATCCTCTCGCAATTGAAGATCAACGTTACCAACGCCTATGCCGGGTCGATCGCGTGGTCGAACTTCTTTTCCCGTCTCACCCACAGCCATCCCGGTCGCGTGGTCTGGCTGGTGTTCAATGTACTGGTCGCGTTGCTGCTGATGGAGATCGGCGTCTACAAGGCGCTGGAACAGACGCTCGCGCTGTATTCGAACGTGGCTATCGCCTGGGTCGGCGCGCTGGTCTCCGATCTCATCGTCAACAGGCCGCTTGGCCTGCGCCCGCAATACATGGAATTCAAGCGCGCGCATCTCTACGACATCAATCCGGTCGGCGTCGGCGCGATGACCATCGCCACCATCGTCTCGATCAGCGCATTCTATGGCCTGTTCGGACCGACGGCGAAGGCGCTGGCGCCGTTTGTCGCGCTGCTCGTGGCATTCGTCGCCGCCCCGCTGATCGCCTTCGCCACCAACGGTAAATACTATATTGCGCGCAAGCCGAAGCGCAGCTGGCAAAATGTTCAGGCGATCCAGTGCTGCATTTGCGAACATTCGTTCGAGCCCGAGGACATGGCGTCGTGCCCCGCCTATGCCGGACCAATTTGCTCGCTGTGCTGTTCGCTTGATGCCCGCTGCCACGATCTCTGCAAACCGCATGCGCGAATCCATGCGCAGGTTGCTGAATCCTTCGGCAAGCTGCTGCCGCAGCCGATGTACGCACAGATCAATTCGCAGCTCGGACACTATCTCGGCGTCTTCGCGGTTTCCGCCGGGCTGGTCGGACTGACGCTCGGCCTGATCTATCTGCAGACCTCGGCAACGGTTCACGTCGATAGCATGCAGCTATCCGACGTTCTCTGGAAGGTATTCTTCGCGCTGACGATTATCATCGGGGTCGTCGCGTGGCTGTTCGTGCTCGCGCAGCAAAGCCGACGCGCGGCGGAAGCGGAAACAAGGCGGCAGACCACGCTGCTGATTCAGGAAATCGACGCCCACAAACGTACCGACGCCGAGCTGCAGCGCGCGAAGGAGATCGCCGAATCCGCCAATCTCGCCAAGAGCCGATATGTCGTCGGACTAAGCCACGAATTGCGGTCGCCGCTGAATGCCATCTCCGGCTACGCGCAATTGCTGGAGCAGGATTCCAGCCTCAACACCAAGCCGCGCGATCAGGTGCGCGTGGTACGCCGCAGTGCCGATCATCTGTCAGGATTGATCGATGGCATCCTCGATATCTCAAAGATCGAAGCGGGCCGACTTTATTTGTCGCGGGACGAGGTTCGCGTCAGCGAATTTCTCGACCAGATCGTCGGTATGTTCCGTTTGCAAGCCGCCGCCAAAGGCATCGATTTCATTTTCAAGCGTCCGGCGGTGCTGCCCGTCGTGGTGTATGCCGACGAAAAACGTCTGCGTCAGATCCTGATCAATCTGCTGTCGAACGCCATCAAATTCACCCAACGCGGCAGCGTGCAGTTCGTCGTTCATTACCGCAGCCCCGTTGCCGAGTTCGAGGTGATCGACACCGGCCCGGGAATCCAATCAAGCGACCTTGAACGCATCTTCGCGCCGTTCGAGCGCGGGGCGCTCGGCGTCTCTCAGCCACACACCGGGACCGGTCTGGGGCTGACCATCAGCCGGTTGCTCGCGGGCGTGATGGGCGGCGACATCCGGGTCACCAGCGCGGTCGGAACCGGCAGCACCTTCCGGGTGAAGATCCTGCTGTCGGAGGTCACCAATCCGACGCGCATAGCGCCGGTCGACGCGCCCGTCTTTGGCTATCACGGTCCCCGCAAAACGATCCTGATCACCGACGACGATCCCGTGCAGCGCGATCTCTTGCGCGAGGTACTGACGCCACTCGGCTTTATCCTGCTCAGCGCGCCGGATGGACCGGCCTGCCTCTCCCTCGCGCAGCATTGCCGGCCCGATCTGTTCCTGCTCGATATCTCGATGGCGGGCATGGATGGATGGACGGTAGCGGAGACGCTGCGCTCGACCGGCCATCATCAGGCCCGTATCCTGATGGTGTCGGCGAGTGCCCTGGAGGCGCATGGCACGCCGCTGGCGCAGCCATTTCACGACGGCTATCTGATGAAGCCGATCGATATTCCAAGGCTCCTGGAATTGATCCGCCAGCTCCTCAAGATCGAATGGCAGTATGAAACCTACCAGATCGCTGTCCCGCACTGGAAGCCGGACAGCGGCTCGCGTCCGCCGGTGAAGCACGTCGAGGAGCTGATTGGTCTTGGGCAACTGGGCTACATTCGCGCGATCCAGGCCAAGCTGAACGAAATAGGAACCGACTATCCGGAACATGCCGACTTCGTTACGCAGATGCGGTCGCTGATCGACCGCTTCGATCTTGATCAATACATGGCAATCCTCAAGACCCTGCACAGCTATGATCACTGAAGCCAAAAAGCGCGACGTCGCGCTCGTCGTCGACGACTCGCCGGAAACGTTGCGGCTCCTGACCGATGCCCTCGACGGCGCCGGCATGACCGTCGTGGTCGCGATGGACGGAGCGGCGGCGATGCGCATCGTCGACCAGATCACGCCCGATATTATTCTGCTCGACGCCGTGATGCCGGGCATGGACGGCTTTGAAACGTGCCGGCGCCTCAAGCGCGACGCCGGCTTGAGCAATGTGCCTGTCATCTTCATGACAGGGCTGGCGGAGACCGAACACATCGTCCGCGGCCTGGAAGCGGGCGGCGTCGATTATGTCACCAAGCCGATCGTCATCGAAGAAATGCTGGCGCGGATCCGGGTTCATCTGGCCAATGCGAGATTGACCCAAAGCGCCCGCGCCGCGCTCGATGTGTCCGGCCGGTTTTTGCTCGCCGTCAGCCAGCAAGGCAAGATCGTGTGGGCGACGCCGCAGGCGCAGAAATTATTATCGGAAAATCTCGCGGCCGGCACCGACGATGAGTTCGTGCTGCCGGATACCATGCTGCAATGGCTCGAACAGGCTCAAAAGGGCAAAGCCGGGTCGAGAGCCCAGGCGATGGCGTCATTTCCGGAAAATGAGCAGCTTCGGCTGCAATACATGGGAAAACTGGCGCCCAATGAATTCCTGCTGCGGCTGGCGAAAGATTCAGGCGGCGAGACGCCGGCGGAATTCAGCACCGAACTTGGATTGACCACCCGCGAGGGAGAAGTGCTGTCGTGGCTGAGCAAGGGAAAGACCAACCGCGACATCGCCCAGATCCTCGGCCTCAGCCCGAGGACGGTGGACAAGCATCTCGAGCAAATCTACGCTAAATTAGGCGTCGAGAACCGCACCGCCGCCGCAGCCATTGCGACCAGCACAGGCCGGCGCAATTCGTGAAGCGGCTTTATTGCGCCGGCGCGGTGCCCCAAGATTCGGCGGTCTGCACAATCCACTCCCGGTAGAGCGTGAGCGGTGTAACGCCGGAATTCGGCAGACGCCGGCCGCTGCCGTTCTAATACCGACACTCGTGCCGTGGAACGAAACCCACACTTGGTATGTCGCCCGCGTTCGGCGCCTCAGTCTTTTGCGGAAACCCCTTGATCGCTTCCATGGGGCG
>Ga0210396_10003922_pt1 | contig 14683 bp, 10 predicted proteins | sample IncBWH17OmetaG_FD_155466 | JGI IMG/M metagenome (GOLD analysis project Ga0210396, IMG submission 155466) | Forest soil microbial communities from Barre Woods Harvard Forest LTER site, Petersham, Massachusetts, United States - Inc-BW-H-17-O ...
ACCAGCTCATCCACCTGTTTCGCCTGCGCGGCAGTAGGCGTAATGGATTGACAGCCGCAAAGCGTCCAGAGGCAAATCCCGAAACACGCAGTCCGATAGAGGCATCTCATTCAAAGCATGGCTCCCAGTGAAGCGCAGCAAATATAACGTGAGAGGAGAATTTTGCTTAAGTCTTTTTCGTAACGTATGTTACAATCATGTAATCAGTCGTCGATATTTCTGACTTTTACGAAGGATAGCCTGTGGAGTTTGACGATCATTCCAGCAGTCTATATCTTTATTTTGAGCATTCAAAGAATGACTGCTTAGGATTCAAAGATATCGGGCGTTCCCGGGGTGTTGTCCATGCGAGGCGACTTGGCCGACCAACGCGTGAAGACCGAGTCGCCGCCGGTGACGGCTTCCGGGCCCGAGCTTCACTACCAGGCGCCCGCGGCGGCAGCGCGACAACTCTCGCTACAGGGGATGCACGGGACCGTCGCCGTGCCCCCGACTACCGCAGGATTCTGGCGCAACTACTGGGCCTTTGTCGGCCCGGCGCTGCTGGTGAGCGTCGGCTATATGGATCCCGGCAACTGGGGCACCGACCTCCAGGGCGGCGCGCAATACAAATACGGCCTGCTCTGGGTCGTCGGTTTGGCCAGCCTGATGGCCATCTTCATGCAGGTGATCTCCGCGCGACTGGGAGTGGTGACCGGCAAGGACCTGGCGCAGTTCTGCCGCGATCATTTTCCCGCCTGGGCGCGCTGGCCCAACTGGATCGCGGCGGAAATCGCCATCGGCGCCTGCGACCTGGCCGAAGTCCTCGGCAGCGCCGTCGCCCTGAATCTGCTGCTTCACATCCCACTGCTCTGGGCGGTCATTCTCACGGCGGCAGACGTCCTGCTGCTTTTGGCGCTTCAGGGCATGGGAATGCGGTTCATCGAGGCCATCATTTTCGTGCTCATCTCCACCATTGGCATCTGCTACTTCATCGAGATTTTCATTCTGCCGCAAACCCGCCCGTCTTTTGGCGAGATGGGGCATGCCTTCCTCCGCCCCGGATTCCGCGAGGCGGGAATGGTGTATGTTGCGATCGGCATCATCGGCGCGACCGTCATGCCGCATAACCTGTATCTCCACTCGGCGCTCGTGCAGTCGCGGCGTTTCCAGAGCGACGATCACTCGATCCGCCAAGCGGTTCGATTCAACACCGTCGATTCGGTCGTGGCGTTGACGATCGCCTTCTTCATCAACGCGGCGATCCTGGTGCTGGCGGCGATGCTGTTCTATGGGAAGCACAGCGTCAGCGTCGGCACGCAGACTTATGTCTTCAACGACAATACCGACTGGATTCGGGTCGCCTATCTGACGCTCGCTCCGCTGATCGGTATCGCGGCCGCCAGCCCGCTGTTTGCCATTGCGCTGTTGGCCAGTGGGCAGAGCAGCACGATCACCGGCACGCTCGCCGGGCAGGTGGTGATGGAAGGTTTCATGCACTGGCAGATCCTGCCATGGGTGCGGCGGATCATTACCCGCGTGCTGGCGATTCTGCCCGCCGTCCTCATCATCGGCTTGCGGGGCGACAGCAGCGTCAACGACCTGCTCGTGCTCAGCCAGGTGGTCCTGGCGCTTCAGCTTCCGCTGGCGATGTTCCCGCTGCTTTATTTCACCAGCCGCCGCAGGTATATGGGAAAATACCGCAATGGATGGTTCCTGATGGCCTTCGGCTGGGGATCATGTCTGCTGATCACCGCGATGGACATCTGGGGCCTTCCCGGTTCGATCAAAACGGCGTGGCAGGTCATCACCGGCGGATGATATGTACGACAAAATCCTGGTCACCCTCGACGCCACCCGCACCGACCGTGCTATCATCGAGCACGTCAAGCCGCTGGCGAAGCTGATGCACAGCCATGTCGTGCTGCTGCACGTCGCGACCGGCTGGGCCGCCCGCGCCTACGGCCCCGACGCCGTCAGCCCCGAGATCGACCAGGACAAAGCCTATCTTCACCAGGTCCGATCCGAGCTGGAATCCGAGGGCATCCCGACCGAGATCGAGCTGGCCTACGGCGACCCCGCCCAGCAGATCATCCGCTGGGTCAAGGACAAAGGCTGCGACCTGGTCGCGATGAGCACGCACGGCCACCGCTTCCTGGGCGACCTCTTCCTCGGCACCACCGCCACCCGCGTCCAGCACCGCATCAACGTCCCGGTCCTGCTCCTGCGAGCCGAGTAGCACGCCGGATGTCCCAAAATGTCCCAAAATGTCCCCAAATGTCCCATGTTTCGAGCCAAATGGGACATTTCCCAGACCGCAGTCCGCATGCCCTCGTGGAATCCGCGCTGCAAAACGCATTTCCGCGAAAACGTTCAGTTCCGTTCACCGGCGTTCAGCCCCACGCTCTTACCCCCCACGTGAATCGAGGCACAGAAAGCGAGAAAAACCGCCAAAACCGCCAAAACCAGGCATCTATCAGACTCCCCTAGAACACCCGAGGCCTTCTCCCCAAGCCGGGGCGCGCAGCCCGGATGTCGATCGCCCCATACTGTCAAAAAACGTTCAGTTTTGTTCAAAACGTTCAGTTCTCAGTCTTCTGCCCGGTATCTGCTTGTCTCCTTTTTGAGCCCTTTCCCCCGCCTGAAAAACGGTCATCCGGCGAGCGTTCTGCCGCGCATCTAGCCAGGGCCAATTGGCGTAAAATTGCTAACATTTGTACATCTGATTATTGCTTGCCATAAATCAACTGACGGAAAAACTCACTTCCGGAGCAATTCCCCAACCCAGTCGAATTGATCCGCGCGCTGCGAAATCCGGGGCGGCGCTCGGCGTGCGCCTCGCTCTACCCCGGCGTGGGGACCGTTCGACCACGAAACTCCCATCGCATCAGAGCGCGCGTTCTGAATGCTATGAGGGACAAGCCCGAATCACTAAAACACTTTTCGAACGCCGCGCGCACCCCACGCCGGGGTAGAGACTTCGGTGAGTTCAGTCGAACCGCGCCAGCGCCGCCCCGGATTTTCCGATGTCGCGTCCGCCTGATTCGCCGTCACTTCAAAACGGCAGGCGGCGCTGCCCGCGCCGCCTGCTGTCCGCCCGTGAAAAGTGAGATTCCGCCACACTCATCCGTGATGATGCCTGCGATGGAACGGCAGGTCCGTCGGGTCGCCGGAGCCGCTCACCAGCGTCGAAGAGAAAACTGCCGCGGCCGAGGCGCTGCTGGTCGCGGCGGTCACTGGAGCGGATGGTCCTGTGGTCGATTGGACGATCCAATGATCCACGGGGGTAGAATCAGCGGCTCTGGTGGCAGAGTAAAGATTGCCGCTGGGATCGACGGCAAAGCCCGCGGCACTTGATGCGACCGTTGTGGCCAGATCGCTCACCGTCGCCCAACTACCGCCCGCATTGCTGCGGATCAGGTCATGGTAGCCGCCGCTGGAGTCTTTGCCAGATCCGACGACATAGACGTTGCCCGCCAAGTCTGTGCCCACGGCAAAGGCGCCATTGCTGCTGCCGCCGTCTTGGAAGTCATCGACCGTTGACCAGGATGAACCGCCGTTGGAGCTTTCGCGGACCAGCCAGTGTGTCGACGTACTGCTATTGCCATGACCCACAACATAAAGGTTCCCGGCCCCGTCTCCCGTGACGGCGGTGGCGGTGTCGCCGTTGACGGACGGGTTGTAGAGGAAACTGTCCACCGTCGTCCAGGTCGCCCCAGCGTTACTGCTCTTTCGCACCACCCAATTGCCTCCCGCCGCCTGGCCGACAATGTACAATCCGGCCGAAGCGCCATTGGGAATTGAAGTTGCGCCAAATGCGGCAGCAGTGGGGCTGGTGCTGGAAATCGAGTTGTCGACCGTGCCGAACGCACCCTGTCCGCCGGTCTGCTTGCGAACGGTCCAGCAGTAAGTGGTGGTTGGCTTCTTGCCGCCTGTGGTGACAACCGTCTGCCCCGCGGCGTAGACGTTCCCCGATGCATCGATTGCCAGCCCCGCAACATCGCTGCCACCCGATGTGGCATAGGAATCGACGACTGAGAAGCTGCCGCTGGATGCGGGTTTCTCAAGGACGATCCATTGCTCATTGCCGGAGGAGTCTTTGGCCCCGCCTCCAACGTAAACGTCCCCCGCACCATCTATGGCGATCGCTTTGAAGGTGGCAAGCGTCCCGGAAATGTAGTCTTCGATGGTGCTCCAATTGGCGCTCCCGGCCAGCTTCTCGCGCACGATCCCGTGAGTGCGGCCAGAGCTGTCCTGGGCATAGCCGGCAGCGTAGACGTTACCGGCGCTGTCCATCGCCATGGCTGCCGCGCCGGCGTTCCATCCTGTCGCCAATTGATAGTTGTCGATCGTCCCCCAGGCGGACAAAAGCGTGCGGGATTCCAGTGGCTCGGGATTGAACGAACATCGTGAGCTACGCCTGCGCGGACGCGCACTGGTTGCGGTATTCATATCTGCTCCTTCTCATGTGAGGTGAGGTGCTGAAACGGTCCCGGGCCCGATGCCCCGATCCGTCCCGTCTCGGCGGTATATTCACCGTCTGGCTCGTGGATCTGCGCGGGATTCTTCAAACGATTGCGGGGGCGGAAGAAAAGAAGGAGCAAGATCAAGATCAAGATTATTCCTCACGTGCGGCGTACCGCACACCCACGAAGGATGAAAAGTATGTTATCCTTGATCGCAGCGCCTTCGGAAGTGGCCGATATTCCTTGGTGCATTTGAAGCCCGTCGATTAGTCTGGCCCGGATGTCGCTGCGAACCCCGAATTGTCGCCGGCCCGGGTCTTTGTTTTTCCCGGCGTCGAGCACGAAGAGCAGAATGTTCTAATCGTTGCCGACATCTTCCGATGGCGCCTCTTTTTGAAGGAGGTGTCCATTGGACATCATCAATCGTCGTTGTGCGGGTCTGGACGTGCACAAGGATTCGGTGTGGGCCTGCGTGCGGGTCGATGGCCGGCAATTCATTCGAGAAGTTCGGTACCACCAGCAGTGAGCTGCTGCGTCTGGGCGACTGGTTGACAGGTCATGGCGCCACCACCGCGGCCATGGAATCGACCGGTGTTTTCTGGAAGCCGGTGTGGAACCTGCTGGAGGACCGCCTGGCGTTGATGCTGGTCAACGCCCAGCACGTCAAGAAGGTCCCGGGCCACAAGACTGACATCTCCGATTGCGCGTGGTTGGCCCAGCTTCTGGAATGCGGGCTGCTCAAGGCCAGCTTCGTGCCGCCGCGTCCCCAGCGGGAACTGCGGGATCTGACGCGCCAGCGTACGCAGTTGCAGGGGGATCGGGCCCGGGTGATCAACCGCATCCAGAAAACGCTGGAGGATGCCAACATCAAGCTGGCGTCGGTGGCCACTGACATCACCGGCAAAAGCGGCCGCGCGATTCTCAACGCCCTGGTGGAAGGAAAGGTGACGGCCCAGCAGATGGCGGAGCTGGTCCACAAGCGCATGGAGGCCAAGAAGCCGGCGATGCGGGAGGCGCTGGTCGGCAAGATGACGTCACACCACCGTTTCATGCTGGGCCAACTGCTGGTGCAGATCGACGCTCTGGATGAGCTGATCGAGTCCTTTGACCTGCGGATCGAGGAGGTGATGAGCCCTTTGGAGAAGCAGGCAATCAAGCTTCTGGATGAAATACCGGGCTTTGACGTGAGGACCGGACAGAAGGTGATCGCTGAGATCGGAACGGACATGAGCCGCTTCGCCACGCCTCAGCATTTAGCGTCCTGGGCGGGCATGTGTCCGCCCAACCACGAGTCGGCCGGCAAACGCCGCAGTCGCCGCGTCAACAAGGCCAACAAGTGGCTCAAGAGCGCCCTGACGCAGGCGGCGTGGGCGGCGAGCCGCAAGCGCCGCAGCTATTTCAGCGCCCAACATCGTCGTCTGACCACCCGGCGGGGCATCAAACGCGCGAACATCGCCGTTGCCCACAGTCTGCTGGTGGTGGCTCATTGCATCCTAAGCGACAAGACCTCTTACACCGATCTGGGTGCGGAGTTCTTTGATCGCCTGCGAGACCCGGAGCGTCAGGCGCAGCAAATGGTCAAACGGCTCGAACGTCTAGGATACGCCGTCGAAATCAAGAAGGCCGCCGCATAAGATTTTCAGAGCAGGAAGAGGATTAAGATTCAGAGCAGGATTAAGAGTAGGACGCGCCGGGGTCGCCAAGCCCGATCCTACTCCTACTCTTAATCTTGCTCCTACTCCTCTTCGTAATCCTAATCTCGATCTTAATCCTTCTCCCGGATTTCTTTAGTCCCAGTTCCCCGACCTGGTTACAATGCCCGGCGAATCGGGCTGGGCATGTCTGAAAAACAATCGATCGAATTCCCCACCACGCAGTGGACCGGCGTCGAGCGCGCCGGCCAGCAGAATACCCTCGGCCGCGTCGCGCTGGGCGAGCTGCTCACCCGATACCTCGCGCCGCTTCGGGCGCATCTGGTGCTGCACAAGCGGATTCCGCCGGAATGGGCGGAGGACCTGCTCCAGTCATTCGTCTCCGACCGTGTGCTGGAACAGGAACTGATCGCCAGCGCCGTCCGCGAGAAGGGGCGGTTCCGGACATTTCTTTTGCTTGCGTTGGATCGGTTTGTCAGCAACGCGCTTCGGGACGGCAAGCGCCAATGTCGCTCGCCCGGGCAGATCGCGCCGATCGAACATGCGAATGTCGCGGTCGATCCCGATCCGACGCCCAGCGACGCCTTCGAGATCGCCTGGGCCCGCGAGGTCCTCGTGCAGGCTTCCCAGCGGATGCGAAATGAGTGCGTGGACTGCGGCCGGGCCGATTTATGGCAGATCTTCGAGGCCCGGGTGCTGATGCCGACGCTTCAGGGGGTCGAGCCGGTTTCCAACGAGCAGCTCGCCATCCAGTTCTCCCTTTCCTCCGCCCACGGGGCGTCCAATCTCATGATCACCGGAAAAAGAATGTTCGCGCGCAGCCTGAGGGGGGTGGTCGGTGAATATATCGAGGACGACCGCCTGATCGACCAGGAGATCGCCGACCTCCGCGCGATCCTCGCCCGTGCCCGGTGAAAACATGGTTCACCGCAGAGACGCGGAGGCCGCGGAGGAAAGGCAGAAGAGGATGATCCACAGATTGCGCGGATTCCGCAGATTAGAAAACCGAAAGCGAATACCTGAATCTGCGTAATCTGCGCAATCTGTGGACGACTCGCCTTTCGCCTTTTGGATCCTCGCGTACTCCGCGTCTCCGCGGTGAACCTTTTTTTTCGAGGCTGAACATGCGTTCCGAAATCGAGGCGTGTGATCCGAAGCGGCTTGCCGGGTTGATGGAGCCGGAGACGGTGTCGGCGGCGACTCCGCTGCGCGAAGGGCCAGGGACGCGGATCGGCCGCTACAAGCTGCTCCAGCTCATCGGCGAGGGCGGGTTCGGCTCGGTGTTCATGGCCGAGCAGGAGACGCCGGTCGTTCGCAAGGTGGCGTTGAAGATCATCAAGCTGGGGATGGACACGAAGCTGGTGATCGCCCGCTTCGAGGCCGAGCGGCAGGCGCTGGCGATGATGGACCATCCCAACATCGCCCGCGTGCTGGACGCCGGGGCGACCGAGACCGGCCGGCCGTACTTCGTGATGGAGCTGGTGAAGGGCATCCCCATCACCGATTACTGCAATCAGAAGCGACTCACGCCCAAAGAGCGCCTCGAGCTGTTCATTCCCGTCTGCAAGGCGGTGCAGCACGCCCACCAGAAGGGGATCATCCATCGCGACATCAAGCCCAGCAACGTGATGGTCACGCTGCACGATGGCGTGCCGGTGCCGAAGGTGATCGACTTCGGCATCGCCAAGGCGGTCAACCAGCGGCTGACCGAGCACACGCTCTTCACCGAATACCGCCAGCTCATCGGCACGCCGGAATACACCTCGCCCGAGCAGGCGGACATCAGCGGCTTGGACGTCGACACTCGCAGCGACATCTATTCGCTCGGCGTGCTCCTCTACCAGCTCCTGACCGGCACGACGCCCTTCGAGTCCAAAGAGCTTCGCCGCTGCGCCTACGGCGAAATCCAGCGGATCATCCGCGAGGTCGAACCTCCCAAGCCCAGTACCCGATTGAGCACACTTGGCGCCAGTCTTAAGGCACTTGGCGATCACATGGCGACCGAGCCAAAGCGGTTGAGCCGGGTGATGGCGGGGGAGCTGGACTGGATTGTGATGAAGTGCCTGGAGAAGGACCGTGCTCGCCGCTACGACACGGCCAGCAGCCTGGCCTCGGACGTACAGCGGCATCTGGATGGCGAGCCCGTCGAAGCCTCGCCGCCGTCGGCGGCTTACCGGTTCCGCAAATTCACCCGCAAGCATCGCATTCCTCTCGCCGTCGCGGCGCTGCTCGTCACCGCGACAGTCGTCAGTTCGTGGCAGGCGATCCGGGCGACGCGCTCGCAGGCGGCGGCGGTGGCGGAGAAACAGCGCGCCGACACTCAGGCCTCCATTGCCGAAGCGGTTAATAACTTCCTCAACCAGGATCTGCTTGGCCAGGCGGGGGTGAGGAGCCAGGGTGCGATGTACGTTCCGGACCGGGACCTGAAAGTGCGCGAAGCAGTGGACCGGGCGGTCGCGCGCCTTCCAGGCCGCTTTTCGGACCAGCCGCTCGTGGAGGCAAGGATTCGCAGGACGATCGCGCAATCGTGTCTCGATCTGGGAGAATACGGCCGTGCCGAAGAGAGCGCGCAGAAGGCGCTCGATCTCACCCGGCATGCCGTTGGGGAGGATGACCCTGCGTACTTTGCCGCGCTCACTCAACTCGGACAGGTAAATGAAGCAGAATGGCAGTACGTGAAAGCGCGGCCGCAGTTGGAGCAGGCGCTTGCCGGCTACCAAAGGCTTCTCGGCGAGAACAGCCCGTTGACGCTTGGCGGCCTACGCGACCTTGCGGAGGTGCTGATGGCGCAGGGGGAATTTAATCAAGCAGAGGCGCTGCTTCGCCGGTCGCTCGAAGGCTGCCGGACGTCGTTGGGGGAGCAGCACTCTGACACGCTGCTGGCAATGTTGGATCTGGCTCAACTGTACTCGTGGCTCGATGACTTGGGAAAAGAAGAGCCACTGGCCGGCAGGCAAAGAGCCCTTGGAGACCAGCACCCCGATACCTTGACCGCAATGACCAGGCTCGGGGAGTGTTATACCGATATGAGAAGGTACGCGGAGGCAGAGCCGCTGCTCGTCGCGGCGACCCAGGGCCTGCAGAGTGCACTTGGTCCCCAGCACTCTGACACGCTCGATAGCGTCAATGCCTTGGCGCAGATGTATGAGTCCCAATCCAGATATCAGCAAGCCGACGAGCTGTATGAGCGCTTTCTCGGCGAGATTCGCCGCACGGCAGGCGAGGCCAGTCCGGGTATGTTCAGACTGCTTAGGGGCCGGGGCGGCTTTTACGCTAACACCGGGAGGTACACCGACGCGGAACGGGTTCGACGCAGCCTCATTCAATCAGAAGAAAAAGCCTATGGCGACGAGGATCTTCACACGCTTCTTTCCGTCTTTGATCTGGCAACCCTATATGCCGATTGGCGCAGACTCGATGAGGCGGAGCCGTTGTACCGACGGGCCCTGGAGGGAATGCAACGCCGCTTCGGCGACCAGAATCCGTTTACAGCCTACACGAAGGAAGGGCTGTCCACGTGCTACTTCAATGAGCATCGGGACGCCGAGGCCGAGACACTTGCGCTCGAAGCCCTCGCCGTGCTGCAAAAGTCATGCGGTGAGCGTCACTTTAACACGCTTCTCGCGATGCAGAACCTGGGGGCCAATTATTGCATGCGGCATGACTACGCGAAGGCCGTGCCACTGCTCGAAGCCGTAGTCAGTCAACAACGCAAATCTGCCAGGACCAGTGTTGTCTCTGTTCCTGGGAGACATCTCGGCTATCTCTCTGAGAGCAATCTCGCCGTTGCTTATTGGGATATGGGAGAACCCGCCAAGGCGGAGGCCGCCCTACGGGATGTTGAGCGCAGAGTGATGGCTGACATGGCGCAAGAGCCGGCTCCGGCGTTGGATGGATTGGTCTGGGTTGGGGAACGTTATGTGGGGTGGGGCGACTTCGCAAAGGCCGAGGCTGTTTTCGTGCGGGCCGTCGAGGGGAGACGGAAGATTTTTCCGCAGGCGAATCCTGAAACAATCGATGCCGTTGAAAGGCTGGCGGGTGTGTACCACATGCAATCGGAAGAAACCCGTGCGGAGCCGCTGTGGCGCGAGGTAGCAGAGTGGTCGATCAAGAGCTCCGACTCAAACCCTGAGAATAGTGCCGACACCGTCGGCAAGCTGATCGACTGCTATGAAGCGGTCGGCCGGCCTGAGAAGGCTGCCGAGTGGGAGAAGAAGCTCCGTGAAATCGAGGCGAGGGCGCTTAGCGAAAAGGACGACGCGATCGCCGGTGCTCCCGGCGATCCTCGGCCGCACGCCGAGCGGGCGCGGGTGCTCGGGAGTTTTCGGCAGTTCAAAGATGCGGCCGCGGAGTACGCGAAGGCCATCGAGCTGGCGCCGGCGAACCACCTGTACTGGCATAACGGCATCGTTCCGCTGATGCTCCAGCTCGGAGACCAGGAGGGGCTAAGAACGTGGCGGGCCAAAGAACTCAAGCGGTTCGGTTCAACCATGGACTTCCTGGTTGCGCATCGCGTTGCCAAGGATGTTTTGATGGTTCCGGTGGACGGCGAAGAGCTAAAGCTCGCCACGGAACTTGCGGATCGGTCGTTCGAGCTTGATAAGACCCATGGCTGGGATACGAGCCAGACGAAAGGGATGGCTGATTACCGAAGGGGGAGGTATCAGGCGGCCATCACACCTCTCATTAGGAGTAGAGATACCACTTCGGGGACTAATTGGCGGGCAATTGACGATTTCTTCCTCGCGATGTGCTACACCCAACTGGGCGACAAGGGGCAAGCGGACGAGGCGCTCGCCGCCGCTAACCACCTTTTCAACTCTCTACCGAAAACCGTGATTGCAGGGACATCCGACTGGATCGTCTGCCAGTTCGTTCGCCGCGAGGCGGAGGAGCTGATCAACGGGAAAGGGCCGGCGACGAGGCCGGTCGCGGCGACGCAGCCGGTGGTTTTGAACTGAGCTTGTGGCACAGTCGCCTGGTGGGAAGACGGCGGACAAGGAGACAGGGAGAGGAGACACGGAGACAGGGGGGGCGAAAAAGCGCGCCTTTAAGGGGTCGCGGCGAAACGGGTTAGCGATCCGCCGAGCGGGAATGGACGGTGCGGCTGCCGCCGCTGGTGGCGATGTCGGGTCCGGACAGAAGCCTGCGGCGGGCAACGCTCCTGGGCGGTCGAACCACTTTCACCCCGGCCGGTAGCGCTACTTGTTTCCCAGACGCTTTGCGCGTGCGCTTCCTTGACGGGATCATGGCTCAACTCCTCTTACTCCCACTCCTTCAACAGGGTCTCCGCCGCTGTCGCCGACAACGCCATCGGCGTGTAACTTACACCTTCAAACACAATAGGTTTCGCGGATAGATTTTGCAAACCCCTGTTTCGGTAACGCGAACAGATTTCCTGGCAGAATCATATCACCAAAACCTGTGTGAGCCAAAGCAGGAAGGCGGGTGACGGTCTACCAGTTGCGCCGCTTGGTTACGGACGATTGATCAGAAAAGTAGCGGCGTCGGCGAAGAAGGGTCGGAGGATTGCCGTGGCCTCGGGAGGTAACTCGACTTCCTCCATAGCGGCTTCCATCAGGCTGATCCAGCGGTCGCGGGCGCTGCGGTCGATGGGGAAGCGGGCGTGGCGCATGCGGAGGCGCGGGTGGCCGCGGCGTTGGAGGTAGGTGTCGGGGCCGCCGAAGCGCATGATGAGGAAGTCGCGAAGGCGCTGCTCGGCGGGGGCCAGGTCATTGGGCGGGTAGAGCGGGGCGAGGATGTCGTCCTGTGGAACGCGGCGGTAGAACGCGGCCACCAGCCTGGCGAAGGCGTCGTGGCCGATCAGGTCGTAAAGCCTGGTGTCGAGCAGATCCATGGGCAGCCATGCATGATAAGTTAAGCGGCTCGGGTCTGGAGCCGATTGCAATCGAGCGTACACACTTTCTGCGCCTTACTCGCGCAACTGGGCGGTTTTCGCGCCGCAGCACCGAGCGACGTATGGCGGTACCGCTTCCTGGTGCCGCCGGTGCCCTCACCGGCGGTCTTCGCTCGCCGGCGCGCCGTCGCGTTCCGCCGGTGAGGGCACCGGCGGCACTTTAGATGTCCGGTTCACCTGCATGGTTCCCCAGGCGATGAGCCGGCGGGGGAACAGGCGATTCATCCTGGCCAGAACTTTGTTGGCCAGGCCGGGGATGACGATACGTTTTCCCCGCATCAATCCGTCATATCCGGCCTGGGCGACGGGGCCGGCGGGCATGGAGCGGACGCGGAACGGCCGCTCGCCCTGGATGCCGGCGCGTTTGCCGAATTCGCTTTCGGTGGGGCCGGGGCAGAGTGCCGTGACGGTGACGCCGCGGCCGGCAACCTCGGTGGCGACCGCCTCGCTAAAATGCAGGACGTACGCCTTGGACGCATAATACGTCGCCATCAGCGGCCCGGGCTGAAACGACGCAACCGATGCGACGTTCAGGATCTTCCCTGACCTTCGCGACAGCATCTCGCGCAGGAACAGCTTCGTGAGCGCGGTCAGGGCGACGATGTTCACCTGGAGCAGGTTCAGGTCCGTGGCCAGGTCGATCCCGGCGAAGTCGCCGTGCGTGCCGAAGCCGGCGTTGTTCACCAGCACGTCGATCACCGTCCCCGATGCTTTGAGGGCGTCAAAGATTTCCTGCGGCGCGGATGGGGCGGCCAGGTCTTTGGGGAGGACGCCGGCCTCGACGCCGCCCAGCGACCGGCATTCCGCCGCCACCTTCTCGAGCTGCTCCTGATTGCGCGCCGACAGCACCAGGTTGTGCCCGTTTTTGGCGAAGACCTTGGCCAGCTCGTAGCCGATGCCAACCGAAGCGCCGGTGATCAGGGCGGTGGGACGATTGATCGAACCTGAAGTCATCGTGAAGATGCAAGATAACAAAACTCGAATGACGAATGACGAATGACGAATCAAATTCGAAAAACCAATGACCGACGCTCGAAACTGCTGCGGTCGAGGTTCTTCGTTTCGCTATTGGTAGGGCCTCCCATCCGCGATAGATCGCGGATGGGAACCCTATTTCAATCATTCGAGTTTGATTCGTGATTCGTCATTCGAGTTTCGAGTTTGCGGTTTCCGAGTGCGTCGTGGTAGATAGTTCCGGGAAGATTTCTTCCGGGTCGTGGTACTCTATCCGGGACCATTCTCAAACACCAAGAAAGGAAGGACGGGCATGGGCTGGTTGAATCGGATCGGAAGCAGATGCGGGATCGGGGCGACGGCATTGGGGGGCTGCATTAGCCTCGCGCTGGTGCAGACGGCCAAGGCCGACGACAAGCCGGTGGATTTTTCCAGTCAGATCCAGCCGATCTTCAAGGACTCGTGCGTTAAGTGTCATAGCCTGAACAACCCGCGCAAACAGCCGGCCGGCGGGCTTCAACTCGACGACAAGGACGCCGCCCTCAAGGGAGGAAAGCTCGGCCACGACATCGTTCCGGGAGACTCCACCCAGAGTCTGCTCTACAAACTTCTTCTGGGCCCGACCTCGGTGAACGGGCACCACGTCGACGCGATGCCCAAGCAGCGCCGCGGCGAAGAGTTCAAGCCGCTCGGCAAGGAAATGATCGACCTGATCAAGTCCTGGATCGACCAGGGCGCCAAGTGGTCGAGCTGAGGGCGGGGCTACTTTCCATTGCCCTGCTTCACCAGGGCATTGTACTTGTTGACCAGGTCGTTGAACTTGGTGACGGCTTCGTTGGATTTTGATATGGCGTCATTTCGGGCGGCGGCGAGTTGTTGAATCGTCAGGCCGGCCTTTTTGAGGGCGTCGTCGCGCTCCTTGACCGCCGCCATCCATCGATCGAGGTTTGCCCGCAGTTGGTCGCGCTCCGCCGTGAGCTGGTTGGTTTCGGCGGTGAGGTGATCGATCTGCCGGGTGGCGGCGGCGAGCTTGGTCTCCGTTTCCTTCAACGCGGATTCAGTGTCAGAGAGCCGGTGGCGGAAATCGTCCAGGTCGAACAGGTACCCCTGGATGGCTTTCTCCTGCTCGGCGATCTTGGTCGCCTGATCGATACGAATTTGTTCGAGGCGCGACGCTTCGAGGTTGAGCTGGCGATTGATGCGCCACTGAACGATCGAAAGCGCCGCCAGGGCCATAACAGCCAGCAGGTTGAGCCAGGTAAGCAGACGTTTCATCTGTGTCCATCCGTGTTCATCTGTGGCGAACTTTCGCTTGGCCGCACCTCGAAGGCGATCTTTTCGATGCCGGCGGAGCGGACGATGTCGAGGATGTTGATGACGGCGCCGTGGCGGGCGTCGCGGTCGCCGCTGAGGAACACGCGCAGGTTGGGGTTGGCTCCCCGCAGCGTCGACAGGGCGGCGGCCAGCTCATGAGGGGCAATCGGCTTGGTGTCGAGGAACGCGCCGCCGGACTTGTCGATCGAGATGTCGACGATGTCCTTCTTGATGTCCGGCGCCGCGGTCGTCGCCGTCGGCAGGTTCACCTTCACGCTCTTCAGGTTCACCATGCTCAGGCTCACCAGCATGAACGAGGCGAGCAGGAAGAACATGATGTCGATCAGCGGGATGATCTCGATCCGCGCCTCGGCACTCTCGGGATTCAGTTTTTGTCCAAG
>Ga0210396_10003925_pt1 | contig 14681 bp, 7 predicted proteins | sample IncBWH17OmetaG_FD_155466 | JGI IMG/M metagenome (GOLD analysis project Ga0210396, IMG submission 155466) | Forest soil microbial communities from Barre Woods Harvard Forest LTER site, Petersham, Massachusetts, United States - Inc-BW-H-17-O ...
CCATGTGGAAAAACTGGACCAGGCTCTGCTGCGACCGGGAAGAATCGACTACAGGCTATACCTCGGCAAGGCGAGCGGTCGCCAGAAGGTCGAACTGTACCGCAGGTTTTTTCCGGAGTCGTCGGAGTCTGAGGCGCGGGAATTCGTTGAAGCCTCGCAGTCTGCAGAAACGATGGCCGAGTTTCAAGGCTTGCTCTTGGCATTGGAGCAAGGAGAAAAGCGCTCGGACTCGGAAACAACTTGCCACGCGGTCCTGTCGTAGGTTTCGCCGGTGGTGAAGACGAGGGTTACTTCGCACTCCGATAATCGCAGGTTCGATTCCTGCCGTGGCCTTCGGCCATGTAGCTTAGTGGTAGAGCATCGGAACAACAATCCGTCGTCGCTATATTCCCCGGCGAATCTGCAACAAGATCTGTCTTTAAAGACGCTAAGTGTTACTTACTAACTGCTCTGGCTTCGAATTACTCGGAGACAGCTGGAAGATTAAAAGGAGGCCCATCATGGCTCGTCTTAACTTGCTGAATCTTAACTTTGGACCTCGCACGCACGAGGGCGCTCCGGCGCGAAACATTTCTCCTGAGCTGCAGCTGCGCCGCTCCGTGCTGGCGTGCCTGCTTTGGGAGAACCAGTTCTATGAGGACGGCGTCGAGATCGCCGGCCGCATCGCCGAGCTGGTCCCGAAGGTTGCGCCCGAGAAGGTGGCTGCTCTGGCAATCGAGGGCCGCGGACGAATGAAGCTGCGTCATGCACCGCTTCTGCTCGTCCGCGAAATGGCCCGCCACAAGGCGCACCGCGCTTTGGTGTCGGAGACTCTCGCCCAAATCATCCAGCGTGCCGATGAGCTCGCCGAGTTTGTCGCCATCTACTGGAAGGACGGACGTGTGCCACTCTCCGGTCAGGTGAAAAAGGGGCTGGCGGCGGCGTTTCCGAAGTTTGACGAGTACCAGCTTGCCAAGTACGACCGTGGCGGGCCGATCAAGCTGCGGGACGTGCTGTTCCTCTGCCACGCCAAGCCGCGCGATCAGGCGCAGGCCGAGGTTTGGAAGAAGCTGGTTGCGGGAGCCCTGTCCACGCCAGACACGTGGGAGGTTGCCCTCAGCTCTGGCACTGACAAGCGCGAGGCCTGGGAGCGATTGCTTCGCGAACAGAAGCTGGGCGCGCTTGCACTCCTCCGGAACCTGCGCAACATGCGCGAGACTGGAGTGAACGAGTCGCTCGTGTTCTCTGCGCTGGCTGCGATGAGCACAGGGCGTGTGCTGCCGTTCCGTTTTCTGGCTGCGGCTCGTTACGCTCCGCAGTGGGAGCGGGCGCTGGAGGAGGCGATGCTGAAGTGCGTGGCTGAGACCGAAAAGCTGCCCGGCAAGACCATCGTGCTGGTCGACGTTTCCGGGTCAATGACTGCGCCGCTCTCTCGCCGCTCCGAGATGCAGCGGACCGATGCGGCTTACGGTCTGGCTGTGCTCCTGCGTGAGATTGCAGAGAAGGTTGCGGTGTACAGCTTCTCTGACAATCTGGTTGAGGTGCCGGCGCGTCGTGGTTTCGCACTGCGCGATGCCATCGATGCCTCTCAGCGCCACAACAGCACGCAGCTCGGTGATGCGGTTGAGAAGCTCAACCGCAACGAGAAGTGCGACCGCCTGATCGTGATCACCGACGAGCAGGCGCACGACCGGGTACCGGCGCCCAGCGGCAAGGGCTACCTGATCAACGTGGCCAGCTACAAGAACGGCGTCGGCTACGGCAAGTGGATGCACATCGATGGATGGAGCGAGGCAGTCGTCGAGTACATCCGCGCGCTTGAGCAGACGGCGTCCTATAACTGAAATCGTGCTGGGCAAACTGTCACCGATTGTCCGGCACGCATTTCGCCCAGTCGAAGTCCGATTTAGTCAACTGCGAGGCAGTGAATGATGGCCTGGAAACGGAGCCGGAGATTGCATCATCGTCGAATGACCGAGCCGAACTTGTCGAGGGGCAGGACGGCAATCGACGAAATCGGAGCCTTTCGGAGCCTTATCGCGCCGCGATAGTTCGTGGTGGAGTGTTTTTTAGCGGTTCAGTCGATCCCGGTAAGCCAGCTTTGGCCAGTATCTGCTCGAAGGCCGCGTTGCCGTGAAGGCTGGAGAAACTCCGGTCATTGGGAAGGTTCAGGATTTGTTCGTCGTGCGATTGGACGCAGGTCGCCAGGTACGTCAAGGCTTCGCGCGTGTTGCCGAGCCGAGCGTCGGTCTGCGCCAGAAAATATGGCGACAACTTGTGTTGTTCATAAAGCTTCAGCTGTTCCGAAAGTTCCGCCAGGAACAGGCCGCGTTCGCCACCCTGCGAGAAGCCTTTCGCCGCTGCCTCCGCGACTGCTGACTGCGCCGTGTCGTGAGTCAGCAACGCGTCTTTTTTCAGCTCCGCGATGTAGTTGGGATAATCGCCGGTGTCAAGATAAGCGAACACCAAGTAACGGTGGGGTGAAACGAAATCAGGCTCGGACGTCTCCAGTTGTTTTAGCAATTGCATTGCCGCGTCGCGATGTCCAGCGTCCCAGAGCAGCACGCCCTTGTCGGCAACAATGGAGGACGAATCCGGGGCAAGTTTGCGGGCCAGGTCGATCTCGGTCAGGGCTTCATCGTGGCGATCGAGAGTATTCAGGAATGTGGCGTACCAGTGGTGGGCTTTGACGTTATTCGGATCCAGTTGGATCGCCCGGCGGAATTCCTTCTCGGCATCGGCAGCGTCCCACATTCCAAAAAATGTTACGAACGCCAGCGAAGTATGCGCCTCGGAAGACTGCTGATCCAACTCAACGGCCTTTTTCGCAGCGGCAAACGCTTTGAAGTAGGCCACATTCCCCGGGATCGTGGAGAACTCGCGCAGGAGATTGTAGGAATCGGCGAGCCCCACGTAGGCGTCGGAATAGTTAGGGTCGTGCGCAATCGCCTGGTTAAAGGCATCCAAAGCCTGATTCAGACTTTCGGGCGTACGCTTGTTCCAATAGAAACGGCCTTTCAGGTAGAACTCTTCGGCCTCATGATTGGCGGGCTGGTGCTGGCCTTGAGCGGTGGCAGAAGCGGATTTTGGGTTCGCCTTGGCGTCGCGAAAGCCAGGCCGGAGAACCCACAGCGCAAAAAGTATCGCTGCCACTGGAACTGCAAAAGCCATCTTTTTCCACGGCCACGGAGAAGCTTCGGCCAGCGCGGGAGTTGGAGGTTCTTTCGGCGATTCCTTTTCTTGCGTTGCATGTGAAACAGGTTTTGGCGAAACAGATTCAGGTAAATGGATGGGGCCAATCCAGCGGTAGCCGCGGCGCTCGATCGTCGCTACAAAGATTGGATTGTCGGCGGAATCGCCCAACGCGTCGCGCAGGCGCATGATGGCACTGCTGATGCCTTGCTCGAAATCCACAAAGACGCCCGCGGGCCAGAGCGCCTGACGAAATTCCTCGCGCGTGATCACTTCCCCGGGACGAGTCAACAACAGGGTGAGCGCTCGAAAGGGAAGGTCTTGCAGCCTGACTTTGACGCCATTTCGCCTGAGTTCGCCCGCGCGCATATCCGCTTCGAACACTCCAAAGCGAATGAGAGCCGTCGGCGACTGCGGGGAAACCATAAGGATTGGTCGGCGGGGAAGGAGTCAGTAGTTTACCACCTCGCGTAACTTGGGTGGAATGGCCCGATCGAGGGGGCGCGCAGGCCGCGACATTTCAGGCAATAAGATCGCGTAAGTAGTTGTAAACACGAATCTTGTTTCGCCATACACGCGCCAGCACCTCGCTATTTCCAGACCATTGACCTAACCACTGTCTCCGGGTCAGAGTCGCCCTGCATTCGACGCAGGTCCCCCGCAACACAAGACAAAAGCACTTCACTCTCAGGAGACGATACAAAATGCATTCGAATTTTCGGCACGACCAGCGCTCGGGCATGATTGTAAGCTTGCTCGCCGTGCTCGCCGCTGCGGTCCTAGGCGCCGGGATGGTGATCCCGGTGCAAGCACAAACTTCTCCCATTGCTTTTCCAGCGCCCGCGACCTTCGCTGCTGACTACTGCAACCCCTACCCCTGTAGTGACTCAACCGTGGCCGTCGCCACCGGGGATTTCAACGGTGACGGCAAGCTGGATGTCGTCACCCTTGGTTCCGGCTCCTATCTCGACGTGATGTTGGGCAACGGGGATGGAACATTCCAAACGCCCATCACAAACAATGTCGCTGTATCGAACGACTTTCTGGAAGCGATCGCGGTGGGCGACTTCAACGGCGACCACCTGCTCGATGTTGCCATATGGGCGCAGAACGCCAACACCGGCAACGCGGAAGTCCACATCTATCTCGGCAATGGCACCGGCACCCTCACTTATGCCAACACCTATGCCGCTCCGGCCAGCGGCAACACCAATCCCGGCCCGAATAGCATTGTCGCGGAAGATGTGAACGGCGACGGCAAGATCGACCTGGTCGCCATGACCCCGTATAACGGCGTGTTCGTTTTCCTGGGGAACGGAGATGGCACTTTTCAGGCGCCATTGCCCAACACCACGGTCTGCACCGATGCGATTGGGAGTTGCGGCTCTGTGGCTGTCGGCGATCTGAACGGCGATGGCAAGCCCGATCTCGCTCTCCAATCCAACGACACAACGGGCAGCGGGATGACCGTTATGATGGGCAACGGCAATGGCACGTTTGGGACGCCCACGTACTACCCTGTGGCGATCAGCGGGGTTTATGCCGGCGCCGGCATCGCCATCGGTGATGTGAACGGCGACAAGAAACCAGACGTGGTCGTCGCCGGGGGCAGTGTCTCTGCCATCGTCTATCTGAACCAGGGAAGCGGCACCTTCAAAGTCAGCGGCACGGTCGGTAGCGTCGCACTGAACCCCACGAACAACGTGGTATTGGCCGACATTAACAACGACAAGAAGCTCGACATCATTGTCCCCGACGGTCTTGGAGATGTCCTCACGTTCTACGGCAAAGGCAACGGGACCTTCACCACTGGGCCCGAATATCCGCTCCAGGCTTGCAATGACTGCAGTAATTTCCTGGTCGCGATCGGCGATTTCAACGCCGACGGCACGCCCGACCTGCTGGCGTCCAACGGATCCAATACCACCACGGTGTCTCTGGGCCGAGGCGATGGAACTTTTGAGACCAGCCAGCTTTACGCCTACGGCAGCCTTACCGCAAACAATATCGTGTCCGCTGACTTTAACGGCGATGGATTCCCCGATATCGCGCAATCGATTATCGGCGACTCCAGCAAGATTGGCATTAACCTGGGCACTTCGCACGGCGTGCTGGGAGCGACTTCTCTATTTACTCCCGGCAGTTGTGGGAACAATTATGTGGAGTGGATTGCAACTGGCGACGTAAACGGCGACGGCAAGGCCGATCTCGTTGCCGCGCTCCAGGACGCTTCCTTTGCCGGGTGCCAGAACAACACGATCGCCGTATTGGAAGGCTTAGGGACGGGAAAGTTCAAGGCTGCCGCCTACTATCCGACCGGCTCAACCACGCAGGAACAGGTCATCTATCTGGTCGACGTGAACGGCGACGGCAAGCTCGACATCGTCACCGGAAACGCCGACGGCTCCATCAGCGTGCTGCTGAACAAAGGCAATGGCACCTATGATCCCGGAGTCTTGAATACCGGCCTGACCTCCGTCTTTCATTACGGCGTCTATCTGACCTTTGCCGACTTCAACGGCGACGGCAAGATCGACGTCGCGGCGACGGCGTACGCGAATTCGCCGGCGGCTCTCTATGTGCTTCCCGGCAATGGCGATGGCACGTTCGGGACTCCCATCGAGACCGCACCGTCCTTTTATCCGTACAACCTGGTCGCGGCGGATTTCAACAAAGACGGAAAAGCGGACTTGCTGGTCACCGGCGAAATTCCTGGCTGCCCTGTCTCTTCTCTCGGCTACGCTTTCCTCGAAGGCAATGGTAATGGCACGTTTGCAGAGGCACCGACGGTTTGCATGAACTTCAGCGGGCCGCAGGTTCCAATGGTTGCCGATCTCAACGGAGACGGAAACCTCGACGTAGTCATTCCCTACACCAACGGGAACGGCCTTCCTCCCGGCCCTGCCATACTCGAGGGCAAGGGCGATGGCACGTTCACTACTTTGCAAGATTTTTACAATGGCCGGGGAGCTGACAGCGCCGCCATCGCCGACTTTAACGGTGATGGCATGCCGGACGTAGCGCTGATGAACACTGGGAACTTCGTTCCCGGCTTTATTTCCATCATGTTCAACAGCACGCAGCCGGTGAGCGTCTCGCCGCTGCTGGTCAACTTTGGGGTAGTCAATGTAGGCGCAAGCAAAGCGGAAACCATCATTCTCACGAACAATCAGAGCTCGGCTCTCGCAATCACCAGCATCATCAAGGGAGGAACTGATCCCGGCGAGTTCACCGAGGCTAACAACTGCGGAGCGAGCCGCCTCCCGGGCCACGACTGCACAATCACGGTAACCGCGAAACCGACGGTCGCCGGCGCACAGACTGCGACCTTATCTATTAAAGATGGGGCGGGAACACAAACCGTGCAGCTTGTGATCGACAACCCTGTGCCGGCAATTACCTCGCTCTCGCCGAACACGGCGATCGCAGGCGGTGCGGGATTCACGATCACAGTCACTGGCAAGAACTTCGTCAGCGCCTCCGTGGTGAAATGGGCGGGATCAGCCCGGGCCACAACTTTTGTGAGTGCGACCGAGTTGACCGCTACCATTCTGGCTACTGATGTCGCGAAAGGCGGAACGTTTGCAGTCACGGTCAACAGCCCTGCACCCGGAGGCGGCACATCCGGAGCTTCCAATTTCGTGGTCGACAATCCGGTACCAACGTTGACCTCGATCTCGCCCAGCTCGGCGACACACGGTGGAGCGACCTTCACTCTTACAGCAACGGGCACCAACTATGTGGTTGGTTCCGTCATTGAGTGGAAGGGAGTGAAACTCGCCACCACGCATGTGAGCAGCACGACATTGACCGCAACCGTGCCAGCTGCCGACATTAAGACAGCAGGTACAGCGGCGGTTACGGTCGTTAACCTGACGCCGGGAGGCGGCACCAGCGCCGCCAAGACGTTCACGATCAATTGACGGCCGTCGATTGATCGTAGCGTGAGGCTTGACTCTTTCCTTCCGGAGCGCGGACAGCAATGCGCTTCCGGAGAGTCTGGCTGAACGAGTACGGCAAGAACCTGGGCGCATAAGGCTCGAAGTTCTGCCGCCGACAGCATCGCCGGCAACTGGTCTCCTGGTTTCCGGTGCCGGAGCGCGGAGGGGGATCCGCGCTCCGGGCTTTCATTTTTTGCTGGTCAGCCCGGGCAAGAGAGCTTTACCGCGCCCGTCTGTCCGCTCGCCTCCGAATCTATCGCGGGCCTACCCAGGCGCTCAACGCTGTCCCATCCAGTTCGCCGGCCCCATTTTAAAGCGCAGTTCAGCGCCCGTGGACGCCGCTTCCCAACTCGAGACCATTCCAGCTATCGTTGTAACCAGAAGTGAATCGCACAAGAGTAGAATTCTGTAAACGCTTTTTTCACATTTTGGTTAGCGACTCGCTGCCAGATCAATAAACGGCTGCGGGCCCCGTCATCCAACAACTTCAGTCATAGCGAATTCGCAGGAGTCATTCCATGAGCACCCTCGCTCCGAACGCTGCCCCCGAAGTATCTTCTCTTAGTCCGTACGGCGAAACTCGATCGACCATCGCCGGAAAGCCGCTCAGCACTGACGAGTTGCGCGCCACCGATATTTATTGGCGTGCCTGCAATTACCTCAGCCTGGGCATGATTTATCTGCTCGAGAATCCATTACTCGCCGAACCTCTGCGGCCAGAACACATCAAGAATCGGCTGCTTGGACACTGGGGTTCGAGCCCGGGTTTGTCGTTTATTTATGTCCATCTGAACCGGCTGATTAAGAAATACGATCTCGACATGATCTTTCTGGCCGGGCCCGGACATGGAGCGCCGGGCGTTCTCGGTCCTGCTTACCTCGAAGGAACTTACTCGGAGGTGTACCCGGAAAAAAGTCAGGATGTTGAAGGCCTGCGCGATTTCTTTAAGGAGTTTTCTTTTCCCGGAGGCATTGGCAGCCACTGCACACCCGAGACACCCGGCTCGATCCACGAGGGCGGAGAACTCGGTTACGTGCTGTCGCATGCCTGTGGCGCCGCGTTCGATAATCCGGATCTGATCGTATCTGCTGTCGTCGGCGACGGAGAATCCGAGACTGGCCCGCTCGCGACTTCGTGGCACATCAACAAATTTCTGAACCCTGCACGCGATGGAGCAGTGCTTCCAATCCTGCATCTCAACGGCTACAAAATCAATAATCCGACTTTGCTGGCGCGCGTCTCGCATGAAGAACTGGAAAACCTGCTGCGCGGTTACGGTTGGACGCCTTACTTTGTGGAAGGCTCCGAACCCGAGAGCATGCATCAGGCCATGGCGGCGACTGTGGAACATTGCGTGCTTGAGATCCGCGAGCACCAGCGAGTCGCCCGCGCGCAAGGTGTCGGCGACCGGCCGCGCTGGCCCATGATCGTGCTGCGCTCGCCGAAGGGCTGGACTGCGCCGCGCGAAGTCGAAGGGCATTATCTGGAGGGATTCTGGCGAGCTCACCAGGTGCCGCTACCCAATGTAAAGAAAGATCCCGAACAGCTTCGCACCCTTGAGTCGTGGATGCGCTCGCTCAAGCCCAAGGAATTCTTCGATGGCAACGGTCATCTGGTCGCTCCCTTCAACGAACTTGCCCCACAAGGAACTCGCCGCATGAGCGCAAATCTTCATGCCAATGGCGGGCGCCTCAAGAAAGCTCTGCGGCTGCCGGATTTCCGCGAGTACGGCATCGAATGCACGAAGCCAGGAAAAACCAAGGCGGAGAACACTCCGCCTCTCGGCGCTTTCCTGCGCGACACAATGAAGTTGAACATGAAAAACTTTCGCGTCTTCGCTCCCGACGAAAACACGTCGAACAAGCTCGACGCGATCTACGCGGTCAGCAAGAAATTCTGGATCGAGCAGTTTTTCCCCGAAGACAGCGACGGCGGCGAGCTGGCCACCGACGGCCGCGTCATTGAAATGCTCAGCGAACACACGATGGAAGGAATGCTAGAAGGCTACCTGCTCACCGGGAGACACGGCTTTTTTTCATCGTATGAATCATTCATCCACGTCATCGACTCGATGTTCAACCAGCACGCCAAGTGGCTGGAGATTTGCAATCACTTGTCCTGGCGCGAGGCCATCGCTTCGCTGAATCTGCTGATCACTTCCACCGTGTGGCGGCAAGATCACAACGGCTTCACTCACCAGGATCCCGGCTTTCTCGACGTGGTCGTGAACAAGAGCGCAACTGTTACACGCATCTATTTGCCGCCCGACGTCAACTGCCTGTTGTCGGTCGCCGACCATTGCCTGCGCAGCCAGAACTACGTCAACGTGATCGTCTGCGACAAGCAACTGCATCTTCAGTTCATGGACAAGGAGTCTGCGATTACGCATTGCACCAAGGGCATCGGAATCTGGGACTGGGCCAGCACCGACGAGCAGGGCGAGCCCGACGTGGTTATGGCTTCGGCCGGCGACATTCCTACCCAAGAGGCGCTTGCGGCTACTGCGCTATTGCGCAAGGAATTTCCTGACATCAAGATCCGGTTCATCAACGTGGTCGATCTGTTCAAACTACAGCCCAGTACCGAGCATCCGCATGGGCTCACCGATCGAGATTTCGATTCCTTATTCACGGTCGACAAGCCGGTCATCTTCAATTTCCACGGCTATCCTTACTTGATCCATCGCCTGGCGTATCGCCGCACGAATCATGACAACTTCCACGTGCGCGGCTATAAGGAAAAAGGAAACATCAACACGCCACTGGAACTGGCCATCAACAACAACATTGACCGCTTTAGTCTGGCGATGGATGTGATCGACCGTGTGCCGCGATTGCAGAGAATTGGCGGCCACGCGAAAGAAAGATTCTTGAACCAACAGATCGAGTGCAAGAACTACGCTCACCAGTACGGCATCGACCAGCCCGAAGCCGCGGGGTGGACATGGCCGTATTAATCCAGCGAGGAAAACTCACGACGGGTGCGGCTCGCCCAGGATGACCCGCACCGTGTCGCGCGCGATCAACAATTCCTCGTCGGTAGGGATCGCATAGGCGAGCAGCGTGGAATCGTCGGTAGAAATTTTGCCTTCGCGGGCAACTATCTCCTTATTCCTCGATGCGTCCAGTTTGAGGCCGGCCCACTCCATGTTGTCGCAGATCTGCGCGCGAATCTCGGGCGAGTTTTCTCCGATGCCGCCGGTAAAAACGATGGCGTCGGCTCCGCCCATCGACGCTAAGTATGCTCCGACGTATTTGCGCGCTCGGTAGCAGAAAATTTCGATGGCTAACCGCACGCGGCGGTCTTCGTGCTCTTTCAGTTCTGCCTGCAACTCCCGCATGTCGTTGGTAAGTCCCGAAATGCCGAGCAGGCCCGATTGCGTGTTGAGCAGCGTGTCCACTTCCGAGGAAGACATTCCTTCTTTCCTCGCGATGACGTTGACGATGGCGGGATCAAGGTCGCCGGAGCGTGTGCCCATCACCAGACCTTCCAGCGGCGTCATTCCCATAGAAGTGTCCACCGAAGCGCCCGCGCGGATCGCCGCCGCGGAACATCCGTTACCCAGGTGCAGCGTGATGATGTTCGTCTGCTCCCGCGTCAGTCCCCGCAGGGTACGGTAACGAAACGCCACATAGCGGTGAGAAGTTCCGTGAAATCCATAACGCCGGATGCGATGACGCTGGTAAAGATGATACGGAATGGCATACAGCGAAGCATGATCCGGAATCGAATGATGAAACGCGGTGTCGAACACAGCCACTTGCGGAATCGCATCGCCGAACAGTTGGCGGGCCGCCAGGATACCTTTGATGTTGTTCGGATTGTGCAACGGAGCCAGATCGATGCAGGCTTCGATCCCCTGCAAGACCTTATCGTCAATCAACGCCGAGGCCGAGAACAGCTCACCGCCATGCACCACGCGGTGCCCGACGGCGTTCACATCAGCCGTACTCTTGATCTCAGGCACACCTGATTTTTCTGACGCGATGAACCGGACTATGTAATCCACCGCTGCAGAAATATCACGCAGCGCAGCCGTGAATTTCTGACTCTGCCCACTTTTGTTGTGAAAGGCAATGATGGCTTCGCCGCCGAGACCCTCAACTTCTCCTCGGCAGAGGCGATCATCCTTGAACTGTTTGATGCGCTCCAGATCGGTCGAAATCACCTGGAACTTCAGGCTGGAGCTTCCGGAGTTCACAACCAGAACATTCATGGCGGGCTTTCAGACTAGCTGGGATGTACCAAGATAAACTCTCCCTGGCGCTGACGACAAATTGCTAGGGGGCACGGTACCCGCGGACTGCGCGCCAGATCCTCGCACACGATCTAGGCACTATGTCCGGAACAATGCAGCACGCCCAAGTACGCACTCCACGGACCGACCGCGTCACGATATTGGTAAGCCATCACGCGCGAGAGTTGATGCAGATGAGTAAGGTCGTGAACGGCCCAGGTCGCGAGAAGTTCTGATAACGTCACCACCCCCAACGCTGGATGCTTTCCGCGCCGGGCAAGATCTTCTGGCTGTAAATTCAGAGCGTGCAAGGCAGCCAGATTCTCGCTTCGCAAGTGGGCGAAATTGTCCAGCAGTTGCTCCAGCGACTTGCCTTGACTCTCGCGCGATTGCGCGAAGCGGTCAAAGGGATCGAACGCCCGCGCCTCACCGCTTTCCAGGATGATCCGCACCCGCGGCATCCAGTCGGTGCGCTCTCCGACGATCAGGTGACCCACAATGTCGAACGCACTCCAGCTATCCTTCCCGTCTTCGCTGCGTCCTTCGTTGCTCATCACCCACGCGTCGGGCAACCCGCGTAGCAGCGCGTTCAGGGTTGCGGGAGTGTGAGCCAGAACTGCGCGGACCTCGGCCAGGCTGAGCTTCTTGTTTTGCATGCCTACGTAGATGCACGTCCGATGCGTTGGACTCACGGGAACCGGACTTCAAGCTGTAAACAGTTTTATGGGTTATAGCGTGCAAGCCACGCGGCAATTTCGCGAAACACATCCTGGCGTTGCTCCCACACAGTAGGAAAGTGGGGCGAACCAGGGTACGTTACCATGCGCGTGGTCTTGCCGCGCGCCGCCAGCACCTCAAAATATTCCCGCCCCTGATAAGTCGGAACCCGCTCGTCCGCCGCGCCGTGCAGCACGAGGAGGGGCGTGGTCACATTCTCCGCATGCATGACGGCGGAAAACGCCAGAAACGCTTCGGGATCTTTGTCGGTCCAGCGAGCATCATAGTCGATCTGTTGCACATCGCTGGTCCACATAAACGTAAGCCAGTCGGTGATGCCCGCGCCTTCAATCGCAGCTTTATAGCGATGGGTCTGCGTCACGGTCCATGAAGTCATGAACCCGCCCGCGCTCCAGCCGAATATGGCGAGCCGGTTCGGATCAGCCCAGCCCTGCGAGATGGCGTAGTCCGTCGCGCTGTCGACATCGCGATAGGCACGATCCCCAAAATGCTGATAGATGGCGTTCAGGAAATCGCTGCCATATCCGGTTGAGCCCCGATACTCGGGCTGCAGCACGACGTAGCCCATGCCGGCAATGACGCGCGAAAATGTATCGAGCCGAAGCGAGTCGTTGGCTTCCGGCCCGCCGTGAGGCAGAACCAAAAAGGGATACGCCTTCCCTGCTTGGTAATCGGATGGAAATGTCACGATGCCCTCAAGCGCAATGCCTTCCTTGCTGGTCCAATGCTCAGCCCTCACGTCGCCCAATGCAACTTTCGCCAGCTGCTCGTCGCCTTCGTGGGTGACCTTCTGCAGAGCTTTGTCGTGTGCAATGGCGACGTTGGAGGTGTGTTGTGGATCAGCAACAGTGAAGGCCTGAACCTGGGGAGCGGAAGAGATCTGCGGAGCGACCCAGTTGGCGATCGTCCCGTCGGGCCACTGGTAAGCAGGGACGAGGGCGTTATTCCGAAACGCGTCAACCTCTGACCGGACACCGTGCGCCACGATCACCCAAGCGTTTCCGCCCGCATCGACTGACAACTGCTCTGCGCTGGCTTCGAGCTTGGGCGTGCGATCGACCGCAGTTCCACCGCTGGCGGTCACGGTCCAAACATGGTCCGGCGTGAGCACCTCCGTGGTGGTACTCAGGAAGGCGAGGTCCTTGTCGCCATTGATCCAGCCAATCCCATTGGTGGCTTCATCAATGGTGGCGACATGCCGCGCGCCCGTGGCGGTGCAAACATCGATGAAGGAGCGGACATAATGAAAACCGATCTTCGGTGTCTGCGACAAAACGGCGAGAGCTGTGCCCTCGTGCGCCCATGCGACCTCGGCCACGTCTTTCAAAGTGGGACACCACCACGCGCCGCCTGTACCATCGGCGCCGACGACGTAAAGACTAGTAGATTCGGCCTCGATGACGGTATGTACCTCAGCCAGCGCATCCGGAAGCCGCGGATCGGCCAAGATGGCATAGTGCGCTCCATCGGGGGAGATCATGGCCGAATGAACGCCTCGCGGCAGGGCAGTCAGCGGCACAGGAGTAGCCGCCGCAGCAGCCGGAGTATTGGGCGGCGCGAGCGCCAGCGTCGCAAGCTGCCCCATCTTGTTGACCTCATACACGCCGTAGAGTGCGGCGCCGTCGCGAGTGAATCCCGCGGGTCGGAACTTCTCAGGAACAGTCAGGTGACGCGACTCGCCGCCGGTGACCCCGATCAACTGCCACTCCGTATTGTCCGGTCCTTTGGCGCCGCCGAAATGCACGCGGTAAAGAACGCTCTGTCCGTCGGGTGAAACCGCGACGGCCGCGGCACTCCGCAGCAAAGCAGCATCGTCCGCGGTGAAAGGATGTCGCGTGGTTTGAGTGCTGGCAGAAATCGAAACGACAAGCAGAACGATGGAAACGAATACTGGATGGCGCATGACTTTCCCCCAACGAAAAAGAAGCATATCGCAGAGGGAGTAACCAATACCACTTGGTGGGTAGTTCTGGACTTTCGCTCGACCCTCGGCTCAGCGAATCCCCACAGCGTGGGACGACCCGCGGTCAGCGCGCGCGTTTTCAACCGGTAGGGGGTTGGCTCGGGTAATCCTGTAATCCTTGTATTCAATTGATAGGGTAGCCCGCCCTCCGAGGTCACGCTCTCCGTGTGGTTTTCGGCCGGCAGCCAGAAGCCATTCACTTTCTCATACCGGTGTTCGATCTCAGTTTTCTTAATCCAGAAGGATGGATTTTTTCCGGGCTCGCCTTCGATCCGCACCACTGCAAAGTCCTTGTCGTCGACCCAGATCTTTCCCCGATACAGGAACTTGTTCTTGGTCTTTGGCAACAAATCGAGGATGTATCGTCCGCCCTCGGCATCGCTCTCGTAACCGGCCAGCGTGAAGTCATAGTTATCGCTGCTCAGGGCGGTGCGGCGCCGGTTTTCGTCGCTGGCCGCTTCCTGTTCGCCTTCCAGCAGTTTCATGAAAATGTGCTCGACGATAAACTTCGACCCTGTCTGCGAAACCACACTGAACTGCTTCGCAGCTGGGGCATGGAAGGTCATGCTGACCACCATCTCGGCGTCGCGATCGCTGGGGATGCCACGATACTGCATGCGGTACACGCGC
>Ga0210396_10003927_pt1 | contig 14676 bp, 13 predicted proteins | sample IncBWH17OmetaG_FD_155466 | JGI IMG/M metagenome (GOLD analysis project Ga0210396, IMG submission 155466) | Forest soil microbial communities from Barre Woods Harvard Forest LTER site, Petersham, Massachusetts, United States - Inc-BW-H-17-O ...
ACCTTTCGTGGCGATCAGTCTCTCCAGCGTCGCGAGCCAGTGCCGGTAATAGGTCTCTCCGCTGTCGGGATCGCCTGCGGCTTGCGCGTGTTTGATTTCATCGGCGAGCGCCGCCGCCCATTCGTTCCAGGTGAACAGGCCGCGCGAATGCAGCGCCAGCGCCATCGCGAACGCCTGCGCTTCCCAGGGGGCGCGAAACACCGGTCCATCGGTATCACGGGGGATGCCGGGAACGGCGCGGGTCGCGGCAGCGGCGGCGTCCGTCATGCCAGCTCCAGATAAGGTTCGAACGCGTCGATCGATACCTTCACGGTCGGATCGGCGTCCGGCCCCCACAGTTCGGAGCCCTCGAATACGACGGTATAAAGCCATTGCGGATTCTCGCCGGATTCCGTCGCGGCCGAGTCCGGGAACACATGACAACCGTGATCCCGTTCGACCACGCCGAGGTGGCCCCGCACATAGCGTGGCAACCTTGTGTGCGTCACCGGATGAATGTTCTTGGCGCGCACGCGATCGCCTGCCTTGAATTTTGCCGGCGCGGGCGCGGGGCGGCCAAATTTACCGCGCACCATGACGCGCGTGACGTCATCAAGCGTGAATTTTCCGTGCTTGAGCGGCTTGGCCGGTTTGGCGGCGTGACCTGTTGCGACTTCCTCGACCGCTATGTAACCCTTGTCGATCAGCATGTCTTCAAGCCCGAGCAGCCATTTTTTGTAGTAGGAGCTACTGAGATAAACAGGCGGCGCCAATGTCTCCCGATAGAAGCGTGAGGTATCGATGTTGAACGCGCCGGCCGCACCCATCGCACGCACCATCGCCAGTACGCGACCTTCCCATTCGGTGTGAAACATCGGCTCATTCGGTTCGGGCTCGACCTTGCCGAAGCCGTCCATCCCGCCCATGTCATGCACGCCGTTCACGACGGCGCGCCCGGCTTTTTGGGGAACCCGGTGCCGATCATCGAGTCTCGCGTCACGAGTTCGGCAAGTTGCTGCTCGCTCCAGCCGTCGGTGCCCTCGGGGCGCATCGGCAGCACCAGGAAACGGGTCTCGGCAGTCGAGTCCCACACCCGGATTTCGGTTTCCCTTGGCAGGCTTACGCCGAAATCGGCGAGCACACCGCGCGGGTCTTTTACGGCACGGGAACGGTAGGGCGCGGCCTTGTACCAGACCGGAGGAAGCCCCAGCATTTCCCAGGGATAGCAGGAGCACAGCGTACACACGACCATGTTGTGACGCTGCGGCGTGTTCTCGACGGCGACGAGATGATCGCCGACCCGGCTGACGTGACCAAGCGTGCCTACGGCCTTGGTGGCGTCTTCCAGCAGGGACTGCTTGAACGCAGGGTCGGACCAGGCTTTGGCAACGACCTGCGCGCCATTATGAGGACCGATCTTCGTTTCATAGGCCTGGATAATGGCATCGAGGGCGGCCGGATCGACATAGCCTTTCTCGGTCAGGATGGTTTCGAGCGCACGCACGCGCAATTCGGTTTCGGATAGTTCCGAATGGTCGTGGTGATGATGATCGTGGTCATGGCTGGTCATCGGCCGAGGATAACCGCAATATTCCGCCGATGTCGAGGCTGGTGGTAGCCTTAAACCCGAACTAGGAGCAGCGCCGTGACAACAATCAATTGCGATATGGGCGAGGCGTTCGGCCTCTATCGGATGGGCGACGACGAAGCGCTTATGCCGCTGGTTTCAGCCGCAAATGTCGCGTGCGGATTCCATGCATCCGATTTCAACCACATGCGCCGGACGGTACGGTTGGCCAAGCAGCATCATGTCAAGGTGGGCGCACACCCTTCGCTGCCCGATCTCCAGGGATTTGGCCGCCGCGAAATGAAAATGTCGCGTGACGAGCTGGCCAATTGCATCATTTACCAGGTGGGCGCGCTCAAGGGTTTCCTGGAAGCCGAGGGCGTGACGCTCAACCACATTAAACCTCATGGTTCGCTCTACGGCATGGCAGCTCGGAGCGAAGCCGTAGCCCAGGCCATATGCGACGCCGCGGATGTGTTCAAAGTGCCACTGATGGGCATGATCGGGACGCAACACGAAACCGTTTACAAGGCGCGCGGTCATGCCTTCATCGCGGAATATTATGCCGATCTCGAATATAACGACGACGGCAGCTTGATTATAACGCGTGAACACAAGGCCTTCGAGCCGGACGAGGTTGCGTCCCGCTGTCTGCGCGCCATTGCGGAAGGCAAGACCAGGAGCATCAACGGGCGAGACGTGCCGGTGCGCGCCGATTCGATTTGTGTCCATTCGGATACGCCAAATGCCGTTGACGTCGCCCGCGCAGTGCGTGATGCATTGACGTCTCATCATCGTCCGTAGTCGGACGAAGCCAACGGCTGAAAGCCGCTCGGCTTTTTGCATAATTTGCGTAACGTCCAGCAATTGGCGGGCAAGAGGAGGGTGTCTGTGATCGATTTTGTAACGATGGAAAAAGGTCTCGGCCCGGAAGGCCGCATCGCCGTGGTGCGCTTCGACCGCGGCGACGGCATCAACGCGCTGTCGCCGGAAGCGCTGCGCCAGTTGACCGATGCGGCGCGCAGCTTCGAGGATGACGGCGATACCTCCGTTGTGGTGCTCACCGGGAGCGCCATGGCGTTCAGCGCAGGCTTCGATCTGAAGGACGCCGAGGGCCGATCCCGCAAGACCATGGATATTGGTTCGTTACGCCGGCACCTGAAACTTGGGCCGCGGCTCTCCCGAGCCTGGCAGGAGATGGAGCAGATCACCATCGGCGCGATCGAAGGATTCTGCATCGGTGGCGGCGTTGCACTGGCCGTCGCACTGGATTTTCGCATCATGAGCCGCGACGCTCATATGCGCGTGCCCGAAATCGGGCTCGGCATGAACATGAGCTGGCAGAGCATTCCGCGCATGCTGCATTTGATGGGACCGGCGCGAACCAAACAGGCGGTGATCCTGGCCGACCAGCGCATCAGTGCCGCCGAGGCCCTCGAATGGGGCCTGGTGGAGGAGGTGGTCGATCCCGGCGGCGCCTTCGATGCCGCGATGGCTCTCGCGGCAAAAGTCGCCGCGCAGCCGCCGCTGTCGGTCGCCATGACTAAGCTGACGGTCAATCGTCTGGCGCACGCGCTGGACGATCTCGCCAGCCACATGGACGTCGACCAATTCGCTTTGGCAAGCCTGACCGAGGATCACGAGGAGGGCGTTGCGGCGTTCCTGGAGAGACGCAAACCACGCTTCAGCGGACGCTAGGTCGCGGGCGATTTCGTTGACAAATACAACTTAAAAGAGCCTCCTAACGGAGGCGGATTTCACGAGCGATCGAACGGGACGGTTGATGTCGAAAGTGGTCTTCGTGCTCGGCTGTGTGTTGGGTCTCCTGTATCCGTCCGTCGCATCGGCGTGGGGATACCAGGGTCACAAGGTCGTCGGCTCGGTCGCCGACCAACTGCTGAAACCGAACGCGAAACAACAGGTGCGGCAGATCCTCGGCTTCGATTTGCGCACCGCTGGCCCCTGGGCCGATTGCGTGAAGAGCGTCGTGCGCTATGACGACGGCACGTTTCACTACGAAGTGGACCCCAATCATCTGGAGTTCGAAGTGCCGTGCACACCCTTCAGCTCACGGGAGGAGAGGGCGCGGATTGTAGATTACGCCGGACGAAACTGGTTCACTTGCTCGTACGCGCCGGATGGATTCGAGCGCGGGTGCCACAATACGTTTCACTTCGAGGACATCGCGGTCCAGCGGAACAGTTTCGATCGAAGTTTCCAGGGCACCAGCGATCACGACGTGGTGGCCGCCATCGGTGCGGCGATCGCCGTATTGACCGGCCAGCCTGCGCCGCCACCGTTCTCGATCAAGGACAAGAAAGAGGCGTTGCTCATGCTCGCCCATTTCATGGGCGACCTGCATCAACCCCTGCATGTTGGGGCGGTCTATCTCGATGCGAACGGCAATCTTGTCGACCCAGACGTGGCGCATCGGATCGATCCTGCGACCGAAACCATCGGTGGCAACGCCATCCAGGATCAAAACGTTAATTTGCATCACGAATGGGATGACATCCCGACCGATATCGGCGAGGCCGCAACCAGGGAATTGTTGGCGGATGCAAGCGCGCTACCGGCAAGCCAGGGCCGCATCGAGGATTGGCCGGGTGCCTGGGCCTCGGACACCATCCTGGTTTCGCATGATGCTTTCGCAGGGTTGAAGTTCGAGTTGATCCGAACCCAGCCAAACACATGGTCGGTCGCGTTCGACGATCACGTCGCTTATCTGCGCCGGCAAGATGCGATCAAGCGCCAACAGCTGGCCAAAGGCGGCGCGCGACTGGCCGAACTCCTGAACGCAATCTGGCCCTAGCTGCCCGCATAGGGCGCCCTAGTGACATCTCTATCTAGGCCAACGGTGACTTCGCTATTTGGGCGTCTACACGCGATATTCGCATAAGGTATATTATGGAATATTTTTATATCTAGTTATTACAAATACTTGTAGCTAAATCCTGTAGTCTTATGCCAGCAGCGATGAGACCCTGGCTCGTCTGTGACGCGCAGCGCCGCTGTGGTGGCTTCATGGCCTGGACCCCAGCGGCGTGTCGCGGACCCGGCGCGATCCCGTTGATCCGGTGTTCTCAGGCGCGCTGGGCGTCGAGCCTGGCGCGAGCAGCATCAAGGGGGCATTTTGCGCGAGATCGGCCACGATGAGCCGGCCGTCGGCGACGACAGGTAATGCCGCGATCGTTCATGATGGCCTCCCCCAAGGCCGCTGGTCATTTGCTGCCGCCGTTTACAAGCTTCCACTGGCGCAACCTCGCACGGAATTCGCGGCAAAAAAGTCGGTTACGGACGGCTTGGTATTTCCGTTGAAAGCGGGCAATAAGCCGTCCAAAGACGGCTGATGACCAGGCGGCGCCGGGTCCTTATGATGAAATTATAAGAATAATCAGGGAGACAAACCAATGAGCTTTTCGCGACGTGCGTTATTGAAGGCATCCGCCGCCTCGGCGGTAATGGGCGGCGTCGGCGCGCCGTTCGTCGCGCGCGCGCAGCAGGCCGAATTTACCTACAAATTTGCCAATAACCTGCCGGATTCGCACCCGCTGAACACCCGCGCCAAGGAGATGTCGGCGGCCATCAAGACCGAAACCAATGGCCGCGTCGATATTCAGATATTTCCGAACAACCAGCTTGGGGCCGACACCGACGTGTTGAGCCAGCTTCGCTCGGGCGGCGTCGAATTCTTCACGATGTCAGGCCTGATCCTGGCGACACTGGTGCCGGCCGCGTCGATCAACGGGATGGGGTTTGCCTTCCCCGATTATCCCACGGTCTGGAAGGCCATGGACGGCGAACTCGGCGCCTATGTGCGCGGACAAATTGCCAAAGCCAATCTGGTGGCGATGGAAAAGATCTGGGACAACGGTTTTCGACAGACCACCTCCTCGACCAGGCCCATCACCGGACCGGAGGATTACAAGGGTTTCAAGATTCGTGTGCCGGTGTCGCCGCTGTGGACCTCGATGTTCAAGGCGTTCGATGCGGCGCCCGCTTCGATCAATTTCAACGAAGTCTATTCGGCGCTGCAGACCAAGATCGTCGAAGGCCAGGAAAATCCGCTGGCGCTGATTTCCACTGCGAAACTCTACGAGGTGCAGAAATACTGCTCGCTGACCAACCACATGTGGGACGGCTACTGGTTCCTGGCCAACCGCCGTGCCTGGGAAGCGTTGCCCAACGATGTGCGCGCCATCGTGGCCCGGAATATCAATGCCGCGGCGGTTAATGCCCGTGCCGACACCGAGAAGCTCAATGCGACCGTTCGCCAGGAGCTTACGGCCAAGGGCCTGACCTTCAACCAGCCGGATGTCGCGCCGTTCCGCGAGAAGCTGCGTTCGGCCGGGTTCTATTCCGAATGGAAGGGGAAATACGGCGAAGAGGCATGGGCGATACTGGAAAAATCCGTCGGCAAATTGTCGTAACGGAAAGTTTCAAGGCACTATCGAGGAACCGTGATGGCCCGTGCCGAAGCGACGCAAGCGGCGACCGCCGGGGCGATGCTCCCTCGCCGCCGCTCGCTTGCGGCAACACTTGAAGCATGGCTCGGAACGCTCGTCGAAATTCCGGCCGCGTGCCTGGTGGTGGCCGAGATCGTCATTCTGTTCGCGGGCGTGGTGGCGCGTTACGGTCTGCAGCAGCCATTGATCTGGTCGGACGAACTGGCGTCGATCCTGTTTCTGTGGCTGGCCATGCTGGGCGCCGCGGTGGCGTTTCGCCGGTCCGAGCACATGCGGATGACAGCTATTGTCGCCAGCGCGAAGCCTGCGCTGAGAGCCTATCTTGACGTCTTCGCGATCTGCGCCGCATTGGCCTTTCTAGTGCTGATCGCAAAACCGGCCTACGAATACGCTTACGAGGAAAGCTTCATCACCACGCCGGCGCTGCAAATACCCAATGTCTGGCGCGCCGCGGCACTGCCGACGGGCATTTGCCTGATGGCGCTGTTTGCCTGCCTGCGGCTGGCGCGGGTCGGGAACATCAGGCTCGTGCTGCGTGCGGCGATGTCGGTGGCGCTGCTTATTGCGGTTTTCTGGCTGGCGACGCCGTGGCTGCGCCCGCTCGGCAACCTTAATCTGGTGATTTTCTTTGTCGGGGTGGCCGGATTCTGCGTCTTCGCCGGCGTTCCGATCGCTTTCGGATTCGGTCTTTCGATTTTCGGATATCTCGCGCTAACGACACACACACCGCTGATGGTGCTGGTCGGCCGCATGGACGAGGGCATGAGCCATCTGATCTTGCTTGCGGTGCCACTGTTCGTGTTCCTGGGCTTGCTGATCGAGATGACCGGCATGGCGCGTGCCATGGTGGCGTTTCTGGCAAGCCTGCTCGGCCATGTCCGCGGTGGCCTGCACTACGTGCTGGTCGGCGCGATGTATCTGGTTTCGGGCATATCAGGATCGAAAGCCGCCGACATGGCGGCGGTGGCGCCGGTGCTGTTTCCGGAGATGAAACTGCGTGGCGCCAAGCCCGGCGATCTCGTCGCGTTGCTCTCCGCCACCGGCGCGCAGACCGAAACCATTCCGCCGAGCCTCGTTCTGATCACCATCGGTTCGGTGACGGGCGTTTCGATTTCGGCGCTGTTTACCGGCGGCCTCTTGCCGGGCGTCGTGTTGGCCATCACCCTGTCGGTGCTGGTGTGGTGGCGCTATCGCGGCGAGGACCTCAGCCACGTCAAGCGGGCGACGGGCAGCGAGATCGTCCGGTCCTTCATCATCGCCCTGCCCGCGCTGGCGCTGCCGTTCGTGATCCGCGCGGCCGTGGTCGAGGGAGTGGCGACTGCGACTGAAGTTTCCACCATCGGGATCGTCTATGGGCTTATCATCGGCCTTCTGGTCTATCGCCGTTTCGACTGGCGGCGGCTGCTGCCGATGCTGATCGAAACGGCGTGTCTGTCGGGGGCGATCCTGCTGATCATCGGCACCGCCACCGGCATGGCATGGGGACTGACCCAATCCGGTTTTTCGCGCGCGCTGGCCGCCGCGATGACCGGCCTGCCCGGCGGTTCCGCGGCGTTTATCGCGGTATCGATCGTTGCATTCATGGTGTTGGGCAGCGTGCTCGAAGGTATTCCGGCCATCGTGCTGTTCGGCCCGCTGCTGTTTCCGATCGCCCGGGCGGTGGGCGTTCACGAGGTCCATTACGCGATGATCATCATCCTCGCCATGGGCATTGGATTGTTCGCCCCGCCGTTCGGAGTGGGATATTATGCCGCCTGCGCCATCGGGCGCGTCGATCCGGCCGAGGGAATTCGCCCGATCTGGGGCTATCTGCTGGCGCTGCTGGTAGGCCTGATTGTCGTAGCCATATTTCCATGGATCTCGATCGGGTTCTTGTAGGTTTAACCTCGCGAAATGGATGATGGGCCATGAGCGCTGCACAGAACCAATATAATATCGGTCTGGACAAGACGCCGGCCAACTTCGTGGCCCTGACGCCGCTAAGCTTCCTGGTGCGCACTGCCGCCATCTATCCCGATCACATCAGCGCCGTGTATGAGGATCGCGTTTTCACCTGGTCGCAGACACACGCGCGCTGCCGGTGCTTCGCTTCGTATCTCGCGGGCCGAAATATCGGCCGTGGCGACACCGTCGCGGCCATGCTGCCGAACATCCCGGCGATGAACGAACTGCATTTTGCGGTCCCGATGGCCGGCGCCGTGCTCAACGCGCTCAATATCCGGCTCGATGCCGCCTCCATCGCTTTCCAACTCGATCACGGCGGCGCGAAGATCATCCTGGTCGATCCGGAATTTGCCGGCGTGATATCCGAGGCGCTCTCCCTGATGAGCGGACCGAAACCGTTGGTCATCGATGTCGACGACAAGGCTTTCGCTGGCGGAAAGCGGGTCGGCGAGCTCGAATATGAAGACGCGCTCTCGCAAGGCGATGCAAGTTTCGCCGCACGACTGCCGCAGGACGAATGGGATGCCATTGCGCTCAGCTATACATCGGGCACCACGGGCAATCCCAAGGGCGTCGTCACCCATCACCGCGGTGCCTATCTCAACGCCGTCAGCAATATCCTCGCCGGCAATCTCGGCCAGCATCCGGTCTATCTGTGGACGCTGCCGATGTTCCACTGCAACGGCTGGTGTTTTCCGTGGACCGTCGCTGCGGCGGCCGGCGTCAACGTCTGCCTGCGCAAGGTCGATCCCGGCAAGATCTTCGAATTGATCGCAAAGCACGGCGTCACCCACATGTGCGGGGCGCCGATCGTCTACAACACGCTGATCAATGCGCCGGATGCGCCGAAGAAATCAGCCGCACCGCCGGTCACCGGATTGATCGCTGGAGCGGCCCCGCCGGTTGCCGTGCTTGAGGGCGCCGAAAACATCGGCATCAGACTGACGCATGTCTACGGCCTGACCGAAGTTTACGGCCCGGCGTCGGTCTGCGCGGAGCAGCCGGGTTGGGATGAACTGCCCGCCGATCAGCGCGCGCAGCTCAAGCGCCGGCAGGGCGTGTCCTACCCGCTGCAGGAAGACGTCACCGTAATCGACCCCGAAACCATGCGCGAAGTGCCGCGTGATGGCGAGACCATCGGCGAGGTGATGTTCCGCGGCAATATCGTGATGAAGGGTTATCTCAGGAACGAAAAGGCCACCAGGGAGGCCTTTGCCGGCGGCTGGTTTCATACCGGCGACCTCGGCGTGCTCGACGAGCATGGCTACGTCATCATCAAGGATCGCTCCAAGGACATCATCATTTCCGGCGGTGAAAATATCAGCTCGGTCGAGGTCGAGGATGTGCTCTACAAGCACCCTGCCGTCCTGTTTGCCGCCGTGGTGGCGAAACCGGACAGCAAATGGGGCGAGGTGCCCTGCGCCTTCATCGAATTGAAGGACAACGCGCAGGCGACCGAAGCCGAGATCATTGCGTTTTGCCGTAGCCAGATGTCCAGCTTTAAGACGCCGAAGGCCGTGGTGTTCGGTCCGATTCCAAAAACATCGACCGGCAAGATCCAGAAGTTCATTCTGCGCAATAAGGTCGATTCAGCAAAAGCGATTTCGGCGTGATGGAATCGATCTCGAAGGCTTAAGATGCCATTCGTGAGCAGCCGCGGAAAGCGGATCCACTACACGGTCCAAGGAGCCGGTCCCCTTGTTGTCTTGCAGCACGGGCTGCTCATGAATGCGGGTAGCTGGACGCAGAGTGGGATCGTCGATGCTTTGGCTGATGGATTCCGTGTCGCATGCGTCGACTCGCTTGGCCATGGACTAAGCGATAAACCGTCCGATCCCGAACTCTACGATCAGGAGCAACGATCCGGCGACATCGTCGCCGTGATCGACGATCTCGGCTACGACCGCGCCCATCTGGTTGGTTACTCGATGGGCGGATGGCTTTCGGTCGGCGTGGCCAAGCACCATCCAGAGCGGCTGTCGTCGTTGATTGTGGGAGGCTGGGATCCGGTGAAGGGACTTCCTCCAGGACCTAAAGGACCTTTGAGGTTCGACAATTTCATGAAGTTTGCCACAAAGACGGCGCCAACGCTGGTGGAATGGGTCACGCCGGAGTTCGAACCGGCGGTTAGGGCCTGTTTCGAAGCGCTCAGTCAGATTCAGGGCGCGCGCGAAGCCGTGCTGACCACCAACTTTCCCGTAATGTTTTGGCAGGGACGCGACGATCCCTGCCACGACCCGGTGCAAGCTTTCGCGGGGGCCAACGGGCGTTCGTTTCTGTCGAGCGCTGGCGATCACGTTGCGGCAGTCTTGCGGCCTGATGCGGCGACCATCAAAGGCATCCGCAGCTTTCTTGACGTGGTTTGATCAGAAGCAAGTTGCCAGTCTTTTTGGCGCGCGCTTAAATTCATCTGTCCGAATATCAGCTGCACCCCATCATTCTCAGATGGCCATTGATTGGCTCCGTGCCGCCTTCAACCAAAGCAGCCATGTCCGATCGATTTGAGCGTCGTTGGTCCTTGCGGTTGCCTCGGCCTCTTCTTCCGTCAGATACGTGACGGGTCCGAGCCTCATCGCCTCGGATTGCAGCCGCGCCCCCACTTCCGTGTACACCGCGCGGAACACCGCCTGACGCAAGGTGGTGCCAACTACCGTCGAGCCGTGTCCGCGCATCAATACGGCTGCGCCCTGGCCCAGGCTTTGCGCCAGAGCCGCGCCAAGGTGAGCGTCGCGGATCAAAAGATCGCTCCCCGGCCCGGCCACGTCGCGGATCTCGAACACCGGCGTGGCAGCGCCAAGAAAGCCGCACATATGACAGATCGGCCGCAGCCGGGTGCCGCTCACCACGCTGAACGGAACGACGGCGGGCGAATGGCTGTGCACGACAGCCACCACATCCGGCCGCGTACGATAGATCTCGCTGTGGATGAACCGCTCCAGATAAACGGCTAGCCCGCCCGCCTCGACCGGAGCCCCGGCGGGATCAAACTCAAGCACATCCTTCGCGGTGACAAGCGCGGGCGCCATACTTCTGGCGAGCAGAAAATGATCCGACCGAGAGGGATGGCGCGTGCTGACATGCCCGAACCCGTCCACGACACCTTGATCGAACAGGATGTGGTTTGCGTCGACCAGTTCGCGGGTCGCGGAAGAGACCGCCTCGGATGCGCTGTCGGACATGTTGGATCGTCGCCCCCTTCGATGAAGTCACTCTTGCGCGAGATAGTATGGAGCCATACCATGCGGTGCAAGCCAGAGCGATCACCCCCAGGGCAGACGCATGCCATCGACAGCCACGAGAACGGCGTCCGCATATCGCCGGTCAGGCGTCACCGCTGCGCTGACGGATCGCAGCCTCAGTTTTCTGGTACGTCAAGCTCATCGGGCCTTTGTCGCCAGGTTTGCGGACAGGCTGGTGCCGCATGAAATCAGTGTCGCGGAATGGGCCGTCCTCCGTGTGCTGTGGCAAGAGGAAGGGCTCACTCAGGTTGCCCTCGCCGATCGCATGCGGGTCCGGAAAGCATCGCTGACATCCGTGCTGTCTGCCCTGGCGCGCAAAGGCTTCCTGCGCCGGACCCAGCGCGGGGAAGATCGCCGGAAGTATCATCTTTTTTTGACAAGGCATGGACGTGGCTTGGAGGCGAAGCTGATGCCCATCGGTGCTGCCATCAACCGAAGGGCACTGGCTGGAATAGATCCGGAGGATGCGGGATTGGCGGCGACCCTTCTTGAAAAGGTCATCGCCAATCTGGAGGCGCGATGATCTAAAAATTAAAAAGTCTAAATCAAAAAATGGCGGATCGGCCGCCCTTGCGGGAAGGAAATATGGCAGAACGCGTTCTGGACGTTGGAGCGTTGATCGAAACCCGGCTCATCGGTCCAGCGCAATGGACCGTGATCGGGCTCTGCGCGTTCGTGGCCATGCTGGATGGCCTGGATCTGCAATCGATCGGCCTCGCGGCGCCCGCGATGATCGCGCAACTTCACATCGCGCCGCAGGTCTTTGGCTTCGTGTTCAGCGCGGCGCTGGCCGGTCTTGCCCTCGGTGCCTTTCTGCTCGGACCGCTCGCCGATCGGGTCGGCCGCAAGCGGGTTCTTGTCGGGGCCACCTTCTGCTTCGGAGTTTTTACGCTCGCGACCGCCTATGCCGGCGACCTGCCTGAATTGCTGGCTTGCCGCTTTCTGACGGGGCTCGGATTGGGCGGCGCTATGCCAAGCTTCATCAGTCTCGCCTCGGAATATGTTCCGAAAGCACGCCGAGCCACGGTGGTCAGCCTGCTGTGGGCGGGCTTTCCGCTGGGCGGCGTGGTGGGCGGGGTATTGGGATCGCGGATCATCCCAGCCTACGGATGGCAATCCCTTTTTCTCATCGGCGGCGTCCTTCCGATCCTGTTGTCGATGATCCTGGCGACGGTGCTGCCTGAATCGGTGAGCTTCCTGGTCGCGGCCGGCAAGCCGGCAGATCGGATCGTCCGCACGCTGCGCCGTATCTTCCCCGACATCTCGATCGCGGGCGGAATGCAATTCGAAATCGCCAAGGAAATCACGCACAGGGCATCGGTATTCGAGCTGTTCAGGTCCGGACGTGCGGTAGGAACGCTCCTGCTGTGGGTCAGTTTCTTCTTCGCTTTCATGATCCTGGTCACGAACTCGTCCTGGAGCCCAATTTTGCTGCGCCGTGTCGGCATCGCGACCGAGCAAACCGCGCTGGCCCTGGCGCTCTATAATTTCGGTTCATTATTTGGTTCAGGCGTCGCTGGGATGTTGCTCAGTCGTCTTGGCGTTTTGCGTGTGCTTCCGCCCACCCTTGCGCTCGGCGCCCTTGCCTACCTGATGGTCGGATGGTCCGCGCCTTCGCTCGACGCGGTGATGGTAGCGGAGGGCCTGTTCGGGCTGCTGCTTGGCTGTGCGAGTTCAGGGCTGATCGCGCAGTCAGCCATCTACTATCCGCTCGAGATCCGCTCCACGGGGGTCGGCTGGGCCACCGGCATCGGCCGGCTCGGTTCGGTGGCGGGACCATTGGCCGTCGGCCAGATGGTCGGTGCCCAATGGGACGTGCCGACCATCTTCGCGGTGGCCGGCGGATCGGTATTGATCGGCGCCGCCGCCAGCGCGCTGATGGGCCTGCTTCCGCGGGCCAGCACCTCCGGCGCTACGCTGGCGGCCGCCACAAGCCCGTCCCTGCACGCCTGATGGAACAGCCATGAGCAAACTGCAACTTTCAATCGCGATCGGGGACTACGACCGGATGCGTCCGCTGGTCGATGGCCTGGTGCCGATCGATGGCGTCGATCCGCAAATCATGCTGCTGGAGCCGGAGGAAATTTTCTTCCGCGCGTTCAGGCATGCGGATTTCGACATCTGCGAATTGTCGCTCTCGAGCTACAGCGTCAAGACCGCAGCGGGAACGAGTCCCTATATCGCCGTGCCGGTGTTCCCGTCCCGCGCCTTCCGGCATACCTCGATCTACGTGCGCACCGACCGGATCAAATCACCGGCCGACCTCAAAGGCCGCCGCGTCGGCGTGCCGGAATATCAGCTCACGGCGAATATCTGGGTCCGCATGATCCTGGAGGAGGATTACGGAATCCGTCCGGCCGACATCAGCTGGGTTCGGGGCGGCTATGAGCACCCCGGACGGCTAGAGAAGATCAATCTCAACCTGCCAGCCGATGTTGTCGTGGAGAACGCAGGTCCGGACAACACCATTTCCGCGCTGCTGGCAAGTGGAGCGCTGGATGCGGTGATCGGGCCACGGGCTCCGTCCTGTTTCGAGCACGGCCATCCGGATGTCGGCTATCTCTTTGCGGACCCGCAGCAGACCGCCGCCGAGTGGTATCGGCGGACCCGGCTTTTTCCCATCATGCACACGCTGGGGATCCGCCGCGCTCTGGCTGAACAGCATCCCTGGCTGCCGGTCGCGGTCTTCAAGGCGTTCGAACGCTCCAAGACGATCGCGCTCGCGAAGCTGGGTGACACTTCTGCGACCAAGGTGACGTTACCTTTTGTGGAGGAGCAATTGCGGGCGGCCCGCTTGTTAATGGGTGAGGATTTCTGGGCCTACGGATTGGAGCCGAACCGCCACGTGCTGAACCGTTTCCTGCAACGCCACCACGCTGAGGGATTGTCGGCGCGGCTACTCACGCCGGAAGATCTATTCCATCCGGCCTCGCTGGAACTGCACAAAATATAAAACCAATTGATTCTATCGCTGAGCAGCCTGACAGCGAGAAATCATTTGCAACAGATGTCCGGCAGCATCGTGGGCTGCGATTTAAGCAGCGACCACAAGCCTTGATTGTTTTTGGGGGTGACGAGCGGCTGTCGCATCCGGTTCTTATGCCTGTAACAGAACAAGCGCAAATCTCCGGCGATCGCCCCGCATTGCATTTTGCGGCGGGCGAAACCCAGGGAGGTATTTGCAAATGAATGTTGCGGGATCGAGCTTGTCGGTTCGGCTACCGGCTTTTCGTACGGGTATGGCCATCACACTGTTCTTGTCGGGCGTCGTGAGCGCCACGGGAGCCCTTGCCGACGACGACAACACTACCTTGCGACCGGGGAATCTGCTGGTCAGTCGATCCGTCTACGACAATAATCCGGCCAATGTCGTTGCGGGCACGACCTTGCTGCCGCCCAATTGCGTCCTTGCTCCCAATTGCGTGACCGCGACCGTCAATGGGCAATATCCATTTGTCTTCAATAATGATGCCGCCGACGC